>Ga0181521_10000611_pt1 | contig 44216 bp, 36 predicted proteins | sample PEATcosm2014_Bin_32_FD_119764 | JGI IMG/M metagenome (GOLD analysis project Ga0181521, IMG submission 119764) | Peatland microbial communities from MTU Mesocosm Facility, Houghton, MI, USA - PEATcosm2014_Bin02_60_metaG | ecosystem: Environmental > Terrestrial > Soil > Wetlands > Peat | place...
GCCCGCGCGCGGCGACGACGGAGATCTCTGTTGAGAACGGCACGACCGATTCGAGAATCGCCGGCGCGCCGCCGAGCGAGCGAAAGATGACGGCGAGGTCGCCGCCTTCGCGTACGAGCGCCTGGCCCTTGCCGTCATAGCCGAGACGCCGCGTCTTGAGGATCGAGGGGCGCCCCAGCTGCGCCACGGCCCGGGCCATCGCGCCGGCGTCGTCGACCCGCATATAGGCGGCGACCGGGATGCCGAGCCCGGCCAGAAACTCTTTCTCGACGAGGCGATCCTGGCAGGCTGCGAGCGCCGCGGGACTGGGCCGCACGAGGCACAGGTCCGACAGAAGGGCCGCCGTCCGCGCCGGGACATTCTCGAACTCATAAGTGACGACATCGACGCTGGCCCCGAAAGCCGCCAGGGCGTCTTCGTCCTCATAGGCGGCGTTGGTCCGTTCAGTGCAGACGTCAAAGGCCGGGCTGTCCGCCTCCGGCGCAAAGACATGGGTCTTGAGGCCGAGCCCGGCCGCGGCCAGCGCCAACATCCGTCCCAACTGGCCGCCGCCGAGGATTCCGATCCTTGCGCCAGGCGCCAGAGCGCCAGGGGAGAGCGTGAAGGTCACGGGCGTTCCGCCCCGGCCGCCGGCACGTCGGCCACCGCCGCGGTCTGCGCCGCCCGCCAGGCGAAAAGGCGCGCGTCGAGCGCCGCATCGAAAAGAGCGAGGATCGCCGCCGAAAGCAGCGCGGCGTTGGTCGCGCCGGCGCGGCCGATCGCAAGCGCGCCGACAGGAACGCCGGCCGGCATCTGGACGATCGACAACAGCGAATCCTGCCCGTGCAGCGCCTTCGTCTCGATCGGAACGCCGAGCACGGGAAGCGCCGTCAGGGACGCGACCATGCCCGGCAGATGCGCCGCGCCGCCGGCCCCCGCGATGATCACCTTGAACCCCGCGGCCTTCGCGCCCCTGGCGAAATCGAAAAGCCGCTCTGGCGTGCGATGGGCGGACACGATTTTCGCCTCAAAGCCGATCTCGAGCTCCTCAAGCACCACGGCGGCGTGGCGCATCGTCTCCCAGTCGGACTGGCTGCCCATGATGATGGCGACGGGTTTTGGGGAAGGGAACAAAAGTCGAACTCTGGATTCGGGCGAAGGCAGGGGCATAGACCAAGGGGAGGCAAGGCGCAAGGCTGAGCCGGAGGTCATTGCGGTGTTCCGCGACGTCGCAAGCGATCGAAACGCTGAAGGCCTTGCAAGGCGAAGCGTGATTTTTTGGAGACAGTCGCGCCAGACTCTCATCGCCCGCGCGCCCCGCCCAAATTTGGCCTCAAAACTCGCAAGGGTGGCGCTCCGCTATCGATCACGCATTGGAAAGCATAAGGGACAGGAATGATCCGGAATTTGACGCGCGCCGCCGTCGTCCTCGCCCTGTTGCACGGGGTTCCGGCCTTCGCGCTCGACAACCCCTTAAGCGGTCTGCTGACCCAGGGGCCGGTCGCCGACTTTCTGAATATTTTTCAGGAGCGCGCGATCGCGCCGCGCGTGATCGAGTGGAACGCCGATTATCCAAAGGGCACGGTTGTCATCTCGACGAGCCAGCGCCGCCTCTACTACATACTGGGAAATGACCAGGCGATCGAATATGGCGTCGGCGTTGGCCGAGAAGGGTTCGCCTGGTCCGGCGAAAAGCACGTCACGGCGATTCGCGAATGGCCGGGCTGGACCCCGCCGCCGCAAATGCTGAAGCGCCGCCCGGAGCTGCCCCGCTACATGCCGGGCGGAATCGACAATCCGCTCGGCGCGCGGGCGATCTATCTCGGCTCAAGCATGTATCGCATCCACGGCTCGAACGAGCCGGAGACGATCGGCGCCGCCGTATCGTCAGGCTGCATCCGGATGGTCAATCGCGACGTCATCGATCTCGCCGAGCGGGTCAAGGTCGGCACGAAAGTGGTCGTGCTTCAGTAGCGGATTTTCACAGGCGTTTCGTCCGGCCGCGGCGCCGGCTCACGCCTTCAGCGCAACCACCTCCATGCAAACCCGGTAACGCTCGCTGACGCCAACTCCACGGGCTGAAAGCCGTGCTCCTCCAGCAGCGCGTAGAGGCGCCTGCGCGAAAAATTGTGATAGTGCTCGATCTCGCCCCAATAGGGATTGACCTTGTTGGCGTGCAACAGGCGCCACACCATCGTGTCCATGTTCGGCATGGAGAGAAACAGCGCGCCGCCAGGAGCGAGCAGCCGGCGCGCGGCGATGAGGCCGGTCTTTGGGAAGGGCATGTGCTCCAGAACGTCGGCCATGCTGACGACGCTGTAGCGGCCGGCGCCGTCGAGCATCTCGATCGGTGTGCAATGGGCCTCATAGCCAAGCGACCGCAGCACCGCGACATTGTCCTTGCGCAGATCAAGGCCGACCGGCGTAAAGCCCCATTCCTCCGCGGTGAACAGCAGGGAGCCATTGCCGAAACCAACATCGAGCCAGCGTCCGCCCGCGGCGTGGCGCGCGACGCGCTCGACCATGCGGGCGGAAACCGGGCGCTGGCGCTCCATGTCGTGGCCGACCATCTGGTTCTGATGCGTTTTGGCGAATATGACGTCCAGCGCCTCGTCGTCGAAATAGCCCTCCGTGAAGACATGGCCGCAGCTTGCGCATTCATGCCAGTTCATCACCGGCGGGAGGGCCGGCTGATAGAGCGCGTGTTTCGTGCAGTCGGCGGCGAGCGTCGCGGGAATCTCTTCGCCGCCGCAGAGCGGACAGCAAACATAGCGCACCCTCGCGATCGACGGCGCGGCTGGAGCTTGCACGGCCTCGTCGGGCGCGGCGAAGGCTGCAGGCTCACGGCCCGCGCGAAAATTCTCCCACATCTGCATCAAGGCGGCCTCGAAATTACGCGCATAGCGGGCGCTGTCAAAAAGCGGCGAGGCGAGCCTCTGCCCGAGCAGTTTGTGACGAAGCCCCTGCAGCAGAGCCGGATCGCCGCAAGAAAGATTTCGCGCGAGGGTCTCATATTCCTCCAGCGATGTCGTCGCGAGTTCCGGCAGGCCGATGGCGTTGAGCAGGCTGCCCGCGACGCGTCCGGCGAATGTTTCGCCGACGCAGGTCAGCACCGGAAGGCCGGCCCAAAGGGCGTCGCTCGCGGTGGTGTGGGCGTTATAGGGAAGCGTATCGAGAAAAAGATCGGCGAGACGGTGGCGGGCGAGATGCTCCGGCGATGTCAGTCTTGGCGCGAAGACGAGACGATCCGGGTCGACGCCGCGACGGCGCGCCTCCGTGCGTAGATTATCCTTGATCAGTCCGTTGGTTTCGAGAAGCCACAGGACGCTGCCGGGCGCGGCGAGAAGAAGCCGCATCCAGATGTCGAAGAAGGCCGGCGTCAGCTTGTAGCTGTTGTTGAACGAGCAGAACACGAAGCCCTGCTCGGGCAGCCCGCATTGCGCCCGGGTCGGCGTCAGTTCGGCGATCAGGCGGCTCGTATCGTTTGGCTGGTAGCAATGCGGCAGATGGACGATTTTCTCGCTGTATGCGTCCTGTTGGTCCATCGGGAGAACGAATGGATCGGCGATGATGTAGTCGATGAAATCGGCGCCCATCGTGCCCGGAAAGCCTATGAAGCTCGCTTGCACGGGCGCCGGCCTTCGCGCCGAAATGCCGTGCGGGCGCCGGCGGTGTAGCCCTTCATTTCGATCAGAATATCGATCCCGTCGGCGTGAATGCGTCGCGCCGCCTCGTCATCGGAAAGCGCGCTTAGATCGACGAAATGATCGAAGGCCTTTCGCAGCCGCGCGCCGATCTCGCTGCGATCGTCGGGCCCGTGCGAATAGGCGGTGATCTCGAAGCGCGAGCGATCATGCAGTTCGAAGAGTTGCGCGACCAGAATCGCCGTCGCGTGGCGGCAAAAATCGCAGGAGAGATAGCCGATGCGCAGCTTGCCGGCGGAAGCGCGGCGCGGGCCGTAATCCAGCGGGGCGACCTTAAAGCTCTCCGAGGCGGCGCGCGCGACGCGCAGCTGCTGCGCCGGACTCGCCGCCATGCTCAGAACCGAAAATGGATGCGGCGCCGACGCGCTCGAGTCCAGAAGCCCGAGCAGTTCGGACTCTTCGTCCTCGATCCCGCTCCAGTCGCAGATCCCGCGCCGCTTGTGATGGAGCCAGACGCGAATCGCGACGAGGCGCGGATCGAGCTCCACCGCCGTGCGGTAGCAGGCGATCGCCTCGGCAAGCCGGCCGAGGGATTCAAGAGCCGCGCCGAGATTGGCGTGCGCGTCCGCCAGCGTCGGGCGCAGGGCGATCGCTTGGCGATAGGCCTCGATCGCGCCCTCGTAGTCCTGCTGACTTTGTAGCGCGTTGCCGAGATTGACATAGACCTCGGCGAAATTAGGCCGCAGCGCGACGGCGCGCCGGTAGGCTTCGATCGCTCGCGCGGGCTGTTGCAATTCTTTCAAGATATTGCCGAGGCTGAAATAGGGCTCGGGCGCATCGGGCCTTTGCGCGATGATCTCTTCGCAGGCGGCGATGGCCTCCTCTTTGCGGCCGAGTTTGCGCAGGATATTGGCGGCGTTGGCGTAGGCGGGGACGAAGCCGGGATTGAGCGCCGCCGCCCGCCTGTAGGCCTCCAGTGCTTCGCCGAACCGCTCCTGATCCTCGAAAGCGTTGCCGAGATTGGAATGAGCCTGCGCGAAATCCGGCTGCAGAGCGATCGCCCGCTCGGTGGCCTCGATCGCCTCCCCGGTGCGCCCAAGAGCGCGGTAAATGGCGCCGAGGTTGGACAGCGCTTCGACATAATCGGGTTTGACGGCGACCGCGCGGGCGACCAGATCGGCGGCGGCTTCATGATCGCCGCGATGATGCGCGATCAATCCGAGATGATGCAGGCTGAGGCAATGGTCCGGCTCGGCGGCGAGCGCCTTCGCATAGATCTCTTCCGCCGCGCGATGGCGTCCCGCCCGGAAACATTCGAGCGCCAGCACCAGGGAGTCGTCGATCGACGGGACTGGCCATATCTCCAGCGCGCCCTGCCCCGCCGAGTTGCTGTCGCCTTGCAATGCCGCCATCGCCCATCCCCGCCCCGTAGCTCGCGAGCGCAAGACTTAAGGCGGCAGGCTTGCCCGAGGCATATCGCGACCTGCGGAGCGGCGGAGCAAAAACCTAAAACGGCAGGTTGAACACGCGTCCGGGCACGAGTTCGCCCTTCTCGACCGCGCCGACGGCGATGACGACCCCGCCGCAGGCGGCGTAGGCCGAGCCGTCCGCCGGCGCATCGGCGCCGCGCAGCAGGATCGATTGTCCGCGCCGCAGCCGCGCCGCCGCGTCGCGGTCGACGATGACGCGCGGCAGTTCCATGAGGCCGGCCTCGACCCGCCGCATCGCCGCCGCCTCGACGCCGCCCTCTTCGAGATCGCTCAGGGCGATGGAATCGGCCTCGGCGAAGGGACCGACGCGCGTGCGGCGCAAAGCCGTGACATGACCGAAGCAGCCAAGCAGGCGGCCAAGGTCGCGGGCGATGGCGCGCACATAAGTGCCCTTGCCGCAGCGCGCCTCGAAAACCGCCTCGTCCTGATTCATGGAGAGGAGATCGAGGGCGTGGATCGTCACCGGCCGGGCGGAAAGCGCCGGAGTCTCGCCGTCGCGGGCGATGTCATAGGCGCGCTCACCATCGATCTTGATCGCGGAATAGGCCGGCGGCGTCTGCTGGATCGTCCCGATGAATTGCGGCAACAGCGCGAGAATGTCCTCCCGCGCGGGACGAAGCTCCGATTGCGCCGTGACCTTGCCGTCCGAATCGTCTGTGTCGGTCTCGGCGCCGAAGCGGACCGTGAAGCGATAGGCCTTTTCGCCGTCCTGCACGAAGGGGACGGTCTTCGTCGCCTCGCCAAAGGCGACCGGCAAGATGCCCGAGGCCAGCGGATCGAGCGTGCCCGCGTGGCCCGCCTTCTTGGCGTTGAAGATGCGCTTGAGGCGCGCGACGGCGTGGGTCGAGGTCATGCCGACGGGCTTATCGAGCACGACCCAGCCGTCGACGTCCCGGCGCGTCGAGCGCGGCGCGCTCATTCACCCTTTTCCGCAGTATGATCGACGGCGCCGGCGGGGGGCTCCGATTCGCGCTTCGCCTCAATATCCTGCTTCACCTTCGGCAAGTTCAGCAGGGCGTCTATCTTGCCGCCATAGTCGAAGCTGGGATCGGCCTTGAAGCGGACCTCGGGCGCAAACCGCAAGTTGACGCGGCGCGCGATCTCGCCGCGCAGGAATTTCTTGTGCCGGTCGAGCGCCGCCAGGCAGTCGGCGACATTGTCGCCGCCGAGGGGCATGACGTAGACCGTGGCGAGCTTCAGGTCCGGGCTCATGCGGACATCTGGCACCGTTACGACCTTTCCCTCAAGCGCGGGATCGGCGATGTCTGACCTTGTCAGAAGTTCGGACATGGCGTGGCGGACAAGCTCCGCGACGCGCAGCATTCTCTGCGAGGGTTGGCCGCCCTGCTGGTGATGAAGTCTGGACAATTTTTGGAACTCCGGCGCTTTTCAGCGTTTATCTTCGGGCTTTGACTCGCCCTGAAGAGCCATCGGCTCTCACCATTATCGGCGCGCGCGCTCCGCTAGAGCGCGATTGAACTCTCACCCAGATTGCGGAGGGTGGACGGGCCGGCCGCACCGATCGACCAACGCCGTCAGATCCGACATTCGTTATGCGAGCGCCCGCCTAAAGCGAGCGCTGGATCTCCTCGATGCGATAGCATTCGATGACGTCGCCGACGCGCATATCCTGATAGTTCTCGAACGCCATGCCGCATTCCTGGCCGGCGACGACCTCCTTGACCTCATCCTTGAAGCGCTTGAGCGTCGACAGCTTGCCTTCGTGGACGACGACATTGTCCCGGATGAGCCGCACATTGGCACCCCGTTGGACGTTTCCATCGGTGACCCGGCAACCGGCGACCTTGCCGACCTTGGAGATGTTGAAGACCTCCAAAATCTCGGCGTTGCCGAGCATTTCCTCGCGCAGCGTCGGCGCGAGAAGGCCGGACATCGCCGCCTTCACATCATCCACGAGATTATAGATGATGTTGTAATAGCGGATTTCCAGCCCGGACTGTTCCGCGAGCTGGCGGGCCTCCTTGTGGGCGCGCACATTGAAGCCGATCAGCGCGGCGCCGGAGGCTTCGGCGAGCGTTACGTCCGACTCGGTGATGCCGCCGACGCCCGCGTGAATGACGCGCGCGGCGACCTCCTCCGTATTGAGCTTTTCGAGCGTCGCGATGATCGCCTCGACCGAGCCCTGGACGTCGCCCTTGATGACGAGGGGAAACTCCTTGCGCCCCGCCGTCTTCAACTGGCTCATCATGTCGGCGAGCGAGCCGCGCGCGAGACTGCCGCGCGCCGCCGCCTGCTCGCGCTTCTGCCGATCGCGATATTCGGCGATCTCGCGGGCTCTCGCTTCGTTCTCGACGACGGCGACGCGATCGCCCGCCTCGGGCGAACCGGAAAAGCCCAGAACCTCGACCGGCATGGAGGGACCAGCCTCGAGCCGCGTCTCGCCCTTGTCGTCGATGAGGGCGCGGACCCGGCCCCATTGCGAACCGCCGACGATGAGGTCGCCGACGCGCAGCGTGCCGCGCTGGACGAGCACCGAGGCGACGGGGCCGCGGCCCTTGTCGAGGCGCGCCTCGATGACCGTGCCTTCGGCCGGACGATCGGGGTTCGCCTTGAGATCGAGTAATTCCGCCTGCAGGGCGATGAGATCGATCAGCTTGTCGAGGTTGGTCCTCTGCGTCGCGGAAACCTCGACCTCGAGCGTGTCGCCGCCGAGCGATTCCACCTGCACTTCATATTGAAGCAATTCGCTGCGCACACGCTCGGGCTTGGCGTCCGGCTTGTCGATCTTGTTGATCGCAACGATGATCGGCACGTGGGCCGCTCTGGCGTGCGCGATGGCTTCGGCCGTCTGCGGCATCACGCCGTCATCGGCCGCGACCACCAGAACGACGATATCGGTGACCTTGGCGCCGCGCGCGCGCATCGCCGTGAACGCCGCATGGCCGGGGGTGTCGATGAAGGTGACCGGCAACCCGTTGGAAGCGACGATCTGATAGGCGCCGATGTGCTGGGTGATGCCGCCGGCCTCGCCGGAGACGACATTGGCGTGGCGGATCGCGTCGAGCAGCGAGGTCTTGCCGTGATCGACATGGCCCATGATGGTGACGACCGGCGGCCGGAGGACCTGACGTCCGTCGGCGTCCGGCGTGTCGAACAGGCCTTCCTCGACGTCGGACTCGGCGACGCGCTTCACGGTGTGGCCGAGCTCCTCGGCGATGAGCTGGGCCGTATCGGCGTCGATCACATCCGTGATCTTCGCCATCTGGCCCTGTTTCATCATGAGCTTGATCACGTCGACGGCGCGCTCCGACATGCGGTTGGCGAGCTCCTGGATCGAGATGGTCTCGGGCAGGACGACTTCGCGCGCGAGCTTTTCCTTGGTCTCGCTGACGTGGCCCTTGAGCCGCTGGGTGCGGCGGCGGAAGGCCGCGATCGAGCGGGTGCGCTCCTCCTCGTCGCCGGTCGCGCTGGCCACCGTGAGGCGGCCGCGGCTCTTCTGCTCGGCGCCCTTGACGGGGCGCGCGACGATCACCTTCGTCGGCATGCCGGGACGGCGGATGATCCGCTTGGCGTCCTCGTCCTCGACCGGAAGGGTCCGGGCAGCGGCGGGGAGGCCAGCCGGAGCCGCCTCCGCGAGAACGCCAGACGGAGCTGGCGAGGGCGCCGTCGTCGCGGCAAAGCCGCCGGGCGCCTTGCGGGGCGCCGGATTGGTCAGCGCGGGCGCCGGCTCGCCGCCGGACAGACGGCGTCTTGCTTCCTGCTCCGAGCGGCGTTTTGATTCCGCCTCGAGAATGCGGCGCGCTTCCTCTTCGCGCTTGCGCGCTTCGGCGGCGGTGCGCTCCTCGCGTTCGCGCGCCTCGCGCTCCTCGCGGGCCTTGTTTTCGATTTCGGCGCGCTTGCGCTCTTCGACTTCGCGTTCATGGGCGCCCGAGAGCGCCCGGGAGCGCGCCTCGCGCTCCTCTTCGGTCAAGGATCGCAAAATGACGCCGGACGAGGACCGCGGCGGCGCCCCTTGCGGGCGCACCGGTTTCTGTTGCGGACGCGGCGGTTGCGGCGCGACGACCGGCTGAACTGGCTCCTGCGCAACGCTTTCGCGCGGCGGGTGCGGCTCGGTTCCCAGCGCGCGGCGCTTCACCTTCTCGACGACGACCGCCTTGCTGCGCCCATGCGAAAAGCTCTGGCGAACGATGCCAGCCTCGACCGGACGCTTCAGCGACAGCGTCTTCGTCGGAGAGACGCTCAGCGTATGGTCGCCGGGATTCTTGGTTTCACTCATCAGTCTTGCGTTCCCGGGCTTGCGCCCATTCGAAAATCCATTGAACCGGCTCGGCCGGCCGCTTGAACCACGACCCTCCGCGCTGGCGCAGATCATGGTCGCTATCCCACTGTTTCCACGCAGGATCAATCCGAAAGGCCAAAACCTTTCCGATCAATCCCGGCGCTTCTTCCTCGCCCACGCTGCAACGCTACGGGCAAACCGGCGGGGCCTTCGCCTGAAACAGGGTCGGACCGCCGGGCGAAATCTTTTTACGTCGCCTCCGGCGCTTACGAACCGGAGTCTGGATTCAGCGTCGCTGCGCCCTGCTCCGCCGCCCGATACATCGCCAGTTTGCGGCAACGCGTCAGGAAAGCATCGCTGGCCGCACCTAAAAGCAACGCTGCATGTATCACATTAGCCCGCCCCAATGCCAAATCCAATTGATCCGACGGGAACAGAACGATCCGCGGCCTTACATCTTCATCGCCGAACCGGCGGCGCAAACTCTGCCCCAGCTTGCGGACGCCGTCCGCTCCGCCATCGCAGGCGTGAACCAATCCTGCGATCGCTCCGCCTGCAATCGCTTCTTCGACCTTGCCGAACCCGGCCACGACCATCCCCGCCTTGTTTGCGATCGAGAGGGCCTGCAGGCAATCCTTGGTCAACAACGTCTCGACCTCGGCCGCGAGATTCTCGGGCGCGGCCACCTTCTTCTTGAAGCCGCGGGCGAAAGCGTGCTTTCTGACCGCCTCGGCCACAAGCGCGGCGCTCGCCGTAACCCACACGCCGCGCCCGGGCAATTTTCGCCGAATGTCGGGGACGACGGCCTCGCCGGGTCCCAGCACAAATCGAATCATGTCCTGCGGCGCGCCTTTCGTCCGCGTGACGATGCAGGTCCGCTCGGGTCCCGCCTCGGTCTCGTCTGGATCGAGCGTCGCCAGCATCGGCTCTCCGGGTCCTTGATTCTGCACGGCTTCGTCAGATGGCGCCCTAATGTTCGGCCTCGCTATCCAGCGTCTCCTCCGGCGCCGGCTCGGGGATGGCGTCGATCCAGCCCGCACGGACGCGGGCCGTCATGATCATCGTCTCCGCCTCCTCGCGCGTCAGTTCGAATCCATCGAGATAGCCGGCGTGTTTCACCGTTTCGCCGTCCTTGCGCTCGGTCCAGCCGATGAGGTCGTCGGTGGCGCAGCCGGCGAGACCCTCGACGCTCTTCACGTCGTTCTCGCCGAATTTGACCAGCATCGCCGTGGTGACGCCGGCGACCTCCTTCAGCTCCTCGGAAACGCCGAGTTCAATGCGCCGGGCGTCCTGCTCGGCTTCGATTGCGGCGAGATAGTCATGCGCACGGGCCTGAATCTCGGCCGCGGTGTCCTCGTCAAACCCCTCGATCGCGGCGACTTCGGCCGGTTCGACGAAGGCCAGCTCCTCGACGGAGCGGAAGCCCTCGGAGGCCAGCAATTGCCCGACCACCTCATCGACGTCCAGCGCCTTCATGAAAATATTGGTGCGCTCGACGAATTCCTTCTGCCGGCGCTCGGATTCCTCGGCCTCGGTCAGGATGTCGATGTCCCAGCCGGTCAGCTGCGAGGCGAGGCGCACGTTCTGGCCGCGCCGGCCGATCGCCAATGATAACTGGTCATCCGGCACCACGACTTCAATACGCGCGGAATCCTCGTCGAGCACGACTTTGACGACCTCGGCCGGCTGCAGCGCGTTGACGATGAAGGTCGCAGCGTCCGGCGACCACGGAATGATATCGATCTTTTCACCCTGCAGCTCGTTGACGACGGCCTGCACGCGCGAACCGCGCATGCCGACGCAGGCGCCGACCGGATCGATCGACGCGTCGCGCGAAATCACCGCGATCTTGGCCCGCGAGCCCGGATCGCGCGCGACCGACTTCACCTGAATGATGTTGTCGTAGATTTCCGGCACTTCCTGCTGGAACAGCTTGGCCATGAACTGCGGATGGGTGCGCGACAGGAAGATCTGCGGGCCGCGCTGCTCGCGGCGAACGTCATAGACATAGGCGCGCGCGCGATCGCCGGGCCGGAACATCTCGCGCGGGATCATTTCGTCGCGCCGGATGGTCGCCTCGCCGCGGCCAAGATCGATGATCACATTGCCATACTCGACGCGCTTGACGACGCCATTGACGATATCGCCGATGCGATCCTTGTATTCCTGGTACTGACGGTCGCGCTCGGCTTCGCGCACCTTCTGGACGATCACCTGCTTCGCCGACTGGGCCGCGATGCGGCCGAAATCGAACGGCGGCAGCGTCTCGGCGATCCAGTCGCCGACCTGCGCCGCCGGATTCTTCTTGCGCGCCTCGTTGAGGGTGATGTGAATGGCGTCGTTCTCGATCTCATCAACGACGAGAAGAAGGCGCGAAAAGCGGATTTCGCCGGTCTTCGGATTGATTTCCGCGCGCACCTCGGTTTCCTGGCCGTAGCGGGAGCGCGCCGCCTTCTGGATGGCGTCCTCCATCGAGGTCAGGACGATCTGCCGGTCGATCGATTTCTCGCGCGCGACCGCGTCGGCGATCTGTAAAAGTTCGAGCCTGTTGGCGCTGACGGCCATCTTGCTTCTCCTATTTCGGCATCGGGCGCGGAGGCGGCGGGCGCGTTGCGTCCGCGCGCACGCCCGGCTGGGGCCGGCCCGATTTGGCCTGTTTAAACTTCGATGCGACGCCAGCCGGAAGCACTGGCTTCGCTTTGGCGTTGCGCGCCGCGAACCGGCCGGGGCCGCGCTGCGGCTCCGGTGGCGCTGCGGCTGCGTCGCTATTGTCAGGTTCCGCCGAGTCATCCTCGGCTTCGGCCAGCGTCGCCTTCGCCGCCCGCAAGGACTCGCGGATCAAGGCTTCGGTCAGAACAAGCTTGGCCTCGGCGATATCCCGCAGCGGCAAAATCGCCTCCACGGCCTCGCCGGGCTTGGCGTCGCCGCGCAGGAACTTGACCGCCGCCTCGATCCCTTCACCCTCGATGTCGCCGATAAGGCCGCGAAACCGCTTGCGGCCATCGAGGCCGGCGCGCAATTCGACGCGCGCCTCCTGTCCCAGCGCGCGGCGGATGTCGGAGGCGCGCACCAGGGGCCGATCGATCCCGGGCGAAGAAATCTCGAGGCGATAAGCCTGATGCACGACGTCCTCGACGTCGAGAACCGGCGACAAGGCGGCGCTGACCGCCTCGCAATCCTTGACGGTCATCGAGCCATCGGGGCGCTCCGCCATGATTTGCACGGTCATTCCGTCCTGCGCCGACAGCTTGACCCTCACCAGGCGGTAGCCGAGATCGGCCAGAACCGGCTGCGCGACATGGGCGATCCGCGCGGCGGCCCCGGTCTCGGAGACGAAGCGGGCTTCGCCCAGCAAACTCTGCGATTCGTCTGGCAAGTTCGTGCTGTGATCCAAACCCTGTCGCATCCCACCAAGGCGCTTTTTGCGGCCGATTAAATCGCGCGGGCCTATCGGCAATAAAAAAGAGCGGGTCCGGACGGGCCCACTCTCGATACGGCATTTACCGGATAGGATAAACGCTATGAGAAGATTGAATGACGCTGATATAGACCGTTTGGTCCTGCGGCGCAAGCCTCGCGAAGATCCGCAGCGGCGCAATTTGAAGTCACGTCACTTTTCCCCCAAGCAAGCCGAAAATGGCGCCAAGGCCCGCCTTCCAGGCGAAGCCGAAAGACTCAAACGTCGCTTGCTGGTTCGCCGTCGGAGTTGGCCACTGAACCGCGATGGCGATCTCTATGAGGCCGGACAGAACCGTGATGCCGAGAACCGCGAGAAATACGAGTTTGAAAACCGGGGTTGCAACGATGGGGGCTGGCGCGCCAGAAGCCGGCTGGGTAGGACCAGCCTCAAGGTCGGGGAGCGCAAATTGGTGAGCCTGAATTTTTCGCGATTCGCCGAGCGCGCCTTCGTTCTTGTCTATCTTCAGCTTGTTTATCGTCGGCTTGTCTCCCGTCGTAACGATTTTCGTCTCTGTGAAAGGAGATGAAAAGGCCGATGCAACCACGGCCGCGGCATTCGCCAGGAAGCCTTTCTCTCTGCCGCCGATGATCATGATGCGCCCTCCTTTCTGTGACCCGATCGCCGACGCGGTCGCGTCGACTGCGATCTGATCCCAAGTTGATCTGACGGAAAGTTTAGCACGGGCGCAAAAATGCGTTTAGGCGCTATCGAGCCGCCCCGCTCGGCTACCTGGCGCTCTGGCTCGAACAGTCGGGCGAGGCCCGCCCGACTGCCACGTCGGGGATGGGCGCGCAAACGCGCGCCGCCAAGCTTCCGTCAATACTGCAGATATTGCTCGGAGATCATATCGCCGAGGCGATCATTGTCCTGCACGAAGGCGGTGATGAACTCGTGCAGCCCGATCTTGAAGATTTCGTTCGTCGTCGCATTCTCCAGCCGCTGCATCACGGCATACGCCTGCTTTTGCGCCGGCCCGGTGCGGCCGTAGGCCTTGGCGATGGCGTCGAGGAAGTGCACGATATTATCGTAGCAGGCGATCAGAGAGCGCGGCATTTCGAGCTTCAGGATCAGCAAATCGGCGATCAGCCAGGGCTTCACATTCTCGCGGTAGACCCAGTGATAGGCGGTCAGCGCCGAAACGGCGCGAAGGATCGCCGTCCACTGGAAATAGTCGAGCGAGCCGCCGACCGATTCGTTTTCCGGCAGCAGCACGTGGTATTTGACGTCAAGGATTCGCGCCGTATTGTCCGCGCGTTCGATGAAGATGCCGAGCCGCGAAAACCAGAAGGCGTCGTTGCGCAGCATGGTGCGATAGGCCGAGCCATCGTAATCGAGCGAGGTCTTCTTCACGAAGTCGAGGAATCGCGCCAACTCGCGCCGGTCGTAGTAGCCGCGCGTGGCGTTGCTTGCTTCAAACCGTTTCAGCTCGATCCAGGCGCCGTTGATGGCGTCCCACATTTCGACGGTGAGCGCGGTGCGGACCGCGCGCGCATTGGTGCGCGCGAGTTCGATGCAATTGCGGATCGATGACGGATTGTCCGCCGCGAACGTGAGATATTCGACGACGCTCTGCTCTTCGGCCGCGCCGCGGGTCTCGCGAAAGCCGGCGGCGGCGCCCGACGATTCCAGCGCGCTTTCCCATTCGGTGCCGGTGCCCGAATAGCTGGTCGGCAGCGTCGCGAGCCGTTGCGTCGCCTCGACGATGCGGGCGAGGAAATCCGCGCGCTCGACGTAGCGCGCAAGCCAGTAGAGATGATCAGCTGTGCGGGAGAGCATTGCCTGCTTCTAATCCTCTGACGGGTTCAATTCAGGTCCAACGAACAAAAGGTCATTTTTGCTGGCGGCGGAAGATCGGGAAAATTGCGTCCAAAGGCAAACGCGCGAACGCCGCTCTCGAAGCGCGCGTTGCGGCCGCCCGAAACATCAAGACAGCTGGCTCTGGGTTTGACTCTGGCTTTGGCTCAGAAACGGGGCGGCGGGCTCAAAAGTCGAATCATCGACGATCCAGGTGTCCTTGGTGCCGCCGCCCTGGCTGGAATTGACGACCAGCGAGTTCTCGATCAGCGCGACCCGGGTGAGGCCGCCCGGCACGACGCGCACGCCATTCGTTCCAGTGAGGACGAACGGCCGCAGATCGACATGGCGCGGCGCGATCCCGGTATCGAAGAATGTCGGAGTGGTCGAAAGCGCGAGCGTCGGCTGCGCGATGAAATTATCCGGGTCCTTGGCCAGCTTTACGGCGAAAGCCTCGATCTGCGCCTTGGTCGCGCGCGGGCCGACGAGCATGCCGTAGCCGCCCGATCCGTTGACCTCCTTCACCACGAGATCGCCGAGATTGGCCAGCACATGGCGCAGCGCTTCAGGTTCGCGGCAGCGCCAGGTCGGGACGTTCTTCAGGATCGCCTTTTCGCCGAGGTAGAATTCGACGATCTCCGGCATGTAGGTGTAAATCGCCTTGTCGTCGGCGACGCCGGTCCCGACCGCATTGGCGAGGGTGACGTTGCCGGCGTGATAGGCGCGCATCAGCCCCGGCACGCCCAGCACAGAATCCGGATTGAACACCTCCGGATCGAGGAAATTGTCGTCAATGCGCCGATAGAGCACGTCGATCTGCTTCGCCCCCTGCGTCGTGCGCATGTAGAGCTTGTCGTTTTCGACGAGGAGATCGCGACCCTCGACCAGTTCGACGCCGAGCTTGTCGGCGAGGAAGGAATGCTCGTAATAGGCGGAATTGAACCGGCCGGGCGTCAGCAGCGCGATGGTCGATTGTTCGTTTTCTCCGCCAGGAGACACCGAACGCAGCGCCGCGAGCAGCACATCCGGATAATTCTCGACCGGGGCGACGCGGTGCTCGGTGAACAGATCCGGCATCAGCCGCATCATCACCTCGCGGTTCTCCAGCATATAGGAGACGCCGGACGGCGTGCGGACGTTGTCCTCGAGCACGTAGAAATCGTCCTCGCCGGTGCGGACGACGTCAATGCCCGCGATCTGGACGTAAATATCGTGGGGCACCGGCCGCCCGACCATTTCCGGCCGGAACTCCGAATTCTTCAGGATGAGGTCCGCCGGGACCTTGCCGGCCTTGATGATTTCCTGCGCGCCGTAGACGTCCGAGAGGAAGCGGTTCAGCGCCTTCACGCGTTGGAGAAGCCCGGCCTCGAGCCGCGTCCATTCCGACCGCAGGATGACGCGGGGAATGATGTCGAAGGGAATCAGCCGCTCCCCGGCGTCCTTCTCGCCATAGACGGCGAAGGTGATGCCCATGCGGCGAAACAAGAGCTCCGCCTGCGCGCGGCGGGAGGCGAGATGTTCAGCGGGCGTCGCCTTGAGCCATCGCGCGATCTTGCCGTAGACGGGACGAACGTCGCCGCCCGCCAATGTCATTTCGTCGAAACAGCGCCCGTCTCCCAATATCTGAAGCTCCTCTCGAAGAACAATCCGGATCCGACCGCACCGGCGCAACCAAGCATTTTACATACCAGCAAACGCCTTCGATCTCCCCGCTACGGGCCTCAAACTAACCCATCCGCACCCTTTTGGACCAAGAATAAAGAAGGAAAAAGACAAAAGCCCGACTGACCCGAAATGGGATGCTTATGGTTAACAGTTTGGAAATGGTTGCCGGATAGGTACGTCGATGACCGCCGCCTTCGCGCCGGCCATCGAGGGGAAGGAAAGCTATGTCGTTCGCAATCATCACGCGCAGCGCAAGCGAGCTGCGCGGTTTTGCGCGCAGCGACAGCGTCGCGAGGGGCGTCGCAGGGAGCGTCCCGGCAAATCCCGCCGGACGGCCCAAAGGCGTGTCGGCGCCGCAAATCTTGCGCCTCGCGATCATGATGCTCCTTATAGCCTTCTGCATTCGTCTCGCCGCAGCGGCGCGGAGCGGCCACGCGGAGAAACAAAGCGCGCCCCACGCCCTTGAGGCGTCAGCGCCGCGAATGCTGCGCTGACAAGCCCCTGCTGAGGATCCGCGCGGCTGATGGAGGCTTCCCGCGCGTCGGCCGGAGCTGATACTGTCAACAGGGCCAAAACGGCGAAGAGGGCCCAAGACTCCGCCGGGCGGCGCTCGCGCGGCGCCGGCATGCGTTTCCTGCCGGCGAGACGATTTCCGCAATGCTTCAGGCGCAGCCTGACGCCCGGCCCTATTGACGGGCCATATTAAAGCTCGGTTTGTAGCCAAATATTATCTTTTGAGGCTGTCTCTTATATTAAACTCTTCGGCGAGCGTATCGACTTGCTTCATGATCTCGGGCTGAGCGTGCTGGTTTGATCGAACAGGCGATGATATTCGCGCTTGGATTTTTGCTCGCGGGGCTGCTCGCCCTCGCGATCGCTCCGGCGTTTTGGCGGCGCGCCCTGCAGCTCTCCACGCGGCGGCTCGAAATGCTGCTCCCGCTGTCGAGCCGCGAAATCATCGCCGAGCGCGATCTTCTGCGGGCGGAATTTGCCGTGGATCGCCGCAAATTCGAGCAAAAAGCCGAAATTCTCAAAGCGGATCGCGTGTCCGACATGGCTGAACTCGGCCGCCGGGCGGCGCAGCTCGTCGCGATCAGGGAAAAACACGCGACTCTCCAGGAGCGCCACGCCGAACAGGGCGCCGAACTCACCGCCGCCCGCCACGCCGCCCTTGACGCCCGCGCCCAACTCGGCGTCGCCGCCTCGGTGCTTTACAGCGACAGCGGCCTCGTCGAACGCAAGGAGGCCGATCTCATGCGATTGCGAGGCGATCTGGCGCAATCGCGGGCGCAGGCTAGCAAGCAAAGCGCGGCTTTGGTCGATTTTGAGGCGCTATTGGCGATACAAGAGGCATATCTGACGGCGGCGCGCGATGACATCGCAAGGCTCAGCGAAGCGCTTGGCTCGCTGCGCCTCGAGCATGGGGCCGATCTGGCCACGCTCAAGGCGACGGCGGCGCGCCTCACGGATCGCGAGGAAGCTCTGAAAGCCGCCGAAAGCAGGGAAGTCGAACTGCTGCGCCGGCGCGAGCGGCAGATCGAGACCTCGCGCGCGGCAGAACGACGATTGATCGAAAAGATCGCCCGGATCGGCGCCGAGGAAGCCGCCGCGCGGCGAGACCTCGACGCCGAGCGGGCGCGCAGCGAAAGCCTCGCCCAGGAACTCGGCGCCCTGCGGCGCCTCAACGCGGGGCGCGACGCGGCCCCCCTCACCACCGAGCGCGAGGAGAACGCGATCCTGCGGCAGACCATCAACGAGATCGGAGCCGCCATCATCCGCACGGCCGCGCTCTCCCTCGAACCGGCCGCGACGCCGCATGAACGCTTCGAGGGCGGCGAGACGGACGCCCGTGCGCCGGCGAGCGCAAATGTCAAGGCGACGTCGAAATAGCGGCGGGCGGAGAAGCGCCCCTCAGCCGCCGAGCTTCGCCACCAGCGCGTCGGACACCTCGAAATTCGCGTAGACGTTCTGAACGTCGTCATTGTCTTCGAGGAGGCCAACGAGGCGCAGGACCTTTTCACCCGCCTCGTCGTCGACGGCGACGGTGTTTTGCGGCTTCCAGATAAGGCTCGCCTTGGTCGGCTCGCCGAATTTGGCCTCGAGGGTCTGCGCCACCTCGCGCAGGCTTTCGAGCGAGGTCGTAATCTGATGCGCCTCCGCGGTCGATTCGACATCGTCCGCGCCAGCCTCGATCGCGGCTTCGAGCATCGCCTCCTCGGACGCGACCTTGGCCGGGAATTCGATAAGGCCGACGTGATCGAACATGAAGGAGACGGCGCCGGTCTCGGCGAGCGCGCCGCCGACCTTGGTGAAATAGGATCGCACCTCGCCCGCCGTGCGGTTGCGATTGTCGGTCAATGCCTCGACGATGACGGCGACGCCACCCGACGCATAGCCCTCGTAGCGCACTTCGTCGTAGTTTTCGGCGTCGGCGCCGGTCGCTTTCTTGATGGCGCGCTCGATATTGTCCTTTGGCATGTTTTCGACGCGCGCGGCGATGACGGCGGCGCGTAGGCGCGCATTCATTGCGGGATCAGGCAGGCCGAGCTTCGCGGCGACGGTGATTTCGCGGGCGAGCTTTGAGAAGAGCTTGGAGCGGATCGCATCCTGCTTGCCCTTCTTGTGCATGATGTTCTTGAACTGGCTATGTCCCGCCATGCCCCTGCAATCCCTCCCGGTCCGGCGCGCTGAATGCGCGGCGGGCAAGCATATAGGCCGGGAGTTTCCGGAAATAAAGGCTGAAGGCCGCTGGATGCGGCGTCGTGCGCGGGCCGGCGCGGATTGCGCCTAGCGCCGGGCGGTCTGGCCGAACAGGATTTTGCGGGCCGCGTCGTCGCTCAACGGGATCGTCTTGATATTCTCGGCGATCGCATAGGCGCGCTTGGTCGCCGGCCGCGCCGCGATGGTCTCGAACCAGACCTTGAGATGAGGGAATTCATCGAGGTCCTGCCCCTGATTTTTGTAGGGGACAATCCACGGGTAGATCGCCATGTCCGCGATGGAGTAATCGCCGGCGACGAAAGGGCGATCCGCGAGGCGCCCATTGAGCACGCCGTAAAGCCGATTGGTTTCCTTGACGTAGCGCTCGATCGCGTAGGGGATTTTTTCGGGCGCGTAGCCGCTGAAATGATGATTTTGCCCCGCCATCGGCCCAAGACCGCCGACCTGCCAGAACAGCCATTCGAGCGTCGCCACGCGGCTGCGCAGGTCGGGGCTTAAGAACTTGCCGGTCTTTTCGGCGAGATAGAGCAAAATGGCGCCGGATTCGAACACGGAGATCGGCGCGCCGCCGCCGGCCGGATCGCGATCGACGATGGCCGGGATGCGGTTATTGGGCGAAATCGCCAGAAAGGACGGGGCGAATTGATCGCCTTTGCCGATATTGACCGGCTTAAGCTCGTAGGGAACTCCCGCCTCTTCGAGGAAAAGCGTGATCTTGTGGCCGTTCGGCGTAGTCCAATAGTAGAAATCGATCATGAAATCCCCGCTGAGGCTGCCCCGATGACCGATTAAAAGAGGGGCCGCCTCACGGGAGGCGGCCGCACAGGCGCTGGAAAGCGGCGCGCTGGCTCCGCGTTCAGACCGGCGCGGCGGGGCCTGCGATCTGCGGCGGCCGCGCCTGCATCTCGATGCGCGCGACGCCCGCTTTCACGGCGGACTGGACCTTTTCGAACGCGCGCACCTCGATCTGCCGCACGCGCTCGCGCGAAATGTCGAATTCGTCGGAGAGCGCCTCCAGCGTCATCGGGTCCTCCGCGAGGCGGCGCGCCTCGAAAATGCGGCGCTCACGGTCGTTCAGCACGCCAAGCGCACTGCGCAGGGCGCCGATCCGGTTGTCCGCCTCTTCGCGGTCGACCAGCAGCTTCTCCTGGCTGGCGCTGTCGTCGACGAGCCAGTCCTGCCATTCGCCTTCGCCCTCTTCCCTGAGCGGCGCATTGAGCGACGCGTCGCCCGACATGCGCCGGTTCATATCGACGACGTCCTGCTCGCTGACGCCGAGCCGGTGCGCGATGGTCTTGACATGCTCAGGCTTCAGATCGCCGTCCTCGAGCGCCGAAATCTGGCTTTTCACCTTGCGCAGATTGAAGAACAGCTTCTTCTGGCTGGCCGTCGTTCCCATTTTGACGAGCGACCAGGAGCGCAGGATATATTCTTGAATCGAGGCGCGGATCCACCACATGGCGTACGTGGCGAGGCGAAAGCCCTTATCCGGCTCGAAACGTTTGACCGCCTGCATCAGGCCGACATTGCCTTCGGACACGACTTCGCTGATCGGCAGGCCGTAGCCGCGATAGCCCATCGCGATTTTGGCGACGAGGCGCAGATGCGACGTCACCAGACGATGCGCGGCGTCCTTGTCCGCATGTTCGCGCCAGCTTTTGGCCAGCATATATTCTTCTTGCGGCTCCAGCATGGGGAACCGTCTGATTTCATTCAGGTAACGGGAGAGCCCGCTCTCCCCCGAGATCATTGGCAGCGCAGCAGCCATGGTTTTTCCACCTCCAAAGGGGCCCCCGCATTCGGCGGACCCGGTCGCGGCCACTCAGGGAGTCGACCGCAGCAGAGAAATATATGGCGCCTGAACGGGAGCTGAAAGGCCCAGTCATGTTGCAGCGCATTACATTTTCGCAACATTGCCTGTCTCAGCCGCAGGATCACTCCACTTCCCGTCCAGCGCCTTCATGAGCTTATACGCGCAGTGCAGCATGAAGGTTTCGCCATTGCGAATAATTAAGGTTATGAGCTTGGCCTATCCCGCCGATTACGAAATTTTGATCCTGGCCGGCCAATCGTGAGCGAGGCTGGATCGGCCGTCGCGCCAACGACGATGATCCAAGACTTCGGAGCCGGCGCATTGATCGAGATCTAATCGGTGATCCAATCGATCAACCGCGTCCCGGCGTCCCGCCCGCCACCAGCGCCGCGCGCAGCTCCTGCATGTCGTGCGGCGGCGCGCTCTCGAAGCGGAGCGACTCCCCGGTGACCGGATGGACGAACCCCAGCACGGCGGCGTGCAGGGCCTGCCGCGCCAGAGCCTTCAGCGCCGCCTGCGCCGCGGGCGGGAGGCGCGCCGCTTTGCTCTTGAACCCTTGTCCGTAGACCGGATCGCCGAGCAGCGGATGGCCGATGCTGGCCAGATGCACGCGGATCTGGTGGGTGCGGCCGGTCTCCAGCCGGCAGGCGATCAGGCTCGCCTCGGCGCCAAAACGCTCGACGATCCGCCAGTGCGTCACGGCATGTCGCCCCCGCGCGGCAGCAACGATGGCGATTTTCTCGCGGTCGATGGCGTGGCGCCCGAGCGGCGCGTCGACGATGCCGGAAGGGCGGTCCGGGACGCCCCAGGCGATGGCGAGATATTCGCGCGTCAGCCCCAGGGTCTTGCCGTGGTCGGCGAAGGTTTTCGCGAGGCCCTGATGCGCCTGATCTGTCTTGGCCACCACCATAAGTCCCGACGTGTCCTTGTCGAGCCGGTGGACGATGCCGGGGCGCCTGACCCCGCCGATGCCGGAGAGGCTCGCGCCGCAATGGGCGATCAGGGCGTTGACCAGCGTGCCGGCCGCATGCCCCGCCGCCGGATGCACGACGAGCCCCGCCGGCTTGTCGATGACAAGGAGATGGGCGTCCTCAAACACGACCTTGAGCGGAATGTCCTCCCCGACGGGCGCGGCGTCGATCGCAGGCGGGATTTCGAGGGCGATGAGCTGCCCTGCGCGCATGGAGAAATTGGCGTCGGTCACGATGGCGCCATCGACCGTGACGGCGCCCGCCTCGATCAGCGCCTTCAACCGCGTGCGGGAGAGGCTTGCGCCCGCAGCAGACGTTTCGGCCGCGAGGAAGCGATCGAGCCGCTCGCCGGCGCGGCCCGGCTCGACGCGAAAGACGCAGGACGGAGCCTCGTCCAGAGCCAGTTCTTCCTCATTCACCGTCAAACCGAAACTCCATCCGCCCGCTAACGCCAGCATATATGGCGCCCGGATAAACATGAGGGAAAGAATCGCGCCGCCTCGCCAACGCCGCCGATTGCAGTATAGTGAAGCTGCCGTCAGCCCGCGACCGGGGCGCGGCGAGCGCGAGCCGGCCCCTTGTCCATTCTCTCCGTCTATTTCCGCGTCCTTGGCCTGCTCGGCCGCGAGAAGCGCATCGCGATCTTTCTGGCGCTGGCCAATCTGGCGCTGGCGACCGCCCAATTCGCCGAGCCGGTCCTGTTCGGCCGCGTCATCGACAAGCTCTCCGGCGCGCAGGCGGCGGCGGGGACCCTGCAATTTTCCGATCTCGTCCCGCTGCTGGCCGCCTGGGTCGGCTTCGCGCTGTTCTCCATCCCCGTCGCCGTCGTCGTCGCCTTGCAGGCCGAACGCCTCGCGCACCGGCGCCGGCTCTCGGTGATGTCGGAATTCTTCGAGCATGTCCTGCATCTGCCTTTGAGCTTTCATAGCGCCGCGCATTCCGGGCGGCTTCTGAAAATCATGCTGGAGGGCGCCAACGGCATGGCGGGGCTGTGGCTCTCCTTCTTCCGCGAGAATTGCGCCTCGCTCGCCGCGCTGTTCATCCTGCTGCCGATGTCGCTTTTTCTGAACTGGCGCCTCGCCGCCGTGCTCATCGCGCTCGTCTTCGTTTTCGGCGCGCTCACCGCCTTTGTCCTGCGCCGCACGGAATCGCTGCAACAAACCGTGGAGCGCCACAACAGCTCGCTCGCCGAGCATGTCTCCGACGCGCTCGGCAATGTCTCGGTGATCCAGAGCTTCACCCGCATCGAGACGGAGGCCAATGCCTTAAAGCAGATCACGCGGGCCGTGCTCGACGCGCAGATGCCGGTGCTCTCCTGGTGGGCGATCGCCGCGGTGGCGACGCGGGCCTCCGCCACGCTGACCCTGCTCTCGATCTTTCTGCTCGGCACGTGGCTGAACCTGAAAGGTCTCGCCAGCGTCGGCGAGATCGTCACCTTCATGAATCTGGCGACCATGCTGATCGCGCGGCTGGAGCAGGTCGTCGGCTTCGTCAACAGCCTGTTCCTGCAGGCGCCGAAGCTGAAGGATTTCTTCGACATTCTCGACACCGCGCCGAAGGTCGCCGACAACCCCTTCGCCGTCGATCCCGGCCGCCTCAAGGGCAAGGTCGCCTTCGATCATGTGAGCTTTTCCTACGATGGAAAACGCGACGCCGTCCGCGACGTCTCTTTCGAGGTATCGCCCGGCGAGACGGTGGCGCTGGTCGGCTCGACGGGCTCGGGCAAATCGACGACGCTCGGGCTGTTGCATCGCGTGTTCGATCCAACGCAGGGCAAGATCCTGATCGACGGGATCGACATCCGCGATCTCACGCTGAAAGCGCTCCGGCGCAACATCGGCGTCGTCTTTCAGGAGCCGATGCTGTTCGCCCGCTCGATCGAGGAGAATCTTCGCGTCGGCCGCCCCGAGGCGAGTGAAGCAGAGATCGCTGTAGCGCTCGAACTCGCGCAGGCCGCCGAATTCGTCGGGCGCCAGAGCGATGGCCTCAAGACAATCGTCGGCGAGCGCGGCCGGTCGCTCTCCGGCGGCGAACGCCAGCGCGTCTCGATCGCGCGCGCGCTTTTGAAAAATCCGCCGATCATGATTTTCGACGAGGCGACCGCGGCGCTCGACGCCGCCACCGAGCGGCAATTGCAGCAGGCGCTCGAAACGGCGATGGAGGGCCGCACCACCTTCGTCATCGCGCATCGCCTGGCGACAATCCGCAACGCCGACCGAATCTTTGTGTTCGATGCGGGCGAGATCGTCGAGTCGGGGAGCTTCGACGAACTTGTCGCCAAAAACGGCCGCTTCGCGGCGCTGGCCCGCGCGCAATTCATGGCGGCGGAGGAGAAGCCGATGAAGGTCGCGGACGCGAGCGAGAGCAGGTTTGTTTAGTGCATTGATTGCGGCGGTGTTGGATTCTGAGACGCGGCGGAAGGCAGCGGCCGGAGTTCGAATCTCTTCGGGCGCGCCATTTTTCTACGACTCCAGCTCCTGAAAGGCGGACGCCGCCATGGTTTTGTCGAAGTCGCGTGCGATTGCGACTGCGAGTTCGCTTGAGCTTGGGATTATTCTCCGGGTCGGGCGACGGGACATGGGACATGCTGCCTCATGATGATCGACGGTGAGATCGCCGACCCCGGCGAGAGGGGCGACGCAGCACTGCTTCGGTCGAAGGATCTCGATCGCCGGTCGTTTCTGCTCGGCTCCGCCGTCAGTTTCGGCGCGCTTGGCCTCGCCGGCTGCGCGACAGTGGACGACTTCGACCGCGCCGAAGCCGCAAAGCTCTACGGACCGTTGCCCAACGAGAAATTCCCGGTGCCGGCGGTCGACGTCAGCAAGATCGATCCGAAATATTATCGCCGGACAGTGCGCTACGACAGCCGCGAGCCGCCCGGCACGATCATCATCGATCCCGCCAACTACTATGTGTATCGCGTCGAAGGCGACGGCGCCGCCACCCGCTATGGCGCCAATGTTCCCCGCAAGGGGTTTTTGTGGGCCGGCGACGCCTATGTCGGCCGCAAGGCGGAATGGGCGACCTGGACCCCGCCCAAGGAGATGATCGCGCGCCAGCCGGAGGCGGCCAAATATGCCGGCGGCATGCCGGGAGGCCTCGACAATCCGCTCGGCGCCCGCACGCTCTATCTGTATCAGAACGGCGTGTACACGGTCTGCACGATCTACGCCACCAGCGACCCCACAACCATCGGCGCCGGCATCACGAGCGGCTGCACCGGCCTTCTCACCCATGACATGATCGACCTCTATTCGCGAACGCCGATCAAAACCAAGGTGGTCATCCTGACGGCATAGGCGAGGGCGCCCCCCTCACCGCGCCGCCTTCTCGCCCTTATCCGCGCCGGCGGGAACGCGCGCAGCAGGGTGATGCGGTTCCTGGTCTTGCGCAGCACGTCGAAGCGGAAGCCCTGGAAGGTGAAGACCTGCCCGGCCGCGCACCTCCTTCGTCATCACGCGTTGCTTAGCGACGATCCGCAACGCCGACCGCATCTTCGTGTTCGATTCCGGCGAGATCGTTGAGCAAGGGAGCTTCGACGAACTCGTCGCGAAAAACGGCCGCTTCGCCGCGCTTGCCCGCGCGCAGTTCATGACGGCGGAAGAGAAGCCGAAGAAGGTTGCGGATGCGCGCGAGAGCAGGTTTGTGTAGGCTGCACGAGGTCGATGCCCGCGACGTCGATCGGCCTAACATAACTATGAGGAACGCGACCCATGCCTGATCTCATCGAGAAAAGTAACGAGGCCGTCGCATGGCTGAATGAGATGATGGCCGCGTACTCTGGTAACGGCGCGTTCGGGAAAGTCGTGAGTTCTGTAATTTGGTCAGGCGCCAAGGGTCCTGACGGTGAGTTACTCGTTCCCCTTGACCCTGTGGCCCTCGTCGAGAACATTAATACGACCGATTACCCACTCCTCAATGGGCATGACCCGGGGTTTCCGCTCGGAAAAGTTCTCCGAGCTGAGGTCTTTGCCAGTTCCGACGGCACGAAATTTGTTGCGGCGATCCTCGGGCTCTATGCCGGCACTGGGATCAGCTTTACCGATCTCGGGTTAGACCGTGCCTCTGTCACCGCCTCGTCGCCCGCATCACTGCCTGTGCTCCCGGACACCTGCTGGATCAATGTAGCGACCGATCCGCGCGAAATCGAACCGGAATGGATCGAAAGTGCTCTCCACGATGCCCCGTTGCGGGTCGAACACACGGAGTTGTCGCACAACGCACTTGACGCCTCGCACGAACTAATTCGCCTTGGTCTGGTTTTCCTTGCGCTTGTATGGAACCCGTTCGTCACGAGTGTCGCGACCGAGGCCGGCAAGGCTACGTATGCTGGCCTTCATGGTTGGATGAGAACCCTCCTCAAGAGGCTCGCTGAGCGAAAAAATCCCATACTCGAAGTTCAATCGTTCCACGATGAATGCCGTATATCGTTTGTTTTTCGAGGAAATGATGTGTCCCGCCATTATGCGGCCCATGAGGCTTTACCGCGCGCGGCAGCGCAGGCGGCACAGTTGATCGCAAATCTGAAAAATAAGGGCCACGACCCACGGTTGATTTTGTACGAGTTCGATCCACCCGATCAAAGATGGTTTCCGTCTTATGCCGAACTCGATGACGGAAGATTGATCACCGATAATGTCGTCCTTATTGCCGTTGAGCAATTACCTTCCGGTCTAAGCCTTGGGCTTACTCGCGGAGGAGCCCGCGCTCGCTTGCCGAACGTAAAAGGATTTTCTGACCTAGGGCCGTAACGAAAATCACGTATCGAGGGCAAGCTTCTAAGTGCGCCGCGACGCACCCACAGTCGTTGGCCGCCCGCCGACCGCCCTCACCTCACCGCGCCGCCTTCTCGCCCTTCTCCGCGCCCGCCGGGAAGACGCGCAACAGGGTGATGCGGTTCTTGGTCTTGCGCAGCACGTCGAAGCGGAAGCCGTGGAAGGTGAACACCTGGCCCGACTCGGGGATCGCGCGCGCCTCGTGAATGACGAGGCCGGCGATGGTGGTCGCCTCCTCGTCGGGCAGGCTCCAGTTCATCACGCGATTCAAATCGCGGATCGGCACCGAGCCCTCGACGGTGACCGAGCCGTCGGACTGCGGCCGCACGCCCTGCGCCACGAGATCATGCTCGTCGGAAATGTCGCCGACGATCTCTTCTAAAATATCCTCAAGCGTGACGAGGCCCATGACGACGCCGTATTCATCGACGACGATGGCGACATGCGTCTTGCGCTTCAGGAAGGCTTGCAGCTGATCGCGCACGGGCGTCGTGTCGGGAACGAACCAGGGTTTCAGCGCGATGCTTTCGACGTCGAAATGCTCAAGTCTTCCGCCCGCCGCGTCGAGCGCACGCAACATATCCCTGGCGTGCAGCACGCCGATGATGTTTTCGGGATCGTCGCGCCAGATCGGCAGCCGCGAAAAGGGCGCCTCGACGATCTCGCGGATCAGCTCCTCCGGCGGCAGATCGGCGTTGAGCGTCAGCATGTTGGTGCGATGGACCATGACGTCGGAGACTTCGAGATCGCGCAGATCGAGCAGGCCGCCGAACATGTCGCGATCGGAGCGCGGGACTCCGCCCTCCTCGTGCAGGAACTCGACGGTGCTTTTAAGCTCCTCATGGCCCGAGATGATCGAGCGCTGCTGGCTCGCATCGACGCCGAAAAGCTTGAGGAAGCCGCGAACGAACCCATCGACTGCGACAAGCACCGGTCCGAAGATGGCGACGAAAAACGCAAGCGTCCGCGCCACGAACAACGACATGCGATCGGGATAATTGATCGCGACCGTCTTGGGCATCACTTCCGCGAAGACGAGCACCAGTATGGTCATGAGACCCGTCGCGTAAATGGCGCCGCTATCGCCGACGAGGGCGACGAGAATGCTGGTCAGGAACGCCGACGACCCGATATTGACGAGCGTATTGCCGAGCAGGCAGGCGCCGATCATGCGGTTCCTGTGGGAAAGGAGACGGTTGACCAGCGCCGCGCGGCTGTCGCCGTTTTTTTCCAGGGCGTGCATGCGCGCGCGGGACGCCGCGGTCAGGGCGGTCTCGGAGGCGGCGAAAAACGCCGACAATGCAATGCAGACGAGAATGATGGCGATCGCGATCCACAAATAGACCGAAAAAATCTCGCCGTCGGGGCCGTGCATGATTCTAGTTTCCCGTGTTCAGTTCGCTTTCGAGGAACGCGCGAACCTCGCCGGCGTCGATCGACTTCGCCACGAAGCAGTCGCCAATTCCCCGCGCGAGGATGAAGGTGAGCGCGCCCCGCTCGACCTTCTTGTCCTGATGCATGGCCTCGACGATCTCGTCGGCGCCGACACGAAGGCCCTCGATGTCGGCGATCCGCACGGGCAGGCCGACCGCGCGCAAATGCGCCTCGACCCGCTCCGCGTCCGCCGGCGGACAAAGCCCGAGACTGACGGAAAAGCGGAACGCCGCGGCCATGCCGATCGCGACGCCCTCGCCATGCACCAGCCGCGCGCCATCGTAATGGTTGAGCCGCTCGAGCGCGTGGCCGAAGGTGTGGCCGAGGTTCAGGAGGGCGCGATCACCCCGCTCATATTCGTCGCGGCCGACGATCGCCGCCTTGGCCCGGCAGCTCGTCGCGATCGCGCGAATGCGGTCGGCGCCGCCGGAAAAGACGCCGCGCCACTCAGCTTCGAGCCAACCGAAAAAGCCGGCGTCGCCTATGAGGCCATATTTGACGACCTCCGCATAGCCGGCGCGAAATTCGCGCGGCGGCAGGGTCTCCAGAACCTCCGCGTCGGCGAGCACGAGGGAGGGCTGGTGAAACGCGCCGATTAGGTTTTTGCCGTGATCCGAGTTGATCCCTGTCTTGCCGCCTACGGAGGAGTCCACCTGGGCGAGAAGGCTCGTCGGGATCTGCACGAAGCGCATGCCGCGCCGGACCGAGGCCGCGGCGAAGCCCGCAAGATCGCCGATGACGCCGCCGCCAAGGGCGATAACCAGATCGCCGCGCTCGAGCCGCGCGCCGATGATGGCGTCGCAGACCTCCGCGAAGACGGCGTAGGATTTCGACGCTTCGCCCGCCGCGACGACAATCCGGGAATGGCGGATCGCCGCCTCATCGAGGGATTTCTCCAGCGCGGGAAGATGAAATCCGGCGACATTGGCGTCCGTCACGATGGCGCAGGACGCGCGCGGCGCGAGGCTCTGGATATAGGCGCCCGCCTTGGCGATGAGGCCGGGGCCAATCAGAATATCGTAGGACCGCGCGCCAAGCTCGACTTCGACCCGCGCGACGGCGGCGGGCAGATCGGGAGCCGCGGCGCCTTCCGGCGTCGAATCGAAAAGAAAATCCCCAACAGGGGAGCCAATCTGGACCGGAATGGGGGAACTGGCGGAGGTCATGTCTCGAAAGGGACTGAGGAGCGGCGGTTCGGGTGAAAAGCGCATGAAAAACTCTATGCCCGAGATGATCTCCTCGACGGCGAGCTCGTGCGGGCCGTCGCGCGAAACCACTGTGACGTCGGCGCGGGCGTAATAAGGATAACGTTGCTCCAGCAATGCGCGCAGCGTCGCTTCCGGATCGGCGCTTTGCAGCAGCGGGCGATGCGAGCGCTTGCGCACGCGCCGCCAGAGCACCTCCGGATCGGCCTTGAGCCAGACCGACAGCCCCCGCGCGGCGATCCGCGCCCGCGTCTCATCGTGAAGGAATGCGCCGCCGCCAGTGGCGATGACGCGGGGGCCCTGTTCGAGCAGACGCGCCATGACGCGGCGCTCCCCGTCGCGAAACGAGGGTTCGCCGTGCTTTGCGAAAATCTCGGCAATCGTCATTCCCGCCGCCGCTTCGATCTCGGCGTCGGCGTCGACGAACGGCAGGCCGAGCCGCTGCGCGAGGCGGCGCCCCGTCGAGGTCTTGCCCGATCCCATGAAGCCAACCAGCACGATCGAGCGGTCGCCTAGCGCTTGCGTCAGCGCCGCGATGCGGCGGTCCCGGACGCTCTCCTGTGTCTGTTTCACCGGTTCAGAACTGCTGGTCATACCAGACTTTAGCATGCGCCTCGATGGGATTTAAGCGGCAGTTTGAATTCACATTGCCGCTTAGCTGAATTACGAGACCGTAGTAGTATTATAAAAGTCTCTCCAAAGTTTAGTTGCGGTTTTGCAACATGTCTTTGATTAACAACGCACCCCCCATTGCAATTGACCTGGATCAAACTGAAGATGCCGACCTGAAGGCAGTTTGCGCGTGCACAAGTTGGCGGCGAGGCGCTGCTGAGAGATAACGGCCCATTTTTGGGTGTTCGGGGGTTTCTATGAATAGGATCGTTCGCTGCGCGGCGGCAGCTTTCATGTTTGGGGCGCTAACCGGCGCGGCATCCGCAGCCGACCTCGCGCCGCCGCCTGCTCCGGCTCCGGCGCCGGCTCTCCCGGATGCTTTCCAGCCCTTCCAGGTGCGGCTGCGCGCCGTCGGCGTCATCACCACCAGCGGCGGGATACTTCAGACAGTTCCGGGCGGGGCGTTCATCAGCGACGGCTTCAAGGCCTCCGACGCCGTCATTCCAGAACTCGACGTCAGCTATTTCTTCACCAAGAACTGGGCCGTCGAGGCCATTTGCTGCGTCTCCTACCACAAGGTGTACCTCGATGGCGGCCAGCTTTCGGCCTTTTCGCCGGGCCAGCAGGCCGCAAGCACCTGGCTCTTCCCGCCGACCGCGTTGGTTCAATACCACTGGACCGATTACGGCGCGTTCCAGCCCTATGTCGGCGTCGGCGTGAACTACACGGTCTATTTCTCCCAGCATGCGGCCGAGCCGCTGCTGAACACCGTGGCGATACAGAATTCCTGGGGCGTCGCGGGTCAGATTGGCTTCGATTACATGATCGACGAACATTGGGGCTTCAACTTCGACGTGAAGAAGATCCTGATGAATCCGCACGTCTACGGGACGGCGCTGAACGGCGCCGCCTCGATCAGCGGCCAGGCTAATCTCAGCCCCTGGCTGATCGGCGGCGGCATCACTTATCGTTTCGGCGGCGCGGCCCCCGCGGCGGTCGTCGCCAAATATTGAGACTTGCAACCAAGCTCCGGCGGCTTTCCGCCGGAGCTTCCGCGCGCGAAATCAGGACGGTTTCAGCGCCGCGTCGAGTTCGGGCAGCGCCTCGAACAAATCCGCGACGAGGCCGTAGTCGGCGACCTGGAAGATTGGCGCCTCCGCGTCCTTGTTGATGGCGACGATGACTTTCGAATCCTTCATCCCGGCAAGGTGCTGGATCGCGCCCGAAATGCCAACGGCGATGTAAAGATCGGGCGCGACGATCTTGCCGGTCTGGCCGACCTGCCAATCATTCGGCGCATAGCCGGCGTCGACCGCCGCGCGCGAGGCGCCCATGGCGGCGCCGAGCTTTTGGGCGACGGGTTCGATGAAGGTCGCGAAGTTTTCCGCATTCTGCAGGCCCCGCCCGCCGGAGATGACGATCCGCGCGGCGGTGAGTTCCGGCCTCTCCGAGACGGCGAGCTCCTCGCGGACGAATTTCGCGTCGGCCGCGGCCGGCGCCGCAGCGATCTCGGCAATCGACGCCGTCCCGCCGGACGCGGCGGCGGGCGCAAAAGCCGTCGCGCGCACGCTAATGACCTTCAGCGCATCCTTCGAGCGCACCGTCGCCAGCGCATTGCCGGCGTAAATCGGCCGAACGAAGGTATCGGGCGCGTTGACAGCGACGATCTCCGAAATCTGCTGCGCGTCGAGGGTCGCCGCCACGCGCGGCAGCACGTTCTTGCCGAAAGTCGTCGCGGCGGCGAGGATCGCGGCGTAATTCCCCGCGAGTCCGGTTAGCAGCGGCGCGACGGTCTCGGCGAGCGGATGGGCATAGAGGGGATCGTCGGCAAGAAGCACCTTCTCGACGCCGGCGATGGCCGCGCCGGCTTCGGCGATGGCGCGGACCTTGTGGCCGGCGACCAAAAGATCGACAGGGCCGCCAAGAAGAAGGGCCGCTGCGACGGCGTTGAGGGTCGCCGGCTTCAAAACATGGCCGTCATGTTCGGCGAGGACCAGAGCCGTCATTCAGATCACCTTCGCTTCGTTCTTCAATTTGTCGACAAGGGCGGCGACATTCTCCACCCTGACGCCGGCCTGGCGCTTTGGCGGCGCCTCGACCCGCAAGGTGACGAGGCGCGGCGCGATGTCGAGCCCGAGATCGGCCGCCGGAATCGCCTCCAGCGGCTTTTTCCGCGCCTTCATGATATTCGGTAGGCTGGCGTAGCGCGGCTCGTTCAGGCGCAGATCCGTCGTCACCACCGCCGGCAGCGCCAGCGACACCGTCTCAAGGCCGCCATCAACCTCGCGGGTCACCTCGGCGCGGCCATCCTTGATGACGAGCTTTGACGCGAACGTGCCCTGCGGCCAACCAAGCAATGCCGCGAGGGACTGGCCGGTCTGGTTCGAATCGTCGTCGATCGCCTGCTTGCCAAGGATCACGAGTTGCGGCGCCTCCCGTTCGCAAAGCGCCTTGAGGATCTTGGCGACCGCCAGCGGCTCGACCTCATCGTCGGTCTGCACCAGAATGGCGCGGTCGGCGCCAAGCGCGAGGGCGGAGCGCAGCACCTCCTGCGCCGCCGCCGGACCGATGGATACGGCGACGATCTCGGAGACGACGCCGGCCTCCTTCAGCCGCACCGCCTCCTCGACGGCGATTTCGTCGAAGGGATTGGCCGAGAACTTGACGTTCGCCGTCTCGACGCCGGAATTGTCGGCTTTGACGCGGATCCGCACATTGTAATCGACCACCCGCTTCACCGCGACTAGAGCTTTCATCCAGCGTTCTTCCTTTCTTGACCCATCGTCCTCCGCAGGCGGGAGCGATCCGGTCCCGCCGCGCAACGATCGCACATTTCTTCACCTAGAGCCGTGCGCGGCGGCCTTTGCGGGCCGAGGCGGGAATTTCCGACTCAGAACGCCGCTTCCTCGAACGCCATCATGGATTTGCCGCCGGCCATGATGGAAGCAAAGAGGGCGCCCGTTTGCGGCAACAGCCGCTGCATGTAGAAGCGCGCGGTCGCAACCTTGGCGGCGTAGAAACCGTCGGGATCGTCGGCGCCGGCCTTCGGCAGGCTGACCTCGGCCATGCGGGCCCAGAGATAGGCCAGCGCAGTGAGGCCGAAGAGCCGCAGATAATCGGTCGCCGCCGCGCCCGCTTCCTCGGGATCGCGCAGCCCCGCGCGGGCGACCTGCGCCGTCGCCTGCTGCAGGCGCACGAAGGCCTTGCCGAGCGGCTGCACGAACTCGCTGAGCGCCTTGTTCGAACTGTTGGCTTCGATGTAGTCCGACACAGGGTGGAAGAACCGGCGCAGCAGGCGACCGGCATTGGCGGGCAGCTTGCGGCCGACGAGGTCGAGCGCCTGAATGCCGTTGGTCCCCTCATAGATCTGCGCGATGCGACAGTCGCGTACATATTGCTCCATGCCATGTTCGCGAATGTAACCATGGCCGCCAAGAACCTGCATGCCAAGGTTGGCGGCCTCAGAGCCCAGATCGGTCATCAGCGCTTTCACGACCGGCGTCACCAGGGCGACGAAATCCTCGGCCTCCCGCCGCACTTCGGGATCCGGGTGGCGGCTCTCGAGATCGAGGCTTCGCGCCGCCCAGGCCGCAAGCGCGCGGCAGCCCTCGGCATAGGCGCGCTGGGTCAATAACATGCGCCGGACATCCGGATGCACGATGATCGGGTCGGCGGGCTTTTCCGGATGCTTCGCGCCCGAGAGCGAGCGGCCCTGCAACCGTTCGCGGGCGTAGGCGACGGCGCCCTGATAGGCGGCCTCGGCGACGCCAAGGCCCTGCATGCCGACCGCCAGACGCTCGGCGTTCATCATCGCGAACATCGCGCGCATGCCCTTCCCCGGCTCGCCGACCAGCCAGCCCTTGGCCTCGTCGAAATTCATGACGCAGGTGGCGGAGCCCTTGATGCCCATCTTGTGCTCGATCGATCCGCAGGCGACGCCGTTGCGCGGGCCGAGCGAGCCATCCTCCTTGACGAGATATTTGGGCACGAGGAACATGCTGATCCCTTTGGTCCCCTTTGGCGCGCCGGGGAGCCTCGCCAGCACCAGATGGATGATGTTCTCGGTCAAGTCGTGCTCGCCCGCCGAGATGAAAATCTTCGTGCCGGTGATCTTGTAGGCGCCGTCCGCCGTCGGCGCCGCGCGGGTGCGCAGCAAACCAAGATCGGTGCCGCACTGCGGCTCGGTGAGGCACATCGTGCCGGACCATGCGCCCTCGACCAATTTCGGCAGATAGGTCTCTTTCAGCGCGTCAGACCCGAAATCATGCAGGGCGACATAGGCGCCCTGGGTCAGGCCGGGATAGAGGCTGAAGGAGAGGTTGGCCGAGCAGATCATTTCGACGATCAGCGTATCGACGGCCTTCGGCAGGCCCTGCCCGCCATATTCGGGATCGCAGGCGATCGAGGTCCAGCCGCCCTCGCGGAACTGGCGGTAAGCGTCCACGAAGCCTTTGGGCGTGCGGACGACGCCGTTTTCGAGCGTGCAGCCCTCCTCGTCGCCGGAGCGGTTCAAGGGATGCAGCACCTCCTCGCAGACCTTGGCGGCTTCCTCAAGAACGGGATCGATGAGGTCGCGGGTGAACTCCTCATAGCCCGGCAGGCTGGCGATGTCGTCGCCGCCCATCAGCTCGAAGAGAACGAAGCGCATATCGCGCAGGGGCGCTTTGTAGCTGGCCATCTTCCATCCTGCTCCTAATTGCGCAGCGGCTTGCTGGTCGTCAGCATATGGTCGATGCGGGCCAATGTTTCAGGCCGCCGGATGAGCTTCCTGAAGCTTTCGCGCTCGAGCTTCAAGAGGCCATCCTCGTCGATGGTCTCGGTAATGTCAGTTTCGCCGCCCGACAGCACTTCGGCGAGCGCGTCGGACACGATCTTGTCGTAAGGCGTCGCCTTGCCGAGCCGCGCGAAGCTGTCGACCGCCATCTTCATCGCGACCTTGGCGCTCGGACCCGGCAGGTTCAGGAGCTGCGGCTCCGGCGGCTTGTAATCGGCGGCGAGCTTCAGCGCCCGCGCCTTGGCGTCGGCGAGCAGGCGATAGCGGTTCATGGTGACGCCGTCGGTGGATTTCAGGAACAAAAGCTCTTTGGCCTCGGCGGCGGATTTCGCGACGGTCGCCGTGCTGATCGTCTCGAATGCTTTAGCGATCGGCGGCATCGGGCCTTTCGGCAGGCGCCCCAGCGCGAACCAGCGCTGCAGCATCTCCTTGCAGCCGCCCCAGCCGGGGATGAGGCCAACGCCGACTTCAACCAGTCCGACATAGGTCTCGGCATGGGCCTGCACCGCGTCGCAGTGGAGCAGGATTTCGCAGCCGCCGCCGAGCGCCATTCCCGAGGGCGCGCCCACCACAGGGAAGGGCGCGTATTTCAGCATGCGATATGTCGTCTGGCCTTGCGCCACGAGATTCTCGATCTCGGTCCAGGCGGCGATGTTCGCCGCGAAAAGCGCGAGGCCGAGATTGGCGCCGACCGAGAAATTGGCGCCTTCATTGTAGATCACCAGCGCCTTGAAATCCTTGGCCACCCGATGGATCGCGCGCATCAGCAGGTCCATCGTGTCGGGATCGAGCGCGTTCATCTTGCTCGTGAACTCGAAACAGGCGACGCCATCGCCGATATCCCACAGAGCGGCGGAGCCATTCTTCAACACAGGGACCGCGTTGAGCTTCAAATCCTCCAGCATGATCACGCCTTCGGGGCGCACGAGATCGTGGTACGCGCCGTCAAGGCCGAGGGCCTGCCGGCGGCCTTCGTGGATGCGGTAGAACGGGCGCCCGTCCGCGACGCGAAGGATGGCGGGAACGGGGATGCCCTCCGCCTCCAGCTTCGACGTAAACCACGCGCCGCCGAGTTGGTCGATCAGCTCGAAGGGGCCGAATTTCCAGTTGTAGCCGAGCCGCATCGCCTCATCGATGGAGGAAATCTCGTCGGCGGCGTCGCCGGCCAGCGCGGCGGCGTAGGCGAGCGTCGGCCCAAGCACGCGCCAAGCGTAGCGGCCGTGCGCGCTGTCATGTTCGAGCAGCCGATTGAGGCTGCGCCCGCTTTCCTCTATCGCTTCGATCTGCGGCTTGCGGGCGGGCCGGAACGCGCCGGTCGCAAGATCGATCGCCTCCTTCAGCTTTCCCTTGTCACGGTTCAGGCGATAGAAGCCGCCCTTGCCCTTGCGGCCGGTATAGCCCTCCGCGATCAGCTTCCCGACCAGCGGAACCGGCGTGTTGACGGCGTGGAATGGATCGTCCTTCGGCAGCGCGGCGGCAAGGCTCGCATTGATATGCGGCATCAGGTCGAGGCCGACGAGATCGAGGAGGCCAAAGACGCCAGTTTTCGGAACGCCCATCGGCTTGCCGATAATGGCGTCGACCTCCTCGATGTCGAGGCCGGATCGAAAGGCCGCCGTCACCGCCGTTTGCAGCCAGTAGACGCCGAGCCTGTTGGCGATGAAGCCGGGACGGTCCTTGCAACGCACCACGCTCTTGCCGAGCATCAAATCGGCGAAATGCGAGACGCGCGCCACCGCCTCGAGGCTCGACTTCTCGCCGGCGACCACTTCCAGAAGCCGCATGTAGCGCGGCGGGTTGAAGAAGTGGGTGATGATGAAATTCTCGGCGAAGCGCGCCGGCAGACCCTCGATCAGATTGGCCAGCGGGATCGTCGAGGTGTTGGACGAAACGACGCTTCCGGCTTTGCGCGCGGCCTCGATTTTCGCGTAGAGCCCCTGCTTGACGTCAAGCCGCTCGATCACCGCCTCGATGATCCAGTCGCAGTCGCCGATGAGCTGTAGATCATCCTCGATGTTGCCTGTGGTCACGAATTTGGCGGCCGACTTGCTCATGAAGGGCGCGGGGTCCGCTTTGAGCAATTTCTCCACCGCGCCCTCGGCGATGGCGCTGCGGTTGGGATTATCCTTGGCGACGATATCGAGCAGCACGACCGGGACGCCGGCGTTGGCGACATGAGCGGCGATGCTCGCGCCCATCACCCCGGCGCCGATGACCCCGACCTTTTTTACGTCGGTCATCATACGGCTTCCAGCACGGTGGCGATGCCCTGACCCCCGCCGATGCACTGGGTCGCCAACGCATATTTGCCCTTCTCGCGCTTTAGAAGCGAAGCCGCCTTGCCAAGGATGCGCGCGCCGGTCGCCCCTAACGGATGGCCGAGCGCAATGGCGCCGCCGTCGATGTTGACCTGATCCAGCGAGAGCTTCAAATCGCGGATGCAGGCGATCGCCTGCGAGGCGAAGGCTTCGTTCAGCTCCACGACGTCGAGCTGGCCGACCTCGATGCCGGCCCGCGTCAGCGCCTTGCGCGAGGCGCCGACCGGGCCGATGCCCATGATTTCGGGATTGCAGCCGCAGACGGCGATGGATTTGATCGCCGCGAGAATATCGAGGTTGTGGCGCTTCGCGTAATCCTCCGTGCAGATGATGAGGGCGGCGGCGCCGTCGGTGAGCGGCGAGGAGGTTCCCGCCGTGACGACGCCCTGCTCGTAGAAGGCGGGCTTCAGCGCGGCCAGCGTTTCGAGGGTGGTTTCCGGACGGATGCAGCCATCCTGTGCGACCCGCCCCTTCTTGCCTAGGATAGGAACAATCTCGTCGGCGAACTTGCCCGACTCACGCGCGGACGCCGCACGTCTTTGCGAGCGCACCGAGAACTCTTCCTGCTCCTCCCGGCCGACCTCCCATTTCGCCGCGACATTCTCGGCGGTGTCGCCCATGCCCATGTAGGCGCCCGGCTCGCGCACGGAAAATTCCGGATGCGGCAGCGGGTTGAAGCCCATGATCGGCACGCGGCTCATGCTTTCGACGCCGGCGGCGATGAAGACTTCGCCCGCATCCATCCGGATGGCGCCGGCGGCGATATGCGCCGCGGTCATGGAGGAGCCGCAGAAGCGGTTGACCGTCGCCGCGCCGAGAGATTTCGGCAGGCCCGCCATCAGCGAGACGAGGCGGGCGAGATTCAGTCCCTGCTCGCCCTCGGGAAAGGCGCAGCCCAGCAGCAGATCTTCGATATCTTCCGGCGGGATCCCGCTCCGCGCGACCAGCGCGCCGACCACCTGCGCCGCCAGATCATCCGGCCGGACGGTCGCGAGCTCGCCCTTCCTGGCGAGGGTGAACGGGGAGCGCGCGTAACCAGCGACAACGATCCTTTTCATCGACGATTCTCCAAGTCGGCCTTCGGGCCGCATATTAGCAGATGACGAGGCCGGGCGCCGACTCGCCGATGCCGCGCGGCCGCCGTATCGCCCCGGTCCGCAGCCGGTCTAGCCGATAAAACCGCGTCGAAGGAAAAACGATCTGAAACTCACATATTCGGATAGTTCGGGCCGCCGCCGCCCTCGGGAACCGTCCAGTCGATGTTCTGCGTCGGATCCTTGATGTCGCAGCTCTTGCAGTGGACGCAGTTCTGCGCGTTGATCCGCAACGCCGGGCCGTCGACGATCTCATAGACGCCGGCCGGGCAATAGCGCTGCTCCGGCGAGTCATAGACGGCGAGGTTGATCTTGATGGCGGCGTCCGGATCCTTCAGCTTCAGATGCGAAGGCTGGTTTTCTTCATGGTTGGTGTTGGAGACGAACACAGAAGAGAGCCTGTCGAAGCTGACGATTCCATCGGGCTTTGGATAGGAAATCGGCTTTGATTCCGCCGCCGGCTTCAGCGCCAAGTGATCGGGCTTGTGATGCAACGTCCACGGCGCCCTGCCACGGAGGACGTAAGTCTCCAAAGCGGAATAGGCCATCGCCGGCCAGAGGCCCCATTTGAACGCGGGCTTGACGTTGCGCGCGCGCGAAAGCTCGTCCCACAGCCAGCTCTTCTTCAGCGCCGCCGGATAGGCCGTCGCCTCGCGCGCGGCTTCGGTCTTTTCGCGCAGCAGCGCCACGACGCCTTCTGCCGCGACCATGCCCGACTTCATCGCGGTGTGGCTGCCCTTGATCTTGGGGACATTGAGGAATCCGGCGCCGTCGCCGATCAGGGCGCCGCCGGGAAAAGTGAGCTTCGGCACGGATTGCAGGCCGCCAGCCGAGATCGCCCGCGCGCCATAGGAAATGCGCCTCCCGCCAGCGAACAGCGGCCGGATCGAAGGGTGCGTCTTGAAGCGCTGGAACTCCTCGAAGGGCGAAAGATATGGGTTCTCATAGCCAAGCCCGACGACGAAGCCGACCGAAACCTGATTGTCTTCGAGATGATAGAGAAACGAGCCGCCATAGGTCTTGCCGTCGAGCGGCCAGCCGACTGTGTGAATGATGCGGCCGGGTTGGCTCTGCGCCGGCTCGACCTCCCATAATTCCTTGATCCCGAGCCCGTAGATTTGCGGATCGCAGTCCTTGCCGAGATCGAAGCGCGCCAGCAGCGTCTTGGTCAGCGAGCCGCGGGCGCCTTCGGCGAAGAGGGTCTGGCGGCCGTGCAGCTCGACGCCGGGCGCAAAGCTCGCCGTCGGCGCGCCATTCTTGCCGACGCCCATGTCGCCGGTGGCGACGCCCTTGACCACGCCGTCGCCGTCATAAAGCACCTCGGCGGCGGCGAAGCCGGGGAAGATTTCGACGCCAAGCACTTCGGCCTTCCGCGCAAGCCAGCGGCAGAGATTGCCAAGGCTGATGATGTAATTGCCGTGGTTTTGCATCTGCGGCGGCGTCGGCAGGCGGAACGCTTTCGTCTCCGTGAGGAACAGGAAATTGTCGTCCCGCGCCTTGGTGACCAAGGGCGCGCCGCGCTCGCGCCAGTCGGGGATCAGCTCGCTCAAAGCGTGCGGCTCGAACACCGCGCCCGACAGAATATGGGCGCCGACTTCGGAGCCCTTTTCCAGCACGCAGACGGTAAGCCCGGGATCGAGCTGCTTGACGCGGATCGCGGCCGAGAGCCCCGACGGGCCGGCGCCGACCACGACCACGTCGAACTCCATCGACTCGCGTTCCATCAAGACCCTTGCCGTTCGGCTCCGGCGCAATCATGCGAAGCGCGAGCGCAGGCGCGCCAGCGCATGCGAAACTAGATCATGTACTGGCCGCCATTGGCGGACAGCGTCGAACCGGTGATGAACCCCGCATCGTCGGAGACGAGGAACACCACGCATCGCGCGATCTCCTCGGGTTCGCCGAGCCGTCGCACCGGAATCAGCGGCAGGATCGACTTGTCCAGCACCTCCTTTGGGACCGCCTTGACCATTTCCGTCGCGATATAGCCGGGGCAGATGGCGTTGACGGTAATCCCCTTGCCGGCGCTTTCCTGCGCCAGCGCCTTGGTGAAGCCGATGTCGCCCGCCTTCGCGGCGGAATAGTTCGCCTGTCCGAACTGGCCCTTTTGCCCGTTGATCGACGAAATATTGACGATGCGGCCGAAGCCGCGCTCGCGCATGCCCTCGATGACGGGACGCGTCATGTTGAAGAGCGAGTTCAGATTGGTGTTGATCACCTCAAACCACTGCTCGGGCGTCATTTTGTGAAAGGCGGAGTCGCGGGTGATTCCCGCATTGTTGACGAGGATGTCGATAGGCCCGACCTCCTCGGCGACTTTCTTCAGACCGTCGGCGCAGTCCTTGTAATTGGACACATCCCATTTAAAGACGGGGATGCCGGTCTCCGCCTTGAATTGCTCGGCGGCCGCATCGTTGCCGTGATAGGTCGCCGCGACTTGATATCCGGCCGCCTTCAAGGCCCTGCTGACGGCGGCGCCAATCCCCCGCGTCCCGCCGCTTACAACCGCCACTCGCGCCATGTTCCTCTCCCCGAATCCGGCCTTAGGGCCTTGTTAGATTTCTTGTCGCCTTGCGGCGACGCCCGTTTGACAGTTGCGGCGCGGGCTTCGCTTCGAAGGCGTTCTCCTCGCCTCCGTACGAGCTCGCGGCTCCCTTGGAAGCGTCCGATAAACGAAAAAAGCGCCGCCAGCCATGCTTTAGCTCAATCGCGACCGGTCGGGGCTCAGCGCTCCACGGTAAGCGCGATGCCCATGCCGCCGCCGATGCACAGCGTGGCGAGGCCCTTCTTGCCGCCGCTGCGCTTCAACTCATGCAGCAGCGTGATCAGCACGCGCGCGCCCGAGGCGCCGATCGGATGGCCGATCGCGATTGCGCCGCCATTGACGTTGACGCGCGCCGGATCGAGGGCGAGATCCTTGGCGACGGCGAGCGCCTGTGCCGCGAACGCCTCATTGGCCTCGATGAGGTCGAGGTCGCTGACTTTCCAGCCGGCCTTTTCGAGCGCCTTGCGAGACGCGGGAATGGGTCCCGTGCCCATGATGGCCGGATCGACGCCCGCCGTCGCCCAGGAGACGATGCGCGCCAACGGTTCGAGCCCGCGCTTTGCGGCGTCGCCCGCGCTCATCAGCACCAGCGCTGCGCCGCCGTCATTGATGCCCGAGGCGTTGCCCGCCGTCACGGTGCCCTCTTTGTTGAAGGCCGGGCGCAGCTTGGCGAGCGCGTCGAGCGTCGCGCCGTGGCGGATATATTCATCCTTGTCGACGACGACGTCGCCCTTCTTGGTGCTGATGGTGAAGGGAACGATCTCCTCGTCGAACTTGCCGCCCTTTTGCGCCGCCTCGGCCTTGTTCTGCGACGCGAGCGCGAAACGATCCTGCTCGTCGCGGGTCAGTTGCCATTTGACGGCGACATTCTCAGCCGTCAGGCCCATGTGATAGCGATTGAAAACGTCGGTCAGGCCATCGCTGATCATCGTGTCGACGAGCTTCAGATCGCCCATCTTGACGCCGGAGCGCAGATAGGCGCTGTGCTGGGCCTGCGACATGCTTTCCTGGCCGCCGGCGACGACGATCTTTGCGTCGCCATTGGCGATCTGCTGCAGGCCGAGAGCGACGGCGCGCAAGCCCGAGCCGCAAACCTGATTGACGCCGAAGGCGGTCTTTTCCTGCGGGACGCCGGCCTTGATCGCCGCCTGACGCGCCGGGTTCTGGCCCTGCCCCGCGGTCAGCACCTGGCCGAGAATCACTTCGTCGACCTCGGACGGATCGACCTTCGCGCGCTCCAGCGCCGCCTTGATGGACGCCGCGCCGAGTTCGTGCGCGGGGATCGCTGCAAAGGCTCCGTTGAACGATCCGACAGCCGTACGCGCCGCGCTCACGATTACAATATCAGACATATTGGGCATCCTCCTTGGGCCAGCCTGGCGAGACGCTACGCTACCTTGGTCCGGCGGGGCAAGTTAACACGGCGATCGCGCGCCGCCGAAAACGATTATAGAACCAATCGGGAAGAGGGCGCCAAAAATCGGCTTCGAAAACAGTTCGCGCTCTGAAATAAAAGGCTTATCCTAGGGCGAGTCCGCAGCCGGCCGGAAGCAGCGCCGATCAGTGATCTTTCGGCCCTGCGGGACGGATTTGCGACTTGACCCCAGCGCCTTGATTTGGGAACGCTTTGTCATGACGTAATGATAATTGGAAGTCGAGGGCGAGGCACCGATGCATAAAGCGAGGCTGACGGCTGCCGAAGCCGCTTCCGGAAATGGGCGACCGACCATGGCGAATACCAAGCAGCCAATCACGATCAAGAAATACGCCAACCGGCGGCTCTACAATACCGGCACGAGCGCCTATGTGACGCTCGAAGACCTCGCCTGCATGGTCAAGAAAGGCGAAGATTTCGTCGTCTTCGACGCCAAGAGCGGCGAGGACATCACGCGATCGGTTCTCACCCAGATCATCTTCGAACAGGAAGGCAAGGGCGGCCAGAGCCTGCTGCCGATCGCCTTTCTGCGTCAGCTCATCCGCTTTTACGGCGACAGCATGCAGATGCTGGTGCCAAGCTATCTCGAATTCTCCATCGACAAGCTAACCAGCGAACAGAGCAAGTTCCGCGACAAGGTCGCTGGCGGCTTCGGCTCGCAGGCGATCGGGCCGTCCTTCGGCTCCCTCGAGGAGCAGGCCCGCAAGAACATGGCCCTGTTCAATCAGGCGCTCGCGATGTTCACGCCATTTGTGGCGCCGCTCGCGCCGCCCGCCGAGGCGCCCAAAGAGAACCACGAGCCGACAGCGAAAAGCGATATCGAGGACATGAAACATCAGCTCGAAGAGCTGCAAAAGCGCATCGAGGGTCTGGCGACCAAGGAATAGGATCCGATAGGTTCTGCGATTTTGAGATCATGCCGCGTGCGGCGCCCATCCAGGCGGCGCGAGCTCGAAATGGGCGAATTCGAAGCCCGGCGCGACGGTGCAGCCGACCAACGTCCATGGCCCCAGACTCTCCGCGCTTTGCCACCAATGCGCGGCAACGACGACTTGCGGGCGCTCGCCCTTGAGGAGATCGGGCCCGAGCACATGCCGGCTCAAATCCTCACCCGTCCGCGACACGCTGATCTCCAGCGGCGCGCCGGCGTAACAGTGCCAGATCTCGGCCGCATCGACCCGGTGCCAATGCGAGACCTGACCAGCCTCCAGCAGGAAATAGATCGCCGTCGACGCCGCGCGGCCGGACTCGCTCCGCGCGGGATCGCGAAACGTCTCGCGGTAGAAGCCGCCCTCGGGATGCGGCTTCAAATCCAGCAGGCGGATGATCTCGGCCGCGCTGGCGTTTGCGATCGATGGCCGCCCCTCGCTCATGCGCGGTTCTTGCGGTCGCGCAATTGGGCGAAGACCGCGACGGGATCGGCGTCCGGCATGCCGGCCGCCGCCTGAACCTCCGGCTCCTCCGCGCGCAAAAATGGGTTGGTCGCGCATTCGAGCGCGATGGTCGTCGGCAAAGTATATTCGCCGGCCGCGCGCAGCTTTGCGACATGTTCCGCGCGCTCGCGCAGGATTCCGTTGCGGGGATCGGCGCCAAGGGCGAATTTGGCGTTGGCCAGCGTATATTCGTGGCCGCAATAGACCTCCGTCTCGCCGGGCAGCGCCGCCAGCCGCATCAGCGAATGATAGAGAACCTGCGGCGGCTCCTCGAAGGCCCGCCCGCATCCCAGCGAAAACAGGGTGTCGCCAACGAAGACGAGGTCCTCCTCCTCGAAATAATAGGCGACATGCCCGCTGGTGTGGCCCGGAACCTCGATCACGCGCCCCTCCAGAGTCCCGACGGCGAACTCATCGTCCTCGCCGACGAGCCGGTCGAGGCCGCCGATCTTCGCCGCCTCCCTGGCGGGTCCCGTCACCCGCGCGCGCGGAAAACGCGCCTTGAGGTCGGCGACGCCCTGCACATGATCTGGATGGTGATGGGTGAGCAAAATATCGGTGAGAGTCCATTCGCGCGCGGCGAGCGCGGCGAGGATTGGCGCCGCGTCCGGCGCGTCGATCGCGGCGGTCGACCGCGTCTCCGGGTCATGCACCAGCACCCCAAAATTGTCCTTGAGGCAGATGAACTGGTGGATATGGGGGGCCATGCCGGCGCGCCTCTTTCTCGCCTCTCGTCCAGATGACTTTGCCACGCCCCGGCGCGACTTGAAACCCTTTGCGGCGGGGCTTTATCTTAGATTGGGAAGTCAGCGGC
>Ga0181521_10000612_pt1 | contig 44173 bp, 32 predicted proteins | sample PEATcosm2014_Bin_32_FD_119764 | JGI IMG/M metagenome (GOLD analysis project Ga0181521, IMG submission 119764) | Peatland microbial communities from MTU Mesocosm Facility, Houghton, MI, USA - PEATcosm2014_Bin02_60_metaG | ecosystem: Environmental > Terrestrial > Soil > Wetlands > Peat | place...
CTGGCCAACCAACCTTCCATTCCCAAATTGGGATTCCACTAGCCTTCGCCAGCCATTCTCGCGTAAAAGTCGTTGACCTTCACCACGCAGTGCTGCCATAGTAAAGATAGTAAGTAGAGATCTATTGGGGCAGTTTCGAGGGTGTCCGCCGAAAGCGACGCACCTCGAAGCTGCCCCAAAACCATTTTCGGAGATCCGTACCCGGCTAAGTCTTTATTCCGGAATATTTTGCGAAATTGGCCCTTTAGACTCAAAGATTTGGAATGGATTTTCTCCTAAACCCATGATTCCAAAGGATGGCGATATTATTTTTTTTCACGACCCTCGGGAAGCGACAAGGGAATCCAGAACGGAGACGAAATGGTTAAGTCTCATGTATTCAAGACTGTACCTATAAAGTGTTTAGAATGAATATTTTGGCTGAGTATCCCCAAACGATTGTCTTTGTTATCAATACTTTATAGAAATTAGGGGGGAGGGGGTACCTCCCTCGAAGCGCGGAGGCTTCAAACGCATCGGACAGAGCCTGCCCTGAGCGATGTCGAAGGGAGAGCTCCGCACAACCCTCAGCTTTGTCCTTTGTCGCCGGGAGTATCGCCAGTTCCCTGCTCATCATCGTAATCGGCAGGATCAGTTGGCAACTCGACCAGGTGCGCGCGTTCCAGGGTGCGGAAATACTCGGGGCGGGAATGGCGGTAATGGTCGGCTGGGACTTTGCCGTTGATCCAGGCGGTATCCATCGGATAGACCATGGGGTCGAAGATCACCATGTAGAAGTGCCAGATGATGATGGCGAAGGTGGCCAGGATCGCTTCATACCAATGCACGGCCGTGGCTGCGTCCGTCACCCATTTCGGATAATGGCGCAGGGCAAAATTGTTGAACCACAGCAGGAATCCGGAAACGGCCATGACGACCGACCCCCACATGAAGGCCAGGTATTCCATCTTCTCCGCATAGTTGAATTTCGCGAACTTCGGCTCCTGTTTGGTGAGGCCGAGGTTGTAGCGGATGACGTCCAGCATGTCGGTGGCATCCTTAACGGTCGGGATCATGGCCCAAAGGAAAGAGCGATCGCGCTTGTTCCGCGCCAGATGCACGAAGTGGTAGAAGATGGCCAGGAGCATGACGACGGCTGCGGTGCGGTGCAGGCCGCCGCGCCAACCGGCGGCAGACTCCCAGAGCAGCAGCGGCTTGGACCACCAGAACTCCGGATACTTCAAGGCAAATCCGGTGAACACCAGCGTCGGGAAACTCACCATGATGCCCCAGTGGGCGATGCGGAACCCCAAGTTCATCCGCAGAACCATCTCGCCGGATTCCCGCCGCGGGCGGCGCCGAATGAGCTTCGCCAGAAAGTCCAGCAGGTTGTGCAGCAGCATGAAACCCAGCGTCGCCGGAATCAGGAACAAGTATGTCCAGCGAATCCACTCCACCACGGGGTGATTGGGGCCCGCTGCGGTCTGCACATGGATGGGACCGACGGTGAACCTGGCTTCGGCCACGCCCTGGTGGCATGCCCCGCACGTTTTCCTGAGGTTGGCAGGATTGATGGTCGAGCGCGGGTCGCTCGAACGGAGAATAGAGTGCACGCCGTGGCATGAAGCGCAATTCGCCGCGGTCACTTTCCCTTCCTGCAGGGCCAGCCCGTGATAGCTGGCGGCGTAGGATGTCAGGCGATCCACTGGCAACTCATAGCGCAGTGCTAGTCGGGGATCGCCATGGCAACGGCCGCAGGTCTGCGAGGAAACATTCTCGGCATTTAAGGGCGAGCTGGGATTTTTCGGGTCCATGATCAGGTGCTCGCCGTGGCAGTCGATGCAAACCGGGGCATCGCGTGCGCCGTTCTTGACCGCTTCCCCGTGGACACTCTCGTTGAACTCGCGGGCGATTTCCTTGTGGCATTGCCCGCAGGTCTCGGGCACCTTCCAGTGATTGACCCTGGAGCGCGCATCGGTGGCGGGATAGATGTCGTGAGTGCCATGGCAACTGGAACAGGTTGCCGCATCCTTGCCGAGCGCGACCGCGCGCCCGTGAACACTCTGCTTATAGGAATCCGCCGGATGCGCCACCGGAATTTTATGCCGCGACAAAAACTCCGCATCGCTGTGGCACTTTGCGCAAGTATCCGCCATATTCTTGCGAGCCACGGTCGAGTCGGCTTCGCTGGAGGCTTTGACGGCGTGGATGGGGCCGTGGCAGGAAACACATTTGGGCGCGTCGGGGTCTCCCTTCCTCGCGGCCTGCCCGTGGATGCTGGATTCGAGCGCCTTCAGCTCCTCGCCATGACATTCCGCGCATTTTGCGGGCATCAGTTTTTCGGCGGTGGTGAGTTCGTGCACGCTGCCATGACACGAGGCGCAGGCCGATTCGCCGAGCATGGAGTGGGCGCTGGTGGGGAAAGACTTGGCTTCATCCGCATGGCAGGTAGCGCATTGCACTTTGGCGATTTTGGAGGGATGCGGGAATTCTTTGATGGAAGTGTGGCAGTCCTTGCAGCCGAGAACGGCGTGCGCGCTGGCGGCGTGCTTGGCCGGGTCAATCGAAATGTTCTTGCCGGCATCGGACTTCATTCCCGCCTGGCCATGGCAAGCCAGACAATCCTCGTCGCCCGCGGGCGAAGCCGAGGCCAAAGGCAAAGCCAAAGTCAGATAAAGCAGAGCAACCAGAGTCGCGCGCATTTCAAACACCCTTCTACCCAAATCAATCGCAATCCAGTCAAACGCAGTCCGGATCTAGCGGTATGCGAACAGCACCGCATAGATGATCCACAACACAATGCTGAATCCGACCGCCAGCGCGGCCCAGGCGAAGGCTCGAATCGTACGAGTGACGATTGGCGGATAAGCCTCCTCCATGTATTCCTCCAGCTTGCCGCTGGCGACCAGGGCTTCATACTCTCGCGGCTTGTCCCTTTTTAGCTCTTCGAGCGGCATGCGCCCGGTGAAGACCGTGATGTCCATGGGAAACTTTTCAGGGCGCAAGTGGGTATTGAAGAAATGCACGGTAAAGATGAAGCCGGTAGCAAGCAGCGCCTCGTCGCTGTGAATAATGGTGGCAACGTTGAGGAACGACCCTGGTATAAACCGCGTGAAGAATACTGGGAACCAGAGCGTGAGGCCGGTCGAACCAATCACCGCGATCCCCCAGAACACCGCGAAATAGTCGAATTTTTCCCAGTACGTCCAGCGGCCATAGGCAGGGCGCTTGCCCAGGCCGACAAACCATTTCAGCGTGGCCACCAGCTCAGCTAAATCCGTGCGGTTGGGCACCATGCTGCCCGGACCGAACACCAGGGATCGCCAGGAAGTGTGCTCCCTTTTCTTCAGCCGGTAGAGGTCCACCAGATGAGTGACAAAAACTCCGAACATCACGATGGCGGCGCTGCGGTGAATGTTGCCCGCGCTTTCGAATCCTCCAAGCAGATGAGAAAGCATCGCGGCCCATTTCGTGTACGAGAACTTCAAGGTCAAACCCGTCAGCGCCAGGGTAATGAAGCTCACGATCATGCAGATGTGGAGGATCCGCTGCAGCCGGGTGAAGCGGACGAACTGGAGCTCCGGGCGGGCGGTCCGTGAACGTTCCGCCGCGCGTTCCACCAAGTCCGCTAACTCGCCGTTAGGCATCGGTGTTCTCCTTGTTCTTGCTCGCGGGAGTTTCAGGCTTGGCGGCGTCTTCCGCTTCCGCGGCGCGCAATTCCTGGCGCATCTGGAAAGCCCGGGGCAGCCAAAGCAGGGTATGAACGCCACCGACCACGAACGTCACGAGGAGCAGGGTGGTCATGCCCCAGAAGGTATAGAACAGGAACGGGTACTTACGCGGGTCGTGGTGGGTGGCGTGGGTCAGGTATCCAGCGAAGCGCCGAGTGGCGCCCGCATGGCACTTCCCGCAAGTGGCCGCGACGTTTGTCCGGCTGAGGTGCGAGCGTGGATCTGTCACCGCCAGCACGTCGTGAGCTCCATGGCAGTCATAGCATTTGGCCGCTTTTGTATATCCAAGCCGCGAGACTTTTCCGTGATAGGTTTCAAAGTAGGTCGCGGCAATCTGCTCGTGACAGCGTCCGCATGTAGTCATCACGTTCAGCCGGAAACTGTTCTCATCCGTGCGGTGGATGGAATGAGCGGTGTGACAATCGTTGCAAACCGGAAGTGGCTTGCTGTATCCGCTCACCCGCTTGGCGTGGATGCTGTTCTCGAACTGCTCCTCGATGCCATGGTGACACTGGCCACACATGGTCGGCACGTTGTTTGCGTTGACACTCGATGCCGGATCGCTTCGCGGAAGGATATGGTGAGCGGTGTGACAACTGGTGCAAGTCGCTGTCACCGTCAGGCCGTTCTTCAGCAGAGTTCCGTGAATGCTCTCAGTGTAGTTCGCGATAATTTCGTGCTGCATTCCGGTGTAGCGCACGGCAGCCTTCTGGCCCTCGCGGTGACAGCGCGCGCAAAGTCCGGGAACATTGACCGCAAAAGTCGACGACTGCGGGTCCTGTTTGCCAAGGATTCCATGGGTGCCATGGCATTCCTTGCAAGTCGGGGCATTCGGATCATTCTTGCCGTTCAGTTGTCCGTGGATGCTGGTCACGTACAGCTTGCCAATTTCATCGTGGCAGGAGGTGCAATCGACTCCGCGGGTGATGGTCTCGCAAGGCCGCACGTGAGAGGCGTTCACTTCCGAGTGGCACTGGCTGCAGGCAATCTTGTTGTGGCGCGAATGGCTCACCTCGCCGACGCTGACATACATGGATTTCCCGTCGCGCGCGCGATGCAGCTTTTCGTCGGCGTGGCAACGCATGCAGTCCGCGTTGGCCATGCCCAGATCGTAGAAAACGTTCCTAATCTTGTGGGGCTGATGGCAGTCGGGGCAGGAGGGCAGGACGTTGGCTTGTTTTTCCCACAGCTCTCCGCGAATGATTTTCCGGTGGACAATTTCGATTTGCGAATGGCATTTCGTGCAGGTGGCGGCAATGTTCCGGCGATTGATCGAAGATGCGGGATCGGTATGCGGCAATATCGAGTGCGCGGTGTGGCAAGTGGCGCAGTTCGGGGCCACCGCCAGCCCTTTCTTTAGCAACGCCTCCCCGTGGATGCTCTCGGAGTAGTTCTCCAGGATGTTGTCTTGGGCAATGGTGCGATTGCGCGAAACGGGAGTTCCTTCCTGATGGCACTGGCCGCAAACGAAGGGCACTTTCAGCGGCGCTACCGCTGACCGCGAGTCCTTTACCGGATAGATGTCGTGGTTCCCATGACAATTCACGCAGCGGGGTGCGAGCGCATCGCCGCGCGCGATCGCCTTGCCGTGGAGGGAGCGCGTATATTGCTCCTGCTCAGCCGTGTGGCAGGTACCGCACTGTACGCGCGCGGGCGTCGGGTGGGGGAAATCCTTTCCTTCGAGATCGGCGTGGCAGCCGGTGCACCCGAAGCTGGCATGTACAGAGGTGGCAAATTTCTTTCCATCCACATATAGCGACACCGTTTTGCCGGCTCGCGTTGTGGTCGTGCTCTTGTCGCCGTGGCACGCTAGACATTCCGCCCCAGGCTGATCGGCTGCGCGTACGGGGCGTTCCCAAGACACAAGGGAGAAAACCGCGGCGAGGAGCGTGGCAATGATTGCTCCCAGGCCAGCACGCCATTTGCTTCGCGCAATGTTTGTTTCAGCCATGTCAAACTCTCGACCATGCTTACTTCATGCCAAGATCCGTAAGTACTTTCGGATTTGCCTCCTGAACCGCGAGCAGGTTATGGCACGCGGAACAGTCATTAGTAATGGTCTGGCCATCGGCGCTGGTATGGCTGCCGTCATGGCAGCGGAAGCAACCTGGCGAATCGTTGTGTCCAAGATTATTGGGGTGAACACCCCAGGTCACACGCATGTCGGGAAAGATGTTGCGCAGGTAGATATTCGCCACTTCCTGGCCCGCCTGTTCCACCACCGTGCGCCGCGTTTGGTAGATCTGCGGATAATTGGTCCTATAGAAATTATTGAGTTCTTCCTTAATGTTGCGCTGCGCGACATCGCGGGCGGAGTAATTCACTTTCAGAACCTCGACCGCCTTTTTCCGGATGTAGGGAAGCTCGGGGCTGATGCGCCCGTTTGCCAACTGCTTGTCCACCGCATTTTCCGGTAAGTCGAAGGCATGCGTGGGCCGGTTATGGCAATCGACGCAATCCATCACGCGATGCTCTCCCTTATCCAGTTGCTGTTGGGTTGGCTTCGCATCAGTGGAAATGAATTCGGTGGTTTTTCCGTTTTCGTCGGTGTAATAGACGGCCGGGATCGTCTGCCGTTCGGCGTCGGTCGAAATGTAGCGGATGCGCGCGTTGTCGGCGAGGTGGTGGCCGTGGATGCCGACCGAACCCTGCCAATTCATTCCGCCCACTTTGAGCAGCAACACGTCGGTCTGAGGAGTATTTTTTTCATCGTCCTTGTAGCTGGTATTCACCAGAAACTTGTCGCCGGTGAAGCGCTGTGGCCAATGACACTGCTCACAGGTTTCGCGTGCCGGGCGCAAATACTTTACCGGGGAAGGAATGGGGCGCGAATAGGTGTGGAAGGTCACCGCGAAGACCTGCCGCAGTCCGGACAGTTTGGAGCGCACAAACCATCCCGCTCCGGGTCCGATGTGGCAATCGACACATTCCACACGCGAGTGTGGAGAATTCTGATACGCCGAGTATTCCGGATCCATCACAGTGTGACAGGTCTTCCCGCAGAAACTCGTTGAATCCATGTATTGCACGCCGCGGTACGATGCGGTCCCAAAAATGAAGATGTTGAGCATGGTCGCCACGGCCACGTACTCCAAGGTACGCCGCACCACGGGCAGCCCCAGGTCAATAGCAGGGAAAATCGTCGGCAGTTCCCCGCTCTCGCGCAGACTTCGCCGCCGGAGCCAGATGCCAAATGGAATCAGCAACAGGCCGAGTACAAAAACACCCGGGAGGATCAGATAGACCAGAAGGCCGATATAAGGATGCGGCGGCCCCGGCAAGAAGACTTCGTAGAACCAGAAGGCGATGGTAGTAAGCGCCGCGCTGGTCGTGACCACGGCGCCGGTAAGGGTGATGGGATTCTGCCCCAGAAAATAGATTGGCTCCGACCACTCCTTGATACGTTCTTGCAGAGTCATTGGAAACCGTTGCTCCTTATCGTCATCCTCAATTCGTTACAGCGAAAGATACACTACGAGTTGCGCAGCGGATTATTCGCCGCCTTCGACAATCTCCTAGTCTTTATGGCTAGAACCAGCCAGGACTATTTTTTCAACGTGCGGATGTAAGCCACCAGTCCCTTAATCTCTTCCGGTTTTAACTTATCTCCGTACTTGGGCATCTTGGGAGCTTTACCGTCCGTGATGACAGCAGTGAGATCCGCATCCGATTTTTTTTGCACGTCAGCACTTGAAAAATCGTGGCCGGCCGCTTTCGCTCCATCAGCGCCGTGGCACATGGCACATTTTGATTTGTAAAGCGCGGATGCGTCCTGGGCTTGGGCCGATAGGGGAATGCTGAGAACAACAGCTAATGCTGTTGCGAATGTCAACACTGGGATGTTAATTCTCTTCATCTTCAAGCTCCATTCGAGTTTTAGTTGGTCCAGCATTTGAACGAATACATCTATAAAGCCGCATCCACAAACAGCAATATTGAAGGTTTCGCGGGCGAGGTTCTGTGATCCCGGTCACACTTGCGTGTAACCATAATGTTTTCCGAAGTCTGGAGAGCAACATGGCTAGCGGCTGGAGCCGCCCTCGGCGATTTGCAGATCGAGTGCCACACGTTCGCCATTGATCAAAACCGTTCCCGCGTCCAGGAGTTGCTGGCCGGTGCAATCGTACTTCTCGTAGCAGCGCAGAGAAGAGAGCGGAAAGAAGAACTCTACCGCCTCGGATGCGCTGGAGGCTGACTTGCCGGCAAGGTGGATGTTCGTACTGAAGCCAATCCCGTCAAAATCACGCGTATCCTTGAAATTAGCCAGCAGCGGACGGATGAGGTGAGCGACATGGTCGTCGAAAGCGGTGGCTGCCAGCTTGTACCGCGATCCCGCGGCTGACGCCGGTAGAGTGGAGTTGAGTGAGAGCTCGAGATAGATTCCCTGCCGGAAAGCCACGAATTTCGGGGGTGCATAGGGAACGAAGTGGGCCTGCGAGTCCAGATCTTTCACGACCAGATCGACCACTGGCTGATTGGAGAGTTGAACTGACGCTAACGCCTCTGTCGAGGTATCGCGGGGCGGAGGCGGAGGCGGTTCTTTCGGTTTCAGCGGAGCAGGAGCGGCAGTTGGCGATCCGCTGCCGCTTCCCAACGAGACGATTTCGGCTCCGGTCTGAGCTGGATCCGGTGGGGCTTTGGCAGCAGCGTCATCGTTATTATCCGCAGCCAGAGGGAGCACCGTGTCGTTCAGCCAAATGGAAATGGGTTGCGCGTTGAGAAACACCTCTCCCTGCAGCAATGCCGCCTGCTGCGCGGTTTGATCCTTGGCGGCAAGCAGTTTGAGAGCGCCGGTTCGCGGCAAAAACACCATCAGGTTTTCCGGACGCTCCATGGAGACGCCCATTACTTTCCCCATAATGTGATGCGAAATCTCCAGGGCAAACCCCTGCACGTGCTGGTTGTTCTGAAAGCGCGGGACTGCCGCTTTGAGGATCGGCATCACCACGTTGAGAAAAGTGCTCCGGGCTCGCTGTCCGGCGCTGAGCTTTTGCGCGGAGTAAGCAGCATAGTAATTGCCGGTGATCGCGATCACAGTCTTGCCGCTATAGCTGTCGAAGCGAATGGACGACTGATCCGCGACTTGTTGCTGGGCCTGGTCGAGATCGAGTTTGCGGCTGAGATAGAACGGATAATCGAACTGGTTTGCCAGAATGTCTTCGCCTGCCCGAGTCAGGTCGTCCATATATTGCTGCTGCAGGGCCCGTAATGCAGGGTCCTTGATTTCCACCGGCGAGACCACTTGAGCCAGTGACACGCTGGCCACGATCAAACTTAGAACGAAGAAGTTGAGCGCAAACAGAAACGGGCCGGACCAGCCGGCCCTACTTCTGTGCATAGACCATTCCGGCAGCATGATAGGGAGGATCGGAGATCAGGCGGATGTATGAAATCAGCGCCTCGATCTCTGTCTTGCTCAGAGTATAGCCGTAGGGGGGCATCAATGCAGACTTGTTGAGCGCGGGGCCACCGTGGCTGATGATGGCGGTCAGTTCGGCATCGCTCATTTTGTTGAGTGTGTCACCTTCGCTGAACGGGTGCGGCTTGACCTCGAGATTGTCGTAATTGGAAACCCGCTCCGCCGAAGATTCTGGATTGTGGCAGCGAGCGCAATATTTGTTGTCGAGCTGAAATCCGACCTGCTCCTGATATCCCAGCGCAATCTCTTCGATCTTCAGTTCGACGGACTTCAATTCAACGGACTTCTGAGCTTTCGTCGAGGTGCGCGCGGTGAGTTGATATCGGCCTGCCATGCCGCCAAGGGCGACGTTCGTGCTGAGCTGTCCGCTGGAATCGGTCAGGCCACTCGACGGGTCAAAGGTGACGCCCGCAGGTCCGCCGAATTCGACCAGGGCTCCGGTGACGGCTGTTCCCTGCTCATCGTTGACCTGGACGACCAGAGGTTGAGCGAGGGCCATGCCGGTTGCGCCGATCTGCTTGCCGCCACTCGACTCTACCAGTGCCGTGCCAAACCCGGTGGGCTTTAGGGCGGAGGCTGGTCCCGGCTGGCGCGTGCATCCGGCGGTTACGAAAATGAGGACGGCTACGAAGAGTGTCCGCCGGCGTTTGGTTATTATCATTGCTTCGCCTCCTGCTTGCTGGAGCCTTTCTGCGTCATCAGGAATGCGGTCAGAGCGCGGGCATCCTCGTCGTTCATGTTGCGGTTGGGCTCGATGGTACCGGGCCGCATGTTCTGGGGATCCTTGAGCCAGTGGTAGATCCAGGCAGCATTCAGGCGCGAGCCTACTTGCGTGAGTGTTGGACCGACGTAGCCTTTGTCGGTCTTGGTATCAACGATGTGGCAGGACTGGCACGCATATTTGGAATAGAAAAGCTGTCTTCCCTGCTCCACCTCAGCCGACGGATAGCCGCTGGCTGGCATGGAGTCGCGGTCGAATGCCGGGGTCTGATAAACGGTCAGGATGTAGTCGGCCAGCTCCTTCGCGTCGTCATCAGAAAGATTGAACTTTGGCATACGGCGGATGAGCGCGGGGCGCAAGGTGCCGGGGTTCTTTAAGAACGCTTGCAGCCATTGCCGCTGCACCGAGCTGCCTTCCCAGGTTAGGTCGGGAGCCATGTCTCCGCCACGACCGTTAATCGAGTGGCAACTGAAGCACGCGAGGTCTGCCATGAGTTGTCCGGCTTTGCCCGCGGGCTGGTAATTCGAAGGAGGCTTGGCAGGGACGGTTAATGCCATGGGCAAGTCATGTGCCCGGTCCGTGAGCGCGAGCAGCGCCGTCGTCAATGCATCAATCTGCGCGGGGGCGAGGGTGAATTGGGGCATTTTCAATGCCGATCCGAATGAACGCGGTTGCCGGATCTTGGCCGCGATGTAATCCGGTATCGCGTGCGTCATTCCGGGCAGGAAAATAATCTGCGTGAGCGGCTTGCTTCCGATGCGGGTGAGCTCTGGAGCGAAGTTATCCGGTTTCTTGATGCCGTTGATCTCGTGGCATGAGGCGCAGCCATATTCGGTCACCAGAAGTTTGCCGTGGGCAATCTGCTCCGGCGTGGCGGCGTCGAGATGGACATTCGCGAGCAGATCAGAGTCCGTCTTGTTTTCGAGGAAGGCAGTGAGCAGGGAAAGTTGTGGATCGGTGAAACGGTAGTGCGGCATGGCTGTTCCGGGATCGTAGACACGCGGGTTGTGCAGCCATGCCCGCAACCATTCCGGCTTCACCTTATTGCCGACCCGGGTGAGTTCCGGACCAACATCACCGCCAACAACATTCCCAGCAGCATTCTGCACGGCGTGGCAGGAGGCGCAGAACGACTCGCCGTACAGGCTGGCTCCCGCAGTCGGATCGGGCGCCTTCTGGTCTTTGTTATTAACCTCGCCACCTGCCGCAACCGGCGCGATGTCTCCCGCGATGGACGTGCTGGCGGCGATCAGGAACGACGAAATATCGCGCGCATCGGGATCGCTCAGTTTGAAATTCGGCATCGTCGCGGTGACGGCGTAGGACTGAGGATCCTTTAGCCACGCATAAATCCACTCCCGTGTGGTCTTGTCGGCGACATGCTCAAGCGAAGGTGGATCGTCCGTCGGCTTCATCGCGCTGCCGTCGGGTAGTTTGATGGTGTGGCAGTGCACGCAGCCGTAGCGCGCCAGCAGATTGCGTCCCAAGTTTAGTTGTGGCGTGCCGGTTAGCGGAGCGCGATGGCATTGTCCGCACGAAGATTGGACATAGCGCGCCGGCAAGGTCGGCTGCTCCCATGCCAGCGTGCTACTGTGGGCTTCCTCGACCGTGGTCGCGGGGCCTTGTCCGCGGTGACACATCACGCAGCCGAACTGGTCGAGCGTGTGCGGGATTACCGGATGCCGACGGAACGGCTGGGTGCTGACATCGGCAAGACTGGCCTCTTTCAATCCGACGTGGCAGGTGGTACAGCGATCTACGACTCCGAGTTGCGGAAGCCAGATCTGCTGGATTCCATCGTGTTCGTGAAAGTGGCGTTGCAGGGTTACCGCGTCTCCGCGGCTCACAATCAGCGCCAGATACTGCTTCTGGTAGTGACGCCATTCGCTGAAGTGGTTCTTGGCTGGTGCGATGGCCAGCGAAATCAATAACAGCAAGCTGACCACGCCAAAAGCGCGCATGGGATCGCCGAACAACGTCTGCCACAGGGAGGACAAGGTGCTCTTTAGTGATTGCGATGACGACTGCAAGTTAGCTCCTCCAGGGCAACACCCAGGACCAGCCCGGGCCGCGAAAGAAAGTGCCAACCGCCGTGAGCACGACCAGTTCGAAGAGGAACCAGGTCATGATCCAGAATGAGAGTGGTTTGGAGGCCAGATAACGCCGGAACGCCGAATGCGATTGCAGAGAACTTTGTGCCGCCAGCACCATGAACCCGACGACGATCAGGGTCGGCACCAGCGCCACCAGGACATCAAACCACAACAGGAACAGACAGAGCGCAGCCGCGACTACGTAGAAAATAAGCAGACGACGCTTCCGATCCTTCAGGAACACGCCTTCGGCCTCGACGTTGATGTTGAAATACGGAATCACGATAAGCGCGATCACCACCAGAGTCGGAACCAGGACTCCCGCCACCACCGGCGGAAAGTAGTGCAGCATTTCCTGCAATCCGAGGAAGTACCAAGGGGCCTTGGCGGGGTTCGGAGTATGCGAAGGATCGGCGATGCCCTCAAGCGGAGCGTTAAATAGAAGAGCCACGCCCACTAGCGCAATCGTCAGCACTTCGATGGCGACGATGACGCGAAAAAGGACCTCCGGATACGTCTGCACCTGATCTTCGTCGGTGACCTTGACTTGCGCCGAGGTGCGCCTGGTGACGAAGACCACTCGGGTCGGCGACTTACGGGCATTGGAGTCCATGCCGGCGATAAAATCTCTGGGGTCGCTCATTGGGCTTGGACCTCCTTCGCGACGGTGGGCGCAGCCTTCGCCGCCACTGTCCTCGGCTCGCTACGGTGAGCGTAGAGACCTCCGTCCTTACGAATGCGCCAGAAGTGTATTGCCACAAAGAGAATCGCAACCAGAGGGAGAATCATGCAGTGCAGCACGTAAAAGCGCAGCAGAGCGTTGGCATTGACCATGTTGCCGCCCAGCATGAGGAAGTGGACCTTGTTGCCCATCGCCGGCACGGCGGAAGCGATATTCGAACCCACCGTGATCGCCCAAAAGGCTAACTGGTCCCAAGGCAGCAGATAGCCGGTGTAGCTAAGAAAAAGCGTAATCAGCAGCAGGATGACTCCGATGACCCAATTGAATTCGCGCGGCGCTCGGTAGGCGCCGCGGTAAAACACCTTGAACATGTGTGCAAACACCAAGAAGACCATGGCATGCGCAGACCAGCGGTGCAGGTTGCGCAAAAACAGGCCGGAGGAAACTACGAACTGCAGATCCTTAGTGTCGGCATAGGCCTGCGGCACCGAGGGATGGTAGTAGAACATCAGTGGAATGCCGGTGCCGACCAATATAAGAAATGTCCCGAAGGTCAGAGTGCCCAGATACCAAGTCGTGCTGAAGCTGAGCATTCGGGTCCGCACCTTGGTGGAGAAAAGGTGCAGGAAGACGTTCTGCTGCACAGCGAGGGCGCGGCGCACCGTACTGGAGCCGGTCCCGCTGCGGAAAACCGAACGCCAGACCCGCGTGCTGCGTAACTCCTCGAAATAGTTCGTGATCGTTTTGGCCACGCTCACACCCTCACAAACTGCATGGGGCGAATAATGATGGATCGGTCCACCATCAGATCGCCCTCGTCGCTGATCCAGGTCTGCAGCCAGGGCAGCGGCCTGGGCGCGGGGCCTTCAATCTTCTCTCCTGGAGTTTTCCCGGGGCTCAGAACATAAAATTTGCTGCCATGGCAAGGGCAGGCGATGATGCCCAACTCAGGCTTCCATGCGGTCAGGCAACCAAGGTGGGTACAGACGGCGCTCAACGAAAAAAAGCCTTCCTGGGCGTGGATGAGATAGATTCCTGAGTTCACGTCCAGCGTCACCGAATTCACCGCATAATTTTCGGGCTTGCCCGCATTGACGATGGGAGAAGGCTCGTATAAAACATTTGGCGAGAGAAACTGGTAGGAGAACGCCGCCGTGCCGGCAGCGGCGATACTCAGCGATCCCAATCCCAGCTTCATGAAAAAGGCGCGCCGGTTGAGATCGTTGGCTGTTTCCGCGCGCTGTTCCGAGCTATGCTCGGCTGGCGGGATTTGTTTCTCGTCAGACATGATTACTTCGGGCCTCCAGCCGTAACTGGCGATTTGGATCTGAGTGGACCATCGATGGCTTCCACCGAAATCAATCCGGTGGGCTCGGCGGAAACCAGGTTGTAGGACTCCATGGTGATGGTGCCGACGGGACAGCGCGCGGCGCAGAGACCGCAGCGAATACAGCGCGTCTCGTCTTTCAGCATGGCTGAGCCGGTCACAATGCCGAGTTCGTCGGCCGCCACTTCGTCGAGTTCGACGCCAAACAATTCCTGGTTCTCCCGGATATGCTGCACGGTTTCGGGCTCGAACTGGATGCGATCGAGAGATACGAGCTGCAGGCAGTTTTCCGGACACACATCCACGCAACCACCGCAAAGAATGCACATGCTCCCGTCTTCGGGGACACCCTCGAAGACCGTGTTTACCCAACAATGCAGGCAGCGCTGGGCTTCCTCCATCGCGGACTGAGCATCGTAGCCGACCTCGACTTCGGTCACCCCGGTACGGCGCTCCAGCGGCAGCATTGGTATGGGTGGGCGAATCAGGTCCAACAAGTCCAGCGGCATGCTGTGGCGCTTCAGCACTTCGACTTCGATGATCGGTTCAGGATGCCTCTCACCAAGCATGAACTCATCAATGCCGGTCGCGGCGTGCCGGCCGTGAGCCACGCTGTCAATCGACGCACCCCGACCGATGGTGTCGTCGCCACCATCAGCTCCCGCAGCAGCTTCACGCGCTCGGTGAACCCGCAGGAACTCATCGATACCAACGGCGGCGCGCTTGCCGTCCGCCACGCTATCGATGATCAGACGCGGGCCGAAGACGCAATCCCCTCCGCCAAAGATTCCATTGGCGGAAGTCATCAGCGTTTTCGGATTCACTGCGATCAGGCCACGGGGAGAGAGTTCCACGCCGTCTTCGGGCTTGAGGAAATCCAGCCTCGGCGCCTGACCGACCGCCATGATGATGGTGTCGCACTCCAGTTGCGTTTCACTGCCTTCGTAGAATGCTGGATTGAAGCGCTTGTTCTCGTCGAAGACCCATTTCGTCTGCAAAGTCTCCAGAGCGACAACTCTGCCATCTTTGCCGATTATGCGCTTGGGGCCCAGGCCGGGATGCATGACGATCCCTTCGGTTTCGGCCTCTTCGATCTCCTCTAGCGCCGCCGGCATTTCTTCGCGTTTTTCCAGGCAAACGAGATGGACTTCCTGTGCGCCCAAGCGCAGGGCGGAGAGTGATACGTCGACCATCTCTTTCGTGGCTACGGCACTTACACTTTCCAGCGAAGGCTCCAGGTCTTCCACTCCGGCGACATGCTGCCGGACGACTTCGCGAGCCGCCGAACGGGCCACGTCCATGGCCACGTTGCCGCCACCGATTACAATGACTTTTTTGCCGATGGTGAACTTGTAGCCGAGGTTCACGTTGAGCAGGAAATCGATGCCCTTGTAAACGCCATCCAGGTCAACGCCGGGGATGGTGAGATCGCGGCTGCGATGGGCGCCCACGGCGATCAGCACGGCATCGAAACCCTGGTAGCGCAGGTCGGAAACCATGAAGTCGCGTCCGGCTGCGTGATTGAGCTTGAGCGTGATGTCGCCGGTCGCGAGAATTTCCCGTACTTGCGCCTCGACCACGTTACGAGGCAACCGGTATTCAGGAATGCCGAGGTAAAGCATTCCTCCGGCGACGGGAGCACTTTCAAAAATTGTGACCGAGTAGCCCATAAGAGCGAGGTCATGCGCCGCTGAAAGCCCCACCGGGCCGCCGCCGACCACAGCGACTTTGAAGGGCAGTTTGCTCTGACCCCGTCCTGCATATACATCGACAGGATACTTGGATTCAGGACCGTGGCGCTCGGTGAGAAAACGCTTGAGCGCCCGTATGGCAATGGGGCGATCGATATCTCCGCGGCGACAGGCAGTTTCACAGGGATGGGCGCAAACCCGGCCGCAGATGCTCGCCAGCGGGTTCGGATCGCGGGCAAACTTGTACGCTTCCTCAAATCGCCCTTCCGCTATGAGCGCGACGTAACGGCCCGCGTTGGTGTGGGCGGGACAAGCCATCATGCAGGGGAAGTTGGTATTCAACCAATCCCTGTCAACTTTCTTGTCTTTGAAGCGCTTCAGCAAAATGGCGGTCCCCAAGGCGTTGGTTTGATGGAAAGCATTCTACTCAAAGAGGGCGGGGAGCTGAGGCGGCCGCCCGCTCCTTTTTCCTATTGGTTTCCCTATTTGCTGAGAGTGAAGTCCGCTTTGGTGTCGCCGGCTACAGCGACCGGCTTGGACTGGCTCTTTGCGCCCTCATGCCACGCGGTTACAGTGTAGCTGCCGTCGGGAACGTTCTCGATCTTGTATTCACCCGACTTATCCGTCAGAGCAAAGTATGGCGTGGGCGACACAATCACATAGCCAGACATCTCTGGATGCACATTGCACAGCAGCGGCACCGCGCCAGGATTGTCAAATTTGAATGGACGTTTGTCGCCCTTCGGCCAAGTACCCAGGTTGTGGGTAAGCTTCTTGTTGCCGCCGACGGAAGGCCAAAACACGTTGTGGGCAACACTGTCGCTGTTGAGGAATTCGACAGTCGTACCTTGCTGCACCACGGTGATATGCGGCTGAAACATCAAGCCTTTTTGGTCGATCACGGGCTGCTGGGTGGAAGCGGGGAAGGTTTTGCCCGCGGCTACTTCCACATAAACCGCCGACTCACCGCTAACACCTGACACCTTGCCGCTAATCGTTCCCGCTTGCGAAGTCGCAACTACCATCATCACTAATGCTGCCAAGGCCAGACTATGTTTCACTACCAGATCGTGTTTCATTCTTCTTCTCCTCATTGCAAAGAACTAGTATGGGAGGCGTCCCTCCCACAATCAGTAGACGAATTCTAATGCACCGGTGGCCGTGTTCGTACGGAACACGTTCATCGGCTGTCCATTCAAGTTGTAGGTGAGGGCTTGTTGCGGACGGTACGCGTATTCAAACGAGGCTTTGATATTGGCGTGAATCAGGAACTGGGCGCCGGGTGTGAACCGGTTCCGCGTGCTGCCCGCCGGCGAGAAAAAATTCGTCGAGCCAGCCTCATTCAGGAAGTCAGCCCTGGACTGAACCCGATCCCAGCGCATGATCATCATCATCCACGGGTACACCATGTAATCAGCCTGGATAAACCCGCCCGAAAATGTAGCTGGGCTCCCCGTGATGAACCCCGTGGGAAGCGTCAGACCGGAGGGAATGAATGGCACGATGTCATGGTCATGCCCGTACATGTAGAGCCCGAAGATGTTGAAGGTGCGATAGTTGAAATCGAAGTCCCCGCCCACACGGTAGAAAGGCTCACGGGCAAGGAGAACGGTGGGTGTTGTGCCATCCGGCAATAAGCCGGCGGCTCGCTGCACGGAGCGTCCGTAAAAATAGTACGAACCCAGGGTTAAGTAGGTGTGATCGCGGGGCCCGGTAGCGCCGGCAGCTTGCACTTCATGGCGGCTGGTTGGATCGCGCTCAAGGTTGAAGCGATAAGCAAAGCGTCCGTACAAGTCCTTGAAATTCGAGTCCGAGAAGTAACCGACGCCACCGTCACTCGCTCCTGACGGAACGTTTGGGTAGGTTGAGGGCGCCGTCCCACTCGTGTCCTGGTCGACCACGGCGATAGCGTAGCGGTAACCCCCGTAGTGGTGTCCTCCGCTCAGTTCTATTCCCCGTCCTGGCCCGGCCAGGGTGAAACTGTTGTTGACAAACTGCTGGGGATACGCCGGGTTCACAGCCCCGATGTTGGCCTGAGTGTAGATGTCATAAGGACTGATGTCATAGGCGCGAGCCTGCGTAAAGGGCAAATCGAGTTCGAACTGTCCGACTTTCAGAGTGAGAGAATCAGTAGGTAGTTTAAAGAAACGGCTTACGTTCACGAATCTCAGGTAAGCATCGCCCAGCTCTCCATTGGCATTCGCGCCCGATACGCTGATATCGTCGTCCACCCAGAAAGCGATATCGCTTCCGAAATTCCCCGCGGTGAAGATGCTGAAGTAGCCCGGCTGAAAATCCGTACGCGGGATGTATGGCCCAGTACTCTGCCCTGCTATGTTGTAGTTGTTGGCGTTGCCGCTGGTGTATTGGAAAAACTGGTTGAACCGCAGCCCGATCTGCGGCAACCCAGGGATCGTGCCCGGAAACACGGTATGCGGCCACAAATCTTTCTGTGCGGGCGCTCCCAGCATTACGGGAGGGACCTTGATGAAGGTTTCATCGTCTTTGGGAAATTTAAATCCCGCGTCTTTGAAGGCTTTGCCAAAATCGTTGAGCTTGGGAAAATCAATATGGCAGGTGGTGCACGAAGTCCCATACTGGCGTGAGAAAGCCGGGATAGCATAGCTGCTTCCGGCCAGTAGTATCACGGTGAGGACGAAAACAAAAAGCAGGGACATTCGACGCAGTGTATCCATTTGATCGCCTCCTTGGCGGTCGAAGATGTGGTCATTCACTCCGCTTGTTGGTTCCCGGTTCCGCGCATTATCAGGTTTGTCCTGGAAAATTTGCAGCGACAGGTATCACAAGCGCGTGTGATCGCGATCACATCTTCGTCGTACTGAGGGCAGCTTATGAAGCGGGGAGAAAAGAGTTGTCAGGCGGGCATAAACAAGTGGTCAAAAGATCGTAAGTATCGATTTGGGGTCTGTGCAACAGATGCAAAGCAGTGTAAGCCTTGCTCTTCTGCGCTGATCCGGGAGAGTGCGAGCGAGGCCAGTACATACGAGTCGTTACGTGGCTGCGCCCTCGAAATGCGCTTCGATTTCCTCCAGCGTCTTTCCTTTCGTTTCCGGCAGGAACACCACGGCAGTGATGAAGTAGATTACCGTGCACGCGGCAAAGCCAAAAAACATGGTCGAGTAGCCATACTTGCCGACCGTCGGCAGGAACACGGCAGCAATCGTCGTCGAAACAGCCTGGTTAATCAACAGGGCAATGCTCATCCCGTTGGAGCGAATCCGGGTCGGCATCAACTCCGAAAGGGCCAGCCATACGCACACTCCTGGGCCGATCGCGAAGAACGCCATGAAAACGAAGAGGCTGATCGCCACTAGCCGGCCATTGTGAGAGGTCGGGACGGGAGTAATCAACGCATTGTCAATTCGGAGCGCGGCCTTGCGCGCCACATCGAGATCGCTGAACGGATTCGAGAAAAACGCCACTACTTTGTTCGCGGGCACGCAGCTTTCGCGGGTGATCTCAACCGGCTTGGCAGTCTGGTCGTCGGACCGCGCGGCTTTGGTCGCAGCGCGGAAATCTCCATACGAATAGATGACAACCAGCGAGGTGGGCCGGTTGCCGATCGCCTTGGCGGCGTCCCCGCTTGCCGCGAGGAGCGCGTTCGCAGCCTTCTCGTTGTAAAGCAACGTGACCTTCTGGTCCGCGTCAACCATGGACTGAACCGCGTTCCGAGAATCGACTCGCAGGCTTTCCGTCCATTGAAACAGCACTCCGGTGCAGAGCAGCGACAGGATGATGCCCGCGCTGCCGATCGAGAGGAGGAATTTGCGTCCCTTGCGATCCACTAGCAGGACGCCGCCAATAGTCAGCAGAAAATTCACGATCGTGAAAAGAACGTAGCCCCAATGCGCCTGAATATCGGAAAGACCACTCTGCAAAAGAATGTTGGTGTTGTAGCCAATGATGGAGTTGACGCCGGTGGCCTGGTTGCAGGCGAGAATGACGCAGGCCAGGACAAATGGGATCACGTATTTGCGGCGCAAAAGCGATTCCTTGTGCTTCGCTCCTACAGTCCGGGCTCCGGTCGAGGTTGTCGCTTTCTCCGCGGCGGCGGCCTGCTCCATTTCCGCCAGCTCGATGTCCGCTTGCTGGGTGGTGCGAGAGCGGAGAAGCGCGGTATAGGCGGCATCCCGTTTCCCGCAGCGAAACAGCCAGCGCGGGGACTCCGACACCATGAGGCTGCCGATTACAAACAGAATGCCGGGTGGAAGCGAGACCCAGAAAATGCTGCGCCAAGCGGTGTCTTTGAAGATGAAAAGTCGCGCGGGATCGCCCAGCCTCGCCACTTCTTCGACGCGAAAACTGAAGTACATGCCGACGACGGCCGCCGCTACAATGCCAAGGGTCAGCAGCCATTGGAAGATGCCCGTCCCTTTGCCGCGGCTCGATGCCGCCAGGCACTCTGCCAGATAGAGTGGAACAACGACGCCGATAAGGCCGGCGCTGATCCCCTGCAAAACGCGTCCAAGAACCAACGCTTCATAGCCATGTGACAGCGCAATGATGGGAATGCTCGCGACAAACAGCAATCCGCTGAGCATCATCAGCGGCTTGCGCCCGATCAAATCTGCCAGCGCGCCCGCAAATAGGGTTGAGATCACGCTGCCGAGGAGGACAGCGGCGACGACGATGGAAAGCTGGCCCGAGTTCAACCCGGAAGTGGCCTCCAGATATGGCAAAGCTCCGGCTATGATGCCGACGTCTACACCGTAGAGCAGTCCGCCAAGTCCCGCGACTAGCAGGAGGAAACGGTTGTAGCCGGATTTTTGGTTGCTCACCACAGTGGCAGCTCTTTCGCCCTTAGTCTGATTAGTCTCCCGCACAAACCATCGCATCAGCGGAAACACATACGCCGCCGAATGACCGTCACCCGCAATAATTGAAGAGGAGAATTTTATCAGGGATAAATACGAATCATTGGAAGGATGGAAGACAAAAGGAGGGTAAGAGCGGATCGCGCGCCCTATGCATCTGCTTCAGACAGAGGCCTCAGCGGCTCAATCTCAATGATGTGCAGGCCACACTCGGTCTTGCCCGTGCCCGGCCAGCGCCCCGCCCTGGGATCTTCCCCCGGCTGCACGGCCCGCGTGCAATGTGTGCAACCAATGCTCGGATAGTTCCGATCATGGAGCGAGTTGTAAGGCACGCCGTGGTCGTAGAGATAGCCCCACACTTGTTTCGAAGTCCAGTCGGCGATCGGATTTACCTTCACGAGACCGAATTTAACGTCCCACTCTATTTTGCGAGCGCCTTCACGGAATGGGGTCTGGTCGCGGCGAATACTCGTGATCCATGCACTTAGTTCATTCAGCTTGCGGCTGAGCGGTTCAACCTTTCGCAGGTTGCAGCATTGGTCGGGGTCGCGGGTCCAAAGCGCCTCGCCATGAACTCGCTCCTGCTTCTCGGGCGAAAGCAGCGAAAAACTTCTCTCAATTTTGATTTCATATTTTTGCTCGACCTTGTCGATCAGGCTGTGGGTCTCGGGAAACAGAAATTCGGTGTCAATCGTGAAAACACGAAAATCCTTGCGCACACGCGAAGCCATATCAATGAGCGCCATGCCCTCGGCTCCAAACGCCGACGCGATGGCCACTCTATTTCCGAAAGTCTCAAACGCCCAAGCCAGCACCTGCTGCGGAGGCCAAGCTTCCGCCGCCAACTGCGCTTCTGCGATGGTGTCTTTCATAGAATCGGCCCCTCATCTGCTCCCAGGCGCGTCGCCTGCGAGTGGAGCGTTTGGACAAGTGCCACCGGAATTGGACTGTCGTTCCCCGGTAACAGTCCGGGCATTACAAATTCCTCCACTTGGGCAGCGGGATCGGCCAAACGCACGACCTCACCGACAACCAGCAGAGTTGGAGCAGGGAGTTGCGGGGCGCGGTGCAACGCGAGCACAGTCGTGCAATGCGTTCGCTGATATTTCGTCGTAGCGCGCGAGATGACGGCGCAAGGTGTGTCACCGGCGAGGCCAGCCGAGGTCAGCCGCCTCGTGATGTCCGAGTAGTTTTGCCCTGGCATGTAGATCACAAGCGTCGCTCCGCTGGCGACAAACTTGCTCCAGTCGGAGGCATCTTGTTCGTAAGCGTCTATTTCGGAAGATCGGTGTTTTGAAGCTCGATGGGCGGCAATGAACACCAGAGCTGAGGACCCTCGACGATGCGTCAGCGGAATCTGGGCCGCGGCGGCCGCGGCCAGGACCGAAGTCACGCCGGGAACGATCTCGAAAGTAATGTTGCTTCCGCGCAGGGATTCGATCTCTTCCCCGGCGCGTCCGAAGATCAGCGGATCGCCACCCTTTAGCCGGACGACGCGCAATCCGGAGGCCGCCAGCGCGACCATCAGGCAATTGATCTCCCCTTGCTGGATCTTCTTTTTTCCGCAGCGCTTGCCCACGTTGTAAATCCGGGCGGTTGACGGAATCAGCTTCAGTATCTCGGGCGCGACCAAGTCGTCGTGCAAAACGGCTTCGGCGGTCCGCAGCAGGCGAAGCGCCTTCAATGTCAGCAGCTCCGGGTCGCCTGGCCCCGCGCCCACTAGATAGACCTTACCCATCATGCTCCCTCTCCCTTAGCGCTCAATACTGGAATCTTGGCCAGCTCCGCTTCGAACGCTTCTCTGCTCGCCAGTGAGTGCAGTAACTCCGACTTGCGCTCTTGGTCGAGATCGCTGGCCAGAATGAGCCGTCTGGTCTCACCGAGCTGCCTGACCCACTCCGCGTATCCGGGGCCGAACTGTCTTTCCAGTTGCTGCCGAAGCTTCTGTGCCAGCGATGGACTCTTCCCGGCGGTCGAAATTGCGATCTGCAAGTCGCCGCGCTGCACCACCGCGGGGTAAAGGAAATCGCAATACTCGGGAACATCGACCACGTTGCACAGCACTCCGCGCCGCTGCGCCTGGCGATAGATGAGTTCGTTCAGGCGGTTTGAGGCCGTGGCTACGACCGCGAGAAACTTGCCGTCGAGGTCATTCTCCGAGAAGGCACGCAATTCCAGCTTGATCTTCCCTGCGTCGGCCCAGTCGCGGACCTGGCTGCTGGCTTCGATCGCAACCACGTGGATGCGCGCACCGGTATCGATGAGGCCACCAATCTTGGGCTTTCCGACTTTGCCCGCGCCCACGACCAGGCACTGCTTCCCTGCCAGCTTGATAAACATTGGGAACAGGCTAGTCACCGTCTCCTCCGGCTGCTTGCGCCAGGGGTCCAATAATTGTGGGCGGCACATCGCGAGCGACGGCATCCACCGGTTCGCCCGCCAGAAGTTCCCGTAACTCCGTGTCGGTGTGCCGGGCAAAAAACTGGCGCAGGCTCTCGCTGGCCTGGCGCGTGGTGAGATATTGCCGGAGCAATCTCTCGATCGCCTCCGGAACCTCGGTCGCAGGGCAGCGATATCCCACGGGCCGCGCGGTCGCCTGATGCAGACCGAGTGCGCCGCCCACGCAGAAGTAGTAGGCATCGACTACACGGCCGTCCACTTTCATCTTTTTGCCGTCAATGCCGATATCAGCAATCCAGTGCTGTCCGCAACTGTTGGGGCATCCCGTAACGTGTAATTTCAGGTGCTGATCGAAGCCGGGCAAGCGCTCTTCCAGTTCTTCCACCAGCCAGCGGGAAAAGCTCTTTGTCTCGGTGATCGCGAGCTTGCAGAATTCCGTGCCGCTGCAAGCGACGGTGCCACGCCAGAACGGAGAGCCGCCCACGCGCAATCCAATCGCGTCCAATTCCCTGGCCAAGTCTTCCGCATTGTGCCGGGGAACGTTGACGATGAGCAGGTTCTGCATGTTGGTGGTGCGCAGTTCGCCGGACGCGAAGCGATCGGCCAGATCGGCGGCAGCGTGCATTTGCTCGGCGGTGATCCGTCCGCGGAGCACTGCGGTTCCCACGTAGCAGTAGCCTGGCTGCTTTTGGGGGTGAATTCCGACGTGGTCGCGATAAACATCCGCTGGCGGCGATTCCTCGACGGCGGGGTCGAATCGAAATCCGATTCGGCACTGCAATTCTTCCAGAAAACTCTCCGCCGTCCATCCCTGCCGCAGGAAGAGAAACTTCAACCGCGCGCGTTCGCGATGTTCGCGCAACACTTCCGAATCACGAAACAGCTCGGCAATCCCTATAACGGTAGGCAGCACCTGATGCCAGCGGACAAACGCGTTTAATCGCGCCCCGAGGTAGGGTTCGGTGGATAGCCCTCCCGCAACTCGCAGGGAGAAACCGACCTCGGGCGTCCCGCGCAGCACGCGCGTCGCCGCGGTCAAGCCAACATCGTTGATCTCCGGATACGGGCACCACACGCGGCATCCGGTGATCGAGATCTTGAACTTGCGGGGAAGGTTATAGAAGTCGGCGTTGCCCGCCAGCATTCGCGCCGCTTCGAGCGCCAGAGGCGAAGCATCGCAAATTTCATCGGCGTCCACTCCCGCGACCGGACATCCGGTAACATTTCGGGTGACATCGCCGCAGGCGCTGGTCGTGTTTATTCCCACCTGGGCGAGCGCTTCGAGCAGGTCGGGCAGTTGCTCGATCGTGACCCAGTGCAACTGGATGTTTTGGCGCACCGTGATGTCGGCAATTCCGTGAGCGTAGCGGCGGGTGAGTTCGGCAACGGTTCGCAGTTGTTCAGAACGCAGCAGACCGTTGGGGATCCGGATTCTCACCATGAAGCATTGCAGCGACCGGCCTTCCCCGTTTTGACCTCCGATTACGCCCGCCCCATCACCCTGCGTGTACACACCCCACCAGCGAAAATAGGTTCCAAGCCATTCCGGCGGAATGGACGCGAACCCCTCGCGTGCGAAACGCCGGATTTCTTCCAGACCTTCCCACGGATTCTTGGAGCGTTTAAGGCGCTCGACTCGCTGTGCCTTGGTTTCTTTGGCTGTGCTGGTCATAGCCTCTTTCGTCCCCGACTGTTTTCTCCCAGAAATAAAAAACCCACCGCCAGATTGATCTGGCGGTGGGCTATAAGTGCCGGTCTTAGAGCAAGTTCCTTAGGTCGGCAGCCTCCCCACGCCAGAGCACACTGATGCACAACAACAACAGGTGACCAGGCACAGCGCGGAAAGATTCTGCCTCAACATAGTTGGTATTCTAGGTTCAATGACTCCTGAGATCAATCAACTTCGGTGCTTATTTGAATTCATATTTTCTATCTGACGAATCAGGTTTTTGCATGATCCCGTTCCCGCAGCTGCTGGTTGGCAGCAGGTGACGTACTAAGTGCTTCACGGCAAGTTCCCGATGGTCTCACTGTTCGTGCGGCACAATCCACAGCCATCGCCAAGTCGATCCGTGAATTTGTGTCTCGCACGTGGGTACATCCTGCGGATGGTGCTGATTTAGGACAGAAAACCCGATTCAGGTTCCCGCGCCGGGAATTGCAGAAAAATTCCGGCCAGCAAACTCGTAACTCCAGCGGGCTGAGAGACAAACCAAATCGAAGAACCGCAACCGCGGTGGCAAGGTACGTGCAATGGAGGACGTAGGCAGTCACTTCGAGATTTGAGAGTTCTAAAGAACCTCGCTAAGCGGGGCTAGCGAAGCTTCGCGTGAATGGAAATGCAAATCATGCAAACGGACGTGGCAGCAAGACAACCAGCACGAGACCCGAAGATACATAGTTTAGCCGTGGCGGAGAAATTTTCTGTGAGCTGGTTTGCGGCCTACACCCATTCGCATCACGAAAAACGCGTGGCCTCACACTTTGCCGAGCGCCAGATCGAATCTTTCTTACCTCTGTACTCAACGCGCCACCGCTGGAAAAATCGTTGCACGATGAACCTTGAGCTGCCACTCTTCAGGAGCTACGTGTTTGTGCGTATCGATCCCCGGGAGCGCGTACGTGTGCTCGAGGTGCCGGGCGTGCTCTTGCTGGTTGGCTTTGGACGAAACCTCGCACCGCTTCCCGACTTTGAAATCGAGGCGCTCCGCTCCGGTCTTGGACAGCGGAAAATTGAGCCCCACCCCTACCTCATCATCGGCGAACGGGTCCGCATCAAGGCCGGACCGATGATGGGGATGGAAGGCGTGCTGGTTCGCAAGAAGAACAATTTTCGCGTCGTGCTCGCGATCGACGTGATCATGCAATGCGTGGCTGTGGAGGTCGACGCGGACGATTTGGGACCGGCAGTGCAGTGTGCTGGCCGCTCAGTTCTGCCATCCATCGTTCTGCCGTCCAAAAATTCTGCCGTCGAAAGCTATGCCGGAGACAAACCCAACCGGCACTCCCAGTCCTACAGGCTGCTCTAGAGCATGCTTGTTCCGGGCAAAATACGAGGGCGTTTTTACCAAATCGTAGCGGTTGCTCTGCTGGTTGGCTCGTCGGCAAAGGCCGTTCGGGCATCCGATGTCGAAACGCTCAAACCATGCACGCGCCGGAGTACCAGCCATGAAAGAGAAGACGGCCATTCGACAGAGCCGTCCGGAGCTAGTCCGGCTGGAAAACATTCGAGCGGCGCGACAGTCGCGGCCGGTTTCTGCCCGCTGCGCTTGACGCAAGATTTCCTCTCGGATCAGAAAGCGATTTGGACCTCGCCGTTGCATTTGCACAGCCAAGACAAGAGTTGGCTCGCACCCTTGGCAGTCGGCAGCCTCGGCCTGATGGCGGCCGACCAAGACATCATGCGGCATTTCGGAAGCACTCCAATCGCCCACAGCGGCAGTTTCAGCAACTACGGGCTCGCTGCCATGATCGCGAGCGCGGGCAGCTTGTACCTGCGCGGGGCAAGTACTGATGACGAGCACAGCCGCGAGACCGGCTCTCTGGCGGGTGAAGCGGCGACGAACAGTCTGATCGTGGCTGAGGCGATGAAGCTCGCCTTCCAAAGACCGCGGCCGAACGCCGCGAACGCCGGCACCTTCGGAGCCGGGGGCGCCTCGTTTCCCTCGGAACATGCGCTCGCCGCCTGGTCGATCGCGAGCGTCATGGCCCAGGAATATCCCGGACCGTTAACCAAACTGTTGGCCTACGGTGCGGCGACGGGAATCAGTTTGTCGCGGGTCGCGGCCCGCGAACACTTCCCCTCCGACGTGGTCGTGGGTAGCGCGCTCGGCTTACTGATCGGAAGGTATGTGTACCGGGCGCATCACGACCCGGAGTTGCCGGGTGCGAGGGCGAACGCTTTTGAGGAAGATTTTGCGGAAGAAACAGTGCCGCGCGCGCGCAAGCCGGCCGAACTCGGATCGCCCTCCGTTCCCCTGGACTCCTGGGTCTACGCGGCATTCGACCGCTTGGCCGCGCTGGGGTATGCGCCGAGTGCTTACGCCAATTTACGGCCATGGACGCGCATGGAGTGCGCCCGGATCATTGCGGCCGCCGGCGACGAGTTGGGGGTGGACGACCTATCGGTTAACAATCTATCCGTTGAACATGAAAAGCAATCCGAGGCGTACCGGCTCCACGCGGCACTCAAAGCCGAGTTCGCGAGCGACCTCGGGCGCTCGAATGGGTCCGAGACTTCCGATATCCGGGTGGACAGCATCTACACGCGCTACCTCGGCATCGCGGGCACGCCACTCGACGACGGTTATCACTTCGGCCAAACCCTCATCAATGACTACGGCCGTCCCTACGGCCCAGGTTCCAACCTGGTCAGTGGCGCTTCGGCATCGGGATCGGCGGGCCCGGTGGCGTTCTATGTGCGCGGCGAGTATCAGCACACGGCTGCACTTCCCGCGTACAGTGAGGCGGTTCAGCAGATGATTGGCACCATCGACGTGACGCCGCCTCAGGATCCGATCCATACGACCGTCCTCGATCAGTTTCGCCTCCTGGACGCATACATCGCGTGGAACCTCAAGACCGTCCAGATATCGGCTGGCCGGCAGAGTCTGTGGTGGGGACCGGGCGCGGGCGGGCCGCCGAACTTGAGCGACAACGCGCAACCTCTCGACATGGTGCGTCTGACCAACCCTTCTCCCTGGAGGCTGCCGAGTTTTCTCCATTGGCTGGGGCCCTTGCGCTGGGACTCCTTCTTCGGATTCATGGCTGGGCACCACTACCCGCCACTTCCGGCGATTGATGGCCAGAAGATAAGTTTCAAACCGACGCCCAACCTGGAATTCGGGTTCTCGCGCACCATCGTATTCCGGCCGGTTACGGCCCACATGTTCCTGAGAGGTTTCTTCAGTTTTGGAGACAACAAAACTACGATCCCCGGCAGCGCGGCCGACGTGGGCGACCGGCGCAGTGGTTTTGATTTCAGCTATCGCATTCCCGGCCTCCGCAATTGGCTGGTTCTGTACAACGATGGCATGACCGACGATGAAACGTCGCCCATTGGATACCCGCAAATGTCGCTGATGAATCCGGGCATTTACCTGCCGCAGATTCCCCGCATCCCAAAGCTTGATTTCCGCGCCGAGATGGTGTGGTCGGACCCGCCAGCGCTCTCCAACCGGGGCGGCCAATACTTCTACTGGAACGGCGCCTATCACGACTCCTACACCAACGACGGGCACTTGCTTGGTTCCTGGGTGGGCCGGGAGGGCCATGGTCTTCAGCTCTGGAGCACCTATTGGCTTTCGCCCCGCAACTCGGTGCAAGCGGGATACCGGAACGCCCATGTCGACCGCGATTTTATTCCGGCGGGCGGTGACATTCAGGATTTCTTTGTTCGAGCAACGTTTCAACTACGCCCGGAATTCGAGATTGCGGCATTCCTCCAGTACGAACGTTGGAACTTCCTCGTTCTGTCCCCGCTCGCCGGACCGAACACGGTGGCCTCGGTTGAGTTCACCTACCATCCGACATGGCGCAAGGTGCTGAACGCTCAATGATCTTAGAAACCCCAATGATGTTAGAACCTCCCATGACGTTTGAAAAAATGATCCCCGAAAAACTGTTCTCCCAGAGATGCAGACCAGGGGCGGAGTCGTCCCTGCCGCTGGCTAGGAGCCACTGCCCTGCCGTGTCGGCCAGCCCGAGACTCCGCTGGATCGGTGCCGCGCTGTTTTGCCTGCTCGCGTTGCCCGGTCTCGGACCGGCTCAAACCACGCTGCAAACCCCGGCCGCCGGCAATCCGCAATGTTTGGAAGATGACTGCCCGGCGCCCCCTCGAACCGCCGATGGCAATGCCAACCCAAATGCCGGCAAAGGGGGAAATCAAGCGCCGCCTCCCGCTAACGCGCAGCCGAACCCCGCCTGGCCCAACAACGCCCAGCAGAATAACAACCACTACAAAAACGACGGGCAAGACCAGAACGCGGAACCGGCACGGTATCCGAAGCGGGGTTTCCCTCCGCAGACGGACGAGATTCCTGAACCGCCACCCAATGAGTTTCAGGTATTTGTCGCCAGTTCCGTCGGCCGCCGGTTGCCCATTTATGGATACAGTCTTTTCGATCGCGTCCCCACCACTTTCGCTCCCGTCGACCGCATTCCGGTGACTGACGATTACCTGATCGGGCCGGGAGACGAAATCCTGATCCGGGCCTGGGGACAGATTGATCTGGACGGCAGACTGATGGTCGATCGCGGCGGCGAGGTCTTCCTGCCCAAGGTGGGCGCGCTTTCCGTGGCCGGGTTGAAATACCAGCAGTTGCCGGAGTATTTCCGGACCGCGATTGGGAGAGTGTTCCGCAATTTCGATCTGACGGTCAGCCTGGGACAGCTGCGATCGATTCAGGTGTTTGTCGTCGGACAGGCCCGGCGCCCAGGAAGTTACACCGTCAGTTCCCTGTGCACGCTGGTCAACGCCCTGTTCGCCTCGGGCGGTCCGTCGAATAGCGGATCCATGCGGCGCATCCAGCTGAAGCGAAATAACAGCGTGGTGACGGAGTTTGACTTCTATGACCTCCTCTTAAAAGGGGACAAATCCAAAGACGCGAGGTTGCTGCCCGGGGATGTCATCTATATTCCCCCCGCCGGGCCGTCCATTGCCCTCGCCGGCAGCTTGAATGTGCCGGCGATCTACGAACTGCGGGAGGGGACGAGTCTCGGGAGCGCGATCGAGATGGCGGGAGGCCTCGCGACCACGGCGGATGGACAGAAGGCGGTGGTGGAACGCATCGAAAACCACACCATTCGCCGGGTCGAAGAATTTCCTCTCGATGGACCAGGGTTGGAGCGCGCATTGAAGGATGGGGATGTGGTCCGCATCCTCTCGCTCTCTCCCCGATTTCAAAATGCGGTGACACTGCGGGGAAACGTGGCGCATCCCGGGCGCATGGAATGGCATAGCGGCATGCGTCTGCGGGATGTAATCCCGAACCAGGACGCACTGGTCACCCGCGACTACTGGCGCGCCACCAACTCGATGGCAAATGCAGGCGAGAGCAGCGGTCAGCCGGCTGCCGGAGACTACGGGCGGGCAACCGGGTCGGCTGCGAACGAGGGCGAGAGGGACAGGCAGACAGAGGGTATCGAGTTCGAGAAGCAGGCGGCGTCGGCAAAAGCAGCCACCGAGGCCACGACCGCGAAACTGCGCCACCAGATCGCGCGCAATGCTCCGGAGGTCAACTGGGACTACGCGGTTATTCAGCGGCTGAACCCGCGGGATTTGACAACGCGGCTAGTCCCGTTCGATTTGGGCAAACTGGTGCTGCAGGGAGACGAGCAAAACAACCTGGCGGTCGAGCCGGGCGACGTCATCACCATCTTTTCGCAGAATGATCTGGCGGTTCCGCTCGAAAAACAGAGCAAGTTCGTGCGCCTGGAAGGGGAGTTTCGCACCGCCGGTGTCTACCAGGCTGAAGCGGGCGAAACCATCCGTCATCTGGTCGCACGGGTCGGCGGGTTCTCGGCGAACGCCTATCCCTATGGGGCTGAGTTTACGCGCGAATCGGTGCGCATCGGCCAGCAGAAGGGACTGGATCGGCTGATCGAGCAGCTGGAGGAAGACATCTCCCGCAATGCGATGGCCCCCTCTGGGGTCAGTCCCGACGAAGTTGCCGACAACCGCGCCAAACTCGAGGCCCAGCGGCAATTAGTGGAAAAACTCCGGGAGGTGAAAGCCACCGGACGCGTGGTTCTCGATCTAAGGCCGGACACGACCACAGTAAACGACCTGCCGGAAATCGCGCTCGAAGATGGCGATCGCTTCGTGGTCCCATATCGCCCCGCAACGGTCGAGATGCTGGGTGCGGTTTACAACAAGAACTCATTCCTCTACCGGCGTGAAGGGCGATTGGACGACTATCTGAGGCGGGCAGGCGGGCCGACGCGAGACGCGGACACGGCCCGCATGTTTGTCATTCGGGCCGACGGCTCGGTGATCAGCAAACAGTCGGTCAAGGGATTGTGGAATGGAGGCTTCGCCTCTCTTCGCCTCATGCCGGGCGACGCCATCGTGGTGCCGGAGCGTCTGTCCCACGGTTCGTTCCTCAAGGGCTTGCGCGATTGGAGTCAGGTCTTCTCGCAATTTGCCCTGGGCGTGGCGGCGGTGAGGGTCATTCAATGAGAGTAATTCTGAGAGTAATTGTAAGAGCGTTCGTTCGATGAGGGCGGTGCAATGACGAGTATGACGACGACCGCTCCTGGGACGGTAGCGGCTGCAACCTTGGACGATGAGACTATCGACCGTGAAGCCACTAGCCTTCAAGCGCCCGATTGGCGGCCGACCGCAGGCGCTGGCGGCGGCAACCCCGGCGAGCGCAACCTGCTCGATTTGCTGATCGTTCTATCCCGGCGCAAGCGGACCATCCTGCGAACGACGTTGGCAGCTGCCGTTCTGGGGGCAATCGTTGCGTTCGTCTGGCCCAATCGCTACACCGCCACCGCCAGTATCCTGCCCCCGCAGCAGAGCCAGTCGCTGGCTGCGTCGATGATCGGGCAACTGGGAGCTTTGGGGCCGATGGCGGCGATGGCCCAGAAAGATCTCGGGCTGAAGAATCCAAGCGATCTTTATGTGGGGATGCTGCGCAGCCGCACCGCTGAAGACGCGTTGATACGCCGCTTCGATCTGCGCCGGGCCTACCGCGACAAGAGAATGTCGGATGCACGCAAGGACTTGGAAAAAGCCAGCAGCATCGTAGTCGGCAAGGAGGGTTTCATCAGCATCTCGGTGGAAGACAGAGATCGCAGCCGCGCGCCCCAAATCGCCAACGCTTACGTGGACGAATTACGCAAACTGACACAAGACCTCGCCGTAACTGAAGCTGGACAACGGCGCATATTCTTCGAGCGGCAGTTGGAATTGGCCAAGAACAATCTCGCCGACGCGGAACAGTCGCTAAAAGAGACCGAGCAGACCACTGGCCTGATCCAACTGGATGGCCAGGCCAAGGCCATCATCGAGTCGGTGGTAAAACTGCGAGCGGCGATCGCGGCCAAGGAAATCGAGTTGCACGCTAGGCGGCTGTTTTCGACCGAGCAGAATCCCGATGTGCAGCTCGGCGAACAGCAACTTTCCGGCATGCGCGCCCAACTGGCCCTGCTCGAAAACGAAAGCGGCCGACCGGGCGATGGGCTCGGCAATGCCCCCGGCAATGTCCAGGTTCCGGTCGGCAACGTTCCGGAAGCCGGTCTGCAGTATGTCCGCAAACTGCGCGACGTGAAGTACGCCGAGACCATGTTCGAGCTGCTGGCGAAACAGTATGAAGCGGCAAGACTCGATGAGGCAAGAACCGCCGCCGTGATCCAGGTAGTCGATCCCGCGCTCGAGCCGGACCGCAAATCTTCGCCGCTGCGCAGCCTGATCGTAGCCCTCGCGGCGCTGTTGGGATTTTTCAGTTCCTGTATCTATGGGCTGCTTGCCGAGGCATGGCATAGGATGCGCCGGGAGCCCGGAGCGGACGCACATTTAGACGCGCTGCGGACGGAGATTTCGAATGGCGGCTGGCTGTAGCATGTCAGTCTTCAGCCCTCCAGCTTCTGTTCCCGCGGACGAAGTCTGCGATCCGGGCGCGCCTGCATGGGGGTCTCGTCCTGGTTGGCACATCCGGCTCAAGCACATCGTTGGTCTCGACCGGGCGGTTACCTACACCGTGCTCGCTCGGGGCTGCCAAGCGATCGGAAGCGCGGGAACGGTGCTGCTGGTCATTCATTTTCTAACGCCGGCCGAGCAAGGCTATTACTACACGCTGTGGAGTCTGGTTTGGCTGCAGACCGTCTTCGAACTGGGGTTCTCCTTTGTCATTCTGCAACTGGCCACGCACGAAGGTTCCCGTCTAACCATTGACGGGAATGATCGGGTCGCGGGAGACCCGATCGCCCATGCACGTCTGGCCTCGGTGCTGCAAACCGCCGTGCTGTGGTACGCCGTGGCCTCATTGCTCATGGCAATGATTCTTTTGCCGGCGGGCTCGTATTTCTTTTCCCACCACGCGCATGTGGGGGTTGAGCCGGCATGGCGGTGGCCCTGGGCCCTGGCGGTTCTGGGCTCGGTGATTACCTTCCAGATCGATCCGGTTTTCTCCTTTCTGGAGGGCTGCGGGAGGGTTGCCCAGGTGGCCGGGCTGAGGCTAAGCCAAGCGATTGTAAGCGCCCTGCTGGTCTGGACCGCAATGATCACCCACCACGGACTTTTTGCGCCGGCGCTCGTCATCGCCGGACAGGCTGTACTGGGGATGACCTTCCTTTTCCATCGTCGCCGACTGCTGTTGCCTCTTATGCGCCGTCCGGTGGACGCGCATCGAATCCTGTGGCGCTCGGAAGTGTGGCCTTTTCAGTGGCGGATTGCCGTGAGCTGGCTTTGCAGCTACTCCATCTCCCAGATGTTCACGCCCGTGCTGTTCGTCTTTCGAGGGGCGGTAGCGGCTGGACAGATGGGCCTCTCCATGAGCATTGTCTTGCAACTCGGCTGGGTTGTCCTGGCGTGGATGACCACCAAGGCGGCGCCGTTCGGGAAACTGGTCGCCCGGGGAGAGATTCGCCAACTCGATCGCCTCTTCTTCCGCACCCTTTGGCAATCTTTGACCCTGCTGACGCTTTTGGCGATCGCATTGTTCGCCGGCTTGGTCGCCGCCGAGCGCTTCTTCCCGACCCTGGCACCGCGGATTCTTCTGCCACCGGTTTTTGCGCTATTGCTCCTGACGGCGTTGGGCAGCCATGTCGTCCAGAGTGAGGCACTCTATCTTCGGGCGCACAAGTGCGAACCTTTCTTGATTCAATCCGTCGTGCTCGCAATCGTATCGGCTGCCTCCACGATCCTCTGTGCCCGTTATTGGGGAGCGCCCGCGGTAGCGGTAGGGTACTTCGCGTGTCTGGGGGTACTGGGCGTGACCTCGGGAACCTATATCTTTCAAAGGAAACGGAAAACATGGCAGCGAGCTGCCGCTCAGGGCTTGACGCCATGACGATCCAAGTAGCTTTCTTTCATCAACGTCAAGTCACCAACCGAATGCCGAACCAGTACCTGAACATCGTGACTTCCCGGTGAGTATCTACTACGCCATATTTTTTGCTCTGCTGTGCGCTGTCATCGTCGGATTCCAATCAAGACAATCGATCATAAGCAGAAGTTGGTACGTATTGGCAGCGCTTCTGATGATCGCGTGCGCAGGATTGAGGGCGGAATCTGTGGGCGCAGATTATGGCGCATATAGAGAGTATTTCAAAGCAAGTCCGGATACGCTTGGCGTTGGGTTCTTCGGGCAATGGATAAGCACAATGCCAGCCGTAGACGTCGGATACGTCTATTTGAATTCTCTGGTTAAGATAGTCGGCCTTCCTTTTGAAGCTCTGATATTTCTACTCGCTCTGACTGCCGTGACGTCGTATGCCCTATTCTTCTGGAAGCATACCAAGTTCTGTGCCATCGCCCTAATGTTGTACTACGCGCACGACTTCTTTCACCACGAAATGATTGCGATACGAAGCGGCGTGGCCGCGATCCTCATCCTATGGGGCTATCACTTCTGGGCAAGCCGCCGCAGGCCCATGGGAATCGCGCTAATGGTACTCGCTGTCCTGACTCATTTAGAAGCGGCAGTCGTCATTTTCCCGCTCCTCCTAGACTGTCTAAAGATCAGGAGCACACCTAAATATGTGTTCCTGACATTGATTGGGTCCATAATCGTTGGTAACAGCCTAGACTCCTCATACTCGCTATTCGCGCTGATTGACAGGCTAGCGACTTATCAAGGCTCCGATCAAGCTGCAACTCTTGGAATATTCTCTAACCCCGTAACGATCAAGCAGTTGATGATTCTCGGTGTGCTGTGCTGGCTCATGAACTCGAAAAAGGACAAGTTGTCTACGCCGATTCTTCAACTGTGTGCCACCTCCTATTGGATCTCCACGCTCTGGATGATTTCTTTCAACCAATTCGGAATCTTAAGTGCGCGAGGCTACTCTTTGCTCGGAGTCGGGGAAGGATTTATTGTGGCTCAGATCGTTGCCATCGTCTACGACGATCCTCAACTTCGGCGCTATCGCCGCCTTGTGTCCATCGTTGTTGTATGCTACGCGCTGACTACTTTGATCATCGACTTGCAGGTCAAAGGCCTGGTCGATGAATACAGAACCACCTTCAGCTATGTTTCTCCTTCCTTTTTGCGCAATTGGCAGAATGGGCCACCGTCAGGAGCGGCTCAAGGATGCTGGTCTTAACAACGTGGCCCTCATGCTATGCGCTGGCGCTGCTAGATGCGTTGTTATGGACCGCAGAGGACAGTCCTGGTGATACACGTCGTTCCCTTTCTCCCACGTTCTTCCAGCAAGATGGTTCACTTGTGGCTGCCAACAATGGTCGGAGGTTAGAACCATGAGAGTTGCATACATTCTTCCCGCTCTTAAGAATCGGGGCCCTGTTATTTTTACCCGTATCCTAATAGCTGGTTTACTTCATGAGTCTGGACTGGAAATGGAGGTGTTTTATCTAAAAAAAGGTAAAGGCATAGACTTCCCGGTTAAATGCAGCCAATTAACGATCGGCAATGTCTATAAACTGTTCGACTTCGATCTCGTCCATTCAACAGGGTTTCTCCCAGATTGCATCTTGGCTTTATTGCCAATTGCTAGAAAACGAAAAATCGCGAGCCTCCATGGTTTTATTTGGGATGACATGACGTATACCTATCCCAGATGGAAGGCAAAGACTGTTAGCCGACTGTGGTTCCTGGCCTTGCGGTCTATCTCGAACTTAATATATTCAAGCACCTTTATGGCGGCCCACTACCGTTCTTTTATTGGCGCAAGGAATGATGTAATCATCAACTACGGTATCCCCCCTCCCGCTGCCCTGTCCATTGAACTGCCTGATCAACTGGTTTTTGATCGATACAAGGCTCGTTCTCTTAAGATCATAGGAGCGGTTTGTTTGGTGATCAAAAGGAAGGGCCTTGACCAGCTTGTCCGTGCCTTAGTTCAGTTAACTGATTGCGCAGTGGTTATTGTCGGAGAAGGAACGGAATCAATCCTTCTTTTGGACTTGGCGAAAAGCCTTGGTGTTTCCGATCGATTTACAATTCTCGGATTTCGTGAAACTTCTTCTCGTTACAATTGCCATTTTGACCTGTTTGCCATGGTTTCTCGCTCCGAGGGCTATTGCTTAGCCATGCTAGAAGCCATGGGTTGCGGGTTGCCTTTGGTGTGCTCTCGGCTTCCGATATATGCAGATTTACTTTCTGAAGAGGATTTGGGTTTTTTCCAGCTAGAAAACACGCAGAGCCTCGTTCTGGCCATCAAGAAGGTAACCTCCAAACCTGCAAACTATATGAGCAGCTCAAAGAGATTATATAAAGAATCCTTTCAGCTAAGCGTAATGGCCAGTAGGCATTTCGCTTATTACTCTTCTTTGACGGGAGACGCGAGTGAGTGACGACACGGTTTTTCAGGAATACTATCAGTACCTCAACCGTATTAGCTTTCGGGGACGTCTCTATAAGAGGCTTATCTCGTCTCCGATATTGTTCCTGTGCGCCCGTGCTTTCGGGCCGCGTCTGGTCGAAGTGGGATCGGGTACTGGCTCCGGCGTGCTGGGTGCTTTCCCGTCCTCTGTGGTGGGTTTCGAGATCAACCCCTTTGCCGTGGAGTACTCGAGGCGGGTTGGGCTGCGAGCTTCGTTAATTGAGGAAGACGGTCGATTTCCGGCGGTTGACGGGTCGTTTGATGCGTGCGTCCTGGATAACGTGCTGGAGCATATTGCCGACCCGCAACACCTCCTGGATGAGTGCTGGCGAATTACGAGTCCGAGTGGCGGCCTCGTAATTGCTGTGCCGGGAATACGTGGTTTTCGGACCGATCCGGATCATAAGGTTTTCTATGGGGAGAGTGAATTGCGGCGCTTGGATCGAAGGTGGACGTTGCACAAGCTGTTCTCGCTCCCAATGCTCTCCAGAAGCGAGACGCTTTCCCATGCGGTGCGGCAATATTGTTTGGTTGGGACTTATCGCAAGACTAAGTAAGCGACGCGGAACGCAAGGACAACTGAGGAGGACAAAATGGACAATCTATTGGATCTAACCATCATCATTCCCAGCTACAACACACGGCAATTGCTGCGCAATTGTATTTCTTCCATTTACGAACACACGGGCGGGGTGACCTTTGAAGTGATCTGCGTCGATGACAATTCCAGCGACGGCAGCGCGGACATGGTAGCCGCAGCGTTCCCCCATGTAATCGTCGTCCGGAACCAAGTCAACCAGGGCTATGTCAAAAACACAAATCTTGGGATGCGCATGTCGCGGGCGCGCTATGCCTGCCACTTGAACAGCGACACCCTGCTGATCGGCAATGCCTTTCAAGCGTTGGTCCAGTACATGGACGAGAATCCCCCCGTGGCAGCCTGCGGTCCGAAGCTGCTGAACCCCGACCGCTCGGTGCAGCACTGCATCCGCCATTTTTCCGGACCCGGCACCATGGCGCTGCAAGCCCTCAACTGGGACAGACTATTTCCGAGAAGCCGGCTGACGGATCGCTATTATGCCACTAACTTCGACTACTCCAGAGCCCAGCCAGTGGACAGCATTGGCACGACCGCCTACATCGTCCGGCGCTCTACCTGGGAAAATGCGGGCATGCTGGATGAACGGTTCCGTCTCTTTGTCTCCGATCTGGCCTACAACTTCATGCTGAAGCAAAAGGGTTACCTGGTGCATTACACGCCTTGCGCGGAAATCGTCCACTTCGGAAGTCAAAGCGTCAATCAGACCCCGCAAAGATCTCTTCGCGAGCTGCACGACGCGCTGATCGCATTCAACGAAGCCTATGACTACTTTGGCAGGAGCCGCTCCAGCAAGCTCCTGGTTCGTCTCGCCGTGAAGGCGCGCTCCTGCTTCAAGCGCGCGGAGAATCGCCTAGGTTCCGACAAGCGCGTGATCAAGGGGCCCGGCGCACCGCCGAAGGCACGGGCCACCGCTTCATAGGTTCTGTCCGCAACCCAAACTTTCCAAACCAGGTCCGGCGACGGATGAGGGGAACGTTCTTCCCGATCACACACAACCATGTGGGGTCCAACCTTAGTCGGCAATAAGTGACGGCAGTGGCAACGAACATGGTGACCACAACTTTCAGTCTTTCGGAGTACCGGCTACCGGCATGGAAGCGGAGCATGGATCTGGTTCTGGGGGGAGTGCTGCTGATCCTTACCAGTCCGCTCCTGGTGGTGTGCTGGGCCGCGGTGCGGTTAACCTCTCCCGGCCCCGCCCTGCATTGGTCGAAGCGCATTGGAAAAGACAATCGCACTTTTGTTATGCCCAAGTTCAGGACGATGCGCGTCGACACACCGCAGGTTGCGACCCACTTGTTGCAGCAACCGGGGCGCTATCTGACCCCGATCGGAGCCCTGCTGCGCAAGACCAGCCTGGACGAACTGCCGCAACTGGTCAGCGTCTGCAGTGGCGATCTGAGTCTGGTGGGACCTCGTCCAGCGCTCTTCAATCAGCACGATCTAATCGCGCTTCGTACCCGCTACGGCGTGCATCGATTGGTTCCCGGGATTACCGGCTGGGCGCAAGTCAATGGCCGCGATGGGTTGGAGATTTCCCGCAAGGTTCGCTACGACGCCGAGTATATGGCAGCGCAGTCGCTTCCGCTGGACTTGGAGATCATAACGCTGACCTTCTGGAGAGTGCTCAAGGCGGAAGGCGTGCACCACTAGGCTCTTCATTTTCAGAAATCGCTATGCCCTTTCGCGGGGCCAATCTCTGGTTTCCGCTAATCTTCCGCTCGCCTGTCCTCTGCCCCCAATGAAACCGGGCATTGACCTCAAGGAACTGTCAACTCATGCCGATCAACCAGATAAGTGTCCGTAAATATTGTTCGTAACGAATGTCCGTAACTAAGGAGGTGACCTAGTTGGGCTATGAGAAAAACCAATAAGCGGTCTTCTGCGCTCTTGCGTTGCCAGTCCCTGTTGGTGCTGGTGTCGCAAGCGGGTCTGATCCTTTGCTCCCTGGTCTGCGCCTGGCTGCTGCGTTTCGAGTTCCGGCTGCCGGATGCGAGCCTGCTGTGGGCCGCAGCCCCCATACTCATTGTGGTTCGCCTCGCGGCCATGCCATTCTTCAATCTGATGCATGGCTGGTGGCGTTATACCGGGATCAGCGATGCAATCGATGTTTGGAAAGCCATCCTCACCGGCTCGTTCGCGTTCTTCCTGATCGTGCGCTATGGATTGGGACTGAAGCTCTTTCCACTGTCGATCTATGCCTTGGAGGCGTTGATAACTTTTACGCTCCTGACCAGCGTGCGGGTACTCTCGCGCCTGCTGACGGAAACGGTGCGGACGGACTCAGCCTCGAAACGCATGCTCCTGGTGGGCGCCGGACATGCCGCACAGATGATCATTCGCGAGGTCCAGGAAGTGGAGACCGGCTATCGGGTGATCGGTTGTGTCGATGACAATCCGCTCAAGAAGGGGCTGCGGGTTCTGGGCGTGCCGGTGCTTGGCCCGGTCGAGGCGCTGGCCAAGGTAGTCCGCCAGCAAAGAATCAACGAAATCCTGATAGCCATTCCATCGGCCACTCAAGCCCAGATGCGCCGCTTCGTCGCCTTCTGTAAAGAAGCGGACGTTGCCTTCCGCACTGTCCCCGAAATGGCGGAATTGATCGCGGGCCGAGTCACCCTGCAGCAGGTTCGAGAAGTTTCACTTACGGACCTGCTGGGACGCATCCCTGTCGACCTCGATCTGGAATCGGTCGGCGAGCATATTCGCGACCGCGTGGTCATGGTGACCGGGGCCGCAGGGTCGATCGGTTCCGAACTATGCCGGCAAATCAGGACGTACAAACCGAAACTGCTTTTGTGCCTCGACCAGAATGAAACCGGGATCTTTCACTTGCAGCGCCAGCTTGCCCAGGGCGACGGAGACGAGCGCAAGGTATTTTGCGTCGCCGACTTCAGCAACCCGGAGCGCATGCAAAAGATATTTCTAACCTACGGGGTCGAGATCGTTTTCCATGCCGCCGCATACAAGCACGTGCCGGTCATGGAAGACAATGTTGAGGAGGCGGTCAGTAACAACGTTTTCGGTCTGCTGACGTTGCTGAACGTGGCCCAGAGTTCAGATTGCGCGGCCTTCGTGATGATTTCGTCCGACAAGGCGGTGAACCCGACGAACGTCATGGGCTGCACCAAGCGGGTGGGAGAATTGATTCTCGCCGCCTGGCCCGGGGAGCGGATGCGCTCGGTGTCGGTGCGTTTCGGCAATGTTCTCGGATCGAACGGCAGCGTGATTCCGCTCTTCCAGGAACAGATCCGTCAAAACCAGCCCATCACCATCACCCACCCTGAAATAACCCGCTTTTTCATGACGATTACGGAGGCGGTCAGCCTGGTGTTGCAGGCCTTCGCGGTCGGCCGGAACGGCGACATCCTGGTGCTCGATATGGGGGAGCCGGTGCGAGTCACGGACCTGGCGAAAACTCTGGCGCGCCTCTCCGGCAAATCCCACCAGGAGTTCGAGTTCATCGGCCTGCGTCCGGGAGAAAAACTCTTCGAAGAACTTTTCTATCCCGACGAGCGGGTCCTGCCGAGCCCGTGTGCCAAGATTGCATGTACGGAAAGTGTAAAGCTTGCCTGGCCGGCGTTGAAGGATAGTCTCGACGAACTCTATGTTGCCATGTCGCTCGGCCAACGAACTTCCATTCTCGCCAAACTCCAACAGATCGTGCCGCAATTCTCGTACCCGGATGGTGATGAGGTTAGGGGTACGGAGAAAATGACACTTAAGCCGGACGCGTTCGCGATCATGTCCGAGGCGCAGCCAGAAGCCCCAGCGCTTGCGGATGCACCGCGATCACCTTATCGAACCTGGCGGGTGACCCCGCAGACGAACCCGTCGCTCGGACCGACGTTCGGACCGATCGGCAGCGGCACTGGGGACTAATTCCGTCCCGAACCGAGCGTCTTGTTTGCCGACCGCGCGGCTGCCGCTCCGCGGCGCGCCAGCAGCAGCATGGCCGCGCCGAACAGCAGCATGACGATTCCCCACCACAAGTTGACGTTGAGACCGAGCGAATGACGCGTGTACATCTCTTCTCCGTGCGTCGCCGCGCCGTATCCACCCACCAGCACGCCGAACACACTGAACATCATGCCGATCGGCAATCTGATATCGAATCCCATAGTTCTTCCCGACTCTCCCGCCTATCTGCCAATCACAGTTACCAGAGAATCCAATTGAGGGCCACCAGCACCGTCAGCGCCACCACCGCCAGCACCGCTGGCTTCTGGTACCACGCGAGGCCAACATCTTTTGGCCGGTCCGTCAACGCGTAAACCAGTCCCTTGAGTTCTCCATCCGGGCGAGGCTTGGTCAGCCGCGAGATGAGGATGGTCACCATGAAGCAGGCCGTCCAGGCAAAGATCGCCGTCCAGAAATTCTGCGCCATCTCGCTCGGATATTGATGAACCACTAGACCGAAGAAGCCGCCTTTGACGCCGGGTACGGATCTCGCGGGAAGCGTCAGTCCGTGATGCAGGGCGGCTGCGGCCGTGCCTCCGAGGAGTCCGCAAAACGCGCCGTTGCCGGTGGCGCGCTTCCAGAACATGCCGAGCAGGAAGGTCGCAAACAGCGGGGCGTTCACGAAGGCAAACACCAACTGCAGCACATCCATGATGTTGTTGAACTGGCGGGCAATGTAGGCGGCGGCCACGGCGATCGCCAGGCCAAAAACCGTAGCCGCTCTTCCCATCCACAGATAATGCTGGTCGGACGCCGTCTTATTGATATAGCTCTGGTAAATGTCGTAGGTCCAAACCGAATTGAAGGCAGTCGTATTGCCGGCCATTCCGGACATGAACGAAGCCATCAGGGCGCACAATTCCAAGCCCAGCAATCCCGAAGGAAAATAACGAACCAACATCATGGGAGTTGCCAGATCGTAGTCGAGCACGACCTTGCCATCTTTGATGAGAGGCTTTCCACTTTCGTCGACTTTCGGCGGAATGATGCCTTTTCCGCCTTCCAGGCTGATTCCGCCGGGTGCCGCTCGCTCGGAGACAATTGCCGATCCCGCCTGTACGGACCCACCACTCATGCTGGCCGCGGAAACCACGCCGGCAATCATTCCCGGCAGAATCACCAGGAACGGAAACAACATCTTGGGAAAGGCGGCAATCAACGGAGTACGCCGGGCGGAGGTCATCGAGTCCTCCGCCATGGCGCGCTGCACCACCAGAAAATCAGTGCACCAGTAACCGAACGACAACACGAAACCGAGTCCCATCAACATGCTGAACCATTCCACGCCCATGGGATTGGCGCTGGGGCTGCCGAGATATTTCCAGGAATGGACCATGGCTTCGTTGCCGATGCGGGCCTTCAGACCATTCCATCCGCCGGCATCCTTCAGCCCCAGGTAGGTCAGCGGGATGAAACCGATCACGATCAGAAAGAATTGCAATACTTCGTTGTAAATCGCCGAAGTAAGGCCGCCGAGAAACGTGTACGCCAGCACGATCAGCGCGGACACAATAATCGCGGCATTGAAATTCCACCCGAGCAACAGTTGCAGCAGCTTGCCCATGGCGTACATCGAAACGCCGGAAGAAAAGACCGTCATCACGGCAAACGAAATCGCGTTCAGACCGCGCGTCTTCTCGTCAAAACGCAACTTCAGGTACTCCGGTACCGATCGCGCCCGCGAGCCGTAATAGAAGGGCATCATGAACAGGCCGACGAAAACCATCGCGGGAATTGCGCCCACCCAGTAAAAATGCGAGGTGGCAATCCCGTACTTGGCGCCGCTGGCGCCCATACCAATGACTTCCTGGGCTCCCAAGTTGGCGGAAAGGAAAGCTAATCCCGTGATCCAGGCAGGAATGGACCGCCCAGACAGAAAGAAGTCGGTGCTGGTTTTCATGTACTTTTTCAGTACGTAACCGATGCCCAGAACAAATGTGAAGTAAATGCCAATGATCGAGTAGTCAATCCAATGGGGATGGGGGCGCATGCAGCTACCGTCTCTCCTTGGCGGCACACAAGGAGGCGGGTGAACGTGCTGCAACCCATTTCATAAATTGCTGTTGATCTGTTGATCGCACTCGTTTTTACAGTGCACAGAAAGCGTTGTCAAGAAACGTACACTCACTTAGAGCAGAGGACGCCTCAGAGGAAGCCATGAGTCGATCATGGTTGGCATCTTAAACTAACTGCAAATCGTCTGATCTGCGCCTGCGATCCGAACTTGGCGGCCTTGCCGAAAAAGCACAGCAAAAAGTCCCGGGGTGACATCCCGGGACTTTTTCTCTTTTACGGCTGCGGAGTTTTGAGTGATTTAGTGTGAAACCGCGGCGAACAGGGGCGAGTGCATCAGGGCCTGGAACTTCTGATCGTCGCTTTTGAAATGCACCTGCAGGTTCGCGCTGTCGGAATCGACGGTGGTGGCGTCGATGGCCGTCTTCTCGGCCGGGCTGGCATTGAGCTTCTTGTAGAGCATGACGCCCTTGAAGATTGTGGAAAGGGTAGCCGCCGTCATCGAATCGGCGGTAAGTACGCTGAAATCGAGATTCACTCCGCTCTGGAAGTTCATGGTGTAGCGCGAAGCCAGAATGCGCTTCTTGAGGGTGTCGTAGTCACCAACCTTGGAAGCGTCGCCCATCGCCGAAAAAATTACGGCCTGGGTCCCCTGCTGGTCGAGAATGCTCCACAGGGCCGCATTATCTACGGACGACATCTGGTCGGTCATCACCGGATTCGAATCCATCGAAGGGCGCTTGCCGTCGCGGGTATCGAGCGCACTGTGCAAGGCGGCCGACTCGCCGAAAGCCAGCGTGTTGTCGTCGAGGAAGGTCATCACGAAGCCACCGTCCATCGGATAAATGAGTGTAGTGCCATATTTGGTGGCCGCGATCTTCTTTAGTTTCATCTTCTTGAGGAGGGCCTTGGCGGAGAACGATCCTTGCGCCACGCCGATGATTTGAATGCCCTTCTTCTCGGTACGGAAGGAGGCGAAATCGAGCTGGTCGAGATCGCGATCGGTGTCGATGCCGATGCCCTTGAGCGCGGTTTCGAACTCCTTCAGGTTCTCCGGGAGGACCTGCGCTTTGAGCGCTTGCGCGGTGGGCGAATCTTTGAGCGCCCGGTAGTCGACGCCGATCAGTTGCTGAATTTCAGAAGGCACCATGGAACGCGCCGACGACGCCATTGGCATGGCATAGCCAACCGTTGCGCAGAGAAGCAAAACCGCAA
>Ga0181521_10000613_pt1 | contig 44159 bp, 45 predicted proteins | sample PEATcosm2014_Bin_32_FD_119764 | JGI IMG/M metagenome (GOLD analysis project Ga0181521, IMG submission 119764) | Peatland microbial communities from MTU Mesocosm Facility, Houghton, MI, USA - PEATcosm2014_Bin02_60_metaG | ecosystem: Environmental > Terrestrial > Soil > Wetlands > Peat | place...
GAGGCGCTGCACCGGGGTCTCGCCACCAGCGCCAGCCTGATGGTCCCGTGCCCGTGGGCCCGTGGGGCGGCGGCCGGCTACCGAGGTGAGGACGTCGGCGTGCACCTCACGTTGAACGCCGAATTCGATCTCTACCGCTGGGGGCCGATCACCCACGCTCCGTCGCTGCTCGACGGCGACGGCGGGTTCCCCCGGACCGCAGCGGACGTGTGGGACCACGCGGACCTCGACGAGGTGCGCCGGGAGTGTCGGGCCCAGATCGAGCGGGCCATCTTGTGGGGGTTCGACGTGAGCCACCTCGACGCCCATCTCGGGACGCTCCAGGTGCGATCGGAATTCTTCGACGTCTACCTCGACATGGCGGTCGAGTTCCGCCTGCCGCTGGGCCTATCGGGGCCGGCCACGGAGGCGCAGGTGGGTTTCCCGTTCCGGGCGCTGGCCGCTGAAGTTGGGGTGGCCTTCCCAGACGACGTCGTCGACATCCGGGGCGCGGGTGCCCGCACGGCGTTGCTCGAGGCGCTGCCGGGGCTGTCGGCGGGGGTCACGGTGGCGACGCTGCACCCGGCGGTGGCCAGTGCCGAGCTCGAGGCGATGGCCCCCGATTGGGCCGAACGCGTCGACGACTACCGGCTGCTCGTCGACGACGGCGAGCTGCGCCAGGCCTTGGCCGATTCGGGCGTGACCCTGATCGGCTACCGGCCCCTTCGCGACCTCATGCGCCGGGGCGACCGCAGCTGACCGAGGGGCGTACGCTCGCCAGGGCCCGGCCGAGAACATGGCCGGGCCCCGTCGTCGCCATCACCGGTGCCTCTAGAACTCAGTGATCTCCGAGATCTCGACCTGCAGCTGCTTGTACTCCGGGGAGTTCGTGATCGGCAGCAGGGACATGACCTTGGCCATGTTGCCGGTCACCTTCACCTTGCCCTGCATGAATGCGGCGTTGGCATCGAGCTCGCCCTTTTGGATCTTCATGGCGTCGGAGTGCACCGTCGTCAAGGTGACCTCGGCGTCGTCGAGGTGGCCGAGCTGGCTCTGGGTGATCTTGCCGTTCTCGAGGACCCAGAAGTACTCGATGTCACCTTCGGGCGCCCCGGTCACGACGTACTGCATGCGGGCCGAAGCGCCAGGACGCTCGGGCTGACCCTCCGCCATCTTCCTCGTCTCGTCGAGCCACTCCTGGCTCAGCCACTTCGACATGTAGGTCCTCCCTGGTCGATTCGGGTCGGCGAATACCGGGCCCGCGGCGGTGATTCTCCCGTGCGTCGCCTGCGCATGTTATCGAGCAGCGAGGTCGCGTACACCGGCGAACAGGTCGTCCTCGATGTCGCCGGCGTCGGGCGGTCGAGCCGGGACCAGGCTCCGAGCGAGCTCGTACTCGTCGATGGGGTGAATGGTGCGCGCCACCTCGGGAGGCAGGCCGAACCAGAACGGCGAGGTGGGGTCCACCTGCGTGGCGTGGGCCAACAGGGCGGACCGGCGGACGTCAGTAAAGCCGGCCACGTCGATCACGGTCGTGTAGTCCGCCGAGCTGGCGGCGGCTCGCTCGCGCCAGCCCTCGTCGAACGGAGATTCCAGACCGAGCTCTTCGAACTTCTCGTGCATGGCCAGGATCCTGGCCCCGGACCAACCCGAGTAATAGAGCTTCAGGGGTTGCCACGGCTCGCCGCCCCCCGGATACGCGGCGGCGTCACCCGCGGCGGCGAAGGCCGCCACTGAGACCTCATGGACTCGGATGTGGTCAGGATGCGGATAGCTGTGCTGGTCCTCGCCATAGGTGATCACGACCTGCGGCCGCTCCCGGCGCACCACGGCCACGAGGCGAGCCACGGCCTCGTCGAGGTCGGCCCGGGCGAAGCAGTCGGGGTGCTCGTTCTGGGGTGTGTCGGCCATGCCCGAGTCCCGGTAGCCGAGATGGACGACCTCGTCGTAGCCGATGATGTCGGCCGCCGTCGCCAGCTCGCGACGACGCACAGAAGCGATGTCGGCCCGGACCTCGGGGAGATCCATGGCCGGGTTCAGGATGTCGCCCTCCTCGCCACCGGTGCAGCACACCAGCACGGTGCGCACGCCCTGATGGTGGTACTTGGCCACGGTCGCCGGGCCCTTGGAGGCTTCGTCGTCGGGATGGGCGTGGACGCTCAGCAGGCACAGGCGTTCGGACATCGGTCACAACGTATCGTGGCCGCGGCGCCGACAATGCCACTCCGGGCACACAGCCCGGGCCCGGGTGGGGGCGCCGGGCCCGGACGTCGGACCTGCGACCGAGGACCGCCGCGACCAGACGTCGCGGGGCCTCCCCTATGCTCAGGGGCAGCCCTCCGGCGCGGCCGGAGGGCGCGAAGAGGAAGGACACGGCACGCCCATGGGCGCGTTCCGGCGCTTGGCGGACATCATCCGGGCCAAGGTCAACAAGCTCCTCGACCGGGTCGAGGACCCACGCGACACGCTCGATCTCTCCTACGAGAAGCAGATCGAAAACCTCCAGAAGCTCCGTCGGGGTGTGGCCGAGGTGGCCACGGCGCGCAAGCGCATCGAGCTCCAGGCGGCCGCCCTGCGCCAGCAGGCCGACAAGCTCCAGAACCAGGCCCGCCAGGCGCTCGGCCAAAACCGTGAAGACCTGGCGCGCGAGGCCCTCACCCGGCGGGCCAGCATCGGCGAGGAGCTCGCCGAGCTCGAGACCCAGCGCGATCAGGTTGCCGCCCAAGAACAGCGGCTCGTCGAGACCTCTCAGCGCCTCCAGGCCCAGGTGGAGGCGTTCCGCACCAAGAAGGAAACCCTCAAGGCCTCCTACTCGGCGGCCGAGGCGCAGACCCGCATCGGCGAGGCGGCCGCCGGCATCTCCGACTCGATGGGCGACGCCGGGGCCGTGATGGAGCGGGCCCAGGACAAGATCGCCGACATGCAGGCCCGAGCCGGTGCCATCGACGAGCTGTTGGCGTCGGGTGCACTCACCGATCTGTCCACGAACACCGACGACATCCAGGCCCAGCTCGACAAGGTGGCGGCTACGGCCACCGTGGAGAGCGAGCTGGCGCAGCTCAAACACGAGCTCGGTGTCGGTGCGCCGAACGCGCTCGCCGGCCTGGCGCCAGGGGTGGTGGCGTCGACCTCGCCGGCCCCGACCGCTTCCCCGACCGTCGACGAGGCCGAGGTGATTCCCTGATGGCCGTTTCCCGCCGTATCCCAGCCGACCACGGGCTCAACTTCCGGATGTTCCTCACCGGCCTGTTCCTGGTCCTGCTCTACGCCCTGTTGATCGGCGTCCTCATCAAGGTCGGGATCGGGCTCGGCTTCGTGCTCGTCATCGCCGGCGGCATGTTGTTCGTCCAGTATTGGTTCTCCGACAAGATCGCCCTTTTCGGCATGGGCGGGCACGTGGTCTCGGCCGAGCAGGAGCCCGAGCTCCACGCCGTCGTCGACCGGCTCTGTGCGCTGGCCGACATGAAGAAGCCCCGCGTGGCCGTCGCCGAGGTCGACATGCCCAACGCCTTCGCCACCGGGCGGAACCCGAAGAACGCCGTCGTGTGCGCCACCCGCGGCATCATGCGCCGCCTCGACGAGCCCGAGCTCGAGGCCGTGCTCGCCCACGAGCTCTCGCACGTGGCCCACCGTGACGTAGCGGTCATGACCATCGCCAGCTTCCTGGGCATGGTGGCCGGGATGATCACTCGTTTCACGCTGTACGCCGGCATGTTCGGTGGGTTCGGCAACGACAACAACAACAGCCAAGGTGCCCTCATCGAACTCGCCGTCCTCGTCGTCTCGGCCATCGTCTACGCCGTCAGCTTCCTCCTTACCATGGCCTTGTCGCGTTATCGCGAGCTGGCCGCCGACCGCTCGGGCGCCATCTTGATCGGGCGACCGTCGGTTCTCGCCTCGGCGCTGGTCAAAGTCACCGGCGAGCTGGCCCGCATTCCCACGCGCGACCTGCGGGCCGCCGAGCACTTCAACGCCTTCTATTTCTCGCCGGCCCTGTCCAACGGGACGAGCCTCTCCTCGCTGTTCTCCACCCACCCGCCGCTGCAAAAACGCCTCGACCAGCTGGCCAAGCTCGAGGCCGAGATGAACGCCTCGTGATGCGGGCGCTCCGCCCCACTCGGGCGACGGGCTAGTGGGACTGCTCGACGCCCTCAGGGGCAAGACCAAGCCCGTGAAGGCCAACCTCGACGCCCTGTTCGCACTGCCCGCCGCGGCGGTGACCTTACAGGCGACGGCCGGGGTCGTCCCGACCGGCCACGCCGGGGTCTGCTTCAAGCCACCGGCCGGGCAGCCGTTCGCCCAGATGCAGGCCGATCTCGAGCAGCTCCTGCGCTCCGACGCTTCCGGCACGGCCGACGCGCCCGACAAAGCGGCGTCGGTGCGAGACGTGAGCGACAAGTACGGCTATCGGTGGATCCTGGTCGAGGCGGACGATATCGACGATCTCGTCACACGCGTCCACATGGTCCACTCGTCACTCGAGGACGCCGGCTGGAGCACGCAACTGCTGTGCTCGGTCTTCGGCTTCCGCCCGGGCGGCACCGACGGCAACGGGGAGACCGACGGGATCGAATCGATCACCAGAACCGTGTTCCTCGTCTACCTGGCCAAGCAGGGCACCTTCTACCCGTTCGCCCCCTTCGACACCGAACAACGCGACAACGAGCTCGAGCTGCGTATCCGGGGCATGATCGGCGACGACCTCCCGATCGAGAAGGACCTCGCCCGGTGGTTCCCCCTGTGGGGCCTGCCCGTCGAGTGACGTCGGTCAGGCTCCGGCGGACGCGGCGTAGGGGTCCCACGCCGGCGGCCCGGTATCGAGGTCGGCGAGGACCCGCACGATGTCGTCGACGAATCGGTCGGGATCGAGCGCACTGTCTTGTTCACCCAGGTGCAGCGACGGGGTGATCGCCCCCGCCCCGTCAAAAGCCCACGAGGCGCCGGTCGCCCCGGGTGCCGAGCGCTCCGCCGCCGAAAGCTCGCCCGCCAGCTGCGACAAGTCGACACGTCGGCGAGGGCGACGGCTCTGGAGGCGAACCCACGACTCGTAGCGATAGCGCAGCTCGTAGCGTCGCCCCGAGATGGTGGCCACCCGCAGACACGACGTCGCGCTGTGCACGGCAGCCGGGTGCACGACCCGGCCGGCCCAGCGGGTCGGCGACGCCGGTCGCGTGAGCACCGCGTCGACGACCCGCACGACGGCCAGATCGACGTCGGGATGCTCCTCGATGCTGACGGACCCCTCGGCGATGGCGGCCACCGACGCGCCGTAGGCCACCGCCTCGTCGGTCCAGAGCGAGGCGTGGTCTTCGGGACGCTCAGCCAGTGCCGGGAGGAGACGGAGGGCCTCGGCAGCCGCCACGGAGCACACCTCGAGCCAGTCCGCCGGGCGCCGTCGGGGCCGGAGCTCCTCGACGGGCGTACGCTCGGGGTCGGCCAGCGCGGCGAGGGCGAAGGCGACCAGTGCCGCGTGCCGGTCGCGCACGACCCCGAAGTCGCCGACCCGAGCGGCCTCGACGAGAAGGGCGGCGTGCGCCTCGGCCAGACCCTCGACCACCAGCAGGGCCAGTGCCACGACGCCGTCCTCGTCGTAGTGATCGATGGTAACGGCCTCGACATCCGGGACGAGATCGGGGCGGGCCAAGGCGCCGAGCGCGATCTCAGCCGAAAGGTCGGCGCGCAGCGCCTCGGGGGTGGGAGTGCCGGGCCAGTGCGACAAAGTGCACACCGTTCCCGGACGTGGTGCCCCGTCCACGACGATGTGTGGACGGGCATCGAGCAGGTTCGCCGGTACATAACGTCTCACGCCAGGGCGTCGATTCGCCGGGCCAGCTCGATGTCCAACCAGGTGAGCCCCCCGGCCGAATGCGTCGACAGGCGCAAGGTCACCACGTTCCATCGGATGTCGATGTCGGGATGGTGGTCCATCTCCTCGGCCAGCACACCGACCGCGTCGACGTAGGCCAGTGACGACGCGAAGTCCCCGCCCCGACGCACCTTGACGATCTCGTCGCCGTGGCGTTCCCACCGCAGATCGACGAGGGCGCCATCGACCACCGCCGGGTCGAGCAGCTCCACTGCCCTAGGGGTGGATCATGTCTTCGGGCCGGACGGCACGGTCGAATTCCTCCTCGGAAAGGTACCCCAGGTCGACCACGGCGGCGCGCAAGGTCGACTTCTCTTTGTGCGCCTTCTTGGCCACCTCTGCCGCTTTGTCGTAGCCGATGAGTGGGTTGAGCGCGGTCACCAACATGAGCGACTTGGCCAGGTGTTCGGCGATGCGCTCGCGGTCGGGCTCGAGTCCCTCCACCGCGAACTCCCGGAACGTCCGACAAGCGTCGGTGAGCAAGACGATCGAGTGCAAGACGTTGTGGATGATGACTGGTTTACACACGTTGAGCTCGAGGTTCCCCCGGCTGCCGCCGACGGCGACGGCGGCGTCGTTGCCCATCACCTGGATACACACCATGATCATGGCTTCGCACTGCGTCGGGTTGACCTTGCCGGGCATGATCGACGATCCCGGCTCGTTGGGCGGCAGGACGAGCTCGCCGAGACCGCTGCGCGGGCCCGAGCCGAGCCAGCGGATGTCGTCGGCGATCTTCATGAGCGACACCGCCAGCGTGCGCAGTGTCCCGCTCGAATGGACGAGGGCGTCGTGCGCAGCCAAGGCGGCGAACTTGTTGGGAGCCGAGACGAAGGCCATGCCCGTCAGCTCGGCGATGTGCGCCGCCACCCGGTCGCCAAACTCCGGGTGGGCGTTGAGACCGGTGCCCACCGCGGTCCCACCCAGCGCCATCTCGAAGAGCCCCGGAAGTCCGCCTTCGATGCGGGCCAAGTCGGCATCGAGCTGGGCCACGTACCCGGAGAATTCCTGGCCCAGTGTGAGCGGAACGGCGTCCATGAGGTGCGTGCGCCCGATCTTCACGATGGCGGCGAACGCCTCGGCCTTGACCGCCAACGCGTCGCGCAACGCCCGGACCGAGGGCAACAGGGCGTGCACCAGCTGCTCGGCGGCCGCGATGTGCATCGCCGTCGGGAAGGTGTCGTTCGACGACTGCGACATGTTCACGTGGTCGTTGGGGTGCACCGGAGTCTTGGAGCCGAGCTCGCCCCCGGCGAGCTCGATGGCCCGGTTGGCGATGACCTCGTTGGCGTTCATGTTGGTCTGGGTGCCACTGCCCGTCTGCCAGATCCGCAGGGGGAAGTGGTCGTCGAGCCGGCCGTCGGTGACCTCGCGGGCGGCCTGCGCGATGAGCGCGGACAGCGAGGCGTCGAGCTTCCCGAGCTCGGCGTTGGTCTGCGCCGAGGCCTCCTTGAGGATGCCGAGGGCCCGGATGAGTGGCCGGGGCATCACGTCGGCACCGATGGAGAAGTGCACCAGGGACCGAGCGGTCTGTGCCCCCCAATAGCGGTCGGCCGGGACCTCGATCGGCCCCATGGAATCGGTCTCGATGCGCACGGCGCTCACCAATCTCACCTCACTGCGTCCGGGTGCCCGCGAGCACTCGCCGAACGTCGAAACTACTCCCCTGGCGCCGTGGCCCGACAACGCGGCGCGCGCCCCTCGCCGAGGGCGACGCGGTAGCGTCGGTCCGGTGATCGTCGGGGTCCCCAGGGAGGTGAAGACCGGAGAGAACCGCGTCGCCCTGACGCCCGACGGAGTCCGAGAGCTCACCGCCCATGGACATCGCGTCCTGGTCGAGCGCGGTGCCGGAACCGGGTCGTCGATTCCCGACTCGGATTTCACCGCCAGTGGTGCCGAGCTCGTCGACGCGGCCGGAGCGTGGGGAGCCGAGCTCGTGGTCAAGGTGAAAGAGCCCCAGGACGGAGAGCATCGCTACCTGCGTCCCGGACTCATCCTCTTCGGCTACATCCATATCGCCGCCTACCCGACGCTCGCCGACGTGCTCCTCGAGCGGGCCGTGACGGCGATCGCCTACGAGACGGTGAGCGACCCGTCGGGCGCACTCCCCCTCCTCGCACCCATGAGCGAAGTGGCCGGGCGCCTCGCCCCGCAGATCGGGGCGCACTTCCTCGAGCGGGGACAGGGCGGGCGGGGGGTACTCCTCGGAGGTGCGCCCGGCGTGCGGCCGGCCCGGGTGGTCGTACTGGGCGCCGGCAACGTCGGCGCCAACGCGGCCTGGATCGCCCAGGGAATGGAAGCCGAGGTGATCCTCGTGGACCGCGATCTCGACCGTCTGCGCGTCGTGGATCGGATCCATCGCGGCCGGATCATGACCCTGGCGTCGAGCCGCGGGGTCATCGAGCGCTCCCTCATCGAGGCGGATCTCGTCATCGGGGCGGTGCTAGTGCCGGGGGCCAAGGCGCCCGTCGTCGTCACCGAGGACATGGTGATGCGGATGAAACCGGGATCGGTGATCGTGGACGTGGCCGTGGACCAGGGTGGATGCGTGGCCACCACCGTGGAGACGACCCACGAGCACCCGATCGTCGTCCATCACGGTGTCCTGCACTACGGCGTCGGCAACATCCCCGCGGCGGTGCCCCACACTTCGACCTACGCATTGACCAACGCGACGCTCCCGTATGCGCTGGCCCTGGCTGACCACGGTGTACTCGGAGCCGTCGAGACCGTGCCCGGGCTCGCCGAGGGCGTCACTGCGGTGGGCGGGCAGATCACCAACACCGCCGTGGCCGAATTCCTCGAGCGCGCTTCGATCGACCCCCGTGTCGCGTTGACCGGCGGCTGAACGCCGACTCGATGTCGGGTCGGCGATGCGAGTCGGTGCCTATCGATCCACGCGTCCGCCGAAGGCGGCCGTCAGGGTGGCACCAGCCAACGCCACGTGCTCGAGTTCATAGGCGTCGCTCATGTTGAAGACGATCCCGTCCAGACCTGCCTCGAAATGCTCGGCGACCTGCTCGACCACGGCATCGGGCTCGCCGGCGATAGCAAAATCTCTGACGACCCCGACGTCGACTCCCCGCTCGGCCGCCGACTGGGTCAAGATCTCGTCCACTTCGGTCGCCGTGGGGGCGATGACCAACGTCGCCAATTTGGTCTTCGTAATCTCGTCGTAGTCCCGTCCGACGGCCTCGCAATGGCCCTTCAACACGTCGAGCTTGTGACGGACGACGTCCACGGTGCCGAACAGGTTGCAGGCGTCGGCGTACTGCGCGACCAGTCGTAGGGTCTTGCGCTCACCGGACCCCCCGACGAGGATCGGCGGACCGCCGGGCTGCAACGGGCGGGGACGATTGACCGCCTTGTCGATCCGATAGTGGCGGCCCTCGAAGCTCGGCGCGTCCTCGGTGAACATCGCCCGACAGATCTGCAGCGCGTCCTCGAGGCGCTCGAAACGCTCGCCCAGGGACGGAAAGGCGAAGCCGAGACCTTCGTGTTCCGCGTCGAACCAGGCGGCACCGATGCCGAGGATGGCACGACCTCCCGAGATGACGTCCACGGCGGTGACCTGCTTGGCCAGCAGGGCCGGGTTCCGATAGGTCACACCCGTCACCATGGCGCCGAGCCTGGCCGTGCGCGTGCGCGCCGCCAGGGCGCCTAGCAGCGTGTACGCCTCGAACATCGGCTCGTCCAGCGCGCCCACCATGGGGATCTGGAAGAAATGGTCCATGACCCACAGTGAGTCGAACCCAGCCTCTTCGGCGGTGGTGGCAATGCCCGCAACCCGCTCGAAGAGCCCCGCGCCCTCGACACCGCCGCCGCTGCCGGTGTCGGCGCTTCGGGGATAGGTGAAGCTCGGGATCTGCAGGCCAAATCGGGTAACGAGGTCCATGGTGCCAACTTACCGCCGGTCCCGAAGCCCGACCCGGGCGCGAAACCCCTTCGACCCCTCCACCTGCGCTCCGGCATCTCGGACCCGAGCGGCCAGGGCGATATCGGAGGTCACCACCACGATGTCACCCGGTTCGCCGGCGGTGCCGACGATCTGGGCGATGACGTCGTCGGCTGCATTCGGTCCGCCGCGCGCGTACCGGACGTCGATGCCCCGGGCTCGAGCGTCGGCGACCTCCGCGTCGGAGGGGTGACCGTCGAAGACGACGGTCACCGTGCTCGCATCAGGGCCGGGGCCGGCGCACCACATCGCGATGGCGTTGACGAGCGCTCGGCGCGCCCGGGGCCGGTCACGCCACCACCCGTCGGGATTGGCGCCAATCACGTTCATCCCGTCGATGATGGTGACCACGCCAAAGCCTGCATTAGATCTCGGCCGCGCCGGCGGCGGTCAGCGAGGCGACAGCGACCACCAGCCGTGTTCCCCCACGGCGATGCCGGCGTCGGCCAGCCGTTCCAGGGCCAGCGCCACCTCCCCGATGGCCAGCCCAGATCGCCGGACCAGGACGTCGAGGCTGGCGGGGTCGTGATCGAGCGCCCGCCGGACGGTCCGGGCCGCGTCGCCCGACGGCATCTGCCGTGCCGGGCCGGCGGCCCGGGGCCGGCTCGGGACTCGGCCGGTCGGCCCGGTGATCTCGGGACACTGGGTCGCCACCGAAGCGACCAGCGCCAGCACATCGTCGGCATCCCGGACGGCCTGGGCGCCTTGGACCAACAGGGCGTTCGTACCGGCCGAGGCCGCACTCCTGATCGATCCCGGTACGGCGGCAACGCACACACCTCGGCGCCGAGCGGCCGCCACGGTGTGCAGCGCGCCTCCCCTCGTGTGGCATTCGACGACCACCACGACGTGGGCAAGGGCGGCCATGACCCGGTTGCGAACGGCGAACCACCAGCGGGCACCGATGGCGCCCGGGGGAAGCTCGGACAACAGGACACCGATGGTGCCGACCTGCCGGCGCAGCGCCGCTTGGGCGGCGGTGACCTTGGCGTCGACGGCGGTGCCGAGCACAGCGACGGGCGGTGCCGCCCGAGAGCTGTGCACCACCCCGCTATGGACGGCGGAGTCGATGCCTCGGGCCAGTCCCGACACCACCACGACCCCGGCGTCGGCCAGTGCCGCCCCGAGCTCGGTGGCCAGCGCTCGACCTGGAGCAGTGGCGCTACGCGTCCCCACGATCGCCACCCTCGGGCGTCCCTCCCAGGCGGTGAGGTCGCCCAGGGCGAAGAGGACCGCGGGCGGGTCGATGTCGGCGGCAAGCGATTCCGGGTACCCGGGAAGGCCGAGCACCCGGACGGCGACAGGCGAGCTCCCTCGTGAGGCGAAGGCGTCGCGCAACACCGCCGGCGTCGCCCGGGACCGCAACGCGCCTTCGGGGTCGACGGGGTGACGGCCCTCGGCAAGGGCCTGCCACGCCCCCGCAGGCGAGCGATCGGCGAGCACCTTCCGGAGTCGGCCAGGCGACACCCCGAGCGACGCCAGGGCGGTCGCATAGGCGGCATCGGTATCGCTGGGCGCGAGCGGGGGCTTGCTCATCCCGAGGTCACCCCGAGGGCGCTGCGCGCGGCGCGCAGTTGGAGGGCCTCGGCCACCTGTCGGACACCGACTGTCAGGCCGGCGTCATCGAGGTCGGCGATCGTGCGCGCCACCTTGCGCACGCGGTGCAGACCTCGCGCCGACAACGACCCGACGCGCAGACGGCGCTCGAGAAGGTCACGGGCATCCGGGGACAGGGGGGCCACGACGTCCAACTCGCTCGTTCGGATCTCGGCGTTACAGCGCAGGCGACGGCGGTGGGCCAGCGACCGGGCCCGTCGCACGCGTGCAGCAACGACCGGTGTCGCCTCACCGCTCGACCCGCCGAGCAGCTGGTCGACGTCGGGACGGGCGAGGGCCACGGCCAGGTCGAAACGGTCGAGCAACGGGGCCGAGAGTCGGCGGGCGTAGCGAGCCCGGGCCAAGTCGCTACAGCGACAGCCCCCCTCGGTGCTCCCCTCGCCGCACGGACAGGGGTTCATGGCCCCGACCAGGAGGAACCGGGCCGGTAGATCCACCGCGGCACGGGCTCGGCGAATGCGGACGACCCCCTCTTCGAGAGGCTGACGCAGCATGTCGAGGATCCGGGGTGGGAATTCACCGAGCTCGTCGAGAAAGAGCACACCGCGGTGGGCCAAGCTGATCTCGCCCGGGCGCAGCCAGGTCGAGCCGCCACCCACGAGTGACACGTCCGTGGACCCGTGATGCGGTGCCCGGAACGGGGGACGCACGGCGAAACCACCGCCGTCGACGCGCACTCCGGCGGCCGAGTGCACCCGGGTGACCTCGAGCGCCTCCTCCCGGTCGAGGGCGGGCAGGATGCCCGGCAGACGCGAGGCGAGCATGGTCTTGCCCGATCCCGGCGGCCCCACCAGGAGCAGGTGGTGGCCGCCCGCGGCAGCCACCTCGACCGCCCGGCGGCCCACGGCCTGGCCCCGGACGTCGGCCAGGTCGGGAATCGGTGCACGGCGATCGCGGCGGTCGATGCTCCGGGGACGGCGGGGCCAGGGGGCATCGCCGCCTACCGCCTGCACCAGCTCGAGCAGCGTGGCCACAGAACGGACCCGGTCGCCCCCGACGAGAGCCGCCTCGGCGGCCGATGCTTCCGGCACGACAACGAACCGATGATCGGCCAGAGCAGCCACCAGCGAGACGATGCCGGGGATCGGGCGGACTGAACCGTCGAGGCCGAGCTCCCCGACGAAGGCCATGTCGGTGATCCGAGCGGGATCGATCCGTCGCCCAACGACCAAAACGCCCACCGCGATAGCCAGATCAAGTCCCGAGCCGGCCTTGCGCAGGCCCGACGGGGCCAAATTCACGGTGACGCGGTTCGTGGCCCACTTGTAGCCGCTCGACAGCACCGCCGCCCTGACCCGGTCTCGGGCTTCTCTGACGGCAGCGTCGGGGAGGCCCACGATCGTGAAACCCGGGAGGCCGGGCGAGACGTGGACCTCGACATCGATGCGTCGACCGTCGACGCCGCTCAGCATGGCGGAAGGGATATGGGCGAGCACGGAGCACCTCGTCGCAACCAGGCCCTTGCCTCAGGCACGGGCGGCCCGGATGGAAGAGTGGCCGCCTGTCGGCGCCGGCCACGAGACGCTTCGAAAACGATAGCCACAGGGTGTGACGGCCGTCGTGAGGAACGCCGACAGCGGCCGCCCGCCCGTTCGGACGAGCCTTCCGAGTCGCGCCGGCCAAGAACAAAGATCCGGCCGTAATTGCGCCACTCGTGACATCCACGTCAAGGCGACGCGCAATTACGACGATTTTCAATGACTCCCTCGGCGTCTCGGCGGTCCCGGTCCTGGTCAGAACCGGCCTCTCTGGGCCGGGGCACCGCTGCCCATCGGTCGAGGACCGGTCGATTACCTCAACGCCCCTGGAACCGGGGATCGCGCTTCTCGGCAAAGGCCCGCATGGCCTCGGCCGTGTCCTCCGTGGAGAAGTTCACGGTCTGGCAGCGGGCCTCGTCTTCGAGTGCCTGGGCCATTGTCACGGACACACCGTTGTTGAGCAGCCGCTTTGTCATCTGCAAGGCGATGGGCGGCCCGGCCGCAAGGCGTTGGGCCCAATCGCCGACGAATGCATCGAGATCGTCGTCGGGCACGACCCGGTTGATCAGCCCGATTTCAGCCGCTTCCGGTGCAGACAGGATGTCGGCGAAGTACGCCAGCTCCTTCGCCCGATGCAGGCCGACGAGTCGCGGCAGGAGCCATGATGAGCCTCCGTCGACGGACAGGCCCCGCCGAGCGAAGATCTCGGAGAACCGGGCGCCGTCCGAGGCCACCGTCAGGTCACACCCGAGGGCCAGGCTCAGTCCGGCTCCGGCGGCGATCCCGCGGATCTTGGCGATCGTGGGCTTGGGCATGGCGTGTAAGGCGAGCATGACCTCCCCCAGGAATTGCATCCGGACCAGGTGCGGGTCGTGGGGGTTGCCGCTCACGCCGCTGGGGTCGGCGATGTCGGCGCCCGAGCAGAAGGCGCCACCCGCTCCGGTGATGACCATGACGCGGTCGTCGGGATCGCGTCCCACGGCCCGGAACTCGTCGAGCAGCTCCTGCCACATCAGACCGTTCGCCGCATTCTTCCGCTCCGGCCGGTTCAGCGTGACCGTCACCACGCCGCCGTCTCGTGCGACCAGGATCGTCTCGTTGCTCACGGGCGACACCATAGCGACGACCCGGCCTCGGGACCCAGGTCAGAAGGCCTCTTCGAGCACCTCGACGACCAGTGTCCCACCCGGGCCCACCCTGACGGCGGCGACGTCGAAGCGGACCTGCGCATACCCGGAGCCAGCCGCCCCCGAGGCCAACCACGCGGCGGCCAGGCGGCGCAGGCGGCGCCGTTTGGCCACGGTCACCGCATCGAACGGCGAGCCGTAGGCCGTCGACGACCGCGTCTTGACCTCACAGATGACCACCACGCCCTGAGCGGAGCGGGCGACCAAGTCGATCTCGCCCGCCCGGCAGCGCCAATTGCGGGCCACGATCACGTACCCCCAGTCGCGGTACCACCGTGCCACCGCGTCCTCGCCTCGCACACCAAGGGAGCGCCGTCCTTCGGCGCCCACGGGTCAGGTGTCGAGCTCGGGAAGCCGTTCGACGTTCACGTCACGGAAGGTGATGACCTTCACGTTCGGAACAAAGCGCGCCGGGCGGTACATGTCCCACACCCAGGCGTCAGAGAGCTCGAGCTCCACGCATGCCGGCGTACCGTCGCGCACGGTCATCTCAACCTCGTTCGCCAGGTAAAACCGGCGTTCGGTCTCGACCACGTACCGGAACAACGGAAGCACCGTCCGGTACTCCTGGACGAGGGCGAGCTCGATCTCGGCCTCATAGCGTTCGAGGTCTTCTTCGCTCATGGTCGCTCCTCCGCGCTAGGAGCGGGCGGTGCGCTTCTCCGGAATTTTCGCTGCCTTCCCGATGCGCCCGCGCAGGTAGTACAGCTTGGCCCGGCGAACATCGCCACGGGTCACGACCTCGATCTTGGCGATGATGGGCGAATGTACCGGGAACGTGCGCTCCACGCCCACACCGAAGCTCACCTTGCGCACCGTGAACGTCTCACGAGCGCCGGTGCCCTGTCGGCGGATCACCGCGCCTTGGAAGACCTGGATCCGCTCCCGGGTGCCCTCGACGACCCGGACGTGCACCTTCAGGGAGTCGCCAGGACGGAAGTCGGGGACGTCGTCGCGCAGGTTCTCGCGGTCGACGATGTCGGTCGGGTTCATGGACTGCATCCCTTCGGCAGCTGATCGCAGAGGTGGCTCGAACGGCCCGGCACCACCTACCGGCGCCCTCTCGGAACAAGCCAGGATAGCCCCAGGGCGCGCTGGCTCGCACTTCGTGGCGGCCTATCCGGAGTCCGGGTGCCGGGCGAGGAGATCGAGCTCCTCGTCCGATATCCCGCCGCGAGCTTCGACGAGGTCCGGGCGGCGTTCGAGCGTCCGCCGCAAGGCCATGGCCCGGCGCCACTGCGCGATTCGCCCATGATCACCGGTCAAGAGCACCTCGGGCACTTCCCAGCCCCTGAACTGGGCGGGGCGCGTGTACTGGGGGTATTCGAGGAGACCGCCCCCGAAGCTCTCGTCCTCGGCCGAGGCCGCGTTCCCCATCACCCCGGGCAGGAGCCGGACGACGGCCTCGACCACGACCAAGGCGGCCACCTCGCCGCCGGCCAGCACGTAGTCGCCGATCGACAGCTCGCCGTCGACGAGATGGTCGGCCACTCGCTGGTCGACGCCTTCGTATCGACCGCACAGCAACGAAAACCCGCCCGAGATCGATGCGCCGGATTGGGAAAGGTCCACGACCAGCTTCTGGTCGAGACGCTGGCCACCGGGACCGAGCAGGTAGAGGGGCCTCGGTGGCGCCGCGGCCTCGACGGCCGAGAAGAGCGGGCCCGGGGCCAGCACCATGCCCGCACCGCCCCCGAACGGCGCGTCGTCGACCGATCGCCTCGGGTCCGGCGCGCCGGAGCGCAGATCGTGGACCCGGAGGTCGAGCACGCCGTTGTCGCGGGCCCGACCGAGGAGCGAGCCGGAGGTGAAGTGTTCGAGCAGTTCGGGGAAGATGGTGAAGACGTCGATGCGCACGCCGGCCCCGGCTCAGTCGAGCAATCCCCGGGGGATCTCCACGGTGACCCGACCAGGGACGTGCTCGACGACAAAGCGCAGCGGGACCAGCCCACCGCCGTCGATCTCGAGGAGATCACTCGCCGGACTCTCCAGTACCGCCGTCACCGTGCCGAGCGTCCGACCATCGGCGACGTCGACGACCTCCGCTCCGATGAGCTCGTGCACCCACAATGCGTCCGGGTCATCGATCGGCGCCGCCCGGAGCACCACCCCTCGTAGCGACTGGGCCGCCTCGAGCGTGGTGACGCCGTGGAAGCCGACGATCCACCGGTCCCCGTGCCGACGCACCCGTTCGATGCGCAGGTCGCCGCGATCCGTGACGAACTCGAATTCGGGCTCCATGCGCTCGCTCCGATTGGTCAGGAAATGCACCACGACGTCGCCGTGCAACCCGTGGGGACGGGCCACCACACCCACGTCGAGCAGATCGGAGTCGCGCTCGGCGCGCACGCCGTCGGCGCCGTCAGTCGTCGACGAAGTCGACGTTGGTCTCCACCCCGTCGCGCGAGCCGGCCACTCGCACCAGCGTGCGGATCGCCTGTGCCACCCGGCCTCGTCGGCCTATCATTCGGCCCATGTCACCGGGGGCGACGTGGATCCGGAACCGGACGGTGCGCCCAGAGTCGTCGGTCTCGACGACCACGGCGTCAGGCTCGCTGGCGATGGCCCGTGTGATGTAGTCGAGCACCGCCCGGGCAGTGCCGCCCTCGACCCGGTTCCCGGCCATGTCGTCGACCGGCTCGGGATCGAAGGACTGGTCGAGCTCCTGGTCCGTCACTTCGAGCCCACCGGTGCGAATTCGTCCCAGGCGCCCGAAGCGCGCAAGAGCTTCTCCACTCGTTCGGTGGGCTGGGCCCCCTGGCGTAGCCACTTGATCGCCTTGGCGTTGTCGATATCGATGATGGCGTCGGGCTCGGCCGCCGACTTGCCTCGTGGGGCGTAGGTGCCGACGATCTCGATGAACCGGCCGTCTCGGGGCGAGCGGCTGTCGGCCGCCACGACCCGATAGGTCGGCTGCTTCTTCTTGCCCATCCGCATGAGTCGCAGCTTCACGGCCACGGTTGTCTGTCCACCTTCCTGTCGCACAGTGCTGGGCCCGGGTGAACGGGCCTTCCATTCTGGCCCGTCGCGGCACCCGGGGGCGAAGCGCGAGCTTCAGATCCTATCGAGGTCGACCGGTGCCCCCCGATTTGGGCGTGACCCGGCCACCCTTTTTCTTCTTCTTGCCGCCCCGGGCTCCCCCCGCGGCGCCCGAAACTGATCCCCGACCACCGCCACCAGCGGCACCGGCGCCCGGGAGACCAGGCGCCGTCAGACCGGCCGCCAAACCGGGTTCGGCGTCCATGGCGTCGGACATGGCCCGGGCCAACCGCCCCCCCTTGGCCCCACTGAGCATCCCACCCAGCATCCCCGGTGAGCGCATGAGCTGCTGGGCCTCTTTGAACTGGCGCAGGAGCTGGTTCACCTCTTGGGTGGTCGTCCCGCTACCCTTCGCGATCCGCAACCGACGCGACCCGTCGATGGCAGCGGGGTCGATGCGCTCCTGGCGGGTCATCGACCGGATGATGGCCTCGACCTGACCGATCTGGCGATCGTCGACCGCCGAGCTCGCCTGGCGCATCTCCTTGGACATTCCCGGAAGGAGCGACAAGACGCCGCCGAGCGAGCCGAGCTTCTTCACCTGCTGGAGCTGGGCGAGGAAGTCCTCGAGCGTGAAACGCCCTTCGAGAAGACGAGCCGCGCTCTGCTCGGTGACGTCCCGATCGAATTCACGTTCGGCCTGCTCGATGAGCGTAAGGGCGTCACCCATGCCGAGGATGCGGCTCGCCATCCGGTCGGGGTGGAACAGATCGAAGTCGGCAAGTCGTTCACCGGTCGACGCGAAGGCGATTGGGCGGCCCACGGTCTCCTTGACGCTGAGTGCGGCGCCCCCGCGAGCGTCACCATCGAGCTTGGTCAAGATGACGCCGTCGAGATCCAACACGGCGTGAAAGGCACGACCCGTGCTCACCGCATCCTGCCCGGTCATGGCGTCGATGACGAGGAACGTGTAATGCGGCTCGACGGCGTCCGAGACCCGGCGGACCTCGTCCATCAGTTCCTCGTCGATCGAGAGACGGCCGGCGGTGTCCACGATGAGCACGTCACGACCGAGTCGACGGGACTCGTCCTTGCCCACCCGAGCAACCGTCACGGGATCGGTGGGCTCGCTGTAGACGGGCACACCGACCTGTTCGGCCAGAATGCGGAGCTGCTCCACGGCTGCCGGTCGCTGAAGGTCGGCGCCAACGAGCATGGGGTTTCTCCCCTGCTGGCGGAACCACCGCGCCAATTTTGCTGCGGTCGTCGTCTTGCCCGAGCCCTGCAGGCCCGCGAGGAGCACGACCGTCGGTGGCGAGGATGCGAAGGTGAGCCGAAGCGATTCGCCCCCAAGCACCCGCACGAGCTCCTCGTGCACGGCCTTGACCACCTGCTGGCCCGGGCTCAGGCTCTTCGACAGATCCTCGCCCACCAGCCGCATCCGGATGCCGTCGACCAACGAGCGCGCCACACCGACGTCGACGTCGGCCTCGAGTAGCGCCGTGCGGATCTCGCGCAACGATTCGTCGACGTCGCTGTCGCTCAGGCGACCGCGACTGCGGAGGCGGCCGAGGATTCCCTCGAGGCGGTCGGAAAGGGTGTCGAACATGCGGTCCAACAGGCTACTGGAGTCGTCGCCGTCGCCGGAGGGCGCCGAACTCGGATCGCGACCTAGGTGAAGAGCGCGTCGACGAACTCGGCCGGGTCGAAGGCGATCAGGTCGTCAGGGCCCTCGCCGATCCCCACCAGCTTGACCGGCAGGCCCAGCTCGCGCTGAATGGCGATCACGATGCCCCCCTTGGCCGTGCCGTCGAGCTTGGTCAGCACCACACCGGTGACTTCGACGGCATCGAGGAACTGGCGAGCCTGGGTCAGTCCGTTCTGGCCGGTGGTGGCGTCGAGCACCAGCAACACCTCAGTCACGTGCCCGGGCTCGCGGTCGGCCACCCGGCGGATCTTCTTCAGCTCTTCGACGAGGTTCACCTTCGTATGGAGCCGGCCGGCGGTGTCGGCCAAGACCAGGTCGTTGCCCCGAGCGGCGGCGCGCTGCACGGCGTCGTAGACCACGGCGCTCGGATCACCGCCCTCGGCACCCCGTACGACCGCCACCCCAGCCCGCTCACCCCACGTCTCGAGCTGCTGGGCCGCCGCGGCACGAAACGTGTCCCCGGCGGCGAGCAGGACGGAGTGGCCGCTGGCCTGTTGCTGACGGGCGATCTTTCCGATGGTCGTCGTCTTGCCCACGCCGTTGACGCCGACGAACAACCAGACGTTGGTCTCGCCCTCGTCCACTCGCAGCGTCGCGCCGGCGGGCATGGCCAGCGAGCGGCGGAGGTCGTCGTGCAAGGCGCTGAGCACGCCGTCAGGCCCGCTCAGCTCCCCGCGCTGGACCCGCTCACGCAGGTCCTCGAGCAATGCCGTCGTGGTCGCCACGCCCACGTCGGCCCGCAGCAAGGCCTCCTCGATGTCGTCCCAGGTCTGGGCGTCCACCGACCCACGGGCCCGCAGGGCTTTGAAGTAGCCGGACAACAGGCCGCGTGTCTTGCCCATCCCCTGACGCAGTTCGGGTGGACCGGTCGGAACCTCAGCCGGTGGGGCCTCAGCCGGTGGGGCCTCCGCCGGTGGGGCCTCCGCCGGTGGGGCCTCGGTGCCGGCTTCCGGCCTGGTGACGAGCGGCGGCGGCGGCGAGACCCGGCTCTCGGGGACCCGTCGTCGGCCCCGAGCGCGGCCGACGACGACCAGGCCCGCGCCCAAGAGCACGAGCAGGACGACGACGAGAAGGATCCACACGGTCACCATGGCGCAGGAAGCCTAACGGCCCCGCCGAGGCCGTCCCGGCGCCTACGGGCCGGCGGTGGAAGCGAAGTCGGCGCCGCCCTCGGGGTCGCGACGCACCTTCTGGCTCACGACCTTCGACGATCCTCCGGGGGCCATCGTCACCCCGTAGAGCGCATCCGCGGCCTCCATGGTGCGTTTTTGGTGGCTCACGATGATCAGCTGCGCCTCATCGCGGAACTCGTGGAGGAGGTCCAGGAACCGGTGCAGGTTGACGTCATCGAGGGCAGCCTCGACCTCGTCCATCAGGTAGAAGGGCGACGGCCGGCTCCGGAACACGGCGAAGAGGAACGCCAGCGCCACCAGCGACCGCTCGCCTCCCGACAGCAGCGACAGCTTGCGGACGTTCTTCCCCGCCGGCCGAGCCTCCACCTCGACGCCGGTGTTGAGGAGGTCCGCGGTGTCGGTCAGCGCGAGCCGGCCCGTGCCGCCGGGGAACAGGGCGGCGACGAGCGTCTGAAAGTGCTCGTTCACGTCCGCGAAGGCCTCGGCGAAGAGCCGGACGATCTCGTCGTCGACGGCCCGGATCACCTGCTGGAGCTCGCGGCGGGCGCGGCGCACGTCCTCGACCTGCTCTTCGAGGAACCGATAGCGCTCCTCGAGGGCGCCGAGCTCCTCGAGCGCCAGCGGATTCACCGGGCCGAGGCCGGCCAGCTCCGTCTCGACCGTCGCCAGGCGGGTCGGGGCATCGACCCCGTCGGGGAGTTCCGGACACGGGGCCCCCATCGCCTCGGCCGGCTCCACGCCGAGCTCCCGGCGCAACGCCTCGACGGCGGACTCGTGACGGACGCCGGCCTCGGCCAACTCGACCTCGAGGCGTTGGAGCCGGTCACGAGTCTCGTTGGCCCGGCCGGCGGTGTCGCTGCGGTTCCGACGAAGGGCTTCGAGGCGCTCGCCGCCCGCCCGGACTTCGTCGAGCTGGCGCGTCCGCATGTCCTGGAGCCGCTCGAGCAGACCCGCCAGACGGTCACCATGGCGCTGCACCACCGTGGCGAGCCGCTCGACGGAACGGGCGTCGCTTTCGATCCGGCGCCGGCGCTCGGTCGCCTGCTCGCGCTCCTCGACGTGGCCGGCGAGGCGACGCTCGACGTCTTGGAGCCGGTCGGTCAGCACGGCCCGCCGCTCGGCGAAGGCGGCGGCACGCACTTCGAGCCCCCGGCGCAAACCGGCGACCTGGCTTCGGCGCTCCTCGAGGTGCCCGCGGGCGGCCGTGGCCTCCGACAAGCGCCCCGCCGCCGTGGCCGACGCCGCCTCGAGCTCGGGGAGCCGGTCCCGGAGGTCGGCCAGTCGGCCTTCGGTCTGCTCGAGACGGACTCGTGCCTCGTCGCCATGGCGGCGCGCTTCCGTCGTCTCGTCGGCCAGTACCTCGAGGGCCGAACGTACCCGGGACCGGGCCGCTTCCACGCTCGGACGGCGGTCGGCGGCACGGTCGTAGTCCCGGGCGGTGGCGGCGGCCACGCGTCGGGCCGCGTCAGCTGCGGCGCGGGCTCGCTCGAAGGTGGCGGCGGACTCGTCCGCTCTCCGCCCCGCGGCGGCAGCCTGGGCTCGGGCCTCGTCCGCCGCTGCCGCCGTGGCCGGGGCTTGGTCGCCGCCGCGCACGACCCATCCATGAGCCGAGAACCGATCACCGTCGCGCGTGACGACGACGAGGTCCGGTCGCTCGAGCGCGACATCGACCGCGTCGCGCCACCCGCCGCGCACAGCGACGGCGTTGCCCACCAACCGCTCGAGGAGCGGAGCCAACGCGGGGACCTTCGGCCGGACGTGCGTGCGCAACCACACCGCCGCGGACGGTGGGTCGGCCCGAACGACACCAGCGTCGTCGTCTCGGACCCCGCGGCCGATGGCGAACACGGTGCCCGACGCTTCGTGCTCGCGCAGACGGGCCAGCGCGGCGCGCGCCGTATCGGCGCCCTCCACCACGACGGCCGACAACGACGCGCCGACGGCCGCCTCGAACGCGGCGTGCCAGCCCTCGTCCACCTCCACGAGGTCTTCGAGCGTCCCGACCATTCCCGACGCGCCGGCCAGCACCTGGGCACCCGCTGCACCACGGGCCTGCTCCACGGCGCGCGCCAGCGCCTCGGCGCGGGCCTCGGCCCGGTGGCGCTCCCCTTCTGCCGTCCGGTGGGCCGCCTCGGCCGCCGACGCGCCCTGTGCCGCCGCCTCTGCCGTGGCCGCGGCATCGAGCGCCCGCCTCTCGAGAGCAGGCTCCTCGCGGTCGAGCTCAGCGATCTGGCGCTCGATGTTCGCCAATTCGTCGGTCGCTGCGGTCCGGCGCGCCTCGATGGCGGCGATGCGCTGTTCGAGGCGGGCCAGGGCCTCGCGGTCGTGGGCCGCCGAACCGGTCAAGGGCTCGAGCTCGGAGCGGGCCACGGCATAGGCCTCTTCGACTTCGCGCCAACCGACGGCGTCGGCGTAGGCGTCCTCGTAGGCGGCCACGGCCTCGGCCAACTGGGCCTCGGCCTGCTCGACCTCGACGCGGTGGGGCTCTAGGGCGTCCTCCTCGATCCCTACCGCTTCGAGCCCGCCTACCAGACGGGCGGCGTCGGACTCGAGCGAGGACACCACGTCCGCTCCGGCGGCGGCCTCGAGCGCCTGGGCCAACGACCGGCGTCGTTCCACGAGCATCCCGGTGAGGCCCCGGCACCGCTCCCCGAGGCTCTGGACCCGGGTAAGGGCCACGACGAGATCTTCTTCCCGGCGAGCAGACATCTCGGCGGCAGCCAGGTCCATCGCCGCGTCAAGCTCGCCCAGCGACTTCTGGAGAACAGCTTCGTCGGCGGCCAACCGGTCGCGCTCGGCCGTGGCCGACCGACGACGCTCGTCGAGGGCGGCCAGGTCCCTCCCGACGAGATGGAGACGGAGCGCCCGGACCTCCTCGACGAGCGATGCGTGCGAACGAGCCGCAGCTGCCTGCCGCTCGAGCGGACGGATCTGACGACGGACCTCGCGTACGAGGTCCCCGAGCCGGTCCAGGTTCTCCTCCGTGGCCGCCAGCCGCCGTTCCGAACGTTCGCGCCGGCGGCGGTGCTTCAAGACGCCGGCGGCCTCTTCGATGACCGTGCGCCGATCCTCGGGGCGGGCGTTCAAGATCCCGTCGAGCTGGCCCTGGCTGACGATGACGTGCTGCTGGCGCCCCACGCCCGAGTCCGACAACAACTCCTGGATATCGAGGAGCCGGCAGGGTTGACCGTTGATGGCATACTCGCTATCGCCGGAGCGAAACAGCGTCCGGGTGATGGTGATCTCGGCCAGACCGCCGGGAAGCTTCCCTGTGCGGTTGTCGATGGTGAGCGAGACCTCCGCCCGCCCGAGCGGAGGGCGATCGGCGGAGCCGGCGAAGATCACGTCCTCCATCTTCGAGGACCGCACCGTGCGCGGGCCCTGGGCTCCGAGCACCCAGGCGACGGCATCGACCACGTTCGACTTGCCGCTGCCGTTGGGCCCGACGACGACGGTCACGCCCGGCTCCATCTGCAAGGTCGCGGGGTCCGCGAACGACTTGAACCCCTTCAACGTGAGCGCCTTGAGGTACACCGGTCTCCAACCCTAGTTGGCCCCCCGAGCCAGACGGGGATGGCGCCGGATCAGATCTGGCAGTGCTCACACAAATAGGCGGAGCGGCCGTTCACCTTCACCCGCACAACCGGGTTACGACACCTTCGACAGGCCTGGCCGGCGCGGTCATAAACCTGGTGCTGGCCCTGGAAGTCCCCGGTGGCACCGAAGAGGTCGCGATATTGCTCGTCGGCCAGTGACGAGCCGCGGTACTTGATGGCCTCGGTGAGCGTCTCCACCATCGCCCGATACAGGCGCCGGATCTCTTGTGCGCTGAGCGAATCCGACATCCGGTCGTAGCGCAGGCCGGCGGCGAACAGGATCTCGTCGGAGTACACGTTGCCGATCCCGGCGACGAATTTCTGGTCCATGAGCAACGTCTTGAGCTGTCCGTGACGATCTGCCAGCAGTTGACCGAAGCGCCCCCAGCTCATCACCTCGTCGATCGGGTCGAACCCCAGGTGGTCGAGCTCGGGTACCTCCGCTTCCACGTTGGCGCCGGTCACGAAGAGCTCGCCGAAGGTGCGCGGGTCGACGAATCGCAGTTCGCCGCCCTGAGTGAACGTGATGATGACGTGCGTGTGCTTGTCGAGCGGCTCCTTGGGGCCCTTGGCCCGCTGGAGCTGCCCGCTCATGCCCAGGTGGACGACGAGGACCTCGTCGCCGTCGAGGTCGATGAGGAGGTACTTCCCGGCCCGCCGAATACCCGTGATCTTGTGGCCCTCGAGCCGAGTGCAGAACTCCTTGGGGTCCTTGTGGCGCCGGACCGAGCGTTCGCCTTTGACCTCGACCGTCTTGATACGGCGACCCACGACTTCCTTGTCGAGGTCCCGGCGAATGGTCTCGACCTCGGGGAGCTCAGGCACGTGGGACGCCCTCTGCCACAACGGCATTATCAGCCACGGCTGCATCATCGGCCACAACAGCATCATCGGCCACAACAGCATCATCGGCCACAACGGCATTATCAGCCACGGCAAACCGGCACCACGCCGATCGGGCCGCCGCCTGCTCGGCGTCCTTCTTGGACCGACCCTCACCGCGCCCTCGGAGCTCCCCGTCGACGTAGACGGCCGCCGAGTACCGGCGGTCGTGATCCGGGCCCGTGCCCTCGACGACATAGCGGGGCAGCTCGCCGACCCGGCGGATCACGACCTCTTGCAGGCGTGTCTTGAAGTCCTCGGCACCCGGGCCGGCAGCGGCGTCCTTGATGCGGTCGTCGAGGAGACCGAGGACGAATCGGGCCGACTCGTCCCACCCACCGTCGAGGTAGACGGCGCCGATCAGGGCTTCCACCGAGTTGGCCAGGATGGACGCCTTGTGCCGACCACCCGAGATGTCCTCGCCTCGGCCCAGACGCACGGCGTCACCGACCCCGAGTTCGATGCCCACCTCGGCGAGGACGTTCGTGCTCACCACGGCGGCGCGCACCTTGGCCAGCGATCCCTCGGGCAGGTCCGGATAGGCGCGAAACGTGTGCTCGGCCACGACCAGCCCGAGGACGGCGTCGCCCAGGAATTCGAGCCGCTCGTTGGAGGCCACGCCACCCGCCTCGGCGCACCACGACCGGTGCGACAAGGCCTGCGCGAGCAGCTCACGACGGGCGAACACCCGCCCGATGCGCACCTCGAGGGCGTCGAGGGCTGCTGGCGCGTCAATTCCCTGGCCAGGGACCCCGCCGTTGGGCGAACTCCCCCCCGGAGCACCTTGATCCTCCGGTCCTGCGCCTGCGGCGCCGTGCATACCGCCGGGGCCGTCCCCCGTCTCAGCCAGCCTCGAGCTTGGCGACCACGTAATCGACCGCGTCGCGCACGGTCCGTAGGTCCTCGAGGTCTTCGTCCTCGATGCGAAACCCCACCGACCGCTCCCCCAATTCCTCCTCCAGCGCCTCGACCAGCTCGATGAGGGCCAAGGAGTCGGCATCGAGGTCCTCGGCGAAAGAGGACGACTCCCCGATGGCCGACGGCTCGATCTCGAGGATGTCGGACAATTGATCCCGGATCAGCTCGAACACCTCACGGCGGTCGATCGGACCCTTCTCCACGTGCGTCTCTGCGGGCACCTCAGTCTCCTGCAGCTCGAGTTCAGCGGACATCCTACCTGGTCGGGAGGCCGCGCCTCCGACTGCCTGCCCGCCTAACGGGTGGCGACCGATGCGGCCAGGCCCTCCACCAGACCGGCGACGGCGACGTCATGGGCCACCCGAACGGCGGAAACGATCGCCCGAGCCGACGACGAGCCGTGACTGATGACGCAGACACCGTCCACGCCCAGGAGCATGGCGCCACCGGTGTTCTCGGGGTCGAACTCGGCGACGAGGGGGGCCAGGTGCGGCAGCATCACCTCGGCCGCCTTGGCCGTGTCCTCGTCGATGCCGAACGCGGCAACCAACTGGTCCATGAGAAAGCGCAACGCCCCTTCGAGCGTCTTCAGGGCCACGTTGCCGGTGAACCCGTCGGTGACGACGACGTCGGCCACGCCGGTGAGCAGGTCCCGGCCCTCGACATTGCCGATGAACCGGATTCCGGGCGTGTCGTCGAGCAGCGCATGGGCCTCTTTGACCAGCGGCGAGCCCTTCGACTTCTCCTCCCCGATGGACAACAGCGCCACCGACGCCCCGGACACGCCGTAGCGCGCCGCGGAGTAGGCGGCCCCCATCTGGGCGAACTGCACGAGCATGGCGGCCGTGCACTCGGCGTTGGCGCCGGCGTCGAGGAGCAGGCTCGGGTGCGAACCGATGTTCGGGATGGGCGTGGCGATGGCCGGGCGCACCACGCCTTTGAGCCGTCCCATGCGCAGCAGAGCGCTGGCCATTGTGGCCCCGGTGTTCCCGGCGCTGACCATGGCCAGGGCCCGGCCGTCGCGCACCGCCTCGGCGGCCCGGACGAGCGAAGAATCCTTCTTGCGGCGCACCCCCTGGGCGGGGTCCTCCTCCATCCCGATGACCTCGGAGGCGGGGAGGATTTCAAGCCCGCCGGCATCCCCGATCGCCTCGGGGAGGCCAACGAGGACGACGCGGACACCGAGCTCGTCGGCGGCCATACGGGCACCGAGGACGATCTCTCCGGGTGCATTGTCGCCACCCATTGCGTCGACGGCGACGGGGAGGTCGACGGCCATCAGGCCTGCGGCATCAGTCGATCTCGATGGCCTGACGGCCCTTGTACCACCCACAGTTCAGGCACACGACGTGCGGCACCTTCGCCTGCTGGCACTGCGGACAGATGCTCCGCGCGGGCCGCTCGAGCACCCAGTTGGATGCTCGGCGACTCCGGCTCTTGGCCTTGGAGGTCTTCTTCTTGGGGACGGCCATCTTTGGGTCACCTCAGGTTGCGGGCCGTGCCACGATAGCTGGTCCCGGGCCCACCCGGAACTCGCCCGCAGACTCGCCCCGAAACGGGTTGCCGGGGTGCGCGGCCGGCTCCCCCGAGCGCATCAGGGCCCGGCGTCGCTCCTCCGCAAGGCGTCGAGCGCCGCCCACCGCGGATCGGGCGGTGCTGCGCACGAGCACGGGCCTTCGTTCCAGTTGGCCCCGCACGCCGGACACAGGCCTTTGCAGCCTTCGGAGCACAGCGGGGCCACCGGGAGCTCGAGGACCACGGCGTCGCGGACGAGCGGCTCCAGGTCGACGACGTCGGCACGCAACGGGTAGGTGTCGTCCCCGTCCCCACCCTGCGTGTAGAGCTCGCGTACGGGGACCCGGATGGTGCCCGAGGTCGGGACCAGGCACCGTCGACACAGCCCGCCCCACGGCGCGGCGACCACGCCGAGCACCGAGATGCCGCCGGCCACCGACTCCAAGGTGACATCGGCCGTGACTTCGGCATCGTCGGGCACGGCGCTGGCTGTCACCGACAGCCCGGCGACGGGCCCGGAGCGTTCGACGTGCCACCTCGTCCCCACCGTGCGGCGGAGCCGGGCGACGTGAACGACGAAGGCACCTTCCGACATCACCGGCCCCCTCAGGCGTCGTCCTGGTCGAAGAACCCGGAGAGCTCCGCGTCCTTGGCCTCGCCGGTGTCGTCGACCGCGGTGACCGACTCCGCGGGCAGGGGGGTCGCCTGGAGCTTCTCGCGCCCGGATTGGACGATCCTCATGGTCCGGTCGAGGACAATCTCGAACGACGCCAGCTTCTGGTCGCAGAAGTCCTCCGCTTCGTGACGAAGTCGGCGCGATTCCTCGCGGGCGTCCTCGATGATGCGCTGGGCCACCTGGTTCGCCTGCCGCACGATTTCGGTGCGCTGCACCATCCGTTCGGCCTGGACCCGCACTTCGTCGAGGATGTTGTCGGCCTCACGCTGTCGCGCGTCGAGGAACTCGTCGCGCTCGCGCAACAGCCACCGGGCATCGCGCATCTCCTTGGGGAGGCGCTCGAGCGCGGCCTGCAAGAGGTCGAGCAATTCGTCGCGGGCGACGAGGACCGACGAGGACAACGGCATGGCCCGCGCCGTCGACACCGTGTCGATGGCGTGGCGGATGAGCGTCTCGGCATCGGCGTCGGGCGGGGGCGCATGGACACCGGAGGCCCCGTCGTCGCCGTCGCCGTCCTCGGCAAAGGGGTCCTCGGTCATCGACCGAATTTCTCCGCCAGGCGCGTCGCCACGACCCTGGGCACGAATGCGGAGACGTCGCCCCCGTACTTGGCCACCTCGCGCAGCAGACGCGAGGCGACGAACGACGAGGTCGCCCTGGTCGGGATGAACAGGGTCTCGATCCCCGACAACTGGCGATTCATCTGGGCCATCTGGAGCTCGTTTTCGAAGTCCGTCACGGCGCGCAGGCCCTTGACGATGGCCGTGGCCCCGACGTCACGGGCCACGTCGACCACCAGCTTCGAGACTGAGACGATCCGGACATTGGCCAGGTCGTCGAACACCTCCCGCAGCATCTCTTCGCGCTCGGCCAACGTGAAAAGCGGTTCGGCCTTCTGCGGGTTGCGGACCGCCGCCACGACCACCTGGTCGAAAAGCCGTCCGGCCCGCTCGACAATTTCGAAATGGCCGTTGTGGAGCGGGTCGAACGACCCCGGGAAGAGGGCGACGCTCACGGGCTCCCTTTCTGGCCTGGCCTGGCCGGGCCGGCATGGCGGACCATCATGACGAGCGTATCCCCGTACCGCTTGTGCTTGAGGATCTCCCAGGTCACAGGCACAACCAGCTCGCGATCGGACTCGAGCACGGCGACCGCGGCGTCGAGACGGCCGAGCAGGGTCCCCCAGTCGTCGAAGGCATAGGGCGGGTCCACCAGGGCCAGGTCGAACCGCCTCGGACTGGCCAGCCAGCCGACGGCCTCGGCCCGCACGACCTCGATGTCCTCGGCGTGGACGCCGGTCGCGTCCAGTCCGGTGGGGTCGAGCCCGATGGCCTCGAGGTTGGCCCAGATGGCCTTCACGGACGCCGGCGCCCGGTCCACGAACACGGCCGAGCCGGCGCCGCGCGACAAGGCCTCGAGACCCAGGGCGCCGCTGCCGGCGAAGAGGTCGAGCACCGCGGCGCCTTCGATGTCGAAGCCGGCCACGGTGGCGAGCATGTCGAACACGGCCTCGCGGACCCGGTCGGAGGTCGGGCGCGTGGCCCGGCCGGCGGGGGCCCGCAAGCGGCGCCCGCGAAAGGTGCCCCCGATGACGCGCACTGGTCGAGCGTACTCAGCTCTTGAACAGGTACTCGGCCTCGTCTTCCCCGAGGAACAGCCGCGTCTCGTCCGCCAGCTGTGGCAGTCGGGCCAGCGCGGGATCGTCGGCGAGGATGGCTTCGGCCACCATGCGGGCCGCTTGGACCAGCGGGCGGTCGCCCCGGCGCAGCGAGGCCAGCTTCAGGTCGCTTCGGCCCTTCTGGCGGGTGCCCAGGATGGAGCCTTCGCCCCGTAGCTCCATGTCCACGTCGGCGAGCTCGAAGCCGTCGGTGGTCCGCTCCAAAGCGGCCAGGCGGGTGCCCGCCTCGGGCGTCACGTCCTCACCCAGGAGATAGCACCACGACGGCCGGTCGCTCCGGCCCACGCGACCACGCAGCTGGTGCAACTGGGCGATGCCGAAGCGATCCGCGTCCTCGACCACCATGACAGTCGCCTCGGGGACGTCGACGCCCACTTCGATCACCGTGGTGGCCACCAGCACGTCGACCTCGCCCCGGCGGAACCCCGACATCACCGACTCCTTCTCCGAGGATCGCATCTGCCCGTGCAAGAGGCCGAGTCGCAGGTCCGGCAGGACCTCGGCGTCGAGGCGCTCGAATTCCTCGGTGGCCGACTTGGCCGCCACGCGTTCGGAGCCCTCAACCAGTGGGCAGACGACGAAGGCGCGATGGCCCGCCGCCACCTCGTCGCGCACACGGTGCCACGCCTCTTGTTCCTCGAGCGGGGTGCGCACCCAGACGGTCGTCACCGGCGAACGGCCGGCCGGGAGCTCGTCGATCTCGGTCATGTCGAGGTCCCCGAACACCACCATGGCGGCGGTGCGCGGGATGGGCGTGGCCGTCATCACCAGGAGGTCGGGGTCCGCTCCTCCTCCGTCGCGCCCTTTGGCTCGCAGGGCGGCGCGTTGCTCGACCCCGAAGCGGTGCTGCTCATCGATCACCACGGCGCCGAGATCGGCGAACCGGACCCCCTCGGTGAGCAGGGCGTGGGTCCCGACGACGATGTCGACGCGTCGCGCCCCGAGGTCCTCGAGGATCCGGGTCCGCTCCCCGGCGCTGGTGCGGCTGGTGAGCAGGGCCACGATCGGCGGCCGATCGCCGGACAGCGTGGCCGGGTCGGGGACCGCGAGGTCCTCGAGCAACGCCCGGACGGCCAGATGGTGCTGCTCGGCCAGCACCTCGGTCGGGGCCATCAACGCCCCCTGGTGCCCGCCTTGGACCGCCACCAGCAAGGCGGCCAGCGCCACCACCGTCTTGCCCGCGCCCACGTCGCCTTGGAGGAGGCGGTGCATCGGAAGCGATCCGGCCATGTCCGCCTTGATCACGTCGATGGCCCGGCGCTGAGCGCCGGTCAACGGGAACGGGAGCAGCTCGACGAACCGGGCGACGAGGTCGGTGGCTCCGAACGCCGCCTCGACGGCATGGCGGATGCCCCGGGCGTCGCGCTCGACGGCATGGCGGCGCATGACGACCTCGAGCTGGAGCCGGAGCAGCTCGTCGAAGGCGAGACGGCGCCGGGCCCGGTCCTTCTGCTCGAGCGATTCCGGGCGGTGGATGCCGGCGAAGGCGGTGGTGCGGTCGACCAGCTCGAGGCGCTGGCGCCAGTGCGCCGGCAACGGGTCGGCCAGCACCCCGGCACGTTCCAGCGCCTCCTCCACCCATCCCCCGATGTCCCAGCTGGTCACGCCCCCCTTCTCCGACGACGGATAGACGGGCACGATGCGGCCGGTGCGTCGGCCGGCACCGCCGACGAGGTCCACCTCGGGGTTGGTCAGCTGGGCCGTGTCCCGATAGGAGCCGAGCTTGCCGAAGAACAGCGCCTCGCTGCCCACCGGGAGCTGGCGGGCCCGCCAGGCCTGGTTGAAGAACGTGACACGCAGCCTGCCCGTGGCGTCGTCGATGTCCATCTCGACGAGGGCCCGCCGCTGGCGGGTGCGGCGCGAGCTCACCCGGCGCACCGTTCCCAGGACCAAAGCCTCCTCGCCCACCGACAGGTCGGCGATGGCCCGCTGGCGGCTGCGGTCGACGTAGCGGCGCGGGTAATGGGTGAGGAGGTCGAGCACCGACTCGATGCCCATGTCGACCAGGGCCGCCGCCTTGCGCGGTCCCAGGCCCCGGAGGGCGTCGACGGGTTGGCCGGCGAGGAAGGGCAGCGTCCGGCCGGCGCCCTCGGGCGCGCCAGGCGCCGGAGTCACTCGATGCTCAGCAGGTACGGGTAGAAGGGCTGGCCGCCGTGGTGGACCTCGACGGCGAGATCGGGTCGGTGTTCACCGATCCACTCCGTGATCTGGCGCGTCTCCCCGGCCCCCGCCCCGTCGCCCTCGATCAAGGTCACAAGCTCATGATCGTCGCGCAGGAGCTTGCCCAACAGCGCGCATGTGGCCTCGACCATGGTGGCCGCGACCACTTCGACGCCGTCGCGCGAGATCCCCATCCAGTCGCCCGCGGTGATGGGACCGGCGGGCCCGCTCGCGTCGCGCACGGCCTGGGCCACCTCACCGGCCACCACCCGTCGGGCCGACTCGGCCATGTTCCGCGCGTTCTCCTCGGCACCGGCTTCGGGGTCGAACTCGAGCAGGGCGGCGAAACCTTCGACGATGCCGCTCGTGGGCACCACGCGCGCCGGCTTGCTGGCCAGCTCGCACACCTGGTTCGCCACGGGATGGATGTTGTCGTTGTTCGGCAGCAACACCACCTCGGGCGACGGCACCGACTCGACCACCTCCAGGATCTGGGCCGTCGAGGGGTTCATCGACTGTCCGCCGGGCACGACGTGGTGCACGCCGAGCGACCGGAAGATGCGCGCCACCCCTTCGCCGGTGGCCACCGCCACGACGGCCGTGCGCGGAGGCGGCCCGGTCGGTGCTTCGGCCGCCGCCACGAGGACGTTCTCGCGGACCCAGCGCTCCTCCTCCACCTGGTCGGTGAGGTCGGTGACGCGGATGTTGCGGGGACGGCCGGCATCCAGGGCCGCTTCGATCGATGCCCCCACGTCGTCGGTGTGGATGTGACAGTTCCACAACCCGTCACCGCCCACGACGACGATGGAGTCGCCGATCCCGGCCCAGACCTCCTTGAACGCCCCGATCGTGTCGTCGGGTGCATCGAGCAGGTACATGACCTCATAGCGCAGGCTCCCCTCGGTGGCGCCGTCCCCGCCCATAGCCCCCAACTGCGGCAGGGCGGACGCGGCCACGGCCAAGGCGGTGGTCGACGTCTCGGGGGCCGCGGGCAGGGGGCGGCCGTCGGCCACGGCCAAGAAAGCGTCGAGGAAGAGCAGATACCCAGTCCCTCCAGCGTCGACCACCCCGGCCTGGGCCAGGACGGGCAGCTGCTCAGGCGTGCGGGCCAGCGCGTCGCCACCCGCCAGCCGGGCGGCCTCGAGCGCGCCGACCAGACCAGCCCCGTTCGCCACGGCCTGGCGCGCCCCTTCGGCGGCCACCCGGGCCACGGTCAGGATCGTCCCCTCGACCGGCCGGAGCACAGCTTCGTAGGCGGCCTCGCCGGCCGCCGTGAGAGCCACGGCCAGTACCGACCCGTCGAGCCCCTCGGCCGGCAAGGTGGCCGTGAAACCCCGCAGGAGCTGGGACAAGATCACCCCGGAGTTGCCCCTCGCCCCCATCAGCGACCCATGGGCGATCGCTTTGCAGACCACGGCCATCTCGGGGTCGGAGCCCTCGGGCAGGGCATCGGCGATCTCGGCCACGACGGCCTCCACGGTGAGGGCCATGTTCGTGCCCGTGTCGCCGTCGGGGACGGGGTAGACGTTGAGCCGGTTGATGGCCTCCTGGTGGGACCGCAGCGCGTCGCGATAGGTCGTGACGACCGCTGCGACGCCGGCCGCGCCGACCGTCCCCATCGCCTCCATGGCGGAGGATGCTAACCTTTCGACCCGTCCCGAAGTTCTTCTTGAGGAGTGGTGCGCGCGATGGCTGCCGTCTGCGAGGTCTGTGGAAAGCACCCGTCGTTCGGCATGAGCCTGAGCCATTCGCACCGGCGAACGAAGCGGCGCTGGAACCCCAACATCCAGCGCGTCAGGGCCGTCGTGGACGGCTCGCCGAAACGCCTCAACGTCTGCACGTCGTGCATCCGGGCCGGCAAGATGACGAAGCCGGCGCGCCGGCGCGCCACCACGCCCACCGCCTGAAAGGCCCCCCTCCTCGACGCCGTGATCTCACGGCGTGCCGACGTTTGGCCCCGGTGGCGTCTCGTGCCCGGCCGGCATGCCTTGGCCTCCTGGTCGAAGGTGACTTTCGTCCCTAGGCCGCCACCGTCGTTGTGCAATGCTCCAAATCGTGCTCGGCGCCCTGGTGGACCTCGACAACTCCGAGCACGACCTGCGCTGGGGCTAGACCCCGGCCACCAGCCATGAGCGCGACCGGTCGGGAGCCGCGTCATCCACCGGGTCACACGCACGTGGCCGACGTCGTCTTGTCGGACGCCACCCCCGTGCACCTGCGTCCGATCGTGCCCGAGGACGCCGACGCGCTCGTCTCCTTCCATGCCGGCCTGTCGCCTGAAAGCATCATCCTCCGCTACTTCGGCCCGCACCCGCGACTGTCGGCCAAAGAAGTCGAGCGTCTGACCAATGTCGACGGCGTCGACCGATTCGCCCTCGTCGCCGCGCACGAGGGGCGCATCGTCGGGGTGGCCCGCTACGAGCGGGCACCCGGCACCGACGAGGCCGAGGTGGCCTTCCTGGTCGACGACGCCTTCCAGGGAAAGCGGCTCGGCACGATGCTCTTCGAGCACCTGGCCGAAGCGGCTCGGGAGCACGGGGTACGTCGATTCGTGGCCGACACGCTGGCCGAGAACGCGCGGATGCTCGGCGTGTTCCGGGACTCGGGGTATCGGCGCCACTACGACCGCTTCTCGGAGGTCGTCCAGGTCGCGTTGGACATCGCCCCGGACTCCCCCACCCCGGACTCCCCCACCCCGGGCGCCGGTGGGGCCGACGGCCGCGGGGAGGCCGGCGATTAGGGCTTGTGCTGGCGCTCGGAGAGGCGCGCTGCGTAGACGGCGGCCTCGGTACGGCGGGCGAACCCCATCTTCGAGAGCAGGTTCGACACGTAGTTCTTGACCGTCTTCTCGGCCAGGAACAATTCCTCGGCGATCTGGCGGTTCGTCTTTCCCTCGGCGATGAGCTCGAGGATGTTGCGCTCCTGGGCGGTCAGTCGGCCCAGGCGCTCGTCCTCGACCTTCTCGCCACGCAGGCGGTCCATGACCTGGCGCGTCAAGGCCGGGTCCAACAGAGACTCACCCGCCGCCACCCGCCGCACGGCGGTGACGAGCTCGCTGCCCCGAATCTGCTTCAGGACATAACCACTCGCTCCGGCGAGGATGGCCGAGAAGAGAGCCTCGTCGTCCGCATAGCTGGTGAGCATCAGGCACTTGAGCTCGGGCAGGGCGGACCGCAGGTCGCGACACACTGAGACGCCGTCCCCGTCGGGCAGGCGCACGTCGAGCACGGCCACGTCCGGGCGGGTCGAAGGCACCCGGGAAATGGCCTCCTCGGCCGTGCCGGCCTCCCCCACGACCGTCAGGTCCTCTTCGGCTTCGAAGAGCTCTCGCAGACCTCGGCGCACCACTTCGTGGTCGTCGAGTAGGAAGATCCTGGTCGTCACGGTCCGCCCACCTCCCCCTCCACACGTCCGCCCATCCGCCCGAAACCGCCCACCACTGTGCCACGCCCGAGCAGCGCGGCCGCTCCACACCGTCGGCATCGACGCCTCGGAGGGTCGGGGCGTGGTTCTCCACCCGATGCAATCGCGCCCGGCGGGCGCCCGGGAAGGCTGCCGGAGGCTCCGGAAACCATTCGGCGGACGGGCCGCCGGGCAGCCCCCGCCCGTCAGGCGAAGGGGTGCTCCCAGCCGACGACGGGCAACGGCGACCCGGCCACGGTTCGAACCGAGGGGTCGTCCACGCAATGGCCGATCAACGCCGGTGGCCGAAGGCCGGCGGCGGTGAAGGCCCGGACCATGGCGTCAGGTTCGGGCGTGGCGATGACGAGCTCGTAGTCCTCGCCCCCGCCGAGCGCTTCATCGAGCGTGGCCCCCGGCGCCGTCGGTACCGAGTCGAGGGCCACGCCCACCCTCGAGGCGTCGGCCAGATGGCCGAGGTCAGCGGCTAGCCCGTCCGACACGTCGATCATGGCGCTGGCCCCGGCGCGCCGGGCCACCGCACCTTCGTCGAGGCGCGCCAGCGGTCGCCGATGCGCCTGCACGAGCGCGGTCGTCTCGTCGCCTGCGGGCGCCTCGGCCCCGACCGAGGCGCGTAGCAGGCGCAATCCGGCCGCCGACGCCCCGAGCGGGCCGGTCACGAAGAGGGAGTCACCCGGGCGCGCCCCGCCCCGGAGCACGGGCCCGGGCTCCGTCCCGGTCGGGCCGGCCGTCCCGACGGCGGCGACAGCCACCACCACCGAACCGCATCCCGACAGGTCGCCGCCCACGATCGGGCATGCGTGCGCCAGCGACGACGCCGCCAACCCGTCGTAGAGGCGGTCGAGGTCGGTCGTTGGGGGCGCCGCAACGGCCACCACGGCATGGCCGGCCCGCCCGCCCATGGCCGCTATGTCGCTGATGGCTGCGGTCAGCGCCCGCCACCCGAAATCGTCGAGGCCCATGAGCCCCAGGTCGCCGTGGACGCCGGCCACGGCCATGTCGGTGGTGAACAGCAACCCGCCTTCCACCGGACCCAACACGGCGGCATCGTCACCGATCCAGACCTGGCCATCGGGAGCTGCCGGCAACCGCCGGGCGATACGGGCGAGGGCGGCGAATTCGCCCCGCGTCGCCGGCCTACCACGTTCTGCGTCTCGGCCATTGGGTACGGTCACCGCTTATTGCCTACCATTGACGCGGATCAGGGCCGCCGCCGCGTCGCCAAGGCGTCCCCCGACGAGCGAGAGAAGGACACCGCTACCATGCCTCCCACCGCCAACCGCAAGTTGCTCGCCTGGGTCGACGAGGTGGCCGCGCTCACCACCCCGGACCGGGTGGAGTGGTGCGACGGGTCCGCTGAGGAGTACGACCGGCTGTGCGCCCTGCTCGTCGAGTCCGGCACCTTCACCCACCTGTCCGAGGCCAAGCGCCCCAATAGCTACTGGGCGCACTCGGATCCCGGCGACGTGGCCCGAGTCGAGGACCGGACCTTCATCTGCACCAAGGACGAGGCCGACGCCGGACCGACGAACAACTGGCGGGACCCCGACGAGATGCGGGCCACCTTGGTGGACCTCTATCGAGGCTCCATGCGGGGACGCACGATGTACGTGGTCCCGTTCTCGATGGGGCCGCTGGGCTCTCCGATCGCCCACATCGGTGTCGAGATCACCGACTCGCCGTACGTCGCCGTGTCCATGCGGATCATGACCCGCATGGGGACCAAGGCCCTCGACGTCCTGGGCGACGGTGACTTCGTCCCCTGCTTGCACTCGCTCGGGGCACCGCTCGAGCCCGGACAGGTCGACGTTCCGTGGCCGTGCGACGCCGACAACAAGTACATCGTCCACTTCCCCGATACCAGGGAGATCTGGTCCTACGGCTCCGGGTATGGGGGCAACGCACTCTTGGGGAAGAAGTGCTTCGCCCTGCGCATCGCGTCGGCCATGGCTCGCGACGACGGCTGGCTGGCCGAGCACATGCTCATCTTGAAGCTGACCTCGCCGGAGGGCCAGGTGCGATACGTCACCGGCGCGTTTCCCTCGGCCTGCGGCAAGACCAACCTGGCCATGCTGGTGCCCACCATCCCGGGCTGGACGGTCGAGACGGTCGGCGACGACATCTGCTGGATGAAGTTCGGACCCGACGGGCGCCTCTATGCCATCAACCCCGAGGCCGGGTACTTCGGCGTGGCTCCGGGGACGAGCGCAGAGACCAACCCCAACGCCATGGCCACGGTGGACAGCAACGCCATCTTCACCAACACCGCATTGACCGACGACGGCGACGTCTGGTGGGAGGGGATGTCCCACGAGCCCCCCGCCCATCTGGTCGACTGGCGGGGCGACGACTGGACCGCGGCGGACGCGACCAGCCCGGCGGCGCACCCCAACTCGCGCTTCACCGTCCCGGCCGACCAGAACCCCGCCTGCGCGCCGGAATGGGAGGACCCGGCGGGCGTCCCCATCTCGGCCATCTTGTTCGGGGGCCGGCGCGCCGGCACGGTGCCGCTCGTGACCGAGTCCTTCGACTGGACCCACGGCGTGTTCCTCGGCTCGATCGTCGCCTCCGAGACGACGGCGGCGGCCACCGGAGCCGTCGGGAACCTGCGGCGCGACCCCTTCGCCATGCTCCCTTTCTGCGGCTACAACATGGCCGACTACTTCGCCCACTGGCTGCACGTCGGCAAGGCCACCTCCGCCGACAAACTGCCGCGCATCTACTACGTGAATTGGTTCCGCAAGGACGACGACGGCCATTTCCTGTGGCCCGGCTACGGCGAGAACTCCCGGGTCCTGGCCTGGATCTTCGACCGGGTCAACGGTCGCGGCGAGGCTCGCCGAACCCCCATCGGCACCGTGCCCGCCCCAGGCGCCATTAACACCGACGGGCTCGACGTGTCCGAAGAGGACATGGAGGAGTTGTTGCGGGTGGACGCCGGGGACTGGCGCGCCGAGGTCCCGCTCATCCGGGAGTACTACGCCCGATTCGGCGACCGCATCCCGGCCGAGCTCGTCGCCCAGGTCGACGCGCTGGAGGAGAACCTCGGCTGAGGGCCCCACCGCAGGCGGCTCACCAGGTGGTTCGGCGAAGCCCGGCGTCGGCCCCTCAGCGACGCGGAGGATGGCGGTGGGCGAGCGATCGACGGCCGGTGGTATAGGAAACCGCCACCACGCCGGCCATCACGGCGATGACGACGTCGCCGGCGCCGAGCGATAGGGCGGCCACGACCGGGATCAGGGCGCCGACCACCCAGACCAGCTGCAGCCGGGTCTCGAAGCGGGCGAAGGCTCGCCCCTGCTCGTCGGTGGGCACGTAACGCTGCACCAGGGCGTCGAACGCCGGCTTGGCGGCGGCCGCGGCGAAGCCGAGCACGAAGGCGAGTGCCGCTTGTACGGCCCGTCCACCCAGCACGGCGGCGAACGTGGCCGGCACGGCCACGAGCCAGACGGCGACGGTGAGCATCTGCTGCTCGGCGAGCAGACGTCGAACTCGGGGCACGAGCAGCACGCCGGCCACGGAGCCGGCCAACGACGCCCCCAGCACCAAGCCGTACCACCATGCGGGCGCCCCCTGTCGTCGAAGGCTGAAGGCGAGGAGGAACGTGAGGAAGCCGACCACGCCCTTGAGCAGCGACATGGCTCCAAGGGCCAGGGTCACCTCGGGGTGCAGCGCGTGGCGACCGCCGAGGGCGGAAGCCGGCGTGCGCTCGGGAACGCCAACGGGCCCGGTTCGCTCCACCGCGACCGACGTCTCGGCGCCGGCCACCGGCGGCGCGGCGCGCCGACGATGGCGAGCCAGCGGCAGCCGGAGCCCGGACCAGGCGGCCACGATGAAGACCACGACGTCCATTCGCAGCACCCACGGCGCCCCGAACAGCTTCAACACTGCGATAGCGGGCAGCGAGGCCGCGAGCCCCGTCAGCGACGACAGCAGCCCGAGGTGGGCGTTCAAGGAGGCAAGCTCTTCGTAGTGGACGGCGGGCTCGCCCGTGGCGCCGAGGTCCGGTGGTCCCGCCGGCGCGGCGATCGGCGCGCCCGGTGACGACGACGGTGGCAGCACGACGTCGGGGGTCCGCTGCGCCAGCAGGGGGACGATCGACCCTCTGGTGACGAGATACACCTTCGACAACACGAGCATGACGAACGCCTCGGGGAAGAGCAAGAAGTTGTTGACGTCACGGGCCATGAAGATGCACACCACGGCCCGGCCCACGGCCGAGACCACGATCATGGCCCGCCGCGCGCCGCGGCTGCGGTCGATGATCGGGCCCAGCAGCGGCGCGACCACGGCGAAAGGGGCCATGGTGAGCAACAGGTACAGGATCACCCTGCCCCGGGCGGCGTGCGTCGGGACGGAGAAGAACAACGTGCCGGCGAGCGACACGGTGAGCAACGTGTCACCGGCCGTGGCGAGCACCTGCGTCAGGGCCAGACGCCCGAAAGGCGTGCGCTGATCGAGGAGCTCGGCGAACGCATCCCGCAGCAGGCGTCCGAAGCGAGCCGGTGCCTCGCGCCCTCGACCTCGCACCGGGCCATGCTACGGGCCGGTGCCGTCGAGCCCGGCACCACTACCATGGCGCCAGGCCCACGGGTCGCGGGCCCTTGCAACGTGGAGGAGACGACCATGCCGGTGACTGCGTACGTGCTCATCCAAACCGAGGTCGGCAAGGCGGCCCACGTCGCCACGCAGGTCGGCGCGATCGACGGCGTGACCTCCGCGGAGGACGTGACCGGCCCCTACGACGTGATCGTCCGCGCCGAAGCCGGGTCGGTCGACGAGCTCGGCCGGATGGTCGTCAGCCAGATCCAGCTCATCGAGGGCATTACGCGCACCGTCACGTGTCCGGTGGTGAACCTCTGACCTCTGGCCTCTGACCGACGAACGAGCCGGCGGGCGTCAGTCGATCGCGCCGGCCTCGCGCAGTGACGCGATGCGCTCCTCGTCGACGCCCCAGTCGGCCAGCGCTTCGTCGGCATCGAGCCCCGGCGGTGTCGGCGGACGCGACACGCTCGCTGGCGTCCGACTGAAACGGGGCACGGGACCCGGTTGGACCACCCCGTCGACCTCGATGAACGTGTCACGGGCGCGGTTGTGCGGGTGCCGGTGAGCCTCCCACGGCGAGAGCACCGGTGCGCCGCACGCGTCGGTGCCGTCGAACGACGCGGCCCACTGGTCGCGAGTGCGGGTGCGGAAGATGGCGGCGAAGCGCTCTTTCGTCGCCGCCCACTGCGACCGGTCGTTCTGGGCCGGGAGATCCTCGCCGTTGAGGCCGAGCACCTTGATGAGTTCAGCGTAGAACTGCGGCTCGATGGCGCCGACGGCGAACCACTTCCCGTCGGCCGTGTCGTAGACCTCGTAATAGGGCGCACCGGTGTCGAGGATGTTGGCGCCGCGCTGATCGTTCCACAGGCCGAGCTGGTGGAACGAATACGTCATGGTCATGAGGGACGCGGCGCCGTCGACCATGGCCGCGTCGACGACCTGGCCGGCCCCCGAACGCCGGGCGTCGACCAGGGCCGCGGTCACGCCGAAGGCGAGCACCATGCCGCCGCCGCCGAAGTCGCCCACCAGGTTGAGCGGTGGCACGGGCCGGTCACCCGCCCGACCGATCGACCACAACGCGCCCGACAAGGCGATGTAGTCGATGTCGTGGCCAGCGCTCTGGGCCAAGGGACCCTGCTGGCCCCATCCGGTCATCCGCCCGTAGACCAGGCGTGCGTTGCGACTGAGGCACTCGTCGGGGCCGAGCCCAAGGCGCTCGGCCACCCCGGGCCGCCACCCTTCGACCAGTGCGTCGGCCCTGGTGACGAGGTCCAAGACCAGGGCGACACCGTCGGGATCCTTCAGGTCGACGGCGACCGAGCGACGGCTGCGCAACAAGATGTCCCAGTGCGGCCCGTCTTTTGCGACGGGGGGGCTCCCCGTGGCGCGGTCGATGCGCAGGACGTCGGCGCCGGCGTCGGCCAGCAGCATGCAGGCGTAGGGGCCGGGTCCGATCCCGGCCAGCTCCACCACGCGCACCCCCTCGAGCGGGCCGCCCATCGTCACCCTCCTCGCGTCGATTCCGGCGCCGACGGCGTCCGACCACTGGTCGCTTCGGCCTTCCGGGCCAGCGCGACGATAGCGGCCACCACCTCGGGCCACGTCTCGGGGGGCAGCTCGTGCGCCATCCCGGCGATGACCATGTGGACCGCTCCGGGTATCGCGGCCGCCGTCGCCTCACCACCGTCGGGGGTGACCATGCGATCGGCGTCGCCGTGGATGACCAAGGTGGGGACGGCGAGCGACCCGAGCTTTGCCGTGAGATCCCCGGTCGCCAAGATGGCGGCGAGCTGGCGTTCGGATCCCCCGCCGGGCTCGCCCCGGGTGACATGGCGTGTCATACGGGCCCGCACCCGAGCCTCGTCGAAGGCGAATCCCGGGGAGGCAAAGCGCCGGCAGGTCTCCACCTCCCGCTCGACGGGATCGGGGAAGTTCTGGGCCAGCTCGACGAACTCGTCCACCGTCCGGGCGTCTCTGGTCCCGACGCCGGCACCGGTGGTCGAGCTGATCGAGCACAACGAACGCACGCGGCGGGGGTGACTGATGGCCAGGCACTGGGCGATCATCCCGCCCATCGACACGCCGACGACATGGGCGTCGGCGATCCCGAGGGCACCGAGAAGACCGGCCGCGTCGTCGGCCATGTCCCACAGGGTGTAGGTGATCGCCGTGGGCTCGCCGCGCAGAATCGCACCGAAGTCGGGGCGGGGTGCGGAGGCAAAGGAGCTCGAGGCGCCGGCATCGCGGTTGTCGTAACGCACGACGCCGAAGCCCTCGGCGATCAGAAGGTCGCAGAACCCGTCGTCCCACCACTGGAGCTGGGCACCGTGGCCGGCTACGAGAAGGATGGCCGGACGCCCCGCACCGCCGAGGTATTCGCAACAGAGCTCGACGCCGCCCACCGAGACCCGGTCCATTCCTGGATGCTGGTCGGCCCCGACCGGAGGGTCAAGCCCGCGGGCGGTGGTCACGAAACGCGCCCGCGCGTGCCATGCTCGACCGGATGGCACTTCACGCCGAGGGACGAACCGTGCGCGCCTTTTGTCCGGGGCGCGTGAACCTGATCGGGGACCACACCGATTACAACGAGGGAGTCGCGCTGCCGATGGCGGTGGATCTCGGCACGGTCGTGACCTTCACGCCAGACGACAGCTATCGCGTGGTGCTTCGTTCCGTCGGAGAGCCCGATCCGGCCGACGTCGACGTGCACGTCCCCCTCGACCCGGGCCAGCTCCGAGCCATCGAACCGCGATGGGCGCGCTACGTGGCCGGCATGGTCGCCGTGGTGCGCCCGCCCACCGGTGGCCGGGGGACGGTCGAGACGAACCTGCCGGTGGCGTCGGGCATGGCCTCCAGCGCCGCGCTCGAGGTGGCGCTGTCGCTGGCCCTGGGCTTTGAGGGTACGCCGCTCACCATGGCGCGCATGTGCCAACGGGCCGAGCAGGCCGCCACCGGTGTGGCCACCGGCCTCATGGACCAGTGGGTCGTGACCGGCGGCGTCGAGGGCTGTGCCCTGCTGCTCGATTTCGCCGAGATGACCAGTGCGCCCATCGCCATCCCCGACGGGGTCGAGATCCTCGTCGTGCACTCGGGGGAGCGTCGGACACTCGACCGATCCGGGTATGCCGCCCGGCGGGCGGAATGTGAAGCAGCGGCCTACCGTCTCGGGCCGCTCGGGCTGCTCGAGCGTGACGCAGTCGATGCAATCCCCGACGCCGTGCTCCGGCGCCGCGCCCGCCATGTCGTGAGCGAGTGCGAGCGCGTCCGCTCGTTCGCGCACGCCCTGCTCGAGGGCGATCTCGATGCGGCCGGCCAGCACATGACGGCCAGCCACGTGAGCCTGGCCCAGGACTTCGCCGTCTCGACCCCCGCGCTCGACGAATTGGTGGGACGGTTGATCGTCACGCCCGGCGTTTACGGTGCCCGTCTCACCGGCGCCGGCTTCGGCGGGTGCGTCGTGGCCCTGAGTCAGCCGGGCGCGGTCGACCTGGCCACGCTGCGGACACCGGCTTGGCGGTTACGGCCCTCGGCCGGCGCCCAGGTCTTGTCGGGACGCTGAGGTTCGTGGGCGGCGCGGATGTGGCGGAGCCACAGCACCGTGCCGACGGCGATCAACAGATCGCGGGTGACCGAGATCAGCGCCACCGTCGTGACGTACTGGCGCGGATGCACCGAGGCGAGCCTCGACGCCGCCACGGAAAAGGAAAAGGGGAACATGTTGACCACCGACGCCAGAGCCCATGAAATCCGCACCCGGTACAGGGCCCACAGCGGCATGAGCCAGATGAGGTACTGGACCGACAGGACCTTGTTGCCGAGCACGACCAGCGTGAGCGTGGTCAGGCAGGCGGCCTCCAGGGGGATGCGGTTCTTGGCCTGAGCCCACCACACCCACCCGCACCCGACCGCGGCGCAGAGTTCGAACGTGGTGGCCAAGAAGCCGGTGATCGGGCTCACGATGTTGAGGCTGTGGAAGGCACTGTTGAAATGCCAACCGTGCCGGTCGGCCAACACCGACAGGCTGGCCGGCAGGCTGCCGATCTCGACCGGCCGATGGAGGTAGTAGTGCGCGACGTTGGCGATGGCACTCGGGGCGAACAGCGCCGGCAGCACGACGATCACCGCCATCGACCCGGCCATCCACCACAGGCGGCGCAGTGGGACCCGACCGGTGGCGCGCCACTCCCCGATGAGGAGGACGGGCCACAAGGCGATCGGGAACACCTTCAGGAGGAATCCGACCGCGCTCCAGGTCCACGCGCCCGACCAGCGGTCCTGTCGGGCGGCCCGCACTGACCAGAACGCGGCGGCGGCGGCGAAGATGTCGTAGCGGGCGGTGAGGACCATCACCGCGCCCAACGCCAGGTAGACGATGAGCCGGCGGGCGGCCTCCCTGTCCATGCCCGGCACGCCGGACGTCTCGTAGCTCAGGAGGAGCACGAGGAGCGCGATTCCCGCCACCACGGCGAACGCCCAGGGATAGGCCAGGGGCAAGAGCAGCGGCAACAAGAAGACGGCGAGGGCGGGAGCCGGGTACTCGTTCGGGAAGCGGTGCAGCAGCGGCGATGCCAGTGCCGCGTGGGCGTATTGCTGGTACTCGGCGACGTCGGCCGAGTGGAAGGCACCGGCACCGACATAGGCGGCGACCACCCAGAGCACGAGACCGGGCACCACGACCAGGCGCCACTGGTAGCGGACCGACCCGAGCCGACGGTTCAGCCCGTCGCGCCAGGCACCGGGGTCGACCGGATCGGCCGCCCGGCCGGCGACGCCCACCGGTTTGTCGGCACGCCCGCCGGCGCCGACAAGGGCCGGCGTCGAGGTTCGCTGCGAGACAACCGGCGGGATCAACGAACCGCGTCCTTCC
>Ga0181521_10000615_pt1 | contig 44129 bp, 27 predicted proteins | sample PEATcosm2014_Bin_32_FD_119764 | JGI IMG/M metagenome (GOLD analysis project Ga0181521, IMG submission 119764) | Peatland microbial communities from MTU Mesocosm Facility, Houghton, MI, USA - PEATcosm2014_Bin02_60_metaG | ecosystem: Environmental > Terrestrial > Soil > Wetlands > Peat | place...
ATCGCGGAGTTTGCTCCACCAATCGCGAAACGCGCGCGGCCTCGCCGGCGGGTCTGATCGCAAACTGTGACAGAATCGACGCGGGCTTCCGAGATAAACGGCAGACACCACGGTAGCTTACCGGACTGAGAATCACGGGACGCCGCCCAGGACGAAGGAGCCGCGTCTCTACCGGGACTGCCATTACTCTCGCGAGCATCAAAATGAGCAGCAGCAACGCGGCCAGCCCGAACGTACCGTCCCGAGGGCGGCTGGTTGTGTTCGGCGTGCTGGCTCTCGTGCTCGCCGTCCGGATCGCGCATCTGTCGAGCTCCATGCTCAGCCCGCTCACGTATCAGCCGGGGCCGGACGAGGACTACTACCAGCGATTTGGCCAGGCGGTGGCCGCATGGCAGGGTCAGGACAGCCCCGAGTTCACCTTCATGGATCCCGCTTACGGCTATCTGCTGGGCGGAATCTTCAAGCTGTTCGGCGTCAACTTCTTCGCCGTCTATCTGCTGCAGGCGATGCTGGACACGGCCACCGCCTACGCGATAGTCACCATCGGGAAGCTGCTTGGCCGGCCACGGGCGGGCCTGTACGGCGCCGTTCTGTATGGACTGACGGCGACCGCCGTCATGTTCTGCACGACGCTGCTCAAGGAAGTCTGGGTAACCAGCTACCTGGCCTGGTGGGTCGTCGGAGCACTCGTATTGCTCCGCCCCGGGCACAGGTGGGCTTGGTTGCTATTTGGCGTCTACTGCGGCCTCGGTGTTGCCTTGCGGTCGACACTGCTGCTGATGGGCGCCATCGCTCTGTTGCTTCCGGTCGTCGCGATCCCCTACGGCGTGCGCGGGCCCGTTAGCAGGACCGGGGCGATCGCACTAGTTGCCGGCGGCATCGTGCTAGGTCTGCTGCCATGGTCGGCGAGGAATGATCACGCGTATGGCAGCTTGTCGCCGCTGCCGCACAACGGCGGAATCGTGCTGCATCAAATATATAACGACCAGAACCCGAGCGCGGAGAACTGGGTGCCGCAGTTTGTGGGTTATCTCCACCCGAGCGAAATCTGGCGGGGTTACGCGGCGGAAGCCGACACCCGCACGGCGCGCCGGCTGTCACCACCGGAGGTGGACGACTACTGGCGTAGCGAGGCGCTCAATTTCATTCGGCAGCACCCGGCCCAGGTCCTCGGGGACGTGCTGCGCAAGAGCATGAAGTGGCTGGCGGACACTGAAGTCCCGAACAACCGCTCGTACCAGGAAGAGCAGCTGTTCTCGCCGGTGCTGCGGCTGCTGCCAGCGCCCGCGGCGTGGCTGCTGGCGATGGGCCTTGCCGGGCTGGCGTGGCTCGCGCTCGAGGACCGCCGCTGGCCGCTGATCGCCGCGCCGGTCCTCATCTCGTTACTCACCGCAATCGTCTTCTTCGCCGAGTCGCGGTTTCGATTCCATGCCGCGGCCATGCTGGCACTGTGTTCCGGCATCTGGATCGATCAGGTTGCCAGGAACGCCCGCAGTCTGCGCCGGTGGCGAGTGGCGGGCTTTGTCGCACTGGCCGGCGTGATCGGCGCCGCTTCGGTATATCTAGGCACTCAATACCCCGCAGATCCGATGCGCTGGGATCGCATTGTCTGGGGCTACATCAACATGGGCAGGATTTCGCAGGCGCGCGAGCTGGCAGAGCGCGTAGCAAACGAACAGCCGGGCAACGCCTCGATTCAGGAGGCTCTGGGCTTTGCCGCCGCGACGCGCAAGCAATACAGCGAGGCCGCCCACTACTTCGAGCGCGCGATCGAGCTTCGGCCACGGTCGCATGTCGCCCACTACAACCTGGCTCGAGTCCTGCTTGCACTCGGGGATCGGAGCCGGGCTGCTGCGGAGGCGGCTACAGCCGTGAAGCTCAATCCCTCCGCCGACTACAAGGCCCTGCTGAACGAGCTTGGGCCTGAACAGTGATGTGCGGCGCGCCGCTTTCGGGCGGCGTTGCAAAGGTCAGCACCGGCGGTCGCATTGACGCGGTGCCCGGCGGGACGCACTGCACGGCAGTGCTTCACCGTATGCGCGCGCCCTGCCGTGTCAGCTCCCGCTGCAAAGGTCCGATTTGAAGGTCATCGAACGGCTGGCCGGTCTGGATCGAGACTGCCGCGGCGACACCGGCGCCCTGGCCGCTGACGGCGCAGCACATCATGTTCCGGACGGCGGCATGTGACACCTTGTCCCCGCCGATGCAGCGACCGGCGACGAGCAGGTTGGCGACGCCCTTCGGGACGAGGGAGCGGTAGGGCACGTGGAAATACCGTCCGGTCGTCGGCAGGATCAGGATGCCGTAGCCGTCGATGAATTCCGGGAATATGCCGATCGCATCCTCGAACCGACCCTGCTCGCGGACGTCTTGAGCGGTCAGGTTGTAGCGCGCGTCTATCTTTCGTGTGTCACGGATCCCGAGGGTCATGCCGAAATTCCGGAGCTTAGCGCCCTCGCAACCCGGCATGAATCGGCGCAGTGCCTCGACCGCATGGATCGCCTGGCGGCGGCCTTCGATCTCCCCGGCCGTCAGGTCACTGGCATCGGTGCCATCGATATTCGGCAGATGGATCAGGTTCAGATAGGTGAGATCGCCCTGGTCGCTGACCGTGCCCCAGGTCCCGGCGATCGTGCTCAAGCTCGCCGGGATGATCCCGGCGGCGACCGCCTGCTTGAAGGGCTTGCGCAAAAATGGCGAGAACAGGAGGTCTTCCTTCCCCGTCGTCGTGATATCCCATTCCGCATTGCCGGCCCAGTCCTTGTACGTCTGCGGGTCGGCCTTGACCTGCTCGATGAAGCGCTGCTTGTTGACCCCGGTCATCGAGAACATGACGGACGCCGCCATCATCTCTTCTTTCGGTGTCTTGTGGACCAGCGCGCCAGCGCGCGCCGCGACGTCGGCATCGCCGGTCGCGTCGATGACCCGCTTGGCGAGAATGGCCTCGCGCCCGGACTTGCTTTCGATGATGACACCCTGGATGACGCGGCCTTCAATGATCGGTGCCACACACAGGCGGTGGAGCAGCGGGTGCACGCCCGCCTCCTGGACAAGCACGTCGGCGACGTACTTGAACATCTCGGCGTCAAGGGCGTGGCTGATCGACTGGGGCTCCGGCATCGCCGCCCCCATCGCCGCGGCCCGCTGTTCGAACTCGATGCCGATCCCTTCGCAGTCGACCGTCGCTTCGTGGCGGTACCAGGCAAAGCCCTCGACGCCAACCTGCGTGATGTTGCCGCCGAAGCAGCCGTTCCGGTCGAGCAGCGCCGTGCGGGCGCCGGCCCGCGCAGCGGCAAGGGCGGCGGCGAGACCGCCGGGACCACTGCCGACGACCAGGACGTCGGTCTCGAGCACCACGTCGACAGTGCGAGCGGGTTCCGGAATCATCTTCATCGTGCACAGGCTCCTTCGAGGGCCGTCGCGGCCCGACCCGGGCCCCGATCGTCGGCGGATGTCCGGACGCCGGCCGCGGCGTGGCGCGGTGCGACCAAGTTCCGTTCAGCGATTGACGTCCACCACAACGCGACCGCGAACCTGGCCTTTAAGAATCTCTGCAGCGAGTCGTGGCACGTCCTGGAGGCCGGCGACGATCGTCATCGCTCCGAGCTTGTCGAGAGGTAGATCGGTGCACAGGCGAGCCCAGGCGGTGAGACGCCGTTGCGTCGGACACATGACGGAGTCAATGCCGAGGAGGTTTACGCCCCTCAGCAGGAACGGAATGACGGTGTGCTCGAGCTTTGTGCCGCCGGCCAGGCCGACCGCGGCTACCGAGCACGCGTATTTTGTCTGTGCCAGCACGCGCGCCAGCGTGTTTCCGCCGACCGAGTCGACGCAGCCGGCCCAGCGCTCGCCTTCCAGAGGCCGTTTGGCGGGCTCCGCGAACGGTGATCGGTCGACGATGGCGGTTGCGCCGAGGTGTGTCAGATAGTCGTGGGCGTCGGCTCGGCCGGTCGAGGCAATCACGTGATAGCCGCGTTTCGCGAGGATCGCGGTCGCGACCGATCCGACGCCGCCCGCTGCACCCGTGACGAGCACCTCGCCGGAGGCGGGCGTGACCCCATGGGCCTCAAGCGCCATCACCGCGAGCATCGCCGTGAATCCGGCGGTGCCGATCGCCATTGCCTGGCGCGTCGTCAGATCTGCGGGCAACGGGACCAGCCAGTCGCCGTTCACCGCCGCCTTCTGCGCACAACCGCCCCACTGCACCTCGCCGACGCGCCAGCCGGTGAGCACCACCTTGTCGCCGGGCCGGTAGGCCGAATGACGGCTGTCGAGCACGCTGCCTGCGAAATCGATCCCGGGCACATGGGGATAGCGCTTGACCAAGCCCCCGGCCCCGCTGACGACGAGGCCGTCCTTGTAATTGACGGTCGTGTACTCAACCGCGACGGTGACGTTCCCGTTTGGCAGCGCGGTTTCGTCGAGCTCGCGAATGGAGTGGGTAACGGTGCCGTCCGCGTCGTCCAGCACCAACGCTCTGAACATGCTCAATCCCCATTGAGGGCGCGATCACTGGCGCCCTACCAGACCCATCAACCCTATTCTGTCAGACGGACGGCGCCAATTCATTAGGATTGTCCGGTCCGCCGTCACGAGGACCGCCGATGAGGCCAAGTGCTGGCATCGTGTGCCGGCCTCCTCTATCTTGGTGTCTGCGCCCAGCGATGCCGGGCGCGCTCGCGCACGAGCGGTCGTTCGTCGCAGCCCTGGCGCACGCGGCCGTGCGCGTAGAGTTTCGGGAATCGTCCGGTTGGCAAGTCGCCCGGCGCGCACCGGGAGCCCGATTACAGTTGCCCGTATTCACTGCCGCGCATGCAGGTCACGTGCGCAGGGGCCCCTGTTCATTGTGCGATCATTTGAATCGGCCGATCGGTCCAGTGTTCGCAAGGAGGGCGGTACATGTCCGATAAAAAAATAATCGCAGTCACCGGAGCCACGGGTGCGCAGGGGGGCGGGCTCGTCCGCGCAATCCTCGCTGATCGCCTGGGTCAATTTGTAGCGCGGGCCGTCACCCGCAAACCCGGGTCGGAAAAGTCCCTCGCGCTCGCAAAGCTTGGCGTCGAGGTCGTGGCAGGCGATGCCGACGATCCCCCGAGCCTCGACCGCGCTTTCACCGGAGCGTACGGCGCCTTCTGCGTGACCAACTTCTGGGAGCATCTCTCTGCAGAACGGGAGACCGCCCAGGCCGCGGCGATGGCTCGGGCAAGTCGGAAGGCCGGCGTTCAGCACGCCGTTTGGTCGACGCTCGAGGACACGCGCACCCGCGTGCCCCTCGACGACGGCCGGCTGCCGACGCTTCACGGCAAATACAAGGTGCCGCACTTCGACTCGAAGGGCTCAGCGGATCGTGTATTTGCCGCGGAGGGGGCACCGACCACTTACCTTCTCGCCTCCTTCTACTGGGAGAATTTTATCCATTTCGGAATGGGGCCGCGTACCGGACCGGGCGGAGACCTCGTGCTTGCGCTGCCGCTCGGGGGCGCCAGGCTTCCCGGCATCGCAGTGGAGGATATCGGCAAGTGTGCTTATGGCCTGTTCCGCGGCGGGACCGGGACCGTGGGGCAGCGCGTCGGCATCGCGGGTGAAGTCCTGTCCGGCGTGGACATGGCGGCGAAGATGGGGCGAGCTCTCGGCCGCACCGTCACCTTCACCGACGTGCCGTTCGACGTCTACCGCGCCCTCTGTTTCCCCGGCGCGGAAGATCTCGGCAATATGTTCCAGTACCAGGCCATTCTCGGAGATGAGTTCCTCCGGAGCCGCGACCCCGCGCGCTCACGCCTGCTGGACCCGGAGTTGCTGTCGTTTGACGCGTGGCTCAGAGCCAACATCGGCCGAATACCGGTCGGGTAAGCGAACCATTGGGTGTGGCCCCGCGAAGCACAGGGCCAGCGACGGTGCCGCAGCCAAGCTCAAGGACGCCAATCAGCAGGGATTCCCCTGCGGGCCGGTCCGCTGACAGCGGGGCGAAGCGCGCGCGGACCAGGGACCGGAGCGCACTATAGGTCGGAGTCGCACTATCCAAAGGAGGCAGGTCGCCTCGTCGTCGGTTCGACCGAGCCCCCGCCTGACACACGGGTAGCTCGGTCAAACCTTTGGCAGTTGCCGATCGAGATCCGTCTCAGAACTTCACGCGAAGGCCAAACATGACGGTCGTCTGCGATTCGCTTCCGGAGGTCCCGACCGTGGTACCGACAAACCCGTTCGCAAGGCCGTCAGTGACTTCCGACCAGTTCACGCCGCCATAGACGTCGTAGTGCTTGTTGATGACGTAGTCCGCCACAAAGGACGCCTCGTTAAAGTCGCCTGAGCAGAGCAGACCCGCCGCAGAGCAACCGATGCCTTGTGTGCCAGTCAGGCCATGACCGATCGTCCAGTCGTTCTGAGTGACGTGATAATACGCGCCGATGAGGTTCCAGCCATCGCTTCGCGCGTACCGCACGCCCACCCACTCCATGTTGTAAACGGCCGAGTCGTTGATATTGAGCGGAACCGTAATCGCGTAGTCGCCCTGGGCGCTACCGACCGAGTAGTCGGAATGCGCTTTCTCCATATGGGAGTACCCAGCGTAGACTGTGAACTTGTCCTTCGCACCGGTATCCCCGATGTCAACGGTATATTTGCCCATCACGTTCCACGATGTGTCATCGGAGATGTAGGTAGACAAGCCCGGCGAGGGGACGGGATTGGCAGGATCGTCGAGCGAGGACCTCAGGTTAACGACGCCCTTCTCATTCTGGTACGTGGCGTCGAGAGACAATCCCGCGTAGGTCACGCCCAGGTCGGCACCGTAGGCCTTGCCGAACATACCGGTATCCTGGCCGCCGCTCGAGTACATCGCCGAAATCCGCACCGGGCCGTTCGCAAGCGCGTACTTGACCGAGTTGTCCCAGCGCGCTCCCTGCGTGCTGCCGGCGCCTCCGTTGAAGCCCGAATAGCCGAGGAACGAGAAGGCATAGGACAGAGCTTGCGGATCGTAAACCGCAAGCGCGTCGAGCTGCAGCGAGTTGTGACGCCCGAACGTGAGCGTGCCGGCGTCTTTGTTGCTCACCCCACCAAAAAGCATGCTGTTGAAGAGCTGACCGCACCGGCTGCTGTCGGCGTTCGCGGTCTGGCTGCCCTGCGGCACGCCACCATTGTCGGCGATGCTCTTGCAAGCATCCGTCAACTGGCCGGACAGCGGATTGAATCCGGTCTCAGCCCTCGCCACGAGGCTCCAGTCATCAACGATCGGCTGGGCCACCCGTATGCCGATCTTCGATTGCTCGAGGCCGCTCTCGGCGACCGTCGACACGGAGCCTTGGAAATTCCGCGTGGTCGTGAAGGCCTGATACTCGAGACCGCCGGGCAAGGAGGCGTTCAACGGAACGCCGTGATTCTGATAGGCGTAGCCAATATCGACCGTTCCATAAATGGTAACCCCGCCCAGCGACAAACTGTCGGGTAACGGGTCCTTCATGTCCGCCTGCGCAGATGCGCAAGCACACGCCAGAGCGATCGCCGCTCCGATCGAATAACTGCGTCTGTTCATTTCATTTCCCTCCGTGAAGATGACTGTCGCGTGGGGATCTTGGAGGAGCCGTGAATGCCGCCTTTCAGGGCACGCAGATGGATTTCGTCAGGCTCATCTCCGTCTCCCCCCCACGAAGCGATTGACGGATCGTAGGCCGCCAACCGCTGGCCGGACATACGTACTTTTGTTCTAAATGCAACAGTTATGAGCGTTGTATCGACCAAGACTGGAGCCGTTTTTTTTGCTCCGGGCGTGATTCTGTTGCGGCCTCGCAACGCGAAGGCTCATACCCAAACGCACCTTACACCGCGGACTGCCAGCCGGTCTACCGGCGGATTGGCGGCAACCTTGACCGATAGTCGACGGGAGCAAGGCGCTGCGGCATGCAACTCATTGGTATTACAAAAATTAATTCTCATTCGCCATCGACTTTCCCAGAACCGTTGGCCAGGAGACCGGAGGCCGTAGCGGGACTGGAGGATCCGGCGCGCCGATAATCCCGTCGACACGCGGGCAGCAGGTCAAGACCGGCCGGCGCGCTGCGCTCACGCTCGCGAGGCCTTCGCGAGCGAGCGTGCTCCGATCGGTGACGATCGCGGACGAAGTCGACGCATCGATCGAAGGCTTAAGTCGAGTGAGGACCGATGCCGTTCGGGCGCGCCTGGACACCCGCCGGTACCTCAAGGCCTTTTTACTGCATCACGGTCTTCGCTCCACCGGCGAGATTTCGTCCGCGGAGGCACCTGAATGATGTCTGGCCACGACGTCGATCGCTTACCTAGCCCAGCACATCGCCTTCGCCGGACACCGTCCCGCGCTCGGCGATCGTGACGCTCTGGTACAGCAGCTACATCAGACGCTGAAGCAGCCGGTTGAACGCTGACGGAGAGGGGTCGGTGCCACACCATCCGGGGTAAGCGGATGCACTGGGATCTGAAATGCCGCCGTGCACGGCAGAATCAGGGCGACCAAAGCGTGTGCCTGGGCTCTAAGCTGCCTGTGTGCGCTTTTGCGCTTCGCTCATCGCGATGCCGCGTCGCTCAGGACCGAAAGCCACCATCAAGGTTATGACGATGGCGACAGTCCCGACGACGATCGCCATCGCTGCGCCGTAGTTGTTGCCATGGGCCTCGGCAATCGCGACCTGCAGATTCAGGTTCACGGCCGCCAGCAGGTTGCCCAGCTGGTAGACAAATCCCGGAAACGTTGCGCGAATCTCCGGGGGCGATAGTTCGTTCAGATGGACGGGAATCACGCCCCAGGCACCCTGCACTGCGATTTGCATCAGAAATGCCCCGGCGGCCAGGACCAAGGGCGTCGAGCCGAAGGCCCAGAACGGCAGCGCCGGGAGTGCGATGAGCGCCGCGATCATGATGGCCCTGCGCCGCCCGATCTTCTCGGACAGCGCGCCGAAGAACAGTCCCCCGCAGATCGCTCCAATGTTTGCGATAGCCGTTATCAGCGAGCTCAAATGTGTGTCGAAGTGATGCTGGACCTTCAGGAACAGGTTCGGGTAAGCATCCTGGGATCCATGGCTGAAAAAATTGAACGCGGTCATCAGAAGGATGCCGTACACCGCGAGCTTCCAGTCGCGCCGTAGCACCGCTAGGGCGCCCATGCGCGGAGCGTGTTGCTGCTCTTTCCACGCGGGCGACTCGTCGACCCCCCGCCGGATGAAGAATACGAGAACAGCCGGGATCACGCCGAGAACGAACATGTAACGCCAGCCGAGCCTGTCATAGAGCAGGTACACGGCTAGCGATGCGAGGAAATACCCCGATGGGTAGCCAGCCTGCAGCAAGCCCGACACCATGCCGCGCGCCGAGGCAGGAATGGTCTCCATCGTCAGAGCGGAACCGATACCCCACTCCCCGCCCATCGCCACACCGAACAGGGCACGGACGATCAGGAGTGTCGTCATGTTTGGCGAAAATCCCGAGACCATCTCCAGAAATGAATACGCGAGGATGTTCCACATGAGCGTGGGTTTTCGACCGAATCGGTCAGCGAGCCGGCCAAACAGGAAGGCACCCACCGGTCGCATGCCCAGCGTCAGCAGGACCGCCGTCGAGACGACCTGCATGCTGGAGTGCAGTTCTCCTGAGATGTCCTTGAACATGAACACCATCAGGAAGAAGTCGAACGCATCCAGGGTCCAGCCCAGATACGCTGCTACGACCACATTGCGCTGGCTCTTGGTCCACGTCATGCGGCTCTTCTGATCAGGGGTTCACTTCGCTTTGGCACCGATGGCGGCGCTAGGAGATGTCGTGCACCGCAGCCGGCGCATCGATCACTCGCCCAGCAACGCGGCGGACGCAATGGGTCGGCGCAGCATGTGATCGAAGTCTAGCCGCCAACGTTTCGAAACCCAATGTCTGTCGCGGACTTTGATGACGTCGCGGCTCGGCTCCGAGGGCGTGCGGTTGGGTGAAGCCGCACCGATGGACACCGCTTGGGGATTCCTGCGGCAACAGCCCATGCATGTTCTCCATGTTCCGCGCAGCCGACGGTGCGCGGATCGCCGACACAGATCGCCACATTCGCGGCAACGGTGAGGTTCTTGTGCTTCGCTTCTCATGTCCACGATCCCACGGAAATGACTGACTCACGGATGCGGAAGGTGTTCGGCATGCCGCGAGAAGGTCGAGGTTCACGGCTCGCCGCAACCGGCGCCGCGCGGACGATTGCGGTCGACCTGCCTGCGGTCAGGAAGCATTTGCAACGAGTGACTTGAACCAGGAGAAACGCCCACGAGGTAGGGGCAGAACGTACGTTTGGCCGTGATCGTCGGGTGGTTCGCAGGCTTCGGGAGAAATTTCAAGCTATTGTTTTTTATTAGATATTCGGTGGGCCTGCGTGGCAAACCGGAGAGGTGTCCGGGGCACCATGCCCAGCACGCGCTTGAAATTCCGTGAGCCACTTGACGACGCAGCGGCGATTGCATGCGCTCGTCCACAAGGACCCGCCCCGAGCTATCACGCAGGCGCGGCGAGCGGTGCACTCACGCGCGAGGGCGCCGGTCGACGGCCGCCTGCCGTAGGGCCGAGGGGCGCGATCACGACCGTTGCCGTGTAGCACGGTCCGTGGCGTTCAAAAGGGGTTCTACGATCGCGGCTTGTCGAGCTGACCAGGCCCCAAATCATGGACTTGCAAGCGAAGACTCGCGCTGAAGCTCGCTCGAGCGACGGGCTCGCTTTGCGTGAGGGGAAAAACCCGTGTGGGGGCGCTGCTTGACGCGCCGAGAAGCGGAAGTCGCGATCATCGCCCGGCACTCCCACGAAAAAAGGCCCGGCGACGCTCCGGAATTAGACCGCTAACTCATTGTTGCGAATATCTGACACGCGGTTTCTCGGTCCCGAACCTTGGCGATGCTGGAGTTGATGCGCATCCGTCGATGCCGGGATCAACCCGGGGAAGCGGAATTTCATTTGTTTGCAACGTCAGGCTTGGTAACATTTGCCTTAGGGCGCGGCGGTGTTGCAAAAATGTCTCGCTGACAATGGGGATTAGATCTTGACTGTTGCAACCGTGGGCTCGCGAGTCATCGCTGCGCGCATCACGGTACGAAGTCAGTACACACAATCGGTACGAAACGGCGTAACCCGCCCGTGATTGCTGTCGTGTTTCGACTGTAGTTTTTTTGCGGTTCAACCACCGCCCTCAGGGAGAGGATCTTGAAAACCAATCACAAGCTGACGTACGCAATCCTGGCGGCGCTGAGCGCGCACGCTGGCGCATCCCACGCCGCTGGCGAGGCCTCCGTGGCCACGACGTCGGGTATTGAAGAGGTCGTCGTAACGGCGCAGCGTCGCTCCGAATCGGTCCAGGACGTGCCCATCACGATTCAGGCGATCACCGGCGCCCAGCTGAGCCAGCTCAACGTCTCGACGTTCGACGACGTTCTGAAGTACCTGCCGAACGTGACCTTCAGCTCGAACGGCCCGGGCCAGGGCAACATTTACATGCGTGGGCTGAGCGCGGGTTTTGCCGGCAATCAGTCGAGCGCGGCGATCGACCCGTTCCCGAACGTCGCCGAATATCTCGACGATGAGTCGCTGTCGTTCCCGGCGCGCAACGTCGACGTCTACATGGTCGACATGGAACGCATCGAGGTGCTGGAAGGCCCGCAGGGCACGCTGTACGGCGGCGGCTCCGAAGCTGGTGCGATCCGCTATATCACGAACAAGCCGAAGCTCAACGTCACCGAAGGCAATACCGAGCTCTCCTACGGCACGACCGCCCACGGCGACCCGAACACGTCGGCCAACGGAACGATCAATCTGCCGCTGATCAAGGACACGCTCGCGATCCGGGCGACCATCTACAACGACCGCCGCGGCGGCTACATCGACAACGTGCCGAGCACGTTCACGCGCAAGTCGACTGATCCGGGCGTGGCCGCGTACACCAACTACCCGGCCAACGCGCCGGGCGCGAACAACTATGCGCTGGCACAGAACGCGCAGAACCCGGTGACCTACACCGGCTTGCGCGTCTCGGCCCTGTGGCAGGTCAACCAGGACTGGAGCGTGCTGCTCCAGCAGAGCTACCAGAACATGGACGCGGAGGGCATGGACGCCCAGTTCCCGGTCGGCTCGGACGGCCAGGCGCTTGGCCCGTGGCAGGAGACCTCGTTCTCGCCCGCGTATGACAAGGACAGATGGGAGAACACGTCCTGGACCGTCAACGGCAAGCTCGGCGATCTGAAGGCGGTGTACACCGGAGCGTACCTGTCGCGGACCATCGATAACGCGATGGACTACACGAACTACGCGCGTTCGGCGGGCGGGTTCTACTACACCTGCCCAGGCGGCCCGAACCCGATCGGCAAGGGTACGCCGTTGACCTGCTATTCGCCCGTTTCCTCGTGGAACGACCACGTCGAGAGCACGCACCAAAGCCACGAGATCCGGCTCAGTACGCCCGACGACTGGCGCGTGCGCGGCCTGATCGGAGGCTTCTGGGAGGACTTTGAGATCAAGGACGACATGAACTTCTTGTACAAGTCGATTCCGTCATGCACGCCAGCGAATCTGGCCGCCTACCAAGCGGGTGGCCCGATCTGTGTCGGCAACGTGATCCCGTACCCGGGCGCAGCCGCGATCGATCCGACCGCGCGCAACGACCTGACGGCGTTCGGCGAGGACCTGCAGCGCGGCTACAAGCAGACGGCGTTCTTCACCTCGATCGACTACGACCTGATCCCGAAGGTGCTGACGGTGACCGGCGGGACCCGCTGGTACAAGTACACCGAGAGCATGTACGGCAGCCAGTACTCGACGAGCCCCGGCTGCGTCGGCGTGCCAAACGGCCAGTGCGTCGGCTCCGACCTCACGGCTGCGACCCACGCGGCCGACTACAGCGGGTTTCGCAGCCGCGGCAATCTCACCTGGCACGTAACGCCGGACGCGATGGCCTATTACACGTTCTCGCAAGGTTTCCGGCCGGGCGCCGGCAACCGCAAGGACAGCGCGGAGGTCAAGATCGACGTCAATCCGCTGACCGGCCAGCCAACGGTCGGCTACGACGCGAACCCGACGTTGGTCAAGCAGTACAACAAGCCGTACACCTATCCCCCCGACACGTTGACCAACAACGAGATCGGCTGGAAGACCGAGTGGTTGGACCACCGGCTGCAGGTCAACGGCTCGGCGTACATAATGGACTGGAAAGATGTCCAGACGCTGATCTATAACCCGCCGATCTACGGCAACACGACCTTCGGGGTGCAGGGCCCGGACTACCGGATCAAGGGCATCGAACTGCAGTTGATCGCCCGGGTCACCGACGGGCTCACCGTGCAGGGCTCGATCTCGCACAACAATGCGTCGGAAACGAACTCGCCGTGCATTGCGTCGTCGAATAAAACGGCGCTCAACCCGACACCGATCGGCAGCTGTCTCTCGGAAGTATGGTCGGCCGGGATGCACGAGAACGTCCCGCTGATGAATCCGCTCGGAGCGGTCGGAGCGACGCCAGCTTTCTCGCCGACGCTGGAGTACAACGTGCGTGCGCGCTACGACTGGGACGCGAACGAGTACAAGATGTTCGTCATGGTCGGGGCGAGCCACGTCGGCTCAATGAGTAACGAGCCGAGCAGCTTCCAGTCGGGCGAGGGAGTCGTGGATCCGACGACCACGTGGTTGCGCTACAACCAACCGGGCTACACGACCTACGACGCGTCGGTCGGCGCCGCGTACCAGAATTGGAGAGTGGAGCTGTCTGGCTCCAACCTCGGCAATTCGGACGCGAGCCTCTTCACCTCGTCCGGCCAGTTCATTGAATCGCAGGTGCCGCTGCGGCCACGTGTGCTCACACTGAAGGCCAGCTACAAGTTCTGAGCAGCGCGCCCGGCTCACGCGAAGGCGTGAGCCGGGCGCGGGCACGTAGGGCCGGCATGCGGCAGCTGGCCCACGGGTTGGGTTAGACTCGACGGCGGGCAGTGACGCCCGCTCTTCGTTCTGTATGATGACCATGACCGCAAGTGCGCCGGCTGCCGGCACCTCGCCCGTGCAGCTCGGGGTCGAGCGTGTTCGCGCGCTCGTCAAGGCGCGGCGCTACCGGCGCTAGGGCGTTGCCGCGAGGAACCACCCCGATGCCGCCAGGACGCCTCGACCCCTGCCCTTGCGGCAGTGGCCGCAATTACCACCAGTGCTGCGGCAGAACGGCGGCCGGCGCAGCACGGGCGGCTGCAGATGCAGCACGCGCCTGGGCGCTGCTGCAGGCCGGACGGCCGGCTGAAGCCGAGGCCGAGTGCGAACGCCTTCTCGCCGGCCAGCCGACGCTCGGCCAGGCTCTGCTCTGCCTGGGCCTCGCGCGACGGATGCAGGGGAAAGACGCCGTCGCCGCACTTGAGTCGGCGAGCCGCTCGCTGCCAACCGATGCACAGTTGCACTACGTGCTGGGTCAGGCGCTTGAGGACCATCGCCGGATCGGGCACGCCGCCCAGAGCTTTGCGCGAGCGGCCGCGCTGCGACCCGATTTCGCCGAGGCGCACAACGAGCTCGGTCGGGTGCTCCTCGAGCTCGGTCGGACCGACGAGGCCATCGCCAGCTGTCGGCGCGCGCTCGCGCTGCGCCCCAACTTCGCCGAGGCGCTCGGCAACCTGGCGAACGCCGAGCGCGCGCGCGGAGCGCTGCCGGCCGCGATCGAAGGGTACCGGCGTGTTACCGAGCTCGAGCCTGAACTTGCCGAGGCGCACCACCACCTCGGCAGCGCGCTCGCCGAAGCCGGCGACCCGGACGCGGCGATCGTCAGCCTGCGACGCGCGATCGAGCTTCGTCCGGGCTACTGGAGCGCCGTCGCGCAGCTGACGCGGCTGCTGACCGCTGCCGGTCGCGGTGCCGAGGCGATCCCCTATTACGAGCGGCTGCTTGCGCGCGACCGCGACACGGAGATACTGCTCGAGTACGGGAACCTGCTCGCCGGGCTCCGCCATTACGAGTCCTCGGCACGCTGTTTCCGCGAAGCGCTCGCCGGAGCGCCGCACGATGCGCGGCTACACGCGAACTTGAGTCACGTGCTTCAATGCCTCGGCGACCTGAGCGGCTCGATCGAGTACGGCCGACGGGCCGTCGAAGTCGATCCTCGGTTTCCGGAGGCGCATCTTCACCTCGGCAACTCGTTGTTCGCAATCAACGAGATGCACGCGGCCGCCGCGGCCTACGGCGCAGGGCTCGAGGTTGCCCCCGACCACGCCGCGCTCCACACCGCGCTCGCGATGGCCGAACGATCGCTCGGCCTGCTGGACAGCGCGGAAGCGAGAACGCGCCGGGCGCTTGCGATCCGGCCCGGCGCCGCGGACGCCATCGCGCTGCTCGGCGGGCTCGCGATCGATCGCGGACGATTCGACGACGCCACGGAGTTGTTACGCGAAGCCTTGGCAATCGACCCCGACCTTCCGGAGGCGCTGACCAGCCTGATGGCCATGCGCAAGATGACGCACCAGGATGCGCCTTGGCGGGATGCGGCGCAGCGCCTGCTCGCGCGCCCGTTGCCGATCGCGCACGCGACCAACCTGCACCACACTGTCGGTAAATACTACGACGACGTCGGCGACTACGACGCGGCGTTTCAGCATCACCGCGAGGGCAACGAGCTCGCCCGCCGAAGCCGGCCGCGCTACGACAGCGCCGGGATGACGCAGCGGGTTACGCGCCTGCTCGCGATCTTCGATCGGTGCGCACTCGAGACGTTGCGACGCGCCGGACTCGACTCCGAGCGCCCAGTGTTTATCGTCGGGATGCCGCGGTCTGGCACGACGCTCGCGGAGCAGATCCTCGCCTCGCATCCGCACGTCCACGGAGCGGGCGAACAGCTCTACTGGAACTTTGCGGCGGATCTCGAGGCCGCGGCGCCGCCGGAGCAGCGCGCTGCGACGATCGCGGAGCTCGGCCGCGAATATCTCGCGACGCTTGCGAGGCTGTCGGCCGGGGCGGCGCGCGTCATAGACAAGCTGCCCAGCAACTTCAGGAACCTCGGCCTGATCCACGCGGCGCTGCCGCAGGCGCGCGTCATTCATCTTGAGCGCAATCCGCTCGATACCTGCGTGTCGATCTACTTTCAGGGTTTCACCGCCGGCCACCCGTATGCGACCGACTTCGAGGACCTCGCGCATTACTACCGCGAGTACCGGCGCCTGATGGCGCACTGGCGCGCGACGTTGCCGGTGCAGACGCTGCTCGAAGTCCCGTACGAAGGCCTCGTCGAGGACCCCGAAGGCTGGAGCCGGCGGATGCTCGCGCACATCGGCTTGTCGTGGGACCCGCGCTGCCTCGAGTTCCACCGCACTGAACGCCCGGTCCTGACAGCGAGCCGCTGGCAGGTGCGCCAGCCCATTGGCAAGGGCTCGGTCGGGCGGTGGCGCCGCTACCAGCGGTTCCTCGAGCCGCTGCGCGAGGCGCTAGGCGAGGACGCGCTCGAACGTGGTCGCGAATCGACGCTGCCGGCGAGCCACTCCGGCTGATCGGGCCGAGTGCGGCACAGGCGTTACGTGATAATGGCCAAGGTGAACAGCAAAGATACCGAGACCTTTATCAACTCCCTCATTTCGCACGCTCACCAGCTGCCTAGCGAGCTTTACTGGTCGCTGACCTGGGATCGGGGCAAGGAAATGACGGACTACCAATGCCTTACATTGGCGACCAATATCAGGGTTTGCTTTTGTGATCCGCAGCACCTCTGGCAACAAGGCTCGAATGAGAACACCAATGGCCAGTTCAGGCAGTACTCCCCCAAAGGAACGGACCTGTCAGATCGCTCGCAACCCGAACTGAATGCGGTGGCACGGCAGCTCAACGAACGGCTCCCGAAGACGCTAAACTTCGAAACACCAGCACAACGATTTAGCGAGTGTGTTGCGTCGATCGGTTGAGTCGACAACCCACAGCTGCCTGTCGCGAACGTCCGCATCCTGGGAGCTCAGTTCAACACGTCGTCTGGCCATGATCAACCCGACCACAGACCGTCCGAGTCCATCACCGGTAGAACAGGAGGTTCGCCGGATACACGAGCTCGTGAAGAACCGCCAGTTTGCAGAGAGCCTGCGGGCGGCCGAGGCACTGGCAGTCCAGCTGCCGGAAAACCGCGATGTCCTGTATCTGATCGCAGTGAGCCAACGGCACCTGGAGAGGATTCCAGCGGCGCTCGCGACACTCGAGCGGCTCGAGCAACTGCACCCAGCGTTCAGCCGCCTGTATCAGGAGCGCGGCAACTGTTACGTCGCTATGAAAGATGCGCCGCGGGCGATCAACGCGTTCCTCCGCGGCGTGCACATCAATCCGGCGCTGCCGGCGAGCTGGAGCATGCTCGAGGGTCTGTACCGGATGACAGGTCAGACCGAGAATGCCGGCATGGCGGCTGCGCACGTCGCCACCCTCAAGCGCCTTCCGCCAGAGGTCGTGCACGCGACGAGCCTGTTTTCGGACGGTGAGCTGACTCTGGCGGAGAACATCGTCCGGGCCTATCTGCTGAAGCATGGCAACCACGTCGAGGCCATGCGGCTACTCGCCCGGATCGGGCTCAAGCGCGAGGTTTTCGACGACGCGGAGCTGTTGCTCGAGGCCGTCCTTGAACTCGCACCGGACTACCGTGCCGCGCGGCACGACTATGCCGTCGCACTGCTGGAGCGGCACAAGTACCGGCCGGCGCGCGAGGAGATCGAGAAGCTCCTGAAGCTCGAGCCCCGGAACAAGGAGTACCGGACACTCTACGCGAACGCGTGTGTCGGCCTCGGGGAGCACGAGAAAGCGCTGCCGCTCTACCGGGACCTGCTCGTCGACGCGCCGCGCCCGGACGACGTGTACCTGTCGATCGCTCATTGCCTCAAGACGCTCGGTCGACAGCACGAGGCAATCGAGGCCTACCGGGCTTCGGCGGCTGCGCGTCCGGATTTTGGCGATGCCTACTGGAGCCTCGCTAACTTAAAGACCTATCGCTTTACGGACGACGAGATGGCGCGCATGCGCAGCGAGGAGACCGCGCCGTCCACCCAGCTTGTCGATCGCTATCATCTGTGCTTCGCGCTCGGCAAAGCCTACGAGGACCGGGGTGAGTATCAGGAGTCTTTCCGCTACTACGAGCGCGGTAACGCTTTCAAGAGAAGCGAAAGCCGCTACCGGCCGGAACCTATCGAGCGCAACACCCGCTTGCAGATCCAAGTGTGCACGCGGGAGTTTTTCGGGAGCCGTGTTGGTGTTGGAGCTACGGACCCCGATCCGATCTTCATCGTCGGACTGCCGCGTGCCGGTTCCACGTTGCTCGAACAGATTCTCGCCTCCCATTCGCGCGTTGAGGGCACCCACGAGCTGGCCGATATCCAGAGGATGGCGATGGAACTTCAGGGGCGCGATCCCGACTTGAGTCATCCGCGCTACCCCGGCGTGCTCGCGGAATTGAAGCCCGGAGACTTTCTCAGGTTGGGCGAGAAGTATCTGAGGGATACGCGCTTCTACCGCACAAACAAGCCGCGGTTCATCGATAAGATGCCGAATAACTTCAGGCATATCGGCCTGATCCACCTGATACTGCCGAATGCGAAGATCATCGACGCCCGACGCGAGCCGATGGCGTGCTGCTTCAGCAATCTGAAGCAACTGTTTGCAAGGGGGCAGGAGTTCACCTACAGCGTCGAGGACATCGCGCGGTATTATCGGACGTACCTCGAACTGATGCGGCACTGGGACGACGTGCTTCCAGGACGAATACTGCGGGTGTTCCACGAGGACGTCGTCGACGACCTCGAAGGCAACGTCCGGCGAATTCTCGATTTCTGCGGCCTCGAGTTCGAGCCGGCGTGCGTTGAGTTCTACAAGACTGAGCGCAGCATACTGAGCGCTAGTTCAGAACAGGTGCGTCAGCCGATTTTCCGAGAGGGCCTCGACCAGTGGAAGAATTTCGAGCCGTGGCTCGGCCCGCTCAAGGACGCGCTGGGCGACGCCCTTGTCAGGTACCGCAGCTAGAGGCTGCACCTTGATTCCGCGGCAGCATCCCATCAGCGGGCACCGGATATAATGCGCAATGTGCGGCATTCGGCCGCGATGGAGTGATCCTCACCCACCACGAGGTGCGGGTGCCGGCCTGCTGATCCACAGCACCGCCAATCCGGCGCCCGCCGTCGAACGGCTCGCGAGCTAACTCGTCCCCGCCAGTTCCAGGTACCACGGAAGCACTGTCCATGAGCACGCCAATACTCCTGACCCCCGGCCCTCTGACGACCTCAGCGGACACCAAGGCCGCGATGCTGTCGGACTGGGGATCGTGGGACAGTGCGTTCAATACTCTGACCGCATCGGTGTGCCGCGACCTCGTCGATCTCGTCAACGCCCGGGACGACCACGCCTGTGTGCCCCTGCAGGGCAGCGGGACGTTCGCCGTCGAAGCAGCAATCGGCACACTCGTCCCGAAGGGCGGCAAGGTACTGGTGCCGGACAATGGCAGCTACTGTAAACGCATCGTGCGGATCCTGGGCTATCTGGGTCGCGAGGCCGTCGTCCTCGCTCACGGCGAGCAAGAGCCGGCTGCTCCCACGCGGATCGACGCGGCATTGACTGCCGATCCGGCGATCACGCACGTCGCGCAGGTGCACTGCGAGACCGGCACGGGAATCCTGAATCCGCTTCCGGAGATTGCGGCGATCGTGGCACACCAGCGCCGCGGTTTGATCATCGACGCAATGAGTTCGTACGGCGCCATTCCCATCGACGCTCGAACCCTCCGCTTCGACGCATTGATCGCGGCGTCCGGGAAATGTCTCGAGGGCGTGCCTGGCATGGGGTTTGTGATAGCCCGCCGAGCGGCGCTAGAGCGCTCAAGCGGCAACAGTTGTTCGCTCGCAATGGATTTGCTCGACCAGTGGCAGTACATGCAGAAGACCGGTCAGTGGCGGTTCACTCCGCCAACGCACGTCGTTGCCGCATTGCGCGCCGCCATCGACCAGTACCAGGTGCAGGGTGGACAACCGGCTCGTCTGGCGCGGTACACGGAGAATTGCGCTGCACTAGTATCGGGAATGCGGGCGCTGGGCTTCAAGACATTCCTGCCGGACGCCCTGCAGGCACCGATCATCGTCACTTTCTACGCGCCGCGCGATCCGGCGTACGACTTCGGCGAGTTCTATCGCCGAGTGCGCGAGCGCGGATTCATCCTGTATCCGGGCAAGCTGACAGCGGTCGACACATTCCGAGTCGGCTGCATCGGCGCGATCGGCGGCGACGTTCTGCGGCGGGCCGTCGCAGCCATCGCCGGCGCCCTGCGCGAAATGGGCGTCCGTGATCTATCGCCCGCGTAACGCGCCAGCAAGGGCACGACGGGCGGGCGGCTGCCGGGCCCTGCACGTGAGCGGACTGCAGGCCTGCGATTCACGCTCGACCACCGACATCGCCGCGCCAGAATGCCCGCTACACCCGAGGCGGCGCGCAGATTCATGATGTCGTCGGTGACGGACGTGCCATGACGGCGACCCAATCTGGCGCGATTGGCACCTCATCAGCGTTCGACGCTCAGCGCTAACCCGTTCGCCGTCCCGGCCAACTGCGGTCGGAGCGCACCTGCGGTTCATCGGAATGTACGTACGCTACGCAGCCGAGCGCGGCCTACGCTTTGTGCACCGAGCCGCGCGCGTTCGGACGTCTTTTTGGACGGTCTTTTGACACGCCGGCCACTATCTTTAGCGTGCGGCAGGTGCGCAGGTTGCAGACGCAGAGCCCACTCATCTGCTGCTTCTCGCCGCGCTGAATTTCGTGACGCACGGCCTCGCCTGGGCGCTGAACCGGCTGGCTGCTCCGTCATGAGCGGTAGCTACTCGTTCGCAGAACTGCTCGCGTCGTTCCTGTCGAGCAGGGAAGGTTCATTGGATTGACCGGCGGGCGTTCGGTCAACGTCCTCGAACTCCAACTCGCGTTGGACACGCAATGGCGGGGACCCGCAAGCCTGACTTTACCAGCGACACCAACAATCTAGGTTTGAATGTCTGGGACGGTCCTTCGCGGTCGCGTCGGGGTCTCGTCTCATATGCAGGGCTAAATCGAATGAACAGTCAGACACTGTTGAGAAGAATGCTTGTGGCCATTGCCACCGGAATCATTGCATCGCCATTGGCGTGGGCAGGGCAGCCACAGGCTCCCGCGGAAGACGCGGCGAGTATCCCCATAGGCACCATCGTCGGCGTCGTGACAAATTCCGCCAAGGGCCCTGTGACGCGAGCGACCGTGACGGCGAGGAGAGTCGATGGCAGCGGCATTCGCTCGACCATATCGAACAGCGATGGCGTGTATTCGTTCGGCGACCTCCCCGCCGGCATCTGGACGGTGACGTCGCAGGCCGACAGCTTTCCCGAGGTCGTCGTCGCATCACTGACGGTGGCTGCCGGCAAGGCCACCCGCGCGGATATCGCAATGGCCGTTCCGGCGTCGGCGACGCCGGTCGTGCCGTCACCCGAGGTCAAGGCAGCCTCGGCCGCCGCAGTGGCTGCCTTGGTGCCCGAGGCGCTGCAAGCGCCCCCGCCCGGCCCGGAAGTCGACACGCAAACGCCGTTTGCCGTCGGCGATCTCGGCTGGATGAACGGGACTCCGCGAGAGAAGTCGCCGATCTTCGATACGAAGTTCTTCACGCCGGAAATCCGCCTCGACGTGAACTATCTGTATAGCGGCAATCACCCGATTGACCACACGATTGTCGGTTCGACCGAAGAATTCCGCTCCGGCGAATTCCAGATCGAACAGGTGAGCTTCGGCGGCGATTTCCACTGGGAGAACGTCAAGGCCCGCTTTCTGTCGATGTTCGGCATGTTCTCGACGACCACGCCGCGCAATGACGCCAGCGACGCGGTCGGCCAGTGGGACCTGCAAAATGCCTACCGGTACTTCTCGGAAGCGAACGCCGGCTATCACTGGGACGTCAATCACGGCCTCAACGTCGACGTTGGCGTTTTCGTCTCGTACATCGGCCTGTTCAGCTATTACAACTACGATAACTGGACCTACCAGCCATCGTTCGTATCATCGAACACGCCTTGGTTCTTTAACGGCTTGCGCGTGCAGTGGTGGCCGACCCAGACGCTCAAGATCGAACCCTGGCTGATCAACGGCTGGCAATCCTATGCCAAGTTCAACAGCAAGCCGGGTTTCGGCGGGCAGATCCTCTGGATTCCGAACGACAGCCTCAAGTTGGTATTCAACAGCTATTCCATCGGCCAGGATAATCTGAGCTGCCAGGGCAACAACCCGACCGGCTCCGGAACCGTCGACACGCTCTGCCAGCCCCAGAACGGGGGCAACCCCAATACCGCGGTTGGGTCGCTCGTGGGAGCGGGGCCAGCGGTTGATTGGTCAAGGGTCAAGCGCATTCACGAGGACGATAGCCTACTGGTGAAATATTACGACGCGAAAGGTAAGAGCGGCGCCGGCATATCCAAGATGGCGTTTAGCTGGACGGTCGATATTGGCTGCGAGTATGGCGGCGGTGTCAGCTGCTCGAACGGGCAGAACAAGGAGAATTTCTTCGGCTCGATGTTCTACGACCGCACGTGGTTCCACAACGATCTCTATGCGGTCACGATCGGCGGCGGATTCATGAACAACCCGGGCCGCTACCTCGCCCTGGCTCCGCCAATCAATGGAGCGACGGCCGCGTCCGGTTCGCCATACTTCAGTCAGCAGCCCGGACAAAAGCTCTACCAATGGGACACCCAGCTGAATTTGCAATACATGCCAGTGGACTGGATCACGTGGTGGACCGAGGCGACGTTTAGGCATTCGAGCGTGCCCTACTGGTCGGGAGCGGGCGGTGTGACTCCCCCCGGCGGCAATAACGGCGCGCCGGGGAGCTGCGTAGGCGGCGGCAGCAGCTTCTTGACGGGCCAGTGCTCGGCAGGTGATTGGTTCCCGGATTTGCGTACGCGCGAGGTAATCGCGGGCGCGGGCGTCCTGGTTAAGTTCTAGGGGCCGGGCTTAGCGGTGGCCGCAGCCTAAGTTGCGGCCACCGCGTCCATGCGTGGAGGAGCAACCAGGCCTGCAAATTTAAGTTGCGGCGGGGACGCCGGTTGCGCCGCGCTCCGCGCCCAGATCCCGGGCGGCGGGTGGATTCGCGCCCCGGGCTCCCCCCGCGGGGAGCCGCGGCAAGACAGCGTTCCGGCCAAGGATAGCCCTGCTGCGGAGGGCGTGCCCGACCAACATCCGCGGTGCCGAGATCCGGCCCCGGCGAACGGTAATGAAACAGGATCGTCAAGCCGCTGCGACTCCCGTCGTGGCTGACGGCCGATCAAGCGTTTTGGGCGGGCCGACGCAACCGGCGCGCGGACTTGTTCACAGATGTGAACTGGAACAGCACGAATCCTGTCGGGATACGAAGAACCGGCGCGCCACCGATTGCACACGCGGTCTAGCGAAAGCAGCGAGTGCGCCGCTGGCTTGCGAGCTGGCATCGATTTGTCAGGCAATCGATTCGCCGCCGGTCGCGCTGGCGTCTTTTGAACAGCTTGCTCAAGCCGCGGCAAATGCTCTTGGCCAATCGCCCAGTCGACTGCGGCCGTTGCGCCGTAACGCCGGGCAGTCGGGACGACTGACGCGCCTTGGGCTGCATGATCGGCCCGAAGCTAAGATGGCTCCTTGAACGCGCGTAGCGATCCACTGCGACGACGCGACGAGTCGTTCGTCCACCCTGACCACCCGGGGCCCGTAAGTCATTGATTTTTCTAACCGATAAAGTTCGGGCGAAGACGCACAATGAGACAAAAAGCTGTCGATTGGATATTGTTGACAATTTGCAATCATGTTAGCCTTCGACTGCATACCGGCAACCCGGTACTCCGATGGCACACACCGCCGCCCCGACCGCTCTCCAACTGGTGCAGTCGAACTCGCTCCCGGCGCTGGTGCACGCTGAGATCGAGCAATTGATCCTGCGCGGAGAGCTCGCCATCGGCCAACGAGTCAACGAAAGCGAACTGGCGACGCGATTCGGCACGAGCCGCGGTCCGATACGGGAGGCGCTGCGGGCCCTCGAAGAATCGCGCCTCGTCCGCTCCGAGAAACATCGCGGCGTCTATGTTCGCGAAATCTCTGTTGCGGAAGCAGACGAGATCTATGACGTCCGCGAAGTGCTCGATCAGCTGATCGGACAGCGGGTCGCCGAGCGCGCTACGCCGGAGCAGCTTCGCGACCTGAAGGGTGTCGTCGCCGAGATGGATGATGCAACCGGCATGCAGGACGTCAAGCGGTACCACGCGCTCAATTTGAAATTTCACGACATGCTCGTCGACTACGCGGGTAATGCCCGCCTGACCGAAAGCTACCGGCTGCTGACGAAAGAGCTGCTGCTGTTCCGCCTGCGCGGGCTCCAGGATGGCGGCGGGTTCGCAGTCTCCAACACCGAGCACAAGGCTGTGCTGGAAGCCATTGCCGCCCGTGATTGCTCCCGGGCGGGTCGCTTGCTGCGCCAACACGCGGCAGACAGCCGCGCCAGAATGCACAAGGCGACCGTCGCCACCAACGCGAAATGACCCCGGTCGTTGCTGCAGCACGCAATTGGTTCCGGATCCTATGAGAGCAGAGAACGTGCCAACCGAGATCGCTGTGAATGGCCGACGCTACCATTGGATGGACCGTCCGCTGGTCGTCGTCTGCATTGATGGCTGCCAGCACGAGTACATCACTGCCGCGGTCGCAGCCGGTGCCGCGCCCTTTCTCGGCCGACTGCTCGCCGGCGCCGGGACCAGCTTCATCGCTGACTGCGTGATGCCGAGCTTTACCAACCCCAATAATCTGTCGATCGTGACCGGTGTGCCGCCCTCAGTTCACGGGATTTGCGGCAACTACTTCCTCGACACGGAACGTGGCGAGGAAGTAATGATGAACGACCCCCGCCATCTTCGAGCCGGAACGATCCTCGCGGCATTCTCCGAAGCCGGCGCGAAAGTGGCCGTCATTACGGCCAAGGACAAGCTGCGCAGACTCCTGGGTCACGGGATGAAAGGCATCTGCTTCTCGTCTGAAAAGGCCGATCAGGTAACGTTGGGCGAGAACGGCATAGAAAACGTGGTCCACCGCCTCGGCATGCCTGTCCCATCCGTGTACAGCGCGGCGCTCTCGGAGTTCGTGTTCGTTGCCGGCGTCAAGCTGATGGAGAGCGAGCGGCCCGACCTGATGTACCTCTCCACGACCGACTACATCCAGCACAAGGCGGCCCCCGGGACGCCGGTGGCGAATGATTTCTACGCGATGATCGACCGGAACCTTGCGCGACTCGACGAACTGGGGGCCACGATCGTCGTCACCGCCGATCACGGCATGAACGCCAAGCATGGCGCCGATGGGCAGCCCAACGTGATATACCTCCAGGACACACTCGATGCTTGGCTCGGCGATAACAAGGCACGGGTGATCCTGCCGATCACCGACCCGTATGTGATGCACCACGGTGCGCTTGGATCCTTCGCACTCGTGTACCTACCCACTCCTGGCATCCAGCGCTCGGTGGCCGAACGGATCGCGGCACTTGCCGGAATCGAAACGGTGCTGACGCGCGCTGAAGCCGTCAAGCGGTTCGAGCTACCCTCGGACCGCATTGGCGACCTCGCGGTCGTATCGCAAAAGAACACGGTGATCGGCACCAGCCGCAGTCGGCACGATCTGTCTGGACTCGACGTTCCGCTGCGCTCACACGGCGGTACGTCGGAACAGAAAGTGCCGTTGCTCGTCAATCGCCGCGTCAGCAAGCAGTCGGGAACTCGCCGCTGGCGCAACTTCGATGCGTTCGACCTCGGGCTGAACCTCGCCGCTCGAGCCTCGTAGGAGCACCCGATGTCCGCCAGCGCTATTCCGTCCCCACGGCGTGAGCTGATTCGCGAGTCGCTCCGGATCGCAGGTGAGAAGGTTGCTCGTGACCGGGTCATCGAGGTTCGACACCCCTACAGCGGTGAACTGGTCGGAACCGTTCCGAAGGCCACTGTCGCAGATGCCAAGCGCGCGCTGCAGATTGCGCGGAGCTTTCGGTCCACGCTCACGCGCCACGAACGCTACAAAATCCTCACCAGAGCAGGCGCCATCATTGCTTCAAAGCGCGATGATCTCGCGCGCTTGATCACGCTGGAGTCAGGCCTGTGCCTGAAGGACTCCCAGTACGAGGTCGGCCGTGCCCTCGATGTGCTGCTATTCGCCGCCAACCAAGCCCTGATCGACGACGGCGAGGTGTTTTCGTGTGATCTCACCGCGCACGGGCGGAGCCGCAAGGTCTATACGATGAGGGAACCGCTGCTCGGCGCAATCACGGCGATCACCCCGTTCAATCATCCGTTGAACCAGGTGATCCACAAGGTGGCACCCGTTGTGGCCACCAACAACCGCGTCGTACTCAAGCCCAGCGAGAAGACACCCCTGACCGCGTTTGCGGTGGCGGACATCCTCTACGAGGCCGGGCTGCCGGCGCAAATGCTCTCAGTATTGACAGGCGACCCGGCCGAGATAGCTGATGAACTGCTGACCAGCGCAGACGTCGACCTCATCACCTTCACCGGCGGCGTGCAGGTCGGCAAGTACATTGCCGCCAAGGCGGTCTATAAGCGCCAGGTGCTGGAGCTGGGAGGGAACGATCCGATCATCGTACTCGAGGACGCAGACCTCGAGGAAGCAGCCACGCTGGCGGCGAGCGGGTCCTACAAGAACTCGGGTCAGCGGTGCACCGCCGTCAAGCGGATGCTGGTCCAGGAGAGCGTGGCCGACCGCTTCGTCGAACTGCTGGTGGAGAGGACGCGCGCCGTCAAATACGGAGATCCGTTCGATCCCGCAATGGATATGGGCACGGTGATCGACGAGGCGTCGGCGCGGCGATTCGAGGCCGTCGTGAACGAAGCTGTGGCGGGCGGCGCCAGGCTGCTGATCGGCAACGTCCGTCGCGGCGCGCTGTACTCACCGACGGTACTCGACCGTGTCACGCCGGATATGACGGTCGTGCGACACGAGACCTTCGGCCCCGTCTCGCCCGTGATCCGGTTCAGAAACGTCGACGAGGCGATCCGCATCTCGAACGGGACCGCCTACGGCCTGTCATCGTCGCTCTGTACCAACCGCCTCGACCTGATCACCCGTTTCGTCCGGGAGCTGAACGTCGGAAGCGTGAACGTGCGCGAGGTTCCAGGCTACCGCCTGGAGATGACGCCGTTCGGAGGCATCAAAGACTCCGGGCTGGGCTACAAGGAAGGCGTGCTGGAAGCTATGAAGAGCTTCTGCAACACCAAGACCTATTCGCTGCCCTGGTGAACTGACAATCGACGGCGAGGGCGCTAATCACAGCGTCGCACCCGATGCCGAACGCCGAGAGGATTCCGCCGCACTGTGCCGCCCCAGAACCACGATTTGCAAGCTGCAGCTCAAGGTCGCGGAGGTGATGCGAATCGCAACCCAGCAGCAAATCGGGCGTAACGAACAGCCGCACTCCAACGTTCGCGTATGCCGTATGCCGCCGGTGACGCAGCGTCTTGCTGGTAGATCTCGCACAGCTGCTTGGCGAGGTTGGGGCGACGGTGAACCGCCGGGTGAGGCACCGGGAGCAAGGCGCCCTCGGCGTGTTGCCGGCAGACGCGCTGTTGGGGCGACCGCGCACGCTGGATGAGTGGAACAGGCGCCGGTTAGTCGTGGATTTCGGTGTGCCTCAATTCCGGCGATTGTCTTGGTAGTAGCGCTCCTGGCTTCGAAGGTCGCGGCCCAGAGTTGCCGAGAGCGATCCGTCAAAGCCTGCGGCGGCCGGGAACACCCGGCGTCCGGTGCGGTACGCCGAGGTCGCGCAATGGGGCCTGATTGCATACAGCCCCATGGATGGCGGAGCATGGTGGCGCGGAATGCTTTTTAAGGCCGCGTAGAGCACGAAGCCAGATGGGCAGTACGGTCATTCTTGACCTGATGGGCGGAGTCGCGCTGCTGCTGTGGGGCCTGCACATGGTACACAGTGGTGTCGTACGGGCATTCGGCGCCGATCTCCGGCGCCTGCTCGGAACTGCCCTGCGGAATCGGTTTCGGGCCTTTCTCGCAGGCACATTCGTCACGGCGCTGCTGCAAAGCAGCACGGCAACCGGATTGATGGCCGCCTCGTTCGTCACCGGCGGCACCGTCGATCTCGCTCCGGCCCTCGCAGTGATGCTCGGTGCCAACGTCGGTACGACGCTCGTGGTGCAGGTACTTTCTTTCAATATCGCCGTCGTGACACCGGTTCTGCTTCTGGCCGGCGTGATCGCATTCAAGCGCGGCGGAAGGACGCGCACACGCGATCTGGGCCGTGTCGCGATCGGCATCGGTTTGATGCTGCTAGCGCTCCACATATTCCTTGGCGCACTAGAACCGGCCGAAACGGCACCTGCCGCACGCGCGTTCCTCAGCGCTATCACCGGTCAGCCGATACTGTGCTTACTGGTCGCCGCAGTGATGACCTGGGCCGCGCACTCCAGCGTCGCAATCGTGCTCATCGTCATGTCGCTCGCGACTGGTCACCTGCTCTCCCCGACGGCAGTTCTCGCGATGGTACTGGGCGCGAATGTGGGGAGCGCATTCAACCCTTTGATCGAGGCGAATCAGCCGGGGAACCCAGCCAGCCGACGCCTGCCTATCGGCAATCTCCTGACCCGACTGGTTGGATGCGTGCTCGTCCTGCCGTATCTGCATCCCATCGCAGACGCACTCCAGCGAATCGAACCGAACGCCGGACGGCTGGCGGCAGACTTTCATACTGCATTCAACGTGCTCGTCGCGCTTGCTTTCATCGGCCCCTTGGATTTCATGGCAACCCGGCTCACACAGTGGCTGCCCGACCGGCCGAAGCCCGCTGATCCCGGCACGCCGCTTTACCTCGACAACACTGCGGCGGGCACCCCCGCGGTGGCGCTGGTCTGCGCCGCCCGCGAGGTCCTGCGGATGGGCGACCTTATTGAGGACATGCTGCGCAAAGCGATGACGGCGCTTCTTACCAACGACCGCAAGCTGGTCGCCGAGGTCAGCCGCATGGACGATGCGGTTGACAGCCTGAACGAGGCGGTAAAGCTGTATGTCACTCGAATGACGCGCGACAGTATGGATGACCGCGACGGAAACCGTGCGATGGAAATCGTCTCGTTCGCGATCAATCTGGAGCACGTCGGCGATATTATCGACAAGAGCCTGATGGACCTTGCGTCAAAGAAAATTCAACGCAACATTGCGTTTTCCGCAGAGGGCAAGGCCGAGCTCGTTGATTTCCACCAGCAGGTTGTCGACAGCCTCAAGCTCGCCGTTGGAATATTCATGTCGGGCGACATGAATGTCGCCCGTCAGCTCATCGCTGCGAAAGCGCAGCTCCGGGATAGAGAATTTTCAGCCGCCGAACGCTACATGGCGCGCTTGCGCCAAGCGACGCCCGAGACGATCGAGTCGTATTCGTTGGATCTGGACATCCTGCGCGATCTCAAACGCGTTCACTCGCACCTTTGTTCGGCGGCCTACCCCGTTCTCGAGCGCGCCGGGGCACTCCAGAGCAGCCGGCTCAAGGAGTCGGCGTTTCGCCGTACCAAGGCCGTCGCGGGCAAGCCGGTGACCAAGCCGCGGACTCCCTGACCCCGTAATCGGAAACGATCGGAGTGTCGCGTGCCGCGCCGATCGATGCTCGTGGCATGGACCGGGCGATCCCTCCGGCGCGCGTGGCTCGACGTCCGCCACCGCGCCTCTCGAACGATACTTGCCCGAGGCACACGCACCCGCCTGAGATTCCGATGACCCCGGTCCTGCGCCGTAATCATCAGTTCATCAAGAAAGGCGCAAAGTTCGCGTGAGCCGCAACAAGGTATCCGCTAACCGTGTAAGTTACCCGGTGCTTGCGGCCCGGACGGGTGCGCCTTTCGCCGGGCGCGAATGCTCAAGTCCATGACCATTCGGGCCGGATTCGCGCTGCCACAGCATTATCGCCGAAGCAAGTGCGACGAGACTTAACAGGCCGAAAAACCACAACATCGTCGAGTAGCCCTGTGGATTCGCCGGACCCGCAGCGGCCTTGTCCGCCAGCCAGCCCGCGAAACGGTTGGAACTCCACAGACCGAGGGCCTGCAGCAGCGTGATGACGCCGAGCGCCGTGCCCAGGCGCCGCGGCTCCACGATGAAGGTCGTTGCCGGCCAGATGATCGCCGGCACCAGCGAGAAGCTTACGCCCATGAGCACGGTTGAGATCCATGGGCTCAGATTCGTAAGGCCCAGCACTGCGAACGTTACGGGCAGCAGCAGCGTGCCCATGGCGAGCATCAGCGCGCGGTGCCCAAAGCGGTCCGCCAGCATGCCAAACAACGGTGTCGCGAAGACCGCGGCTGCAAACACCCCGGAATTCGCGTTGCCGGCCTGCTGCAGCGTAAGCCCTTTGGCGTGCTGGAGGTACTCGATCGCGTATGTCTGACGAAACGGAAAAAAGACCGCCGCGTACAGCACATGGAGGCCGAGGATGTACCAGTACGACAGGTCGAACTTCCAGATCTCCGACCAGTTCAGTCTTTCGACCACGGCAGGGCGCGCGGACGCTAACGGCAAACGCCTCGAGTCGAGCAGCCGGAACACGATCGCCGCAGCGAGGCCGGCGCCGGTGATCCCGGCACCCAGCCACAGCGGCTGCTGCCAGCCCGCCTCGTAGAGTGGTCGCGCCCAGGTCGGAGAAGTGTCGAGCGAAAACGACCCAACCCGGGCGAGGCTGAGGAAAAGCGCCGCGGCCAGCGCGATTCCGCTGCGTGAGAACCACTGCGCGACGCCTGCGACGAGAGAGATGAAGATCGCACCTTCGCTGACGCCGAACACGAAGCGGCCGATCCACATGACCTCGTACGGCGTTCCGATCGCAGTCAGCACGGCCCCTACAAAACCGATGCCGGCCGCCCATAGCGTGACGCGGGCGGGACCGAAGCGGTCGATAAGCAGGCCGTTGAATACTGCGAGTGGAATGTTAGGCAGGCTGATGACGGCAGTCAGGTCACCAATCTGCGACTGCGTGAAGCCGCGTTGACGCCCAAGCAGGTCCGCGATCGGTCCGATGGCATCCGACTCGTAGTAGCTGCTGAAAATGGTGAGGGCCGCCAGTCCCAGCGCCCACCACCGCAGAGGTGACGTCCCACGGCCATCGTCGGCACCGGTCGTGGCGGGGGTGTCAGTCACTGGAATTGTTCGCCCCGACGCGCCGGCACCGCCTGAATGGCGCCGATGCTCGGTCGGCCGATCGGCTCACCGCGCTGCAGCGGCCACTAACCATAACGAGCGCCTCGGTGTCGGAGACGGCTTCGATCGGTCGGGCGGCTTCGGCGATCGCCTTCATATTGGTTGGAGCCCTCGCCGGGTCGGGACGGTAACATTCTATGCCCGGTTGCCGTGGGCGTTATGCTGGACGCATGAGCCGCGCTGCAGCGCCAGCTGCCGGCACACTTGCGCGCCTAGCGCCGACGGTCGGCGCCGCGCAGCAGCACTGCAGCTTCGCTGGCGATGACGCTCGCCTCGTCGACCGGGAACACCTGAATTGCGACGCGGCTCGTTGCCAGCGCAATATCCCCTTCCACTCCTGCGCAGGCCGCATTCGCCTCCGCGTCCACCTCGATACCGGCCCACTCCATGCCGCGCAGAACGCGGCGCCGAACATCCGGACAGTTTTCGCCGATCCCGCCGCCGAACACGATTGCGTCGACGCCGCCCAGTTCCGCGATGTAGGCGGCGACGTAGTGCCGAGCGCGTCGGCAGAACACCTCGATCGCAAGCGTGGCATCCGGATCCCCGGCCTGCTCGAGTGCCAGGAGCTCGCGCATGTCTGCCGTTTGCCCCGACAGGCCGAGAAGGCCACTCACCTCGTTCAGTTCGCGGCGCACGTCCGCCGTGGACATGCCGGCCCGTTCCATCACGTACAGCAGCGCGCCCGGATCCACGTCCCCCGAGCGGGTACCCATCACCAGCCCCTCAAGCGGTGTGAACCCCATGCTGGTCGCGATCGCACGGCTGCCAAGCGTCGCCGTCACCGAACATCCACGCCCGAGTTGCAGGCTGACTATCCGAGTCACGTCGCGCGATCCCTTCAGCCGGGTGCGCGCGGCCTGACAGAGAAACTGGTGGGCAATTCCGTGGAACCCATAGCGGCGGACGCCGAATTCCTCGCGCCAGCGAGCGGGTACCGCGTAGCAATACGCAACTTCCGGCAGCTCCGCGTAATAGGCAGTGTCAAACACGCCAATGACTGGCAGATCTGATCCGAGCTTGCGGCGCACCGCGGCAACCACAGCCAGCGCCGGCGGGTTATGCAGCGGCGCGAGCGCCCCGAGCCCTGCGAGCATCGCGAGTTCCGCATCACCCAGTCGGGTGGTCGCTCGGAACGCATCGCCCCCATGCACGATGCGATGAACCGTCGCATCCACGCCCGCCCTCAGGTCGCGGCCGTGAATCACGGCGTTTTCAAGCCAATCGAGCACGAACCCCGCGGCGTCGGACAGCGTCCGAATCGGCGTGAGTGGCGAGCCTGCGGCCACCGCCGCGCGCAGCCTGAAAAGACCGGAACCGTCCGCGGTATCCACGAACGCGCCGGACTGGAGCCGCCGAATAAGCCCGTTCGCAGGCACCTCCATGAGGTCGAACTTCAGCGACGAGCTGCCGGCGTTGAAGACTAGCAGCTGCATTGACCACGTCCCCGGTTGCCTCGTGGCGATCTGGGCCAACCGGACGACCGAGCGCGCAGTTCCGATGACAGCCACCGGCCGGTCGCGGCCGGTCTGCGGTCCGGCAACTCCGCGTCCGCGGTCGCCAGCAGCAGCGGGCGGACGAACAGGCGCTCCGCGTGGGGCGCCGCAACACTATGTTGTGGCGCAGCCGTCGGCGCCGCTTCCGCAATGGCTGCGCCGACGCCCGAAGCCACCAATCTCGCGGCTGTGCTTATGGCGCAGGTCTCGCACGCGAGCCTGCTGCCATGCGAAGCCCAAAGGCCGCAAGCAGCACCATTACGCTCACCAAGCCGAACACCAACGGGGCGCGCTGATCTGGAATAAACGCCATCGCAGCCACGATCGCGAGCATGCCCACAATTGCAAAGCGCGTGAGGTGCGGGAATCCCCACATTCGCATCCGCAAGCGTTCGGGCATCTCGCGCTCCAGCCGCCGACGCAATTTCAGCTCCGAGAACGCGATCAGCACATAGACGAAGATCGCCACCGTGCCGTAAGAGTTCACCAGAAACGCAAACACCTTGTTCGGTGACACGTAGCTCATCACCACGGCCGCATAGCCGAATACGGTGCCCGCCAGAACCGCGGCGACCGGAACGCCGCGCGTGTCCAGTCCGGAAAATACGCGCGGCGCGTCACCGCGCCGTGCAAGTGCCATCAGCATTCGCGAGGAAGCGAACAGGCCGGAGTTCAGGGCCGACAGCACCGCCGTTAGGATTACAAGGCTCATCAACGTGGCGGCAGCCGGAACGTGCAGCACCTCGAGAACGCTGACGTAGGGGCGCTCGACCCGCGCCACATCGTTCCACGGCAAGATGGCCACAACAAGGAATATCGAGCCGATATAGAAGGTCAGAACCCGCCAGATCACCGATTGCATCGCCTGGGCCACGGCCCTCTCAGGTTCCGCGGATTCCGCTGCAGCGAGCGAGACGACTTCGGCGCCGAAATAGAACCCGGTAGCCGCGACAGCGCCGGTCAGAACCGGCAGGATGCCGTTTGGCATGAAGCCGCCGTGCATCGTAAGTTGCTGCAGGCCGCCGGTCGCGTCGGGCCAAAGACCCAGGACGTAGATCGCACCGGCGCACAGGAACAACACGATTGCGACGACCTTGATCGATGCGAACCAGAACTCCGCCTCGCCATAGAACCGCACGGACAGCAGGTTTACAACCGTAAACAGGGCCACGAGTGCGAGCGTGAACTGCCAGGGCGGAGTCTGCGGCCACCAGTGGCCGAGGATTTTCGCGCCAGCCACCGCTTCGAGAGCCACGACGATTACCCAGAAGTACCAGTACATCCACCCCGTCAAAAAGGCCGCAAGCTCGCCGAGCGCGAGATGGCTGTATTCGTAAAAGCCGCCCACGGCCGGGTAGGCGACCGCCATTTCGCCGAGCATACGCATCACGAGCACGACGAGTGCCCCAGTGAGCGCAAAGGAGACAACCGCCGCGGGTCCCGCCGAGCTAATGACGACCCCGCTGCCGACGAACAGGCCCGCGCCGATCACGCCACCCAGCGCGATCATCTGCATGTGGCGGCGCAGCAGCGTCCGACTGAGTTGGCGCGGGGCGTCCATCAGTTGTGGCGGGTGACGCGAAGCGCAAGCGCGTGCCGCGCACGCGGCGCGGCCTCCGACCTGGCCATAGAGACGGCACAGTGCGCACGATCGCCGTGGCCGAACGTGCTCATTCTGCCAATTGCAGCTCGGGAGTTCCCCGCGCCGTCACCGAGCCTCGCCATGGCCAGACGCCGCATACGCAGGAGCTGAAGGCGAACCGCACCACGGTGCCACGCGGCGCACACCAGTTCATCACGTCAATCCCCTCGGCTCGTGTGCAAGGTGCGTGGTCCCGCCCCGTCTCAGGGGCGGCTCGGAGCAACGGACATCAGGCAAACGTCTTGTACTTCTCCAGGAATCTCACCGGCTTCGTCAGGGCATCGCGGCGGAAGGGATCGCCCAGTTCCTGCGTCACCATCATCTCGAGCACGGTAGTCCTGCCCTCGCTCTGCGCTCGCGCGGCCGACCGAAGGGCCGTTCCTACATCAGCCAGCCGATCCACGGTCACACCCTCGCAGCCAAAGGCGCGCGCCACAGCGGCCCAGCTCGGGTTGTCGAGATTCACGCCCTGATAGCGCCGGGAATAGAAGTCGACGTGGTTTTTCTTTTCGGCGCCCCACTGCCCATTGTTGAACACCACCACGGTCACGCCGATTTTCGCGCGAACGCAGGTTAGCAGTTCGTTGAAGCTGATGCCCCAAGCGCCGTCGCCTACGTAGGCGAACGCGGGCCGGTCGGGCACCGCCATCTTCGCGCCGCAAATGACCGGGAATGCGTAGCCGCAGTTTCCGAAACTCATGGCCGCGAACATCGAGCGCGGTGCGTCGAAGCGCAGGTAGGAGTTTGCGACCGAGCAGATATTGCCGATGTCGGTCGACACCATGGAGTTGGCGGGCATGGCCTTCTCAAGCTCACGCAGCAACTGGCGCGGATGCATGTGCTGCGAGCCGCGTGCTACCTCGAGCGAGTACGGATCACGCTCATGGGTCCAACCGTCGAGTTCCGTCTCCCACGCCTTCTTCTCCGCAATGATCCGTGCGGAACGCTCGGCGCGATTGGCCGAGGCCGTGAGGGTTCGGCCCTTAAGGCGCGCGATCAGGGCGGCGGCGGCGGCGCGCGCATCGCCATGGATACCAACCGAGATCGGCTTCACCAGCCCGAGCACCCGCGGATCACTATCGATCTGGATGATTTTTGCCTGCTTCGGCCAGTAATCGAGGCCGTGCTGCGGCAGCGTACCGAACGGACCGAGGCGCGTGCCGAGCGCGAGCACGACATCCGCTTGCGCGATCAGCTTCATGGCGGCCTTGGAGCCCTGGTAGCCGAGCGGGCCGACGGCGAGGGCATGCGCGGCGGGGAACGAGTCGTTGTGCAGGTAGCTGTTGCAAACCGGGGCGCCGAGCAGCTCCGCGAGCGCAACGGCCTCGGCGGTACCGCCCGACATGATTACGCCGCCACCAGCTAGGATGACGGGGAACTTGGCGGCGGCGAGCGTGTCGGCAGCCGTATCGAGCGCGACCGAGTCGCCCGGCCCATGGCCGATGCGCATTGGCTGCGAGATCGTCGCTTCGATCTCGCCATAGAAGAAATCACGTGGAATGTTGAGCTGAGTCGGGCCCATCTCGAGCATGGCACGGTCAAAACAGCGTGCCGCGATTTCGGCCATGCGCTTCGGATTATTCACGTGCCCCTGGAACTTGGTGATTTTCGAGAAGATCGGCAGTTGCTCGGTCTCCTGGAACCCTCCAAGTCCCATCGACATGGAACCCGTCTCGGGCGTGATGAATACGACCGGCGAATGCGCCCAATAGGCGGCCGCGACGCCGGTTACGAAATTCGTCACCCCGGGTCCATTCTGGGCGATGCAGACGCCATGCCGGCCCGACGCTCGGGCGTAGCCGTCGGCCATGTGGATGGCGCCCTGCTCGTGCGCCACGGGTACGAACTGAATGCCGGCGGCCGGAAAGATGTCTAGCGCATCCATGAACGCCGAGCCAACGATGCCAAACACGTGCTTAACGCCATTGGCGGCGAGCGTCTCAACGAGAGCCTCTGAGGGCCCCATCTTCTGCGACTGGCTCACGGGCGTTCGGACTCCTTTGCCAATAATCTCGTCCATAGAGACATTACATCTTTGTCTTGCGCTACAATAGCGAGGCTGCGGTGATATGGCAAATGTGCATTCTGCTGTAGGTCTTTTTTTGTGTCGTTTATCGGAACGGGGAACCGACGACCATGAGTAGCCGAGCGCTGTCGTTTGTGGCCGAGCCAGGCGAAATCGTCGGCGAGACGTCCTCAACGCTCAAGGCCTTCGGCGTGCTCGAGGTGCTGGTCCGCGCTGGCCGGGCGGTCACTCTGGCGGAATTGATGCAAGCCACGGAGTTGCCGAAGCCGACGCTGCACCGGACGCTCGCACTTTTCGAGGAGGCCGGCTATCTCGCCCGGGAACCTGGCGGCCGCGCCTACGTCATCGGCGAACGTCTATCACGCTTCGGACTCGACGTCCTGCGCAATGATGCCGCCGCGACCGAGCGGCGCGCGGTACTGCGACGCGTGGTCAACGAGATTGGCGAGAGCTGCAATCTCGCCGTGCTGCAAAAAGGTGCGCTGATCTATCTCGACCGGATAGAGGCGGAGTGGCCGCTGCGCTTGCAGCTCCCGGTTGGCGGCGTAGCGATACCCCCGCATTGTTGTGCGAGCGGCAAGCTGCTTCTGGCTTATCGCCCTGTCGCCGAGCGGCAACGTCTAGTAGAACTGATGGCGTTGCAGCGGTTTACCGAGCGCACAATCACCGACCGTCAGGTGCTGGCCTCGGAGTTCGATCGCATTGTGAGCGCGGGCTACGCGGTCGACAACGAGGAGTACGTGCTGGGAGTGGCATGCGTGGCAGTGCCGGTGCGCAACCGACACGGCGAAGTCACGGCGTCAATTGCCGTGCAGGGCGCAACCGCTCGCCTGCCGCTGATGCGCGCCATCGCATTTGTGCCGCGCCTGCAAGCCGCTGCCGTAGACATCGGGTCCACCTTCGGATGAGCGGATCGCGGCCACGTGCACCCCTCGCAGGTAGCAACGGACCGCGGGACAAATGGAGATCGACATGGAACTAACGCACGAGACGCTCGAACACCATTGGCTGCCGTTCACCAACAACCGCGAGTTCAAGCGTCAACCGCGCCTGTTCGTGCGCGCCAGTGGCATGTATTACTGGAGTCAGACTGGCCAGAAAATCCTGGACGGTAGCTCTGGTTTATTCACCAGCGCTGCAGGCCATTGCCGGCCCGAAATCGCGGCTGCGGTGTCCGAACAGCTGCAGACGCTGGATTTCGCGCCGTCATTTATGCGCGGCCATCCCGGCGCCTTCGCGCTGGCGAACGGGGTCGCGGCGCTCACTCCGAAGGATCTCGGCCATATCTTCTTCTGCAACTCCGGGTCCGAGGCGGTCGACACTGCCATCAAGATCGCTTTTGCCTATCACCTCGCTCGCAAAGAGGCGCAACGAACGTATCTTGTGTCGCGTGAACGCGCCTATCACGGCGTGAACATCGGCGGCACCGCGCTCAGCGGAATGGTGCGGAACCGAGAAGCGTTTGGAGCATTGATGCCGGGGGTGCTGCACCTTCGCCACACGCTCCTGCCCGAAAATCGCATGACTCGCGGCATGGGCGCGAGCGGTGCAGAGCTCGCCGACGACCTGTTGCGCTTTGTGCAGCTCGTTGGCGAACGGCGAATCGCAGCGGTCTTCGTCGAGCCCATTGCAGGGTCGACGGGCGTGCTGGTTCCACCGCGCGGCTATCTCGAGCGACTCCGCGCGATCTGCGATCGCTATGGCATTCTGCTGGTGTTTGACGAGGTGATCTGCGGCTTCGGCCGCACCGGTGAGCCTTTTGCGGCGACCTCGTTCGGGGTAACTCCCGACATGATTACGATGGCCAAGGCCCTCACCAACGGCGCGCAACCGATGGGAGCGGTTGCGGTACGTGACAGCATCTACCGCACGATCGTAGATGAGGCGCCGGATGGCGCGATCGAGTTCTTCCATGGCTACACCTACTCCGCGCACCCTGCAGCCTGCGCCGCGGGCCTCGCGACCCTTAAGATCTACGAGACCGAACGTTTGTTCGCGAAGGGCCGCGAACTGTCAGGCTACTTCCAGGATGCGATGTTCGCATTGCAGGACCTGGCCGTCGTGAGTGACGTGCGTGGTTACGGCATGCTGGCTGGCGTCGAGGTCAAGCCCGGCAAGGCGCCGGGCTTGCGCGGGGCCGAGCTGCAGGCCAGTCTGTTTGATCGCGGACTTCATCTAAAGACTACCGGGGACGTCGCGATCCTCGCCCCCGCATTGATTGCCAGCCGTGCGGAGATCGACCAGATGAGCGCGACGCTGCGGGATGCCCTTTCAGAATTCTGATGAATCGTCGGTTCAGGACAGCGTACGAAGGGACTTCGGTCCGAAGACCCGCTGCGGATGCGCGCCCGCCCGTCTGCTTGCCAATCATCCCTCAGTGCTCCAATGCCGAGCTGGTAAACCTAGCTTAAGCCGCACATAAGACGTGCCGGGCGGGCGCCGCTGCCACTACCGGCACTCATTCGACTTACGCGGAGATTGGCGCGCAGCAGACTGCCAACCGCTTGCTGGAGGAACAGCGGGCCTAGCGTCCAGGGAAACTCGAGCTGCCGATCCCGCGGCCCGCCGCGGCCTGCAGATTTGACCGGACTCCGACTATCAGCGGCTTAGCCGGCGCTCCGTCGTTGAAGCACGTGCCCGGTGACGACCGTGCAGGTCCCGCATTTTGCCGCCGACCATCCTCGTCGGCGCCGCATTTCCGCCCAGGCTACCGACGATCCGGCGCCCACGGGAAGCGGTTCTTCACGGAGCTACAATGCCCGCCTCAAAGCCGGTTAGCATGCGGGAAGAACCCCCGGCGCCGAGGCAGCCGCGAAACATCGGCCTTCTCGATTCGGACCGTCGATGGGGCGCAAGCGTGTAGCGCCTGCCTGCGACAGGCCTCCGCGCCGACATCGACAGCCGAGCAATGGCGGACGACAGGGAGTCAGCGGCGATATGGACTGTCCCGTCTGGCGGGCGAAGCCAACTCCAGCCGCATGTGCCGCGGCGGCGCTGGGTGCCGGCCTCTGTGCGTGCCTGTCCGCGTTTGCCGAGTGCCGCCTGTTGCAGCGCGCGGAGCTGCCAGTCAATGCGAGTCGCAATCGCCCCGTCATTCCAGGAACGATCGACGGCCAGGCGGTCAAGATTCTGGCAGATACCGGCGCTCAGACCAGCTTTGTGACGCACGCAGCCGCCAAGCGCCTCATGCTTACGGAGCTAAGCACATCCGGTAGCACGCGCGGTATTGGCGGCGAGGCTTACTTGTATCGCACGTCCGTGAAGCAATTGATGCTGGACAGGCTTTCGGTCGGCAGGTTGACGCTCCCTGTCGTCGAGATTACCGGCAGCCCAGACTTCGACATGATATTGGGTGAGAACTTCTTCTCACATTGGGCGGTCGAGTTTGATCTGGCGCACAGCGCTATTCGTTTGTTCGAGCCCAAGGACTGTCACGTCGAGCAGCTGGTCTACTGGTCGAAGACCTATTCGCTGGCGGAACTCATTGCCTCGCCGGCCGATTCCAGTCGCATCGAGACCACTGTGTTGCTGAACGGCAATGCGGTCCGCGCAATTCTCGACACCGGGGCCATGTTTTCCGTTGTTTCACCGGCTGCCGCCGCAAGCGCCGGTGTGACGCTGGACAGCACGAACGTCAGGTTTGTCGGGAAGCTGCATGGTGTCGGCCGCAACGCGATCGATAGTTGGATCGGAACCTTCGGCAGTTTCACGATCGGTGACGAAACGATTCGGAACGCCAAACTGCTGATCTCCGACATGAACAAGTCCAACGAAGTTATGACTATAAGATCGCGGATACCGGTGCCCGTCAGCATGCCGCCGATGCTGATCGGTGCCGATTTTTTTCTGGCACATCGAATGCTGATCGACGGCCCTGATCGTAAGATGGTATTTACCTACCTTGGTGGCCCGGTCTTCGACACCCTCCATCTGCACCCGCTGGACCCGGACGCCGCGGGCTCGAACGATCGGCCGCCGAGCGAAGCGCCGACGAGTAGCCCGCGCTAGCAGGCGCCCGCACCGCCCGTCCGGCGTTCTCAGTCCCCACTAGCGTCGCGCGCCCTGGATCGCACCCCATAGGTCGTGGGCTAGGCCGCGGACCGCGTGACGTTTGTAAGGCAGCGAGCTGCGGTCGGGAATTGACCGAGTCATCATGCTCGAGCAGGCCTCTGCGAACGCCTTGATCGCACCGCTGTTGACTGGCGTGCCGCGCAGAGCCGCCGCCACACGGTCATCTACGAACGCCGTCGGGGCGATGGACCCGAACGCAATCTTCGCATCCGAAATGATCCCCTGGGCCTCGTCCAATTTCACGATCATTGCGGCGCTTAGCTTTGCAACTGCCACTGACGAACGCGCTCCGATTTTGGCAAATGCGCTGCGCTGGCCTTCGACCAGCGGTACGAAAGAGAAGTCGACAATGGCTTCGTCGCGTTCAAGGGTCGTCTTGCCAGACTCCACCAACAGCTTCTGCAGTGGACGCCGCTCCACGTTCCCGGCGCGATTCAGGACCCCGACCTGGGCATCCAGGACGAGCAACGCGGGTATCGCGTCGGCGCACGGAGATGCATTGGCGATGTTCCCCCCGATAGTCGCGACGTTGCGGATCTGCGCGGAGCCCACGTGAGCGGCCGCGCGCACGAGACAGTTCGCATGGATTTCCAGCATTGCATCGCGCTCAATCTGGGCAAACGTCGTCGTGGCGCCAATGCGAATCAGGCCGTGCTCCTTGCGAATAAATGAGAGCTCGCGCAGGCCCGACAGGTCGATCAGCAGGTCGGGGCGGACCCCTGAGACGCGCATTCGCAGCACCAGGTCCGTCCCTCCCGCGATCAGCCGACTGTCGGGCGTGGCGCGACCTAAGGCAGCTGCCAGGCTGGGCAGGTCCCGTGGCGCGAGCAGCTCAGGCTGCCTCATGTCGCCACACCGCCTTCATCTGCAGCCGCCGCGACCGCCTCGATGATGGCGGCGTACCCGGTGCAGCGGCACAGATTTCCGGCAAGCGCCCGTCGGACCTCGTCATCTGATGGCGTCCCGCTGCGCGCCAACAACGCGGTTGCCGACATCAGCATTCCGGGCGTGCAGAACCCGCACTGGATCGCCCCCAGTTCGACAAACCTCTTCTGCAGCGCGTTCGTCTCACCCGCGCGCGACAGGCCTTCAACGGTCAGCACCGACTTGCCCTGAATCTGCGCTGCGAGCATCAGGCACGCATTGATCGCCAGCCCGTCGATTACGACGGTGCAGGCGCCACACTCCCCTTCCGCACATCCCTCTTTGGTGCCGGTCAACGCCAATGCATTGCGCAGCACGTCGATCAGACGGGCGTCAGGTGCGATGTCGAGGCTGACCGCCGCCCCGTTCACGACTGCGCTCAGGCGCATGACGCGCTCCGTCCGCCGAATTCGGCGGTTTCGTCGAGCGCCGCCACTATCCGCTCCGGCGTCAATGGAAGCGTCGTCATAAACGTGCCAAGCGCGCGGTTGACGGCGTTGACGACCGCGGCCGCCGTCGGAACCGTGGCAATCTCGCCAACGCTCTTCGCTCCATACGGTCCGTCATCGCCATCGTGTTCGACGAGCAGTACCGTCACCGGAGGCATGTCCGCTGCATTGACCAGGTGGTAGCTCTTGAACCCCCCGGCTCCCGCGCGGCCGGTGCTGTCGATCACGACCTCCTCGCAGAGCGCGCTGCCGATGCCCGCCTGAATGGCGCCGCGGCACTGTCCCTCGACCATCTCCCTGTTAATCGCCCGCCCGATGTCGATCGCCGTCAGCATCTGCGTCACCCGGGTCAGGCCGGTGAGGACATCCACCTCGACCTCGGCAAACTGAACGGAGTAGGACCCGGGATTGGACGTTCCTATATAGGTGTGCGTGACGATCATGTCGCGCCCGTGGTGCATTCGAGAGCCCTGGACGATTTGCGGATAGGAGAGCCCCGGGCCTGTGCCTCCAATGCGCTGCACTCGACCGTTGGCCGCCTCGAGGATCCCGGGCGACACCCCCAGCAGTTCGGCCGCCGCCTCGATCAGCTGGTCCCGCAGCTTCGCGGCCAACGCCCGGCCGTTCGCTCCGCAGACATAGGTCATGCGGCTGCCAAAGCAACCGAAGTCAAAAGGCGACGTCTCGCTGTCGGCCTCGCGCGCGGAAATAATCTCGGGCGCCACGTCGAGCTCTTCTGCGATAATGATCTTCAGCGTGACGACGGTCCCCGCGCCGACCTCGTGAATGCTCGCGTTGAGGTCGAGGCTGCCATCTTCGTTCATCTTGAGTGTCATCGTGTTCGATTCAGGGAACTCGTCGCTCAGCATGCCGTTCTTATGGGCGCCGCATGCGAGCCCCACGGCCTTTCGTATCCGGCCGAATCCAGGAGGCACGGCCGCGCGGTCGCGCCAACCGAATGCTTCTGCCCCTCGCTCGAGACATTGCCGGACCCTCGCCTCGCCCACCGAGTGGCCGGTGACGGGATCGATATCGCCCGGGTGCACGAGGTTCCGCAACCGAATGTCGAGGGGGTCCATGCCCAGCTGCCGCGCGATCTGGTCCATGTGAATTTCAGCGCACGTCGCGATGTCCGGTGCACCCCACCCGCGCATGCCACCCGCGACCGGGGCGGTGGTGTACGCGACGCGGCCCCGATGCCGGTAGCGCCTGACCCGGTAGAGCCGCGTCAGCTTGTGCGCCATCGCCTCCGCGTAGTCCGGGGAGCTGCTGGCGTACGCGCCAGCCGCCAGTAGAGTCTCAATCTCGAGGTCAAGCAGCACACCGTCGGCACGGACCGTGCTGCGTATAACCGAGCGTTGCTCCGGCCGGACCATGGTCGCCCGGATGCATTCCTCGCGATCCAGCGTCAGCGAGACCGGCCTCCCGGTCTGCATCGCAAGGTAGGCGGTCACGGGTTCGAGGATGAATTCCTGCTTGCCGCCGAAAGAGCCACCGGTCGGCACCTTCACGACGCGGACCCTGTTGTAGGGAAGTCCCAGCAGGTCGGCAACGACCGTGCGAGCTCCATAAACGCTCTGGCACGGACTCCAGATCGTGAGCTTGCCCGAGGCATCGAAATCCGCGAGGCACGTGTGCGGCTCGATCGCTGCGTGATGCAGCATTTGCGTACGCACGGCGGTGAACGTCGTCACCGTACCGGGCGGCATCGCCGCCAGTGCGCCGGTCGCATGGTCGAACTCGTGCACCAGGTTGCCGCCGGGGTGCACAAGCGCTGCTCCGGGCTCGAGCGCCGCATCTGCGCTCAGCACCGGCGGCAGCTCCGTATACATGACCTCAATTAGCCGCGCAGCCGTGGTCGCCGCCTCCAGGCTTGACGCAACGACTGCGGCGACCCGGTCTCCTACGAAGCGCACGGTTGCTGCAAACAGCGTCTCATCGTCGATGCAGCCTGGCTGTCCCGGAACGATCCGGTAGCGGCAGTACCGAGTGGATGGCGCGTTGCGGCAGGAGTAGACACCCACGACTCCGGGCACCGAGAGTGCCTTGCTCGTGTCGATCGAGCCAACGGTCGCATGCGCGTGCGGGCTCAGCACCAACTGGGCATACAGCATCCCCGACAGCCGCAGGTCGGAGCCGTAAACCAGTGCGCCGCTGACCTTGCTGGAGGCATCGGGCGGCGGGTAGCTCCGTCCGACGTACTTGAAAGGCGTCGCCATCGATCGTCCTTACGCAGATCACGTCCGGGTCGGCACTGACCAGGAGGATGGAAGAGCCCGATGCCGGCTGCTCACCGACACTGAAAG
>Ga0181521_10000618_pt1 | contig 44051 bp, 34 predicted proteins | sample PEATcosm2014_Bin_32_FD_119764 | JGI IMG/M metagenome (GOLD analysis project Ga0181521, IMG submission 119764) | Peatland microbial communities from MTU Mesocosm Facility, Houghton, MI, USA - PEATcosm2014_Bin02_60_metaG | ecosystem: Environmental > Terrestrial > Soil > Wetlands > Peat | place...
AGCCGCAGGACCTGGATGGGGCAGTGGTGTTTCTGGCATCCGATGCCAGCGCCTACATCACGGGCCAGACCCTGCTGGTAGATGGCGGCATTTCCACCGGCGCAACCCGCGCCTTGCCGAAGAAGGTACGTTAAGAGGCGAATAGAATGGGGGGCGTGGCGCGCCTACTGCGAGTGCGATTGGGAGGCACTCTCCTTTATTCAGTTTTAGTTGCTGTCCACACATTCAGCTTGGTGGCAGCTACGCCGGGATTATCGAAGGGGCCGGCCGAAGGATTCGCTTCATTGCGCGGCTTCCCGAAATAATCGGTGTTGATGCGTATCCGCTTGCCATCCGGTTGTTCATAGGGAGCATTCGGGATCATGGCTTGGCCCAGAGCTGTGGCCAGATGGGTTTTACCGGTGCCGGCATTGCCGACCAGCAGCACGTTCTCCTTCTGGGCAATGTATTCGCCCCGCAACAGCTCCCGCACCAGCGGTTCGTTGATGGAGGGCTGAACCTTGAAGTCGAAGTTCTCGATGGTCTGATCACTGGGAAGGACGCCTCCCGGCAAAGCTTGTGGAGCAACGCCCGGATGTGCTTCAAGCCGAGGCGAACCTGCATGCCGCGAGCGCCCAGATCGGAATCGCCACCGCCAACCGGCTCCCGAATATAACCCTCACGGCTAACGCCGGCAGCACGGCGCTGGCGCTCGACCGGGTGTTCACTTCCGGCACCGGGTTTTGGGGGGTGGGCGCCTCACTGACGCAACCCATTTTTCAGGGCGGCACGCTGCTCCACCTGGAGCGGGCGGCGAAGGCCGCCTACGTTCAGGCGGCCCAACAATATCGCAGCACGGTCCTCACCGCCTGTCAGAATGTCGCGGACGCCTTGACCGCTCTCGAACAGGACGCCGCCGCGCTGAAGACCGCCGCTGCCGCCGCTGATTCCGCGAAGGTGACGCTCGATCTTTCCCGGCAACAATGGCAGGTCGGCTATGGCGGTTATCTGGCCCTCCTGAACGCGGAACAAACTTATCAGCAAGCCCGGCTCAACCTCGTGCAGGCCCAGGCCAATCGTTTCGCCGACACCGCGGCGTTATTTCAGGCGCTGGGCGGCGGCTGGTGGAACCGCGCGGAACTGAAACAAAAATGATCATGAAAACTATTATTTCCGCCGCGTTCGGGGCCTGCCTGCTCGCGGGCTGTTCATCCCGAACCGACAGCAGCCCCGCGCCGTCCTCCGTCACGGCCAGCAACGTTACGCTGACAGCCGCTCAGCGTCAGAATATTCATCGCTATACCGTTGAGCCTTCCCAATTCCACAAGACTGTGGACACGACCGGCACGGTGGACTTCGACGACGACCAGGCCACCACGCTTCTGGCGCCGATGTCCGGCCCCGTATCACGGCTGCTGGTTTCCCTGGGCGCGCAGGTTGAAGCGGAGCAGCCGCTGGCGGAGGTTGAGTCGCCGGACTTTGCCTCCGCCGTCAGCGCTTATCGCAAGGCGCTCGCGACCGCCAAAACCGCCCGCCAACTTGCCGAAATGGACCAGCAACTCATCGGGCAACACGGCATCACCCTGCGCGAAGCCGAACAGGCCAAAACGGATGCCGCTAATGCGGAAGCCGATGCCGAGGCCGCCCTGCAACAGCTCGTTTCCCTCAAAGTGGCTCCTGACACCATCAAAGCCATTCAAGCCGGAAAGCTGGTTTCGCGTGTCCCGGGCATGATTCGTTCCCCCATCGCCGGGACCGTGGTGGAACGGCTCATCACGCCCGGAGAGCTTTTGGAAGCGGGCACCACGCCCTGTTTTACCGTCGCCGATCTCTCCCGGGTCTGGGTGATGGCACACCTCTTCAACACGGACCTGGGTTCAGTCAGCCTCGGCGACCCGGCCGAAGTGCTCACCGGGAAGACTTCGGAAAACTTCTCCGGGACGGTGGGCAACATTTCGGCTCTGGTCGATCCGGACACCCGCTCCGTGGCCGTTCGCGTGGTCGTCGAGAATCCGGGCGGCGTGTTGAAAAAACAGATGTACCTCCGCGTGCTGATTCATTCGCGCGCCGAAAGCGCCGGCCTGCTGGTGCCGGTTTCGGGGATTCTGCGCGACGAAGAAAACCTGCCGTTCGTCTATGTCGCGCAGCCCGACGGCAGCTTTGGGCGGCGGCGCGTCACGCTGGGCTATCGCGAAGGGGATCAGTATGACATCACCTCCGGCCTCAAAGCCGGCGACCGGCTTGTGGTCGAAGGCGGGCTCTTCGTTCAATTCCTGCAAAATCAATGAGCGACCATCTGCCCCCACCCGAATCCCCGCCGCAAACCGCCTCGATCATCCACCGGATCGTCGCCTCCTCCCTGCGGCAGCGCTTGCTCGTCATCCTCATGACCCTCGTGCTCACCGGCGCCGGCATGTGGTCGTTGAACCGTCTGTCGGTCGATGCCTATCCCGATCTGTCCCCGCCCATGGTCGAAATCATCACCCAATGGCCCGGACACGCGGCCGAGGAAGTGGAACGACTCATCACCGTGCCCGTCGAAGTGGAAATGAACGGCATCCCGCGCATGACGATGCTGCGTTCGATTTCGCTCTATGGGCTGTCCGACGTCATCCTCTCGTTTCGCGACGGCACCGATAACTACTTCGCCCGCCAGCAGGTGTTCAACCGGATTCCCGATCTCAGCTTGCCCAACGGCGTGACGCCGTCGGTCTCGCCGATGTTTTCGGCTTCGGGCTTGATCTATCGCTACGTGATGCAGAGCCCCGACCGGTCCCCGATGGAACTGAAAACCATCGACGATTGGATCGTCGAACGCCAATACAAAGCCGTTCCCGGCGTGGCAGATGACTCGGGGTTGGGCGGAGAAACCATGCAATACCAAGTGCTGCTCGATCCGGTGAAAATCGCGGCGGTCGGTTTGTCCGTGTCGCAGGTGGAGAACGCGCTGACCGCCAACAACGGCAACGCGGGCGGCGGGTTCTACTCCCAGGGCGGCCAGTTCTATTACGTGCGCGGCCAGGGCCGGTTGGAAACGCTCGAAGACATCGGCGACGTGGTGCTCGCCGTCCACAAGGGCACCCCGATCCTGGTCAAAGACGTGGGGCAAGTGGTGATTGGCCATGCCCCGCGCCTCGGCCAGTTTGGCTATCAGGACCAGGACGACGCCGTCGAAGGCGTCATTTTGATGCGCACCGGAGAACAAACGCAGAATGTCCTCAAACAGGTGGAGGCCAAGACGAAGGAACTCAACGAGAAGATACTGCCCAAGGACGTCAAAATCCTTCCCTTTTACGACCGCAGCGAGCTGGTCGCGCTGACGACCGAGACCGTCGAGCGGAACCTGTTGCGCGGCATGTTGCTGGTCATCGTGGTGCTCGTATTCTTTTTGTATGATTTCCGCGCCGGACTGATTGTCGCCACGGCCATCCCCCTGGCCTTGCTCTTCGCCTTCATCTGTCTGAACGTCCAGGACGTCTCGGCCAACCTGCTGTCCATCGGCGCGATCGATTTCGGCATCCTCGTGGACGGCGCCGTGGTGATGGGGGAAAACATCTTTCGCCAGCTCGCCGCGCGGCGGGGGGAGTCCCTCAACATCCGGGAAACCATCGCCGCGGCAGCCGCGGAAGTGGATCGCCCGATCTTTTACGCCGTCGCCGTGATCGTGGCCGGTTTTCTGCCAATCTACGTCCTGTCCGGGCCTTCCGGCAAACTGTTCAAGCCGATGGCCGACACGATGATCTTTGCGTTGGTCGGCTCCTTGATTGTCACGCTGACCCTCCTCCCGGTCCTCTGTTCCTGGGCCATGCGCAAAGGCGTGCGCGAGCGGCGCAATGCCGCCTTTGAAGCCATCAAATCCCTCTACGCCAAAGGCCTCGATTTCTGCCTGGCGCATCCCTGGGGCACCACCCTGGCCTCCGCGGTTCTGGTCTCGGGTTCACTCCTGCTCATTCCCCGCATCGGCGCGGAATTCATGCCGCACCTGGACGAGGGCGCCCTGTGGGTCCGCGCCACCATGCCCTACACCATTTCCTTTGACGAATCGCGCAAGATCGCCCCCCGGGTCCGCGAAATTCTGCGCTCGTTTCCGCAGGTCACCATCGTCGCCTCCGAGCATGGCCGGCCCGACGACGGCACCGATCCGACGGGCTTTTTCAACGTCGAGTTTTACGTCGGCCTCAAACCGTATTCGCAGTGGACCGGCCCTTGCCGCACCAAACCGGAACTCATTGAAGCCATCAACAAAAAGCTGCAGGTGTTTCCCGGCATCATCTTCAACTACACCCAGCCCGCCGAAGACGCCGTGGACGAAGCGGAAACCGGATTAAAAAGCTCCCTGGCCGTCAAAGTGTTCGGTTCCGACCTGGACACGCTCGAGCAGAAGGGCCGGGCCATCAAACACGTGCTCGAGCATGTGCGCGGCATCCGGGACGTGACGCTCGTCCAGGAGCTGGGGCAGCCGAGCCTCAACATCAAAATCAACCGCGGCCGGATTGCCCGCTACGGCTTGAACGTCGCCGACATCAACAGCCTGATTCAGGCGGCCATCGGCGGCGACGTGGCGACCCAAGTGGTGCAGGGCGAAAAGCAGTTCGACCTGATCGTGCGCCTGCAACAACAGTACCGGGATAATCCGGAGGAAATCCGCAACATTCTGGTGTCCACGCCCGACGGCCAGCAGATCCCGCTGGGGGAATTCGCCGATATCCAGGTGGCGAACGGCGCGTCTTTCATCTACCGCCAGAACAACTCGCGCTACATCGGGGTCCAATTCTCGGTGGAAGGACGCGACCTGGCGGGCGCCGTGCAGGACGCCATGGGGCAGGTCGAATCCCAGGTCAAGTTGCCGGAGGGCTATCGCGCGGATTGGGGCGGCGAATACACAGAATACACCGCTTCGCGGCGCCAACTCAACATCGTTCTGCCCTTAACCCTGTTCCTGATTTTCCTGATCCTGTTTGCGCTCTACAGCAACCTGAAATTCCCGTTCATCACCGTGCTGGGGGTTTTGCTCTCGGCGCCGACCGGCGGGATCGTGGCGTTATGGCCGACCCACACGCCCTTTTCGGTCTCGTCCGGCATAGGTTTTCTGGCCCTGTTCGGCGTCTCGGTTCAGACGGCTATCGTCTATATCTCCTACGTCAACGAACTCCGCCGCGGCGGCACCAGCATCGAACAGGCCGCCCGGGAGGGCGCGCTTCTGCGCCTGCGCCCGATCATGATGACTGCCCTCGTGGCCGCCCTGGGATTGTTGCCGGCCGCTCTGGCCACCGGGGTGGGCACCGATTCCCAGCGGCCTTTTGCGCTGGTCATCGTCAGCGGATTGTTCTCGCGGCTCTTGATCAGCGTTTTCCTCATGCCGGCGCTCTATCTATTGGTCGCGCGTTCCGGAGATCGCCTGGAAGTATAGGGATCTAGGAGCGAAGCTTGCCGGACGCTTCCGGATTTTCCTTCGACGCGTAAGTGGCATGACCGCCGATGGCATTCCCGTGCTGCTAATGAGGCTAACGCCGGGGCAGAGGGTCACCTGCAATTTCCAGAACCTGCTGCCGGATACGCAAATTCCCGAAGGCACCAGCATCCATTGGCACGGGATTGAGCTGGATAACGACAGCGACGGCACCGCCGTGACGCAGGATGCCGTGAAGAACAACCAAAGTTACACCTACCGTTTCATCGCGCCCCGCCCGGGCATTTTTTGGTTTCACTCCCACATGGTGCCGGGCGACACGCTCTGGGCCGGCATGTACGGCGTCATTATCGTTCAGGGCACCTGCGAGGCCCAATTGATCCCCAACGTCCTGCCCGGCGCGCAGGCCACTGAGATCCTGGCGATAGCCACTGACCGCTACGCCCACGTCGGCGATCTGTTTGTTCTGACGGTGACGAACGAAACGGGGGGGGAGCTCTGGCTCAACGACACTTGCCCATCCGTTTCACTTGCACGGCTGGTCGCTCCAGCCTTTGAGCATGGTGGTTGGCGCCAACGTGTACAACTTCGGCTACAACGAATTCCTTGACACCATTGAGGTGTACGGCGGGCAAGCTTTGGTGTTCAGTGTTCAGTTGGATGATCACCCGTCGTTTTGCGATCTGTCCTCCGGCACCCCGCCAACGCCTGGCCCGATTCTGGGGTCTTGCACGGGCGGCGCCACGGGTGGCGCCCTTGGCCGCCGGCTCTACCATTGCCACATTGCGGCTCACGGCGTTGAGGGGATGATGGGCGAAATCATCGTCGTGGAGGACACTCCCCAGCAGGTGGTTTGGTCGCAGCCCCCGGACGCAATGCCCACTGGCGTGGACGTGCTGGCCACCCAAGGGACCGGCTCCCAAACCGTCGCGGACGATTTCCTGTGGGAGAGCTGTGTGCTCGCCGACGGCTGGAACGACGACGCGACGTGGAGCACGACGACTATGGCCCGAATTGGACCGACCTGCATTATCCGCTCACCCACCCCTTCAACCCACTGAGCCTGGATACAGCCTTCCAACTGAGCGTTGCCGCAGCGCCAGCGGGGCATGTGGTGGGCGCGCCGTTGCAACCCGTGCTCTCCGCCAGCATGTCGGGCGGCCAGTTCAGTATCTCATGGTCGGGCGGAGGGATTCTGCAGTATGCGGACCAAGTCACTGGACCTTGGAGCGATCTTAGTGCCGCCGCCAGCCCCTATCCGGCGCCGATGGACAGGCCACAAGGCTTCTACCGTGTCCCGATGCCGTAGCGCCGGCTTAGGCTTGGTTCGTGATACCGACTAAACAGTGATCGTGCGCGCCTTGGCAGGAGACGAAGGAGTCGTCGGTGGATGCGGCCAACCGGGGTGGATAGTCGGCATGGTCCAGACGCCCCGGCGCGTCCTGGACACCAGAAAGGCCGGTTTTACAGTTTCAAAAATTGGTGACAGGCAATGTTGTTCTGGAGGGGGTGCCCCGGCTTCTTGTTTTCGAGTCCCGAAACAGCCCGGCAATCTGATTATTTGGAGGGCATAACGGGGAGTTTTCCCGCACAGATTCCGCACAGAATCATGCCCTGACACAGTTCCCGCACAGCACATGGTTGAGACACACTTCCGTAATGCCTTTCGCAAGCGCAAAACCCTCGCCGCCGATCGCATCTTGCCCGTACCACCAGACGAAACCATAACATGGCACTGACACGAGACTACACAGAAACCGTCATGGCGCGCATCAGACGTGACCGCGAATTCGCGCGGGCGCTCTACGCCGAAGCCATGAGCGCCTTCATGACTCGCCTGGCGGGCAAGCAACGAAGGGGCTTTTGAAAAGGATGCTGAAGCGTGGTTGGCCGGGGCACCCGCGCAAGCCGCGAACGTCATCCCGCTTATGGCCGCCAGCGGGGCTCTGCTTTGCGCGTCGAGATGCCACCACCTCTGAGGGATCAATTGGGGGTCAAAACATCCAACCGATGGCAAAGATGCCCTCGATCTGCGTGGTGATGCCGTTGGCGCCGCGGTATTGGAGCCACTGCGCCCCGCCCGTAGCCTTGATGAACAGTTGATCGGTTATATTCCAGCGAATCCCCGCGCCGACGTTCCCGGTGAAGTCGGTTTCCGAGTCGTAAAAGTGGCCGTGGCGGCCGGCCCAGCCCCACCAGTCCTGGTCGCTCCCCGGTGGCAGGTCTTCCAAGGCCGTGTCCAGATATTGGTAGCCAATACCGCCGGTCAGAAACGGGGTGAGGCGCCGGTTGATGATGTTGTAATCCAAGTTCAGGCGCCCGGTCTGCATGAAGGTATTCTGGCTCGCGTGAACAGTCTCACCTGTGTCCACGGGGAAGTCCCCGCTGAAGGTGGCATTGCCGAACATGAGGTCGCCGTGGAGCGCCAGGAAATCATTGAAATGGAAGGCCAGGCCGAAGCCGCCCAGGCCAGTGTCGTCCATTTTGACTTTCACATCCCCCAGGGGGCCGTTGAAGCGAATGTCATCCGAGTGGAGGTACTGGCCGATGCCATAAACTTCCCACTTGGCCGTCCGGCTGAAAGGCTCCCAGGCCATCGGGATCTGGGCCGGCGCTGCCAGCGCGAAGCCTGCCACGGCGAACAGGACACTGCTGTGGACTGAAAACCGCCCGGCGTGAAGTTTTAGAATGCTCATAATTCAATCTGTTATCTTTTGTCTGTTCTGTTTGCTTATTTCGCTCGTTCGAACGCATCCATTGCTTTGATTATCTCAAAAGCTGGCCCAAAACACAAGCAAAATGTGGGCAAAAGCGGACAGCCGCGGTCTGTTCGTTGGCGCGGGCCGGTCTCCGGCCCCCGGCTCGTTGCTCCCGGTACTATGGCCTCGGCTGACTCTGGTTCCCGCATTGCGGTCATGGCTGGCCGCCGCCGCCGACTCGCCAATCTGACCCCTTTGCCATTTCGACAGGCCCGCTCTCGACCCGCCGGAAAAGCGTGCAGGCTTTTGGATTGACGCTGCCCGGTGGGATGCTTCTCTGAGGGCATGTCAGGTGGACAATTTCGCGCCCGGTGGGAGAACCTGTTGGTCGTGCTCGCTACGGCAGTGTTCGCGGCGGGCTTGTGCTTCCTCGCGCCCACCCTCCTGGAAAGCGCGGACTACGTGCAGTTTTACAAGGCGAACTTTCAGTTTCTGGCGGATACGGTGCGCGAAGACCGCCTGCCGCTGTGGAATCCGTATATCGGGTTGGGCCGGCCCTACCTGGCGGATATGCAGAATGCAGTGTTCTATCCGCCTTTGTACCTGATTTGCCTGGGACAGCGAGCTGGGCTGTTCCTCCTGGTCTGGCTGCACTGCACACTGGCGGTTTTCGGCATGAGAAAGCTGGCCGGAACGTTGCAGGCAGGGTGGTGGCAGAGCTATTTCATGGCCTTCAGTTACTTGGCCTCAGGCGCGCTGACGGCAAGGTGGATGACCGGGCAGGTGCTCTACTGCTGCGCCCTCTGCTATGTGCCGTGGCTGTTTCATTACGCCTTGCGCACGGAAGAGGCGTGGCAGGGTTGGCGGACTGCCCGCTATGCATTGTTGCTGGCGTTGCAGTTTCTGTGCGGCCACCCGCAAGTGTTCTGGTTTACGGGGGTCGGCCAGGCGGTGTTCATCGTCAGCCGGGCCCCGAGGCGCCCCTGGCAGGCAGCGCTGCGCGACGCCGGAAGGGGTTTCTGCCAATTGGGCGGAGCGTGTCTCTGGTGCCTGGGGCTGGTCGCCGTGGTATTGCTGCCGTTCCTGGAGTTGGTTCGGCATGGAAATCGAGTTGGGGCTTCGCCCGCGTTTACAAGTTACGGCAAGTTGCAATGGGAAGCCCTGGGCAGCCTGGTCAGTCCCATCGGGCTGTCGGAAGGGTACTCCTGGTTCAATTGGGAGATGCACCTCTTTGTCGGCCCGATTGTTCTGCTATTGGGACTGGCGGGATTGTGCCTGGTGCGCGAACGCAACGTGCGCGGCTTGCTGGCGGTACTGGTGGTCGCTTTGCTGATCGCGATGGGGGACAGCACCCCTTTCTTCGGGCTGTTTTACAAATGGCTGCCCGGCTTCGCCGGTTTCCGCTTCCACACGCGCGCGGCTCTGCTGATAGTGCTGGTGTTGATTTGCGCGACGGGGATCTGGTTGAGCCGGCCACACCCCTACCTCCGGGCCTTATGGACCTACAATCTCAATTACCCAGTTCGGTCATTCCTTATCGGGTTGGTTTGCTTGCAGGGGTTGGGATTAGTGTACGCGACCTGGGTGATCAAGAGGACTTACACCTATTCCACCATTTACCCGGGGCCGCCGGACCACCCGTTCCAGAAGACCCTCGTGGCGCAACTGCGAGGGTGGGGCTTGATGCGACCGTTCCGGCCACCGCCGCGCGTTTGTGTGCCCTGGTGGTTCGTGCCGGCGAATTACGCCATGGTTGACCGTTACAGTAGTTTCGATGCCGAATGCTCGCTGTTTTTAAGGCGCCCCTGGGATTATCTGCACGCAATGCTCGGGATTCGGCCTCCAGAGTTCCTAAACTTCTCGCTAGCAAAGGAGGTGTACGACCACGGCCCCTTCCCTTATCCCGACCTGGCTTTAGCGGCTGGTATCGACCCGACTACCGGAATCCTGCAGGTGGCGACCAACCCGGCGCCGCGAGCCTTTTTGGTCTATGCCGGCGAAGTGGTCGGAGATTACGGCACGATTCTCACCCGACTCGCGGAGGGCCACGATATCCATCGTAGCGCCCTGCTCGAAGAACCTCTGGCGGAACCGTTGCCTCGGGAGAGCGTCTGGCCCGGCACGGCGGCGCTTATCCGGCGGTTTGAGCCCAACTCTGTGTGGGTTGAGGTGGAAGCCAAGGAGAAGGCGTTGCTGGTGCTGGCCGAAGCCTGGTATCCGGGCTGGCGGGCCGAAATTGACGGACGGGTTTGTACCTGCCTGCCGGCGAATCTCTGGATGAGGGCGATTCCCGTCCCTGCGGGGCGGCACCAGGTGCGGGTGTACTTCCACCAGAACCGTTTGGTTCCGGGGCTGCTCATCTCGCTGGCCAGCGCTGGTCTCCTGCTGCTGGTCCTGGCCTGGCCCAAGCGCCGAGCTGGTTGAAGATGGCATCGAAAAGTTCTTTTCGTTACCCTCAAGCTCACCTGCCCGATAGACCCCGCCCACGATACTACCATCCGCGGTTCGCACGCCGCAGAGCCAAGGGCGTGCCGTCTGCACCCGCTTTCACATCCTCGGCACCTGCTAGCCCGGCATTCTCATCCCTCGCACAAACCGCCGACAGGGTGTAGCCACCGACGGCAGTCGGCGCTGATTCTGAGTCTCCAAAGATGGCGCCGACTGCCGTCGGCGGCTACATGCCAGGAAATTTCCCGGTTAGAAGCGGCAGTCGCGCAGAATCTGGTCGGCCTGTTGCGCGGAAACGCCTTCGTGGAAGGCGTCGTTGCACATCATCACCGGGGCCTTGCCGCAGCCAGCGAGGCATTCGACGAATTCGACGGTGAACTTCCCGTCCCTGGTCGTCTGCGGACCGTGCTGGCGGGGGTCGAGGCCAAGCTGTTTGCAAAGGTGCTCGTGCAGGGCGTAGGACCCGCCGAGCGCGCAACTCAGGGTGCGGCAAATCTTGAAGTGGTATTTGCCCACCGGCCTAACGTGAAACATCGGGTAGAAGGTGACCAATTCGTAAATGTTGATGGGCTGAAGTTCCAGTTTGGCGGCGACCCATTCGACCGCCTGGCGCGAGATGTGGCCGAAGTGTTCCTGGATGGCGTGCAGCAGCATCAGAGAGGCGCTCCGCTTGTTGAGATAATGGGTGATCAACTCGTCAATCTCCGCCTGGAGGGCGGCGGGCACGGCGAAATCCGGCTGGTTCAGCAACGGATTGGGGATCGGCTCGGTTGGGTGGATGTCGTTCATCGGTCGCATTCTCCCATGACAAAATCAAACGAGCCGAGGACGGCGACGACGTCGCTGAGCATGTGACCCGGCAATAGCCACGAGAGGATGCTCAGGTTCACGAAGGACGGGGAGCGAATCTTCAGCCGGTGGGGTGTGCCCCCGCCTTTGCTGTTGATGTAGAAGCCCAATTCGCCCTTCGGGTTCTCGTGCCCGAAGTAAATTTCGCCGGGGGGCGCGTTCACGCCCTGCGTGACGTTGATGAAATGGTGAATCAGCTCCTCCATGCGCGTCAGCACGCGGTCTTTGGGCGGCAGCACAATCTTTCCATCGGGCACGTTGATGGGGCCGCCGGGCAACTGGTCGAGGCACTGATGCACAATCCGCACGCTCTGGCGCATTTCCTCCATGCGCACCAGATAGCGGTCGTAGCAATCACCGGCGGCGCCGACGGGCACGTCGAATTTCAGTTGGTCATAGACCAGATACGGATGCGCCTTGCGCAGGTCGTGTTCGACGCCGCTGCCGCGGAGGTTCGGGCCAGTGAGGCCGTAGTCAATCGCGACGTCTTTGGGGATCACGCCGACGCCCTGGGTGCGGTCCACGAAAATGCGGTTGCGGGTGAGGAAGGTCTCGGTCTCGTCAATGTTCACGACGACCTCGTTGAGGAACTTCCGGCACTGCTCGGTCCAGCCGGGCGGAAGGTCGCGCGAAAGGCCGCCGATGCGGGTGTAAGCGGTGGTGAACCGCGCGCCGGTGAGCGACTCGCAGAGGTTATAGATCTTTTCGCGCTCGGTGAAGGTGTGGAGGAAGACGGTCATCGCCCCGACATCCATAGCATAGCAGCCGACGCCGAGGAGGTGCGAGGAGATGCGGGCGAGTTCGCAGCATACGACGCGGATGAACTGACAGCGCGGCGGCAATTGGCGGTCAATGCCGAGCAGTTTCTCGACCGCGAGGGCGTAGGCGACGTTGTTGGCGAGCGGGGCGAGGTAATCCAGCCGGTCGGTGTACGGGATGAATTGGGTATAGGTGAAGTTCTCGGCGATCTTCTCGTCGCCACGATGCAGATAGCCGACCTCCGGCCTGGCGCGGGTGATGATCTCGCCATCCAGCTCGAGAACGATGCGCAACACGCCGTGGGTGGCCGGGTGGGAAGGCCCCACGTTCAAGACCATTTTCTCGCCTTCAAGCCCGTCCGAGGGCGGACTCAAGGGATCGTAGTTGCCGACGGCAGTCGGCACTGATTTCTGTGGCTGAGGAAAAGTGCGCCGACTGCCGTCGGCGGCTACAATTTCATGGATGTTGCGAGCCTCGGCCATAGTCAGTGCTTGGGTTCAATGGGGCCGGGACCGTGGGAGTGGCCGTGGGCCTCTTTGATGTCGTGGCGTCGCTCGAGGCGCGCGTTGGTTTCCAGGGCATCCGTATCGGGAATCCGCACCCGCGGCTCGCGCGAGATGGTGTCTTTGCCGCCGGCGATGGTGACGAAGGGTCCACCGGCCAGTGGCGCGGCGTCGGTAAAAGCGACCTCGGGAACGTCGGTCGGCTTGCCGGCCAGGGGGAAATCCTTGCGGAGCGGGAAATGGGGGTAGCCCTCCCACATCAGAATCCGGCGCAGGTCGGGGTGGCCGCGGAAACGAAGGCCCATCATGTCGTAAATCTCCCGCTCGTGCCAATCGGCCGTTCGCCACACCGCGGTGACGGTGGGCAAATCGCCCTTTTCCTCGCTCACGTCGGTCTTGAGGCGGAGATGGCAGAGGTGGCCGTAACCATAGAGGTGATAGACGATCAGGAAGCGCGGGTCGTCCCCGTAGTTGTCCACGCTCGTAATGTCCACGAGGTAGTCGAACCCCAACTCTTTTTTGGCGAAAGCGCAAATTTCAGGCATTCGCTCGGCGTCCGCCACCTTGAGCGTGATTTCGCTCCGGAACTCGACCGGGTCGGCGATCAAGCCGGGGAATTTGGCTCGGAGTTGCTGGGCTAGTTCGAGGGGGTTCATCCTAAGAAGCTGGAGCGACGGGTCAGGCGACTTTCTTCAACGTGGCCATAGCGGGTTCCCGGGCGACTTTGTTTTGCAGTTTGATCAGGGCGTCGAGGAGGGCTTCGGGACGAGGCGGGCAGCCGGCGACGTAAAAGTCCACGGGCAGGATGCGATCAACCCCCTGCAAGACTGCGTAGCTGCGGTACATGCCGCCGGTGGAGGCGCAGGCGCCCATAGCGATGACCCATTTCGGCTCGGGCATCTGCTCGTAAATCCGCTTCACGGCCAGCGCCATCTTGTAAGTGACCGTGCCGGAGACGATCATGACGTCGGATTGGCGGGGGGAGAAGCGCATGACCTCGGCGCCGAAGCGGGAGATGTCGAAGCGGCTGGCCCCGGCGGCCATGAGTTCAATGGCGCAACAGGCCAGCCCCATAGGCATGGGCCAGAGTGAATTCTTGCGGCCCCAGTTCGAGCCGGCATCGAGGTTCCGGTGGAACCAGTTCAGGGCCGCGTCGAGGCGGGTGACGATCACGTCGCCTTCGACCTTCGAGTTGTAGCCGATTTCCGTATTTGTTTGCATAGGAACGGACGGAGCGCGGGACCGCCCCGCCCGAAGCAACCTAACCATCGTTGAAAAGGCCAGCAAGTTGAATGTTTGCGGAATTCGCATTATTTCGCTTGCATCCTGCCCTGGACTGCTTATGTTTTGAGCCGCCTGAACGCCGTGTGTGCGGACGTTCATTGAGGCTGAGAAATAGAAGTTAACGAAAAACCTAACCCTCAACCTCCGTTGCCACCGCAACGTCTGGTCCGTTAGGCAATGGAGTCTCGGAAGGCCGCGCGCTGACCCAGTCTCCCCCAGGTTCGTCGTCAGGAAAGTTAGTCATTAAATTATGCTCACAATGGAAGAGGCCATGAGGCAAACGGGCAAGCTGCCCTTTGCGGCTGGCAGTATCGTCAAAGGCACTATTATCGAAGTTGGTTCCAAAGAGGTCCTCGTGGATATCGGTTACAAGAGCGAGGGGGTCATCTCGGGCAACGAGTTTGAGGACATCAAAACCGTCAAGGTCGGCGACCAGATTGACGTTTTAATCGAGAAGCTCGAAGACAAGGAGGGCATGGTCGTCCTCTCCAAGGAGAAGGCGGAGTTCAAACAGAACTGGGAACGCATCCTCACTATTTGCAACGAAGGCGGCACCATCGCCGGCAAAGTCAAAGCCATCGTCAAAGGCGGTTTGGTGGTCAACATCGGCGTCGAGGCCTTTCTGCCCGCTTCGCAAATTGACATCCTCACCCCGAAAAACCTCACCCAATACGTCGGCAACACTTACCATTTCAAGGTCGTCAAGATCAACCAGGAGCGACAGAACATCGTCCTGTCGCGCCGCGAATTGATCGAGCAGGAGCGGACCGAGCGCCGCCAGAAGCTGCTCTCGGAAATGACCCCGGGCGACATCCGCAAGGGCACGGTCAAGAATATCACGGATTTCGGCGCCTTCATCGATCTGAACGGCATCGACGGGCTCCTGCACATCACGGACATGAGCTGGGGCCGCGTTAGCCACCCGTCCGAGATTCTCAAGGTCGGCCAGGACATCGATGTGGTTGTGCTGGACATCAATCGGGAGAAGGAACGCGTCAGCCTGGGTCTGAAGCAAAAGCTGGCCAACCCGTGGGACACCATCGAACAGAAATACCCGGTGGGCGCCAGAGTCAAAGGTCGGGTGGTCAACTTGGTGCCTTATGGCGCGTTCGTGGAACTCGAACCCGGCGTCGAAGGGCTGGTACACGTTACCGAGCTTTCGTGGACCAAGCGCGTGGCCAAACCCTCGGATATGCTCAAACCGGATCAGGAGATCGAGGCGGTCGTCCTCGGCATCAACCGCGAAGAGCAGAAGATCTCGCTCGGCTTGCGACAGCTTGAAGCCAACCCGTGGGAGAAGGCCCAGGAGAAATACCCGGCCGGCACCCGCGTCAAAGGCAAGATTCGCAATCTCACCAGCTACGGCGCATTCATCGAACTGGAAGAAGGCATGGACGGCATGATCCACGTGTCGGACATGTCCTGGACGCGGAAGATCAACCACCCCTCGGAGGTGATCAAGAAGGGCGACGAAGTCGAAGCCCTGGTGCTGGAAGTGGACAAGGCCAACCAGCGCATTGCCGTGGGGATGAAGCAGCTCACGCCCGACCCGTGGGAAGGCATCGACCAGCTTTACAAGGTCGGGGACCTGGTCACCGGCAAAGTCACCAAGCTGGCCAGCTTCGGCGCGTTCGTCGGCTTGCAACATGAAATTGACGGGCTGGTGCACATCTCGCAGATCAGCGAAGAGCGCATCGACAAGATCAAGAACGTGCTCAAGGTCGGCCAGGAAGTCACCGCGCGGGTCATCAAGATTGACAAGAGCGAGCGGCGCATCGGCCTGTCCATCAAGGCGGCCAATTACTCCAACGAGCAACTCAAGGCCGAGCAGGCCGCGCTGGACGCGCTGAAGCCGGGCGAGGACCTCGTCGCCCTCCAGCACGCCTTCGACGCGGCCGACGAGGCGAAGCAGGAAGGCGTAAAGGAGTAACACACAGGGTTATAGACCGATTCACGAACAGGCGGGCTGCAAACGGCCTGCCTGTTTTCTGCGCGTGGCGAAAGTCGGTGTTGGGAATCGGCCTTCGGCAAATTATCCTCCCTTCGATGAACATTTTGGACGAACTTCAATGGCGCGGCTTGGTGGCCGATTGCACCGACCCGCAAGAGTTGGCGAAGCGAGTCAGCCCCGGGCCGATTACACTCTACTGCGGTTTCGATCCGACCGCCGACAGCTTGCACGTGGGCAACCTGGTGCCGCTTTTGGCGCTGCGCCGGTTTCAATTGCTGGGCCATCACCCCATCCCGCTGGCCGGGGGGGCAACGGGGTCCATCGGCGACCCGAGCGGCAGGACGCAGGAGCGCCAGTTGCTCACCAAAGAAGTCCTCGACGCCAACATCGCCAAGATCAAGGAGCAACTCCGCCGCTTGCTGGATTTCGACGCCCCGGCCAATCCCGCCCGGCTGCTGGATAATGCGACTTGGACGGCGCCCGTGAGCTACCTCGAGTTCCTGCGCGACATCGGCAAGCATTTTTCCGTCAACCAAATGGTGGCGAAGGAGAGCGTGCGCGCGCGCATGGAAGATCGCGAGGCGGGCATCAGCTACACCGAGTTCAGTTACATGCTGCTGCAGGCTTTCGACTTCTACGTGCTGTGCCGGGACTACAATTGCGAACTGCAAATCGGCGGCAGCGATCAATGGGGCAACATTACCGCGGGCATTGACCTTACCCGCAGGAAACTCGGGCGCAGCGTCTATGGCCTCACCCTGCCGCTCATCACCAACGCCGACGGCAGCAAGTTCGGCAAGAGCGTCAGCGGCGCCGTTTGGCTCGATCCCAGCCGCACCAGCGTTTACCGGTTCTACCAGTACTGGATTCGGACCGACGACCGGGACGTGATTCGCTACCTGAAGTTCTTCACATTCCTCAGCCGGGACGAAATCGCCGCACTGGAGAAGCAGCACACCGAAAACCCCGGCGCCCGCATGGCGCACAAGGCGCTGGCCAAGGCGGTGACGGATTTGGTCCACGGCCCGAGCGCGACGGCGGAGGCCATGCGGGCCAGCGAAATCCTATTCGGCGGCGACCTGGCCGGCATCTCCGAAACCACCTTCAACGAAATCGTAGGCGAAGTGCCGACCAAGGAGATCGGGAAGGCCGAACTCGACGGGACCGGCAAGCCGCTAGTCGAACTGATGGTGCACGGCGGCCTCTGCCAGTCCAAGGGCCAGGCCCGGAAGGACATTGAGGGCGGCGGCGCTTACGTGAACAACATTCGCGAGGCGAGTTTCCAGCGCACCGTCACGACGAAGGATCTGCTTTTCGGCAAGCATCTGCTGCTGCGCAAGGGCAAACGGAACTACGTAGTGGTGACTGCGAAGTGACGTTGCATCCATGACTCTCTACAATCTTTTCCCCCTCCTTGCCGGGCCGTTTTCCCGCTGGGGTGAGCATTTCTCCCGGGCGGCGGCGATGGGCTTCGATTGGGTATTCGTCAATCCAATCCAGCAACCGGGCGCTTCACGCAGTCTCTATTCGATTGCCGATTATTTCCGGGTCAACCCGGCCCTGCTGGACCGGCAGAGCGCCGCGCCGCCCGACGAACAGGTCCGCCAGATGATTGCGACCGCCCGTGCCGGCGGCTTGAAGATGATGATTGACCTGGTCATCAATCACTGCGCCATTGACTCACAGTTGACGCGCGAGCACCCGGAATGGTTCGTCCGGGGGCCGGATGGCCGGATCGCGAACTCATTCTGCCAGCACAACGGGGAGAAAGTCATCTGGAAGGACCTGGCCCAGTTCGATCACCGGCACACGCGCGACCCGGAAGGGCTGTATCGCTATTGCCTCAGTGTGGTCGAGCATCTGCTGGCGCTCGGGTTCGAGGGCTTCCGCTGCGACGCCGCCTACCAGGTCCCGGGCAGTTTCTGGCGCCGGCTGATCCGGGACATCAAGGCCCGGCATCCCGGCACACGTTTTGTCGCCGAAACGCTGGGCTGCTCCGCCGATCAGACGGTGGAAACCGCCCGCGCGGGCTTTGATTACGTGTTCAACAGCTCGAAGTGGTGGAACTTCCACGATTGGTGGTTGATCGAGCAATACAACTTGGTGCGCGAGACCACCCGCTCGATCAGCTTCCCGGAGAGCCATGATACGCCCCGTCTCTGCGCGGAAATGAACGGGAACCTCGACGGGCTGAAGCAGCGTTATCTGTTTGCGGCCCTCTTCTCCGCGGGAGTGATGATGCCGATGGGATTCGAGTTTGGCTTCCGCAAACCGCTGCACGTTACACAGACCACCCCGGCGGACTGGGAAAAGACCGGCATCGACCTGACCTCCTACATTGCGAGAGTGAACGCGATCAAAAAGGGCTACGCCGTATTCCATGAGGAAAGTCCCACGAGCATTTTTCCGTGCCAGAACCCGAATATCCTGCTGATGTGGAAGGCCTCGGCGAAGCACAAGGACGAAGCGCTGCTGATTTTGAACAAAGACCCGCAGCAGCAGCAGGAGTTTGCGGCGGACCACTTCCGGGACCTCGTTCAGGCCGGCGCGCCGCTGCGGGATGTTTCCCCCGAATATCCCCTCGAATACATTCACGAGCCTTTCCATTACACCCTCCGCCCCGGGCAGGGAATCGTACTGGTGACCGCGCGGAACTGAAAAGGCAGAAGCAGAGCGATTCTGCTCCGGGAAGCATCAGTCTGGCCTGCCATTCCACCCTGTATCGTGGACTTGGGAAGGGGTCTTGTCCGTTCTTTTACCTACAGGGCGTACGTAATCCATGAAATTGCGCATCCTGCGGGTCGTGGCATGATCTTGCCGTTCCCAGGCAGGGAACGGGAAGGGCGGTTGCAGGGCTTGTTGTGGGGCTCAGTGACCGCTTTTCGGGGGCGCAGTCTTCGCTGGCTGCGCCCTTCTTGTCTTCGCGTTTGACCTTCGGCTGTCCCAGCTCAAGCGGCGGCGCGGAGAGCGCGCGGCGGCGCACACAAGGGCGACCCGATTTTGACACCGGGTCGCCCCGACCCAACCCAACCACGAAAGACGGGCGGCGCCTGCTCAGGTGGCCGCCCGAACTATGAAGGTGCAGGAAACCAACCCGCACCGGCGGAATTCCTGCCATAGATCGAGCCAAAGCGCAAGCCGCCAAAGCGCAGGCGCGCGTTGCCCGGCCCAAGGTTGCTGGTTCGGGAATGCTTGCGTTGAGCCGGGGAGGGCAGGCTATTCTTCACCTGCGCAAACCTTTATGAATACGAATATGGACGAGAAACTTGGGCTTATCTTCGGTCGAAGGAGCATCCGCCTCTATTCGACCGGGTCAGTGAGCGAGGCGGCGGTGCAAAAGCTCCTTGAGGCCGCGATGGCGGCCCCTTCCGCGGCCGCCAAAGACCCGTGGCGGTTTGTGGTGGTCCGCAGCCGGCAGACGCTCTCGGAAATCTCCGCCGCTTTGCCTAACGGTCAGATGCTCGCCAGTGCCGCCCTGGGCATCGCCGTCTGCGGCGACCTCCAGGCGGCGCACGACCAGCAACTCAGTTACCTGTTCCAGGATTGCTCTGCGGCGATTGAGAATCTGCTGTTGTGCGCCCACCTGCTCGGGCTCGGGGCTTGCTGGTTGGGCGTTCATCCCCGGGAACAACGCATGAACTGCCTCAAACGGATTCTGTCACTGCCACCGTCGGTGGTTCCGGTCGCCTGCATCTCCATCGGCTGCCCGGCTGAGGCGAAGGAACCCCGAACAAGATTCAACCGCGACTACGTTCACTTTGAGAGGTGGTGAACTCCGGTCGCCGGCAGGTTGGCCGGGTTAAGCGTGGCTCGCTGGCGTTGCCTGCCGCTGCAGCCAGCTCTGTCCCAATTCGGCGAGCGTTTCCTGCCGGAGCACCTTCTCGAGCAACGGAAACACGCTGCGCTCTTCCGCGCGAAAGTGCTCACGCGTGCCCGCGATTGTCACCTTCAGGAGGCGCCGCGCTTCGGCGCAAGTCTTTGCCGTATGCACTTTTCGCAACCGGTCGTCGATCTCATGATGGTCGTGGTGCATGCGCTTAAGCTCGCCGTTGTCTGCCAGCACATGATCCAGGGCCAGATAGGCGAGGTTGGTTTCGGTCTTGGCGTGCTCCTCCAGCAGCCGCTCCATGATGCTGGCCATCGTCCTGACCTCCGTTGGCGTGGCGAGGCTGGGCAGCACCCGCTCGATCTGATCGAATACGGTCAAGAATATGGTATGCTCCGCAACCAGGGCTTCTGTTATCTTCATGTTGTGCATTATCTTAACTGAACCCCGCCGAAGCCGCAACCGGCAATTTGCGGGGGGAGCCAGGCCGCTCAAGAAAGCCGTAGAACGCCCTTTTGCTTCGTGCCCGACAGCCTCGGTGAAGTCTCTTATCCGAACAAATCCATCTGCGGCGGCGGCGCCAGTTGCTTGAGCTTGTCGCGGTCCTGCTGCCGGCGCGTGGCCTGGCGCACATTGCCCTCGGGCGTGAGTTCGGACTCCTCGAGGTTGCCCAGGATCTGCTTCGCTCGTTCCAGGACGCCCTTGGGCACGCCGGCCAGCCGGGCCACCTGGATGCCGTAGCTCTTGTCGGTTCCGCCTTCGACGATCTTGCGCAGAAACACGATCTGGTCGTGCCATTCGCGCACGGCGACGTTGAAATTCTTCAGCCGCGGCAAGCGGGCCGCCAGTTCGGTCAACTCATGGTAATGCGTCGCAAAGAGCGTTTTCGCGCCCACCTGGTTGTGCAGGTGCTCGAGGATGCTCCACGCCAGGCTTAGCCCGTCGAATGTGCTCGTGCCGCGGCCAATCTCATCCAGGATGATCAGGCTGCGGGGGGTAGCATTGTTCAGGATGTTCGCCGTCTCGCACATCTCCACCATGAACGTGGACTGTCCGCGCGCCAGATCGTCGCTCGCCCCGATGCGCGTAAAGATGCGGTCCACCAAGTCAATCCGGGCCTCCGCGGCCGGGATAAACGACCCCGTCTGCGCCAGCAATGCGAGCAGCGCCACCTGCCGTATGTAGGTGCTCTTGCCCGCCATATTCGGCCCGGTGATGAGCGCGATTTGCGTCTCGCCGTCCAACCGCGCGTCGTTGGGCACAAAGCGTTCCTCGCTCAAGTTCTGTTCCAGCACCGGATGCCGGCCCTCCCGGATAAACAGGCGGCCTTCGTTGCCGATCTGCGGACGGCAGTAGCTGTAGAGGCGCGCGGTCTCGGCAAATGATCCCAGCACGTCCAGTTGCGCCAGTGCCGCCGCCGTTTGTTGGGTTTCCAGCAGCCGCCCGAGCACGGCCTCGCGCACGCGCTGGAACAATTCATATTCCAGCTTCACGCCCCGCTCTTCGGCGCCCAGGATTTTGCCCTCCATCTCCTTCAACTCAGGCGTGATGAACCGTTCGCCGTTGGCGATGGTCTGCTTGCGGATGTAATCGGGCGGCACCCGGTCGAGGTTTGCCTTCGTCACCTCGATGTAGTAGCCGAACACCGAGTTGAAACGCACCTTGAGGGATTGGATGCCGGTGCGCGCGATTTCATCCTGCTGCAATTTCGCGATCCAATCCTTGCCCCCGCGCATGGCCGTGCGCAGTTCGTCCAGACCAGGGTCGAAGCCGTCCCGAATCATGCCGCCTTCCTTCACCGCCAGCGGCGGCTCAGCGACAATTGCCCGCCCAATCAGCTCCCCGAGGTCCGGCAGTTCGGTGGCCCAGCCCTCCAATTCCTCCAGCAAGGGAGGGCGAGCGTCCCCGCGAGCCTCATTTTCCGGAGACGTTTGGGCTCGCGGGGACGCTCGCCCTCCCGCCGTATCCGCCGGAGACGAGGGAAGGAGGTTCTGATCCAATTCCGCATTCCGCCTTCCGCCTTCCGCACTTCGCCCGCCCCTCTTCGCATCCGCCGTCGTCAATTCCCGGACAATTTGCCTGAGCCGCGGAATCTGTTCCAACGCCATGCGCAGCGCGATTAAATCACGCGCATTTCCGGTTCCCGCGCTCAGGCGCCCGAGCGTCCGCTCCAAGTCCCGCACCTGCGCAAGTTGCGCGCGAAGCTCTTCCAGACCGGCGGCATTCTCCACGAACGTCTGCACCGCTTCCTGCCTCCGCCGAATCGGTTCCACCGTGGCGAGCGGTTGGGAGAGCCAATCACGCAGCCGCCGCGCGCCCATAGGTGTAACTGTGCGATTGAGCGCGCCGTAAAGCGACGCATTCCGCGGGGCGTCATGATGCAACGGCTCCAGGATTTCAAGATGCCTCAGCGTGGTGAAGTCAAGCGTCAGGTAATCGCTCCTTTGGTAGAACGAAATGCGCGTGAGGTTCGCCACGTCGCGCCGCAGGTGTTGCGTGAGGTAATGCAACACCGCCCCGGCTGCCCCAATAGCCGCCGTGCGGTCCCTTAACCCGAAGCCGTCCAGCGAGGCGACTTTGAAATGCTCGCGCACCGTGAACAACGCCGTCTCCGGCGCAAAGACCCAATCGTCGTAGCCGTTCAGTATCCAGCCATATCCCGTCGCCGCCGAGGCAACGGCCTGTTGCCCAACCGCTTCAGGGGTAGGGCGCGCTGTCCCCAGCGCGCCGGGGATTGGGGTTCCCTCCCCCGGCGCGCTGGGGACAGCGCGCCCTACCTGCCGCACCCCTTCCTCCCCAGGCTTGGTGGTCCCCCTCTCCCCATCGGATGGGGAGAGGGTCGGGGTGAGGGGTCCCCGTTCTCCCTCAGACCCACGACTCCCACCCCGCAGCAAGTCCCTCACGGCCCCCGCTTCCCCTGGATAAATCAGCTCCGCCGGCCGCAGCCGCTGCAGCTCCGTCAGCACCTCCGTGTCCCCCTCGACTTCCGTCGTCATGAAATCGCCGGTGGTCAAATCCGTGAATGCCAGGCCGAACGTCCGCCCGGCCGGATACACTGCCGCCAGAAAATTGTTCCGCTCCGCCTTGAGCATTCGCTCATCAAAGTGCGTCCCCGGGCTCAGGATTTGCGTCACCTCGCGTTTCACCAATTGCCCGGGCCGGGCATCTTCCATCTGGTCGCAGATGGCGACTTTGCGGCCGGCCTTGAGCAGGCGCCCGATGTAGGCATGGGCGGCGTGGAAGGGAATGCCGCACATCGGCACGACGCCGCGCCGGGTCAACGCCACATTGAGCAGTTGCGCCCCCGCCTGGGCGTCCTCGAAGAACATCTCGTAAAAGTCACCCAGCCGAAACAGCAGCAGCGCGTCTTTGGGCAGTTCGCTCTTGATGCGGCGATACTGCGCCATCATGGGCGTGAGTTGGGCGTTGCTGGCCATCGCCCGAAACGTTAGCCAGGATTGGCGGGCGCGTCGAAAGGAAATTCAGGCCAGACCGGCCATCACCTGCGCCATGGCCAGCGCCGTCTGCGCCGCTTCCCGGCCCCGGTTGCGCTTGGGGTCCAGGCACCTTGCGCGCGCTTGCTCCTCGTTTTCCAGCAGCAGCACCTCGTGGATGACCGGCACCTCGTGTCGCACCTGAATCTCCATCAGCGCGCGGCTCACGGCTTCGCCGATGTGCGCCGCATGGACCGTCTCCCCGCGCAAAATCACGCCCAGGCAAATGATGGCGGAGGGGGCCGAGGCACGACGCGTGATGCGTGACGTGTGCGGGAAAGCTGCCCGGGCGAGACGCGCCGCCACGACTGGAATCTCGTACGCGCCCGGCACGCGCACGACCAGCACTTCCCTGGCTCCCGCGCGCTCCAATTCCTCCGTCGCCGCCTGCAGCATCGCCTCGACGTAAGGCGCGTTGTATTGCGAGGCGACAATGGCGAACCGCGCGTCACCCGCGTGAACTCTGTTCGATTTGATAGGTTTCAGCATAAAGAAAACGGAGTGCTGGAGTGCTGGAGTGCTGGAGTGTTGGGGTCTTGGTCCAGCCCATCACCCCAATACTCCATCATTCCATCACTCCAATACTCCAATACTCCAACACTCCAATACTCCAACACTCCATTACTCCATTTTGCTTACAGCAGATGCCCCAGTTTCTCCCGCTTCGTCTTCAGATAGCGCGCGTTATGGGGATTGGGTTTCACCTTGATCGGTATCTGCTCGACGATTTCCAGCCCGTAGCCTTCCAGCCCCACAATCTTCCGCGGGTTGTTCGTCAGCAGGCGAATCGTCTTGAGGCCGAGGTCCGCCAGAATCTGCGCTCCCAGGCCGTATTCGCGCAGGTCCATGTCGAAGCCGAGCTTCTGGTTGGCCTCCACCGTGTCGTAGCCCTGTTCCTGCAGTTTGTAGGCCTTGATTTTCGGCGCCAGGCCGATGCCCCGGCCTTCCTGGCGCATATACACCACCACGCCGCGGCCGGCTTCCGCAATTTGCCGCATCGCTTCATGCAACTGCGGCCCGCAATCGCACCGGCGCGACCCGAACACGTCGCCCGTCAGACACTCGCTGTGGACGCGCACCAACACCTTTTGCTTCCCTGCCACTTCCCCGCAGACCAGGGCCAGGTGATGTTGCCCGTCGAGCTTCGAGTGGTAGAGGTATAAATCAAAGTCGCCGTAGTCCGTCGGGAGCTTCACCACCTCCATGCGCTCCACCAGCTTCTCCCGCGCGCGCCGGTATTGGATCAGATCGGCAATGGCGCAAATCTTCAGCCGGTGCCTGGTGGCGAACTTGACCAGCTCCGGCAGCCGGGCCATCGAGCCGTCGTCGCTCATGATTTCGCAGATCACCCCGATCGGCCGGCAGCCCGCAAGCTGCACCAGGTCCACCGTCGCCTCGGTGTGACCCGCCCGTTGCAACACCCCGCCCGGCCGCGCCCGCAGGGGAAACACGTGTCCCGGTTGCACGAGGTCGTCCGGCGCCGCCGTCGGGTCGGCCATGATCCGGATGGTCTCGGCCCGGTCGCCGGCGCTGATGCCGGTGGTAATCCCGCGCGCCGCATCCACGGTGACCTGGAAATCAGTTCGGAAGGTGTCGCGGTTCTGGCGCACCATCCGCTCGATGCCCAGTTGCTGCAGGCGCTCGGAAGTCGTCGGCACGCAAATCAGGCCGCGTCCGTGCTTGGCCATGAAATTCACGGCGGCCGGCGTCACGAACTGCGCCGCCATGATCACGTCGCCTTCATTCTCGCGGTCGGCATCGTCCACCACGATCACCATTTTGCCCCGCTGCAAATCGGCCACCAAGGATTCGATGGAATTGAACCGTTGCGTCATAAACCGGCAATCAAACTATCGGGCCGCCCGATAAACGCCAGCCTATTTCCTTGCCGGGGCCATTGACAGGTTTGAAACGGAGCCGGAGTGGCGGGTGAAAATGGCCACGCTCAGCGGGAGGCCGGGGGCGGTGGAAGGCAGAAGCAACGAGGGTGAAGATGGAGGGGTGGTAGTGGCTGGTGGGGTCTGGCCAGCAGTTGGAAGATGAAGCGTGGTTTCATCCTGGAAGCCGCAGTTGAAGTCTGAGGAGATGCTTGTTTTGGAGTCTCGACCTTTGAAATGTTCGGGAGAAGGCGATTGGGGTATCATACCACTTCCAGCTCGAAAATGCGCTATTCCGACGATGCGCCCCCCATGAACCTTGATTCGCCAGAGAGCTGACCACGAGTCTCCCTCTCCCCTTCCGAAGGGGAGAGGGCCGGGGTGAGGGGTCCGTCTTTGCCTGGGGGTTCCTGGTCCCAATGCGCGTCAAATGGGCGGGGAATTCTCACCCCCGCGCTCCCCCCATCCGAGGGCCCATCACGTATCACGCATCACGCATCACGTTTCCCCCGCTATTATTCACTGAGTCCTGCTGGCGGCTTCGCCCTCAGCCGAGGAAGCCAAGGGGTTTAACTCTCTACTTGACAGTGTGATAGAAATAGCATAAGTACCCCCCAGCCTCGTGGATTGCTCAGACCACGGCTCCCGTGAGCGGGCCTCAGAACCGTTGCCGGTAGAGTCGAACCCGACACGACTATGGGCGCAAGGGCAGAAAACACCCTTGCGCCCCTTCGTGCGAGCGGCAAAAATGACAGGTTTTGCGTTGAGAAGTCTCTCTGCGGCCTGACGCCGCTCCGATGATCCTCCCAATACCCGCCACACCGCCGCCCGCAGTAGTCTTCGTGCCTGCGGTAGCCCCCAAGGTCTGTTCAAATATGGCACAAACTACTGTGCCTGCTTGCCTTACAGGAAATAGTGCATCTTCGAGCTGGAAGTGGTATCAATCCAAAATCGGGAAGTCTTCACCTGACAGGTGAACCATTCCAACTGCGGCGCAGTTGCGGTGCATCCATGCGAAGTGCTTGATACGGCGAGACTTCTGACTGGCCGTGCACTTGAAATCACGGCTCCAAGTGCGGTTTCTAGGGTTAAACATCAAGGGCTTTGGTTGGTGACCCATCGGGAGGCTCGCCTGCGGCAGCAGTTGGCGACGGGAGGCGCAGTTGGGCGCAGGCGGTGGTGAGGGTGGGGAGTTTGACGGTGATACGGGATTTCGTGTCGCGTGTTGTGTGTTCTGGTGAGCGTTCCGGGGAACCTGAACCTGGAGAGGGCCTGCTCAGGATATTGGTGGTGGCGTCGGCATTAGGAGTGCTGATGTATAGATGGGAGTTAACTGGATTAAATGGGTTAAATGAGCCAGAGCGACCGTGCGAGGCTGTGCGCAGCGGCAGGCGGGGCCGACACGAACGTGGAGAGGAGGTCTTCCCAACCCTGTTGGGTGGCGGCTCCCCGCGCTCCGCCCCTCGGATTTTCCCCTGTGGCGCTCGCAGACTTGATGCGTGCCAACATGCTCTAAAAACGGGAGCATTATTTTCGGCAAAACACTGGAAAAAGGGTTGACCCCTCGGGGAGGAAAGCCCTACCATAAGACAAATGGCAGGCGTGCAGGAAACTAAGAGGGCAAACTTGAATCGTAATCAACCGAGGAACGAATGGAGACGAGAATCCAAGACGCTGGTGAGGCCATGCTCATACGGTTGTTCGCCGGCGGCCTTGACGGGCAGGCAGACACAATGAAAGCCGCCAAACCGCTCACGAATCGAATCGGGTTCGCGGCCTCGGCGGCGCTGGCTTTCTTTTGCCTCGCGACGGTGTGCTTGGGCCAGGGAACGACAACCGTTACATTTGAAGGCCAGCCGCCCGGAACAATCTCGGGGGGGATGGCGTACTACCTCGAAGCAGGGATGCGGTTCACGGTTCTTCCGGACGGGGGCCTGTTCCTTGTGGGGCCTGGTGTCCCTGGGTATCCACAAGACGGGACGGGTTACCTGGAGGCCCCAGACGTATTCGTGGGCGGGGGTGGCTTGGAGTTCAGCTTGACACCCGCGGCCCTCTTCAACCTCGTTTCCTTCGATGCGGCAAGGTGCGCGACTGGTTCCAACCCGACGCTCGAAGTCGTCGGCTACGAAAACAACATTATGGGACCAACGTTGACAACTACGAACTATTTTACCGTCACCAGCGCCAATTTCCAGACGTTTTACCTCAGTTCGAGCTTCCAGAACGTATATGAGGTTGAGATTCTAAATGCTCCCTTTTCGCTCGACAACGTGGTCATCAGCGGCGTGCCCGAGCCGTCATGTGCCACGCTCGTTGCTCTGGCAGCGCTCTGTGGGCTTGGCCGTGCATGGAAGAGAGGCAGGCGGACACAATGAAGCTCGGCAGACCGCCCGTGAATCGAGCCGGAGGATTTGGAACTCTCGCCGTTCAACCAGCGCGGGGGCCTGGGCAAAGCGCATCAACTCTTCGGGGAGCAACTGCCGCGCCTGCTGGAAGAACTTAACTCGGTGCTGGCCGCCTGATATATTCTCCGCGTGAACATCCGAGAAGTCATCGCCACGATCAACCGGATGCAGTCCGACGGCGTCATTGAACGCTACGCCATCGGCGGCGCGGTGGGTGCGACGTTTTATCTCGAACCCAGCGCGACCCTCGACGTGGACATCTTTGTGACTTTCAAATCGGAAACGGGTAGCGCCCTTGTCAGCCCGCAGCCCATTTTTGATTATCTCAAGGCCCGCGGCGGAGCGATGCACGGCGAATACATCATTATCGCCGGCTGGCCCGTGCAATTTCTTCCACCCACCAGCCCGCTGGCCGAGGAGGCCCTGCGCGAGGCCGTCACAAAGGACGTGGAGGGCACGCTGGCTCGCGCCTTCACCGCCGAACACCTCGCCGCCATTGCGTTGCAGACCGGCCGCCCGAAGGACAAGGCCCGCCTCCTCCAATTCATCGAAGCCGGCGCGCTGGATGCCGCGCGATTCCAGGCCATCGTCGCCCGGCATGGATTAGCGGGCGCGTGGCAGCGATTTGAGAAGCAATTCCTCGCCGACGCGCCATGAGTTTTGACCTGCAAAAGATTCTCGAAAGCAAGCGCGCCCTGCGCCGCGAACTGGCCGCGCGCCCGCTGGCTGAGAAGCTCCGCCTGCTGGATGTGCTGCGTGAACGTGCCCTTTCCATCCGCCCGGCGAAACCCGCGCCGGACGCGGGTGTATTGCGCGAAGAAGCGCCGTCCTACAGCAAGTCCGACAAGCCGGCTTGAGCGCGCAATATCCATCGGTAGGCCGCGTGCCCTCACGCGGCGCAGCCCCAGCGCGGCGGCCTGGGCAATTGCCCGGCCTCGATGGTTCAGCCGTCGCTACGCGACGGTGGCCCCGCCTGAACGTTCAGACCGGGGGCTAAAGGCACCCGGCTACCATCGCCGTACCGCTACGCGGTGATGGCACCACCGGCTTCTTGAAGAATTCTGTCCTGCACTCTGGCCGTGGCCGGTTGATTTCCCGGCTTGCGAATGGCGGGTCGTTCTCTACATTGTCCGTCCGTTGGAGCGTCGGCTCCGACGGGGATCGAATAATGGTCAGTGATGCTTTATGAAAGATTATCAACCGGGTGACATTCGTAACTTCGCGATTGCGGGACATGCTTCGTGCGGGAAAACCATGCTGAGCGAGGCGATGCTGGCGTGCGCCGGCGTGATCAACCGCATGGGGAGCATCGCCGCCGGCTCGACGGTCTCGGACTACCACGAGAGCGAGCAACACCGGCAGATTTCGGTGTCCACCACGCTGATGCACCTGGAGTGGCAGGGCAAGAAGTTTAACATTCTGGATTGTCCGGGCTACGCGGATTTCATCAGCGAAGCGTTGGGGGCGCTGCGGGTGAGCGACCTGGCGGTGGTGGTGGTGCACGCCAACCACGGAGTGGGCGTCGGCACCGACACGGTCTGGAAATGCGCGACCGGGAACGGCATCCCGAAGGTGATCGTCGTGAATGCGTTCGACAAAGAGGAGACCGATTTCGACAAGACGCTGGCGCAGCTCCGGGAACACTTCGGCGACCGTGTCTTCCCGCTGACCGTACCCGTCAATGCCGGCCCCGGGTTCAACCAGGTGCTGGACGTGCCGCGCAGCGAGGTCATCACGTATGCGGGCGACAAGAGCGGCAAGTTCACGGAAGCGCCGCCCACCGGCGCTTTGGCCGACCGGGCGAAACAGTTGCACAACCAGCTCATCGAATACATTGCCGAGTCCGATGATGCGCTGATGGAGAGGTTCTTCGCGCAGGGCGGGCTGTCGGAGGAGGAGGTTCGCGCCAGCCTTCATGCGGCGATCCAGAAGCAGGTGTTCGTGCCGGTATTCTGCACGGCGGCGGAAAGCAACATCGGCGTGGCGCGGCTGATGGATTTCATTGCCAAGTACGGGTCGTCGCCGGTGGACCGGCCCAAGGTGGAAGCGGTTGATGCGGACAGCAACACGGTGGAAGTGGCGCTGACCAATCCCGACCCGGTGCTCTACGTCTTCAAGACGATGAGCGAGGCGCAGTTTGGCGAGCTTTCATTCTTCCGCGTCTATTCCGGCTCGGTCAAGTTCGGCAGCGAACTCTACAACACGGCCCGGCGCAGCACGGAGAAGATCGGCCAAATCTACCTGCTCAACGGCAAGACGCGCACGAGCGTGCCCACGCTCAGCGCCGGGGACATCGGCGCGGTGGTGAAACTCAAGGACACGCACACGGGCAACACGCTGTGCGGCGGCAAGAAGCCGGTGACACTGCCCAAAGTCGAGTATCCCAAGCCGAACATTCACGCGTCCCTCAAGAGCAACGTCAAGGGTGAGGAAGATAAGGTCGCCTCGGGCCTGGCCGCGTTGCACCACGAGGACCCCACTTTCCTTTACATGGTGGATTCGGAACTGCGCCAGACGATCGTGTCCGCGCAGGGCGAGCTGCACCTGGAGGTCATCGCCGAGAGCCTCCGCCGCCGTTACAACGTGCACGTGGAATTGATCGAGCCGCGCGTGCGGTATCGCGAGACCATCAAGACAAAGGGCGACTCGAAGTACCGCCATAAGAAGCAGACGGGCGGCGCCGGCCAGTTCGCCGAAGTCTGGATGCGCATCGAGCCCAAGCCGCGCGACACCGGGGTCGAGTTCACGCAAACGCTCTCGGGCCAGAACGTGGACCGTGTGTTCGTGCCCTCCGTGGAGAAGGGCGTGATGAAGGCGTGCGAGGAAGGCATCCTGGCCGGCTACCGCGTGGTGGACGTGAAGATCGAGTTCTACGACGGCAAGATGCACCCGGTGGATTCGAAGGACATCGCGTTCCAGATCGCCGGTTATTTCGGGTTCAAAGAGTCGTTCGAGAAGGCGCGGCCTTGCCTGCTCGAACCGATTCACCTGGTCGAAATCCGCATCCCGGAGGATTGCATGGGCAAGGTGATGGGCGACCTGTCCAGCCGGCGCGGCAAAATCCAGGGCATGGACATGGAGGGCGGTTTCCAATTGATCAAGGCGCTGGTCCCAGCCAAAGAGCTTTACCGCTATTCCAGCACCCTGCGTTCGCTGACCGGCGGGCGCGGCGTGCATTCCGAGGCCTTCAACCATTACGAAGAAATGCCGCGCGAGGCGGAGCAGAAGATCGTCGAGGAAAGCAAGCGCGCCAAGCTGGCGCAACAGGCGGAGTAGGGCGCCGCCGCGCTGCTCAGGGCGGATTCAAGCAAGCCGTAGCCGCCGACGGCAACCGGCGCTGATTTGCCCTGGGGCGGCAAAGTGCGCCGACTACCGTCGGCGGCTGCAATTTCATAGATCCTTGAACCCGCTTTGCGCGCCGCTGTTTGCCTCCACTTCGCCCTTGAATCGCGCCCGGGCCTGCCGCACCCTGCGGGTCCTATGAAATCATTCGCACTCCTCGCCGCCGCGCTTTGCCTGACCGCCGCCGCCACCCAAAGCCGCGCCGCCGAAACGAACACCATCCCCCTCACTGTCGGAACGGCCCAAGCCTCTGCTTACATCGGCAAAGAGGTCACTGTGACCGGCGTCGTGGCCCAAGTCAGCGTGAGGCCCAACCTGACCTACCTGAACTTCGACAAGCGCTATCCTAGCAATCTGTTCACGGCGATCATCCGGAGCCAGAGCACCAACGAGTTTGAGAACTTGTCGGCGCTCAAAGGCAAGAGCGTCTCCGTCAAGGGGCTGGTCACAAACTACCGAGGCAAGCCGGAGATGGAACTCACCAACAAACTCCAGCTCAAGGTTCTGGGCGCAACGAAGTAGTCACCGCTGACCGCGACCGGACGGCGGGCCGCGACGTTTGCGGGCCGTCACGCCCGAAACCATCTCCAGACCCCGCGGTCCTTCGCGCAGGGCGCTCTCGCATGTTAAGGCTGCACACCAGTAACCGTCTGGAAACGTTGGCCCGGAGATTGGCGGAAGCCCTTCAAAAGCCGTTGCGCTCTGCGCTTCAGCCGGAGGTAGTCGTGGTGCAGAGCCAGGGCATGGCCCGCTGGCTGAAGCTGGAATTGGCCGGGCGGCACGGCATTTGCGCGAACTGCTCATTCCCATTTCCCAAGGTTTTCTGCGCACAGGCCCTGGGAGCGAATGCGGCAAGTCCAGGCGCGGAGCTGGCGCTCGACCGCGAGGTGATGCTCTGGGAGATGCTGCGGCTGTTGCCGGAACTGCTGCCCCAGCCGGAATTCAGCCCGCTGAAGAGCTATCTGGCAGACCCGGCTGATGTCCGCAAGCGCTTCCAACTCTCCTCGCAGATCGCCAATCTGTTTGACCAGTATCTGGTGTTCCGGCCCGACCTGATTTTGGCCTGGGACCAGGGCGAGTTGAGCGCGGCCGACCTTAAAGACAGCCATCACGAGCTATGGCAGGCGGCGCTCTGGCGACGCCTGCATCAAGAGAAACCGGGGCAACATCTGGCGGCGCTCTTGAAGGAGTTTAGCGAACACTTTGCCAGGCCCGATTCCAGACCGCTGGAGGTGCCCGAGCGGATTTCCATCTTCGGCATCTCGGCCCTGCCCCCGTCCTATCTCCAGGTCCTTTGCGCGCTGGGCGCCCGCATAGATGTCCACCTCTTTCTGCTCCAGCCATCGAAAGAATACTGGGGCCAGATCGCCAACGCGCGCGAGTCGGAGCGACTTCTCAAGGCTGCCGGGAAAGGGGACGCCGCCGCCAGTGAACTCCACCTGGAAGCGGGCAACCATCTCCTGGCCTCGATGGGGCACCTAGGCCGCGACTTCCTGAACCTGGTTCTCGAGGCCGGCGACTGGGATGAAGACCAAGCCTTCTCAGAGCCGCCCGAGACAGACCTGCTTCAGCACATCCAGGCGGACCTCTTCCACTTGCGGGATCGGGGGCGGGAAGACTGTCCCCGGCTTCCCATCGGTCGAACGGACGCCTCGTTGCGGGTGCATTCCTGTCACAGCCCGTTGCGCGAGGTGGAAGTGCTCTACGATCACCTGCTCGACTGGTTCGCGCGCGATCCGCAGCTCGCGCCCCGCGACGTGCTCGTGATGACGCCGGAGATCGAGGTTTACGCGCCGTTCATCCAGGCGGTGTTCGACTCGCCGGAAGAGGCGAGCAAACGGATTCCGTTCAGCGTGGCCGACCGGGGCATTTGCAGCGCCAGCCAGGTCATCGATGCGTTCTTGAACCTCCTGAGCCTGCCCGCGACGCGCCTCGAAGCGACCAGCGTCTTGCGCATCCTGGAGACCGGCGCGGTGCGGGCGAGGTTTGGTCTGGCCGAATCGGACCTCGACATCATCCGGGTCTGGGTCCGCAGGACCAACATCCGCTGGGGGCAGGACGCGAAGCAGCGCGAGAGTCTCGGGCTGCCCGGTCTGGCGGAGAACACATGGCAGCAGGGCATGGAACGGCTGTTCGCGGGCTATGCCATGGCCGGCAGAGGCGAAAGGATGTTTCAGGCTGTGCTTCCGTATGACGACGTGGAAGGCGGCAGCGCCGAGGTGCTGGGGCATTTTGCGGAATACTTGAAGCGGCTCTTCGACGTGGCGGCCAAACTCAGGGAGCGGCGAACCATCGGGGAGTGGGAGGAAATCCTGCTGGGCGCGCTGGAAGCCTTCTTCCAACCCCCTGAAAGCCAGGTGCCGGAAACATTGCTCATCCGCTCCACGCTGCGTGAGCTTGCCAACAAGGCCGCCGAGGCCGGTTGCGTGGAGCCGGTTGACCTGGCGGTGATCCTGGAATCCCTGAACCAACTTCTGGCGGAAGACCGCTTCGGCTCCGGCTTCATCACCGGCGGAGTCACCTTCTGCGCCCTCAAACCCATGCGCAGTATCCCGTTCAAGGTGATCTGCCTCATGGGCATGAACGACGGCGCCTTCCCCCGGACGGATCGGCATCTGAGCTTTGACCTGATGGCGCAGAAGCCCCGGTTGGGCGACCGTTCCCTGCGGGCCGACGACCGTTATCTCTTCCTTGAGACGCTGCTCTCGGCGCGGGAACGGCTGCACATCAGCTACGTCGGCCAATCCATTCGCGATAACAGCGAAGCCCCGCCGTCGGTGCTGGTGAGTGAACTGCTGGATTACGTCGCCCAGGCGTATGAGCTGCCCGGGCAGGACATCGTCAAGGATCACGTGCTGGTGCGGCATCGTTTGCAGGCGTTCAGCCCGGCCTACTTCACGGCGCAGGATGGGCGGCTTTTCAGTTATTCCGCCGAGAACTGCCGGGCCAGCCACTGCGGGCAGGCCGCCCGAACGTTGCCAGCCTCCTTCCTTGATGTGCCGTTGAGCGAACCCCAAGCTGAGTGGCGCACAGTGGACGCAGGCGCCCTGGCGGAGTTCTTCTGCAATCCCGCCCGCTGGCTGGTGACCCGCCGGCTTGGGCTGCGATTCGAGGAGCAGGACGAGGCCTTGGCGGAAGTCGAGCCTTTCGCGGTGGCCCCCCTGGACGGTTACGCCATCCGGCAGGACCTCGTGGACATGGGCCTCAAAGGAGCCAGCGTCAAAGACGCTCTGCAGTTGATGAAAGCCTCGGGGCGGCTGCCTCTGGGCGAAGCCGGGGCGGCGCAGTTCCGCGGGCTCCAAGCCGAGGTGCAGACGTTCCTGGACCAAGTGCGGCCCCATTTCGGCGATGGCTATATTGATCCCATCCAGGTTGACCATACGCTGGGCGAGTTTCGCCTGGTGGGGGAGATTCGGCGCCTGACAGCCAAAGGCCCTTTGCATTTCCGCTGCGCGAGCATCAAGCCCAAGGACCTCTTGCGCTTTTGGGTCGAGCACCTCGTCCTGAACGCCGCGTTCCCCGGCGGGCCGTATTCAAACGCTGTACTCGTCGGCAGCGACAAGGTCTTTGAAGCCCCGCCGCTGGCCGGGGCGCCGGAGTTGCTGGCCGGCCTGCTCGATCTCTATTGGAAAGGTTTGACCAGGCCGCTGAAGTTCTTCCCGCAGACCGCCTGGGCCTACGCGGACGCCGTGCTGACACAGAAGGCTGGCCGGTCGAAGCAGGAGCCGCTAGGGCTCGCCCGGCTCAGTTGGGAAGGCAATCCGTTCAGGAAGACGCCCGGTGAATGCGCAGACCCCTACTTCGATTTGTGCTTCCGTAACGTCGATCCCCTGGACGAAGAGTTCCAGCAAACGGCGCGCGCAGTCTTCGAGCCCCTCTTGAGCGAGCTGAAGGAGGCAGCGGCATGAAACCTGTTCCCGTCTTCCAGTTGGCTGAGACGGAGTTGCGGGCAGGCGCAAGCCTGGTCGAGGCCAGCGCCGGCACCGGCAAGACCTTCACCATCGCCGGGCTGTTCCTGCGGCTCATCCTCGAGAAGAACCTGTCGGTCCGCGAAATCCTGGTGGTGACCTACACGGTGGCGGCGACCGAGGAATTGCGCCATCGCATCCGCCATACTCTCGCCAGAGCTTTGCAGGCCTTCAACACCGGGGCCAGCGACGACCCCTTCCTCCGCGCGTTGGTGGCCAGGCAGGCGGACCAGAGAGCTGATTTTGCGGCGCGGTTGGACCGTGCGCTCTACGGCTTTGATGAGGCGCCCATCTATACGATTCACGGCTTCTGCCAGCGGGTGCTCCGGGACCGGGCGTTCGAGACCGGCAACCTGTTCGACACGGAGTTGGTCACCGACCAGACCCCGCTGTTACGCCAGCTTGTCGAAGATTACTGGCGCAAACAGTTTTACCGCGCGGGCAAAATCCCTGTCATCTTTGCCTTAAAGAACGGCTTGAGCCCGGACGGCCTCCTGCCGCTGGTGCGGACCAGCCTGCCTCACCCGTTCCTCAAGCTGCTTTCACCCGTGGACGGCCAGACTCCAGAATCGTTGGCCGCAGCCCTGGAAGCCGCTTTCGCTTCTCTGCGCGAAATCTGGCGCGAGCAGAAGGACGCCATCCGCAGCCACTTCGGCAGCGGCGCCAAGTGGGCGAACAAGCCTTACAACGATGACGAGGCCATGGCCGACGCCTTCCGCCAACTCGACCGTTGCCTCGGTGCGCCAGAGTTTCCCCCGGCTGCATTGGACGCCTTGCAGCTCTTTAAGAAGTCGGCCATTGCGCAGAAGGTCTCCAAGAAGGCCAAGGGCCCGGCCCCAGCGCATCGCTTCTTCGACCTGTGCGACGACCTATCCCGCGCGGAGGAGTACTACATCATCGGCGTCAAGCTCGGGGCGCTGCATTATGTTCGGCAGGAGCTGCCGCGCCGGAAGGACGAGCTTAAGGTCCAGTTCTTCGACGACCTGCTGACACGCCTGCACAGCGCCTTGGCGGGCGCCGATGGCCCCGCCCTGGCCGCCCTGCTGCGGCGCCAATACGTGGCCGCCCTCATCGACGAGTTCCAGGACACCGATCCCCTCCAATACGAAATCTTCTCGCGCGTGTTCACGGGGCCGGAGAATTATTTGTTCCTCATTGGCGATCCCAAGCAAGCCATCTACGGGTTCCGCGGCGCCGACATCTTCACCTATCTCAGAGCCAGCCGGCACTCCCAGCAGACCTACACCCTCAAGGAGAACTGGCGCTCGGAAGCCAGCCTGGTCCGCTCGGTCAACGCCGTCTTCAGCGCCTCGGCCCGACCCTTCGTGTTCCCCGGCATCCAATTCCATTCTGTGGACGCCAAAGGTGAGGCCGACAAAAAGCCCCTCACAGTGGATGGCCAGGCGCAGCCGCCTTTCCAGATTTGGTTCTGGCGGCGGACCGGGGCCGAGATCAACAAGGGTGCCGCCGACAAACTGCTTCCGTCGGTTGTGGCCACCGAGATCGTCGAGCTGCTGAATGGCCAAACCGCCCTGGGCGACCGCAAGCTGCTGCCCGAGGACATCGCGATGCTGGTGCCCGAGAACCGCCAGGCCCAATTGGTTCAGGACGCGCTCAACCGGCGCAACGTCCCCAGCGTGCTCTACACCAGCGCCAGCCTGTTTGACTCCCGGGAAGTGGTGGAGACCCTGCGCGTGCTCGCCGCGATTGCCGACCCGACCCATGAATCCCAACTCATGGCCGCGCTCGGGACAGACATGGTCGGCCTCACCGGTTCCCAAATCGAAGCCCTGGCAAAACGGGAGGGCGAGCGTCCCCGCGAGCCCCATCTTTACAGCGGTTCCCAAGCCGAAGCCGTGGCGAAGCAGGAGACCGACTGGCAGCAAATCCTCGAACGCTTCCGCGGCTACCTGGACCTCTGGCTCCAGCGCGGCTTCATCCAGATGTTCCGCAGCTTCATGCAGCGCCAGCAAGTCCGGCCCCGCCTGCTGGCCTTCCCCGATGGCGAGCGCCGGTTAACCAACCTCCTGCATCTTTTGGAGGTGCTCCACCGCGCCAGCGTCGAGCATCGCCTGGGCGTCTCCGGCCTGCTCAAGTGGCTCGGCGAGCAGCGGGAACTGGAGGGCCAGGTGGCCGAGGAACACCAACTCCGGCTGGAGACCGACGAGAAAGCCGTCAAGCTGGTCACCATTCACAAGAGCAAAGGGCTGGAATACTCCGTCGTCTTTTGCCCCTTCTCATGGAAGGGCGCGACCATCGAGCACGGCGGCGAGGAGCAGGTCTTCTTCCACGAGCAAGGTGACGGCAACCTCGTCCGCGACCTCGGCAGCCCCGATTACGACGCGCACAAGCAGCAAGCCCGGGTCGAACGCCTGGCTGAAAACGTCCGGCTCTTCTACGTCGCCCTGACGCGTGCCAAACACCGTTGCTACTTTGTCTGGGGCGCCTTCCGCGACGCCGCAACTTCCGCTCCAGCCTGGCTGCTGCACCCGCCGCCAAACCCCGAACCTGATCCGGTAACGGCACTGGAGAACCACTTCCCCCAGCTCGACGACCACCAACTGCTCGACGACCTGCGCAAGCTGGCTGACCAATCCAGCGGCCCGGACGGCCAACCGACCATCGCCGCTCGCGACCTTCCTCAACCCGCAGACACTGCCTTCACGGCCCCCAGTTCCGCTGGGCTGGCGCTGGATTATCGGCGGTTCACCCGCGCCATTGCCCGCGATTGGCGCATCAGCAGTTTCACCTCCCTCACTGCCAACCAGGGCGAGGAGTTGCCGGACCACGACGCCCTGGGCGCCGATGCCCGCGCCGAGCTTCCCGCCTCCGGCATCTTTGCCTTCCCCCGCGGCGTCAAGCCCGGCACCTGCCTCCACAAGATCTTCGAGAAGCTGGATTTCACCCAATGGAACCAGCCGGCGGCCGCGGCCCTCGTCCGCGAACAGCTCCACGCTCATGGCCTGCCGGAGGCCGAGTTCACCCATATCCTCGTCGAGATGCTGGGCAAGGTGATGACCGCTCCGCTGGACCCGGGTATTCCCACCCTGACCCTGGCGAAAATCACGGCGGCGCAGCGGCTCCACGAACTCGAATTCTATTTCCCCCTCCAGCGCATCTCGCCGGAAATGCTCCGGCCACTGCTCCAGGAGGCGTATCCGGGCCGTACCACCGGAGTGCGCCCGTCCTCGGGCGCAGCGACCTCCACAAACGGTGGGGGCTCGGAGTTCTCCAGCGAGCCGAGCGGGTTCTCCTTCGCCCCGGTGCAGGGGATGCTCAAAGGGTTCATTGACCTGGTCTTCGAGTTCGATGGCCGTTACTACCTCGTGGACTGGAAATCCAACTGGCTCGGCAACCGGGTCGAGGATTACGGCCCAGCCGCCCTCGCGGGCGAAATCCGCCGCCGGTACTACTACTTCCAATGCCAACTCTACACCGCCGCGCTGGACCGCTATCTCCGCCTGCGCCTGCCCGGCTACCGCTATGACCGGCATTTCGGCGGCGCCTGCTATCTGTTTCTGCGCGGCATTGACCCCGCCCGGCCCGGATTCGGCATCTATCGCGACCGGCTTGAGGAACCCTTTGTCCGCAAGCTCAACAACCTGCTAACCGGCACGGCGGCAACGGAGGGCCAAGCCCATGACTGAGATCCGCCAGCTTATTGCCAGCAGCGCCTTCAGCGACCTGGACCGCCACTTCGCCGCATTCATCGAAGCGCAGGCCGGCGGCGAGCAACCGTTGGTCGCACTGGCGGCAGCCCTGGTAAGCTGCAAACGGAGCGAAGGCCATATCTGCCTCGACCTCGAAGCGATTGCCGGCTCGACCTTCCCCGACCTGCCCCCCGACGGCGTGAATCCAATTCACCTTCCCCGCCTCAAGGACTGGACCAAAGCGCTCAACCCCTCGCCCGTCGTCGGCTCGCCCGGCGACTTCAAGCCGCTGATCCTCGATGCCCGTCACCGGCTCTACCTCCACCGCTACTGGGAATACGAGCAGAGCCTCGCCGCCGCCATTCTCAAGCGCGCCGCCGACCTGCCGCCGCAACCTGACTCGCCTACGCTCACCCAAAAGCTCCACGCCCTCTTCCCCCCGGAGCCAGGCGAGACCATCAACTGGCAATGCGTTGCCGCGCTCGCCGCCGTGCGCCGCAAATTCTGCGTCATCTCCGGCGGACCCGGCACCGGCAAGACCCACACCCTCGTGCTGATTCTGGCGTTGTTGCTGGAACTGGAACGCAACCGTAAGCTCCGCATCGCCGTCGCCGCGCCTACCGGCAAAGCCGCCGCCCGCATTCAGGACTCCATCCGCACCGTCAAGGCCACCCTCGCCTGTGACGAGGCCACCCGGGCGCAACTGCCCGAGCGCGCCACGACCATCCACCGATTGCTCGGCTACCTCCCCGACTCCGCCCGCTTCCGCCACAACGCGGACAATCCCCTGCCCTTTGACGTCGTCGCCGTGGACGAAGCCAGCATGGTGGACCTCGCCCTCATGGCCAAACTCTTCCAGGCCATCCCTCCGTCCGCCCGGGTGATTCTCCTGGGCGACAAAGACCAATTGGCCTCGGTCGAGGCCGGCGCCGTCCTCGGCGACATCTGCTCCGCCGCCGCCTCCGACGCAAGCCCCCTCTCCCCTTCTCAAGGGGAGAGGGCCGGGGTGAGGGGTCCCCTTTTGCCTTTGGGTTCCGGTGCCCAAGGACGCGCCGCGCTCGCCGACTGCGTCGTCCAACTCAAAAAGAATTACCGCTTCGGCCAGCACAGCGCCATCTACCGCCTCAGTAACGCCATCAATGAAGGCCGCGCGGAGAACGTTCTCCAAATCCTTCGGGACTGCGGCGCCAACGCCGCAGACGATCTCATCTCTGCGCCCCTTCCCCGCCGCGCGGAATTAAAGGAAGCCTTGCGCGCACGCGTGACCGCCGGATTCACTGAGTTCCTGAAAGCATCCGACCCGCTCGCGGCGCTGGCGGCCCTGGCCCGCTTCCGCATCCTGTGCGCCCTGCGCGAGGGCCCCTTCGGCGTCGCCGGTCTGAACCAGGCGACCGAGGAAATCCTGGAAGAGGCGGGCCTGATCCGGCCCCAGAACCTCTGGTATGCCCGCCGGCCCATCATGATCACGCGCAACGACTACAACCTGAAGCTCTTCAACGGCGACATCGGCCTCCTCCTGCCCGATGCCGACACCGGCGAGCCGCGGGCCTTCTTTCCCGGACCGGACAATACTCTGCGCAAGTTCCTCCCCCTCCGTTTGCCGGAGCATGAAACCGCCTACGCGCTGACCGTCCACAAAAGCCAGGGCTCCGAGTTTGATCGCGTCCTGCTCATCCTGCCCGACCGTGAAAGCCCCGTCCTGAGCCGCGAACTCCTTTACACCGGCATCACCCGCGCCCGCACGAGTGTCGAACTCTGGTTCGACGAGCAGGTCTTCCGCGCCGCCCTTGCCCGCCGTGTCACCCGAACCTCCGGCCTCTGCGACGCCCTCCAATGACCGTTCACCCGCCATACCTGTCTCCGGGAAACGTGGGGGCACACCTGGACGTGCGACAATGACGGGTTCGCAACCCCCTTGAGTTTGGGGGTCTCGTGGCGCAGTTCACCCTTGCAGATGCCCAAGTGGACTTGATTTGCCTTTGGCACAAGATTACGGTTGAACCATGAAATACAGGGTCACGTTGATCGAGCATGAGGACGGCGTCTCGGTGAGTTGTCCGGCGTTGCGCGGCTGCCATTCGCAGGGCAAGACCCGCGAGGAAGCCCTGGCCAACATCCGGGAGGCGATCCGGGAATGGCTCGCGGCGGAAGCGGACGAGGCCAGACTATTCAAGGTCAGCGAAGTCGAAGTGGCCATTTGAGTTATGCCCAGGCTGCCCGGTGTCCGGCATCAAGACGCCATGCGCGTCTTTGAAAAGCTTGGCTTCCGTATCGTGCGCCAGAGCGGCCATATTGTTATGTCCAACGGCGAAACCAGACTCATCATCCCGCGTGCAAATCCGGTTGACCCTTACACGATGGGCGCGATTGCGCGTGACGCCGGCCTGACACCGGATGAATTCCGGCGTTTGCTGTGAACTGTGAAAGGGGTGACTGCGGGCGCTCAACCAGGGAGCCAGCGCCTGCGGAAGCTGCGTATCAACGAGGAAACGCACAGGCTCAGGCGCTTACCAGCACGGGATAATTGACTTGCTCAGCCGCGAACTCCAGGCAGGCCCGAATGTCTTCCGGCTCCAGAAAAGGGTAATCTTTGAGAATCTCCGCCTCGCTCACCCCGGAAGCCAGCATGTCCAGCACATCCTTCACCCGGAGCCGATAGTGCCGGATGCACGGCCGTCCCCCGCACTGCTCCGCGTCGAAAGTGATGCGCTCTGCGTATTTCATGCCCCCCACTCTATTCCCTTTCCCCCCCGCCCTCAAGCCCGCAAATCCCTCCCCCCTTGCCGTATCCCGCAACTGAATCCCACCCGGAAAGACCCGACTGCCCCCGTCCGGGTCTTGTCCGTCCAACCACGTTCTCAACCCCTCGGCGGCAGAGATAAATCGTGTGACCCACAAAACCGGGCCAGGCAGACCGGCCTCGGCCAATGGCTGCCTGGAAGGCTTCAGACCTTTGGCAGCAGTGGTTCCGACCCCATGCCCAAGCTCCCGTCTGCTTGCCCCCCTCTTTCCCACGCCGGTTTCCCATCCGCTCAAAGCCTGGACCTTGCATATCCCCTTCTCTTACGGTGATGGGTGCTTGGCCATCTCCGCCGCCAGTTTGCGGGTGAACTTCCGGGCCTCCTCCTCGCGAACGAACTCCATCTTCACCGGCATCTTGTGCAGGATGTTGAGTGCCTTGCCGTAGGCGGGGCGTAGTTTCTCAAGACGCGGTTCGCCGAGTAGTACCCATAGGCGGAAATCTTCCGGGGAATCTTTGAGGTTCGTCGCCCGTCCGAGCCAGCGGTTGGCCTTGTCCAAGATGGTGTCGGCATCTTGCAAATCCATTGAGACCGGCTCAAAGAGGTTCCATTCGCCATTCTTCCACGCGTGGTCGAACTGGTAGTCGTAGTCCTTCGCGACGATGCGCTTGGACTGCAAGCGAGCCAAAACCTGTTTTTCCTCCAGCTCCTTGCGGTAGTGTTTCCAGACGTCGTCGTCGGTGCGGCTTGGCACTTGGGCGCGCTCCTCGTACTTCTCAACGAGGCGAACATAAAGCTGGTCGAGGGTCGCCGCTGGGTCCTCCGTGATGCCGCCGTTAGGCTCGGACCATTGAAGCGAGCTATCGTCTGGCGGCAGGATGCCGGCAGCAATCTCCATGATTGTCTTGGGGCGTCCGTCAAGCGGCAGTTCGCGGTTTAGCTTTAGAGCGAATTCCTCGAACCGCGCCTGGATGTAACGGACGAGGGAGCGCAAGTTCTCTCCGTTCACCTCCAAAAACATCTTGCTGAGCCGCCGGTAACGCGGGTTGCAGATAGCGCTGACGTACTTGGCTTCGGGCGCGTAGAGGGCGACGCCCATGTTGACGAACTCGCCGGTGGCGATATCGTGGACGTATCGAAGCACGGTGTAGGTAAAGGTCGTTTTCACTTTAGGAGTTGGTTGATTGCGGCAAAGAGCGGATCCCGGTTTTGCCGAGCGTCTTGCAGGTACTCGGAAATCCGGTCAGCCGCTGCATTGTTGGAGCGCCATTCATTCGGAACCGCTGCAAGATACTCTCTCAGGCGGGTGTTCGTCAAAGCTTCCAAGGCACCGAGCAGGCGCTCCCACTTGTGCTCGCCGCCCTGTAGCTGCTGGAAAAAGACATGGTCGCGAAAGAAGCCGAGGCCGTGCCCTGTCCAGGGTGGCAACCAGCCGCCGATGACGCCTGCCAGGAAAGAAAACGCCTGTTCGTGGTCGCAGAGGTAAAGTTCCTCGCCGTTGGTGAGCAGGTTGGGGTTGACCTGCCTGCGGTCGGGATTCTGGGTCAGCACGTCGAAGGCGAAGATTTCCGCCGCCGTGGGGCGCAAAAGGAATGGGATGGGCTTATCCTTTGCCCAAGTGGTGAAGCCTGGAGGTAGTTTCTGGCTGCCAAAATTCAGACCCACGCTGGCCTGTGCCAGTTTTGAGACTTCCGGGGTGGCAATGCCAGCGTGGAAGCCGTCTGGCACCTCGACCAAGAATGGCTTTGGCACCGGCAAGTCGAGGTCCTCCGCCAAGAGCGCCGAAATGAGCTCGCAGACCAAGCCAGTGGCTTTCAACTCGGGGGCGGCGCGCCACTTCAGCACTACTTCGAGGTCATTTCCTCCCTCGTCCTTTGCGAGAATGAGGCACGGCTTGGTTCTGCCGTGCGACAACACCTTCAGCACGGACGCCGCTTTGACGCGGGGAATCTGGATGGCGCTCATAACCGCGGCGATTGTGGACAAGTCCGGTCTGATCTTCAACCAATTTGATTTGCCTGGCGGCTTGGGGCGGGCGGCGGGGTTGCGAGTGGTCGGGTGTTGCACTAAGTCGACTCTTTCCGTCAATTCAGCATGTCCAGATGTATATCAAAGGGTCGCAAGCAAGGCTTCAACGCAACCCCAGTACCAGCCCCGAACGCTTTCGGAGGCGATGGATGTCCACGCGGCCAGCATCGTGGTGATCCGCATGATGGACGGAGCCAGGCCCCAGCCGCCGCAAACGTTTAAGCCGGCAGGCTCTCTGCCGCGGGTCAAAAGCGGCAGGTTCCAATCTGCAACCGCGGCTGGTGGATTACCGTTCGCCCGTCCCTTGGCGAAGCTCCTTGGTCACATTTCGCAGCACGATTTCCGAGCCTTTCGGTTCGCATTTCTCATAGGCCACCCAGTAATCGCCATCCGGGCTTTGTTGAGCTTGCGGAAAGAGCACATCGGTTGTCTCGGCAAGAGCCGCTGTTGCTATCGGCTCACCATCCTTGAGGAGGGCCACCTTTCCTTCCCAAAGCGCATTGGCCCGGCGCTGCGACCAGGCCAGCAACACCGGGTCCGCCGCCGTCGGCGACAGCTCCGGCGTCGAGCAAATCCATCCTTCGCCGCCAAACGCGCGTACGAATTGAAACGCGTCGGCGCCGTCGTTCAAGCGCGAGAGCCGGATGCACCGGCGCGGTGCTGCAAGCTGCACAACCCAATCAGCGCTGCCGCCAGCCAAACAGCTTCTACCAACAACTGCTTTGCACCTGGCTTCTTCATGTCCCAAGTCAAGCAAGCTGGTATTCTCGCGCAAGGAAAAACTACCGATACATGGCATGAGTGCTGGCGGACGCGCAACGAGAGCCAAACCCCAGCC
>Ga0181521_10000619_pt1 | contig 44033 bp, 34 predicted proteins | sample PEATcosm2014_Bin_32_FD_119764 | JGI IMG/M metagenome (GOLD analysis project Ga0181521, IMG submission 119764) | Peatland microbial communities from MTU Mesocosm Facility, Houghton, MI, USA - PEATcosm2014_Bin02_60_metaG | ecosystem: Environmental > Terrestrial > Soil > Wetlands > Peat | place...
TCGTGCTGGCCGTCCCGTCCGGGGTGGCCGCCGACCTGCTGGCCCCCCACGACGCCGACGCGGCCACACTCGAGCGGACCATCGACTACGGGTCGGTGTCGGTGATCACGCTCTCGTACCCGGCCGACGGAGCCTCGCTGCCCAACGGCACCGGGTTCCTCGTCCCGCGCGCCACGCCCTCCCCGCTGGCCGCGTCGGGCGGCGACGACATGCTGGTCACGGCGGGCACCTTCCTCGCCTCCAAGTGGCCGCACCTGGCCCGCCCCGGAAGCGTGCTCCTGCGCGCGTCGGTGGGCCGCTTCGCCGACCGGCGGGCCGACTCCATGGACGACGACGAGCTCGTCCATCGGGTCGCCGCCGAGCTGTCGGTCATCCTCGGCATGACCGCCACCCCGACCGAGACGATGGTCTCGCGCTGGCACGACGCCTTCCCCCAGTACCGGGTGGGACATCTGCTCCGGGTCAGCGGCATCGAGGCCGCGGTGAAGCGGCTGCCCGGGTTGGCAGTGGCCGGGTCGGCCTACCGCGGCGTCGGGATCCCGGCCTGTATCGGCAGCGGGCGAGAGGCCGCCCGGAGCGTGCTGGGCGCGCTGCGCGGCCGACCCGGCACACCGAGCACCGGATCCGGACCGCCCGCATGAGCGTGCGCCGAGGCGGGATCGTCCTTCCCTCCTTGGCCGCCGGAGTCCTGCTCGCGCTGTCCCTGCCCCCATTCGGCGCGTGGCCGAGCGCGTTCATCGGCGCCGCCCTCCTGTTCTGGCGCCTGGCCGGCCTCGGCCTATGGAACCGGGTGCTGGCCGGCTGGGTGGCCGGCATCGGGTGCTTCGCCATCGGGCTCTTCTGGGCGCAGGACTTCAACTGGTACGGCGCCGTCGTCCTCGTCTTGGTGGAGTCGCTGACCACGGCGATCGCCGCCGCGTTGACCCCGCCGCGGCGGGGACGGGCGCTCGCCTTCGTCGGCGCGGCCACCGTGATGGAGGCCGTCCGGATGTCGTGGCCCTTCGGCGGCCTACCGGTGGGGGGCGTGTTCTTGGGCCAGGCCAACGGGCCGCTGCTCACCTCGGCCCGGCTGGGCGGGCCGCTCCTCTTGACGGCGGTGGTGTGGACGGGCGGGGTTGCGCTCGGCGAGCTCGCCGGTCACGGAGCCCGGTGGCGGCGCGACCGTCGAACCGCCCCCCTGCCGTGGGTGGGGCTGGCGGCGCTGGTGGTGGTCATCGCGGTCGGGTCGGTGGGCGAGTTCGCCCCCGACGGCGGGCCGGCGATCCGGACCATCAGCGTCGCGTCGGTCCAGGGCGGCGGACGACGAGGCTTCAACCAGTTCGAGGTCGGCCAGGCCGGCGTCTTTTCCGCACAGCTCGACGCCAGCACCACGCTCGAGGGGTCGGCCCGAAATGTCGGGCTCGTCGTGTGGCCCGAGGACGTCGTGGCCCTGGTGCGACCCCTGGCCGGCAGTCGGGAAGCGGCCCAGCTGGCCGCGCTGGCCCGCAACCTGCACGCGACGGTGCTGGCCGGCGTGACCGTGACCGAGCCGCAGAACACGTTCCGCAACGAGATCGTCGCGTGGAGCCCCGCCGGCCGCATCGTCTCGGTGTTCGAGAAGGTCCACCGGGTCCCCTTCGGTGAGTACGTTCCGTTCCGCGGCTTGTTCTCACATCTGGCCAACCTGGCCGCGGTGCCGCGCGACGCCATCGGCGGCCACGGCACCGGCCTCATGAGGACACCGGCCGGCCCGCTGGGGGTCCTCGTCTCCTTCGAGGTCTTCTTCGCCGACCGCAGCCGATCCTCGGTGCGGGCCGGCGCCGAGCTCTTGGTGGTGCCGACCAACACCTCGTCGTACGAAAGCGAGCAGATGCCGAGCCAGGAGGTGGCCGCCGACCGCGTCCAGGCGGTCGAGGAGGGACGCGACCTCGTGCAGGCCGCGCCGACCGGCTACTCGACGTTCGTCACCAACCGGGGCGTGGTGCGCCAACAGTCGCGACTGTCGGCCCGCCAGGTCCTCGTCGCGTCGGTGCCGCTGCGGCGCGGCGCGACCTTCTACGAGCGCTTCGGGGATCTCCCGACCCTCGTGCTGGCCTCCCTGTCGCTCTTGGCCGGCCTGGCCGTGGCAGACCGGCGCCGGTCACCGGGTTGATCGGGCCTGGCCATGCGAGCCTGAAGCGAACCCCACCAAAAAGGAGCGCGTTGATCAGGCGTCGACGCGAGGCTCAAGCATGAACAGCGCGAGCCGAGGGCTGTGGCGCTTGACGACCGCTTGACTTGGCCGCCTGTAGCCATGGTGCTACGGCCACCTCAACTTCCGCAACGGCCTCGTGCGGTGTGTCACCAAGCGCCGAGCAGTAGGCCAGATCGGGGACATCGGTCACCCACGCTTCGTTCTCGTCGCTCCAGAACACGTTGATCAGGTATGTGTGAGTCCTCACTGGCTCCCCTTGACCGTCAAATCGTACTGCCGGACCAAGGTGACATCTGGGTCAGTCAGGCCCTGTTGCAGTGCCGAGTTCATCGCGTCGGTCTTGCCGGAACGGACACTGGCCCGGAGAGATCCGCCCTAGCCGTCCTCCCTGCACAACTTGCGTTCGTGGGGGGTCAGCGCGACCCTCAGCGCGCTCACCACGTCGATCGGGGTACCTGAGGGCACCACCCGCAGCCGGTCGAGGTCGCGGCCAAGCAACCTCACGCTCCCGGTCGTCACCCTGGCCCCGCTTCGGTCGATCGCAGCAGCCGAATCGAGCGGTCCTTCGATCGTCGCAATGGGATCGCCGGCCTGCTGCCAGTCCGTCACCGTGTCAGCAAAGGCCGAGGTGACCATCACGAATGAGCCGTACTCCGGGGTCGGGGGCTGAGCAAAGAGCGCGACAAAATAGTGACCGACCGGCGTCGGCGTGACCGCCGCTCCGACGCCCGCCGGCGCGCACATCTTCAATTGGGAGTGACGAAACAACAACAACCGTGTCAGCGTGAGGTCCACCACGATGCGGTAGGGCGTTCGAGTGATGGACGCGCTGGCGGAGGGAATCCAAGCGGTCCCGGGTGCTGGTGGTCGTGCGACGAGACGTACCTCGATCCACCCCGGTAGCGCCGCAATAACGGGAAGCGACGAGGGAGCATCGGCCCAGGTTGAGGGGACCGTCATGAACGGCGCAGTCGCGTGGGGGCTTACGTACCCCGGCGTGGGCTCGTTCACCGTGGCGATGAGGCTCCAGGGTGCGATCGAAGGTCGTGAACGTCGATGGTGGGCCGCCACTTCGGTCTGGGGGTGGGAACCCCCGGCGACCCACAACCCGACCCCAGTGCCAGCCAGCGCCAGCAGCACCGCGCCGAACACCACGGCCCGGCGCCGGCGCACCGTTGCCCTGCGCCGGCGTCGTGGTAAATACCCCCGTCGCATCTGCCTATCGTTGCAGGCAATGGGTGAGCACGGACCTTGTGTCGGCTGTAGTGAGGTGCAACGTCTCGGGCGACGACGATTCCTCCAGCTCTTGGCTAGTGGTGTCGCGCTGGCCCTCGCCGGATGCACGTCGGAGGTCCGCTCGCTGGCCCGTCGCAAGGACAAGCACCCCGAGCCGGCGGTAGCTGGCCCAGCTCCGATCGTCGACGACGCCGGTGGTGGCCCCCCGCTGGCGCTTGGGAACATCCCGTCCCCCCGCCCGGGAGCACCGCAGGTCGTTTCGGCCGGACCGAAGGGCACGCAACAGATCGCCCTGACTGTCGATGATGGCTATTGCGGCGACTGCATTGCCCAGTATGTGTCGTTTGCCCAGCGGTCCGGGATCCACCTGACCCTCAACCCCAACGGGACCTATAACGAGCTGTGGACACCGTCGATCGTCTCGCTGGTCCGCGAGATGGTGGCGGACAAGCAAGTGCAGATCGGCAACCACACCTGGGACCACGCCAATCTGCTGCCGCTGTCGAACTCTGCGATCTCCCATGAGATCAGCCGCAACGAGGAATGGATCGAGCAGACCTTTGGCGTCACCGCCCGGCCGTACTTCCGACCCCCCTACGGCTACTACAACGAGCGAGTCAAGGAGGTCGCGGCCGAGCTCGGCTACACCACCATCTTGATGTGGAACGGAACGTTCGGTGACGCGACCCCCGAGACCCCGACACAGATCATCGGCCTAGCAGAACAGTGGCTACGACCCGGCACGATCATGCTGGGGCATCTCAACCACCCCGCAATTCTCGGGCTTTTCGACCAGATCGAGTCGATCATCAGTTCGCGGAATCTCCAGCCGGTGACCCTCGACGAGATGTTCGGGACTTCTCGGACGACTGGCTGATTTCGCGAGCTGACCCATCGTCCGTTCGCGGGCGGCGACTGCCATGGGGACCCCCACTCCGCCGCATGACGAATCGGTGTTCGGCCCGGTCGGGCCGTGTTTGTCGCGGCGGGTTCAAGCGGAGTATCGACGGCACCGACCACCAGGTCTCGGTGGAACACTTGCCCCAATACCTGACCGAGCATGACTTTCGTTACTCCACCCGCAAGATGTTGCCGACCAGCGCCAGTGTTGCGAGGATGAGCCTCCCGATCATCGGTGTTTGGGACTTGCCATGGATGATCCCGAAGACGCGCGGAAACACCCCGTCCCGGGCCATCGACAAGGTGACGCGCGCCGCCGGAAGCAGCGTCGTCTGGGTGTCGGCCACCGTGGACGACAGCACGGCGATGATCATGAGGCAGCCCAGCCAGCGACCCCAACCTGCTCGGCGAAATAGAAGAGCACGTTCGGGCGCCGGCTGGAGGGCCGCCGCTCTCAAGCTCGCCGCCGCCCGCCTTCCGCCCTCCGTGTCCCCGCCTCTGACGTCGCCCGCGTACCGTTCCCCCTCTCTCCCCCTCGACCTGGTCGTCGCCGCTGGCGGGCCTTAGCTTTCCGGGCGCTCGTTGTGCCGGAGAAGGATGACCGAGTGGGCGGTGAGGTTCACGAGTGACCCCTGGACTCGCCGGGCGCCGGGTGCCCGGGCCGTGTTGAGGAGCTCCTCCCAGATCCCCGGCCATTCCACCCGGGGCAGGGCGTAGGGCCGTGAGCGGTTCCCGCCGTTGAGGAACAGGAGGATGGTGTCCCCGTAGACGAGCCGGCCCCGCTGGTCGATCTCGTCGGTGGCTCGGCCCGACAGGAGCATGCCAATGGATCGGAGCTCGCCGTCGGACCATTCGGCCTCGGTCATCTCGTTGCCGTCGTGCCGGATCCAGGTGACGTCCTTGGTGCCGCCTGGCGTGAAGGGCTGGCCGTCGAAGAAGTCGCGATGGCGCAGGACAGGATTGTCGTTGAAGATCCGAATCAGCCCCCGGGTGTAGGCAAGGAGGTCGCGGGCCAAGTCGTCGAGCTCCCAGTTCAGCCAGCTAGTCTCGTTGTCCTGGCAGTAGGCGTTGTTGTTGCCCTGCTGGCTTCGGCCCATCTCGTCGCCTCCGAGGAGCATCCGGACCCCCTGGGAGAAAAAGAGGGTGGCCAGCATGTTGCGCTTGATCCGCTCCCGGTGGCGGGTAATCCGGTGCGAGTCGGTGGGGCCCTCGATCCCCCAGTTCCAGCCGTAGTTCTCGACGGCCCCGTCCCGACTTCCCTCGCCGTTGGCCTCGTTGTGGCGCTCCTTGAAGCCGACCACGTCGGACAGGGTGAAGCCATCGTGGCAGGTCACGAAGTTCACGCTTGCGTAGGTCCTCCGGCCGCTCACAGCGTAGATGTCGCTCGAGCCGGTCAACCGGGACGCCAGCTCGGGGACCATCCCGGAGTCCCCCCGCCAGAACCGGCGGACACAGTCCCGGAAGGCCCCGTTCCACTCCGCCCAGCCGGGTGGGAAGCGGCCCAGCTGGTAGCCGCCGGGGCCGACGTCCCAGGGTTCGGCAATCAGCTTCACCTGGGAGAGGACCGGGTCCTGCTGGATCACCTCGAAGAAGGCGCTGCGTCGACCGTCCTCCAACCCCCGGAGGAGCACCGGAGCCAGGTCGAAGCGAAAGCCGTCGACGTGCATGTCGGTCACCCAGTACCGGAGGCTGTCCATGATGAGAGCGAGGGTCCGAGGATGGACGATGTTGAGGCTGTTGCCAGTCCCGGTGAAGTCCAGGTTGAAACGCTTGTTGTCGGGCTGGAGTCGGTAGTAGATGGCGTTGTCGATGCCCCGCAGCGACAGGGTGGGGCCGAGGTGGTTGCCCTCGGCGGTGTGGTTGTAGACCACGTCGAGGATGACCTCGAGGCCGGCCCCGTGGAGAATCTTCACCATCGACTTGAACTCACTGACCTGTTGGCCGAGTCCGCCGGAGGCGTAGCCCACGTGAGGAGCGAAGTAGGCCAAGGTGTTGTAACCCCAGTAGTTGGTCAGGCCCTGTTCGACCAGGTGGCGGTCGGCGACGAACTGGTGGACGGGCATCAGCTCGACGGCGGTGACCCCGAGCCCCAGAAGGTGGTCGACTACCGCGTCGGAGGCGAGGCCAAGGAAGGTGCCCCGGAGGTGCTCGGGTACACCGGGGTGGGTCATGGTCATGCCCCGGACGTGGCACTCGTAGATGACGGTGCGGTTCCAGGGGGTGCGTGGGGCGCGGTCGTCACTCCAGGTGAAGGCCTGGTCGACCACGACCGACTTGGGCATTCCCCCGGCCGAGTCTCGGGGGTCGAGGACCAGGTCGTTGTCGGGTTCGGCCCGGCTGTGGCCGAAGATTTCGTCGCTCCAGCGGATGGGTCCGCTCACCGCTTTGGCATAGGGGTCGATGAGGAGCTTGGCCCGGTTGAAACGGTGTCCCTGCTCAGGATCCCAGGGCCCGTCGACGCGGTAGCCGTACAGGGTGCCGGGGCGGATGTCGGGCAGGTAGCAGCGCCAGACCCAGTCCGTGGCCGGCGGCATCGTTACGGAGGACACTGGGACGGCGTCGTCGAGGCGCTCGAAGATGCAGAGCTCGACGGCGGTGGCGTGTCTTGAGAAGAGGGCGAAGTTGACCCCCTCCCCGTCCCAGGTGGCCCCGAGCGGGTTGGGTGTTCCGGGCCAGATCCGCATCGTCAGGACCTGCGGGGTGGTTCGTGGCGGAACAACACCACTGCCAGGGGCGGCGCGGTGATGCTCACGGTATAGGGCCGGCCGGCCGGGGGGATGGGGTGGGCCTCGATCATGCCCAGGTTCCCGAGGCCGCCGCCTCCGTAGACGGTGGCGTCGCTGTTGAGGATCTCGCGCCAGAACCCGCCCTCGGGGGCCTCGAGCAGTAGGTCGAAGCGGGGCACTGGGGTGAAGTTGCAGACCGCCAGGATCATTTCCCCGTGCTTGGAGCGCCGGAGAAAGCTCAAGGTCGACTGGGCGGCGTCATCGGCCTGGATCCATTCGAAGCCCGACGAGTCCGCGTCGAGCTCGTGAAGTGCGGGCTCCTCCCGGTAGCAACGGTTTAGGTCGGTGACCCAGCGGAGCAGCCCGGCATGGGGGGCGTAGTCGAGGAGGTGCCAATCGAGGGAGCGCTCGTGGCTCCACTCCTGCCACTGGCCCAGCTCGTCGCCCATGAAGAGGAGCTTCTTTCCGGGCTGGGCGTACTGATACCCGTAGAGCAAGCGGAGGTTGGCGAACTTCTGCCAGTCGTCGCCGGGCATGGCGCCGAGAAGCGACCCCTTGCCGTGGACCACCTCGTCATGCGAGAGGGGCAGGACGTAGTTCTCCGTGAAGGCATAGAGGCCCCGGAAGGTCAGCTGGTCGTGGTGGTGGCTGCGGTGGACGGGATCGCGCCGGAAGTAGGCGAGGGTGTCGTGCATCCAGCCCATATCCCACTTGTAACCGAAGCCGAGTCCGCCCAGATCGGCGGGTCGCGACACCCCGGGCCAGGCCGTCGATTCCTCGGCCATGGTCTGGACGTCGGGATGGGCACCGTAGACCCCGATGTTGAGCCGGCGGAGGAACTCGATGGCGTCGAGGTTCTCCCGGCCCCCTTGGCGGTTGGGGATCCACTGCCCGGCTTCCCGGGAGTAGTCGAGGTAGAGCATGGAGGCCACCGCGTCGACGCGGAGCCCGTCGGCGTGGTACGTCGACAGCCAGTGCTCGGCCGAGGAAAGCAGGAAGCTGCGGACCTCGTTGCGGCCGTAGTTGAAGATGTAGCTGGTCCAGTCGGGATGGATCCCTTGGCGCGGGTCGGCGTGCTCGTAGAGGTGGGTGCCGTCGAACTCGCCCAGGGCGAAAGAGTCGGTTGGGAAATGGGAAGGGACCCAGTCGAGGAGCACCCCGATGCCGGCCTGGTGGAGCTGGTCGATCAGCGCCATGAGACCTTGCGGCGTGCCGTAGCGGGCTGTGGGCGCGTAGTAGCCGGTGGTCTGGTACCCCCAGCTGCCGTAGAAGGGGTGCTCCATGACGGGGAGGAGCTCCACGTGGGTGAAGCCGGTCTCGACCATGTGGCGGACGAGAAGGGGGGCGATCTCCTCGTAGCCGAGGACCTTGTCGGGATCGTCCGGGGAGCGCATCCAGGATCCGAGGTGGGTCTCGTAGATGGAGATTGGGGCGTCGAGGGCGCCGCGCCCGGCCCGGCTGGCCATCCAGTCGCCGTCACTCCAGTCGTAACCGAGGTCCCACACCACCGAGCCGGTCCGGGGCGGGCACTCAGAGGCGAAGGCGTGGGGGTCCGCCTTCTCGAGGACCTCGCCGCCGGCGGTGGTGATGGCGTACTTGTAGACGTGGCCGGGAGCGGCGGTGGAGACGACACCGGCCCAGATTCCTGAGGAGGCCCGGGGGTTCAGGGGATCGGCGGCGGGGTCCCAGCTGTTGAAGTCCCCGATGACGCTAACGGCCCGGGCGCTTGGGGCCCACACGGCGAAGGCCGTCCCGTCCGTGCCCAGGGGGTGGGCGCCGAGCTTGTCGGCCAGTCCCCGATGGGTCCCCTCATTGAAGAGGTAGATGTCGGTGTCGGAGAGCTGCGAGGCCGCGCCGGCGGTGGACTCGGGTGCGCGTCGTCGGGGCGCGGTGGTCACCTGTGGGGCCCGTCCCATGGGCTCATCATGCTCTCCCGTGCCAGTGGTCTTTTGTACCCCCGTCAGCGCCGGGGCTCTGGCCGCGCCGGCGGGCAGCATCGACGAGCCGGAGGATGCCCGCCGGCGTTCTGTTTCGGGCCCGGAGGTCCTCGGGCCAGCGCCGGGACCAGCGCCTCCGGAAGTTGGCCTCTGCCGGTCCGGTGCCGGGCCGGTTCTGCGGTTCCCGCTCCAGCCAGAGATCCTCGAGATCGACGAGCACCAGCCGGGCCGGGCCGCCGGCCAGGTGGAGGAGTATGGCCCGCATCGCCCGGCTGGGCGTCGTCGGCCGGCCCAGGGTGGCGGCGACGGCGGCCCGTAGGGCGGCCCGCTGCGCTCGTTCGGCGGCGACTGCTCGAGGTTCGAGCGCCCTCCGCCGGGCCCGGTCGCCGATGTCGAGGCCCGCCCACCACGAGGCGAAGGGGGGGAGGTCGTGGGTGGCGATCGATGCCAGGGAATCCGGCGGCGGGTCGGGCAAGGGGTCGTCGGCCGTGGCGGCGAACTCGTGGACGTGGGATCGCAGCATCCCGTCGCGACGCATGTCGGAGCGGACGGCCGGGGCGACGGTGCCGAGATCCTCTCCCACCACGGCCACGCCGGCCCGGGCGGCCTCGAGGACTGCGACGGCTCGAAGCTCCTCGGACCGATAGCCGACATAGGCCCCCTCGGTCGGGGCTCTGCCCGCCGGGATCCACCACAACCGGTGCAAACCCATCACGTGGTCCATCCGGACCACGACGGCGTGGCGGAAGGCGTGGCGGAGGATGGCGATCGGATAGCGGTAGCCGTCCTGGCGGACCCGCTCCGGGTGGAGAGGCCTGATGGCCCAGTCCTGGCCGACGGGTTGGAAGCTGTCTGGGGGGGAGCCGACGGTGGCGCCCGTAGCGAAGACGCTGGCATGGAACCAGGTGTCGAAGCCATCTGGGTGGGCCCCGACGGGGAGGTCCAGGTAGAGCCCGCCCCGGGCTGCCGCCTGGGCCAGCTGGGCGTCGGCGACCCACTGGGCGTACCGGTGGTAACGGACCCGGCGTTCGTCGGCGGCCCCGGCTGGGATCCGACCCGGCCGGGCACCGGACCACTGTGTCCAGGGCCGCCCCAAGGTTTCGGTGGCGGCGCGGAAGCGGGCGTAGGCCTCGACCTCGGGCCGCTGAGCCAGGAAGGCTTCGAGGGCATCGCGGCGGGGGGAGGCAGACACGGCCAGCGCTTCGGCCAACAACTCGAGGATCTGGCGTTTGGCCACCAAGGTTTCCGACGGCTCCGACCGTGGGTCCGAGTGCAGCCGGGCCAGGCGGCGACGGAAGGCGGACGAGGCGAGCAGCCGGCGGGCTTCGGGGGCGATCTCGAGCTCCGGCAGCCCTTCGATGTGGACGTAGAGCTCGTTCCAGGCCAGCCGGCTGGCCGGCCGGTAGGGGCTGGGTTCCACCAGCGGTCCGTCGAGAAAGGAGGCGAAGAGGGGCAAGGTCCCGACGAAGCTCCCCCCAAGCCCTCCGACCCAGTCGCCGAGCTCGCCCAGTTCCCGGTAGCTGGCCACCCCCCAGTCCGTGCCGGTCCGCACGGCGTGGAGAGGGGCGAAGACCCCCCAACCTCGCTGCGGATCGGGGCAGCGCCGGGGGGCGGAGATGACTAGGGCCGAGGCGGCCAGCCCTGGGCCCTCCACCACGAGACGGTGGTAGCCGGGGGCGGCGGCAAGGGAGCCGGTGAGCCGGAAGTGGTGCCGGCTCACGGCAGCGCCGTCGATCCGTCCGGCACGCGTCGGGCCGTCGAGGAGCGACCGGAGGGGCCGGCGGGCGACGGAACCGTCTTCGTGCCGGACGGTCAGTTGTACGCGGCCAGGGGCGACAGCGGCGGGGAGGGTCAGGCTGTGCCTGGCCCGGGCACCGGGCCGGCGGACCAGGACTGGTTCGAGAACCCGGTAGCTGGTCGCGGCTTCGGCCAGCAACTTGGGGGCCTGGTCAGGGCGACTGATCGGGATCCCAAGGGCGGCGAGCACGCCGACCAGCGACTCGTCGCTCACCGGACCTCGTCCGTGGTCCTGGGTCTCATAGGCGGTCTGCACCCCGTACCGACGAGCCAACGTGTGGAGAGCCCCGCGTCCTCGGGGCGAGGGCACGCCCCCCGGTGTCACGGCACTCAACCTTCGAGTCGCTCGAGATGGAAGATGTGGGCCGGGACGGTCTCGGGGTCGAGCCGGATGTAGTTGGTTGGGCCGGCCCAGTGGTAGCGGGACTCGGTGAGGAGATCGTGGACGGCGAACTTCTCGACCGGTCCCAGCTGCAATGCAGTCAGGTCGAGCCGGACGGTGCCGACCTGGACCGCGTCAGGGTCGAGGTTGACGGCGACCAGGATGGCGTCGTCCCAGCCCGTCCCCCCGGGGATCGAGCAGGCCGTCTTGGAGTACACGAGGAGCCGGTCGTTGTCGACGCTGTGGAACCGCAGAGTGCGGTCCTGTTGCAGGGCCGGATGCTGGCGGCGGATGGCGTTCACCCGGGTCACGAGGCCGGCCAAGCTGTCAGGCCGGTCGAGATCCCAGTGGCGGACCTCGTACTTGTCCGAGTCGAGGTACTCCTCCGACCCGGGATGGCGTGGCACGTGCTCGAGCAGCTCGAAGGCGGGTCCATAGATCCCGTAGCTCGCCCCCATGGTGCCGGCCAGAACGAGCCGGGCCACGAAGGCCGGCCGGCCCCCGCGCTGGAGCTCCTCGTGGAGGATGTCGGGGGTGTTGGGCCACAGGTTGGGCCGGAAGAAGTCGGCCATCGGGGTACGGGTCAGCTCGGTTAGGTACTCCTCGAGCTCGCACGCCGTGTTCCGCCAGGTGAAGTACGTATACGACTGGGAGAATCCCACTTTGGCCAGGTGCTCCATGACCCGGGGCCGCGTGAAGGCCTCGGCCAGCATGATGACCTCGGGGTGGTCATCCCGGACGATCGCAAGGAGCCACTCCCAAAAGCGCATCGGCTTGGTGTGGGGGTTGTCCACCCGGAAGATCCGGACGCCGTGGCCGATCCAGAACTCGACCACACCATGGAGGGTCTCCCACAGTCGACGCCAGTCGGCGGTCTCGAAGTCAAGCGGATAGACATCCTCGTAGCGCTTGGGGGGGTTCTCGGCCGTTCGGATGGAGCCGTCGGGGAGCCGCCGGAACCAGTCCGGGTGCTCGACGACCCAGGGATGATCGGGGGAGCACTGGAAGGCCAGGTCGAGGGCGACCTCTATGCCCTGAGCGGCGGCGGCGGCGGCGAGCCGGTCGAAGTCAGCCAGCGTGCCGAGGTCGGGATGGACGGCGGTGTGACCCCCGGCAGCGCCGCCGATCGACCAGGGGCAGCCGGGGTCGTCGGGCCTGGCCGTGCTGACACCGTTCGGACCTTTGCGGGCCGTGATCCCGATGGGGTGGATGGGGGGAAGGTAAAGGACGTCGAAGCCGAGACGGGTCACGTAGGGCAGTCGAGCCTCCACGTCGGCCAGGGTGCCGGGGCGCGAGGGATCGGGGGAGGCGGAGCGGGGGAAAAGCTCGTACCAACTGCTGAAGCGAGCCCGGGCCCGCTCGACTTCCACTGGGTAGGTGTTCGAGGTGGCGGCCGGCTTCAGGTCGGGGTGGCGGTTCATCAGCTCCTCCAGCTCCGGGCTCATGGCCAGCTCGAGGCCATCGGCGCCCGCGAGGCCGTCGGCCAAGGCGCCGAGCCGTCGACGGTCGGGGCCCTTGGCCCGGGCCGCCGCCCGGCGAATCAGGTCGGCGCCGACGAGAAGCTCGGCGGCGAGGGACTGGCCCGATCCGGCTCGGACGGCGAGTTCTCTGCGCCAGCTGCCGAAGTGGTCAATGCTGGCTCGGACGTAGAACCGGTGGCGGCCGGTGCGCAGGACCGGGAACTCTCCCCGCCAGCGGTCGTTGCCGACGGGCGTGAGCCGGGCGCTTTGCCACCGGGACTCGTTCTCATGGCGGAAGCGAACCTCGGCCTGGAGCTCGTCGGGACCGTCGGCGAAGATATCGGCCTCCACGGCGACGGCTTCGCCGATTGCCCCTTTGGCCGGGTAGCGGCCACTGTCGACGACGGGCCGCACGCCGGATATGACCGGCCGAGCCCGGCCGAAGGCCTTGGGGACGGAGGCGGCCGGTTTAGCCATCGGGCCGGTCGGTGCGTCGGTACGCCCGGGCCGCGTACTCAGCCACCATGCGCTGGGTGGTGAAGAAGGAGCCGTTCAAGGCGATGGCGAAGCGACGGACGGCGGCGAAGTCATCGGGGCGTACGTAGTACAGGGGGGCCACCACTTCGGCCAGGACCCTGTGGAGCTCGGCCGCGTCGGTCGCGTCGACCACCGGGTCAGCGATCGGGAGGTCGGCCCCGGGGCCCAAGTCAGCGCCGATGGCCCAGCCGGTGACGCCTTCGACATGCCCCTCGACCCACCAGCCGTCGAGGATGCTGAGGCTGGGGACGCCGTTGAGGGCGGCCTTCATCCCGCTTGTCCCGGAGGCCTCCTGGGGGGCCACCGGGTTGTTCAGCCAGACGTCGACCCCGGCCACGAGAAGGGCGGCCAGGCTCATCCCGTAGTCCTCCAGGTAGACGACGGTGACGTCGCCGTCCAGCTCCTTGGCCGCCAGGTTGACCCGCTCGATGACGGCCTTACCGGGCTCGTCGAGCGGATGGGCCTTACCGCTGTAGAGAACCTGGAGGGGCCCGACCCGGTCGACGAGTGCCCGAAGCTCGTCGGGCCGAGAAAGGACGAGGTCGTTGCGCTTATAGGGAGTGGCCCGTCGGGCCACCCCAAGGGTCAAGACCGCGGGGTCGAGGGTGACCCCCCGGCGGCGGGCCACCTCGTCGAGGAGTACCTGCTTGGCCTCGGCGTGAGCGGCCCTGATTTCGGCGAGAGGGATCCCCACTGCGTAGCGCAGCATGGTGTTGTCGCTGCGCCAGCCGGACACGTGCTGGTCGAGGAGCCGGGCTGTGCTGGGGGCCGCCCAGGTCGGGACGTGCACGCCGTTGGTGATGGCTTCGATTCGGTACTTGGGGAACATGAGCTGGGCGACCTCCCCGTGACGCTGCGCCACCCCGTTGACGAAGCGGGAGAAGAACATCCCGAGGACGGTCATGTTGAGGGATCCGTCCTCGAGGCAGCCGATGGAGCGCAACCCGTTGCCCAGCTCGGGTCCAAGGACCTTGGCCATCACTCGAGGATCGAAGCGGTCGTGCCCGGCCGGCACCGGCGTGTGGGTGGTGAAGATACAACGGTCCCGAACCGCCTCCAGGTCAGCGGGCGATGCGTCGGCTACAGGCCCGCCGAGCCGGTCGGAGAGCAGGGCCACCGGCACCAGGGAAGCATGGCCCTCATTGAGGTGGTACGAGGAGATCTCCTCATGGCCGAGCTTCCCGAGCATGGCCGGTCCGCCCAGGCCGAGGACGGCCTCCTGGGAGAGCCGTTCGAGCGGGACCCCGGGGTAGAGCCGGTCGGTGATGGTCTGGTCGGCGGGGTGGTTTTCAGGGAGGAAGGTGTCGAGGAAGTAGACGGGCACCATGGATCCGCCCTCCCCGCGCAGGACACGTCGCCACACCCCGACCACCACGTTTCGGTTACCGATGGACAGCTTGACCTGAGCGTCGAGCGGCTCCAGGTGGTCGGCGGGCCTCCAGTAGACGGGGTACTCGACCTGGCGGCCAGCCTCGTCGAGCCCCTGCCGGAAGAAGCCGTGGTGGTAGAGGAGAGTAACCCCGACGGCAGGTACTCCCAGGTCGGCGGCGGCTCGGAGGAAATCCCCGGCTAGCACGCCGAGACCTCCGCTGAAGGTGGGGATCTCATCGCCCAGGGCGATCTCCATAGAGAAGTAAGCGATGGTCTTGGCGCGCATCGGCTGAGTCTGACGCACCGGCGTCGGGGTGGCACCCCGAGCGAAGTACCCGGCGCGGTCATGTTCGGGCTCCGATCCGGTCCATGACCGCGCACCCGATGACCTCGGTGGGCAAGACAAGCTCAGGGGGTCGACGGCTCCACGACCGGTTCAGGGGGAATTGTGAGTTCGCCTGTGGCCTGCAGATATGTCAGGACTGCGGTTACGCGCCGGTCGACGCGCTTGGATTCCGGGATGCGGAGCTTGCGGAAGATGCTGGTGACGTGTTTCTCGACCCCCTTCTCCGACACCGCCAGATGCCGAGCGATTTGGTTGTTGGCGTGACCGTTTGCCATCTCGGCCAGAACGTCGAGTTCCCGCATGGAGAGCGCGTCGAGCGCCGAGGGCAATCGGCGTCTCACGAGGGCGTTCACGATGGAGGGGTCGAGAATGGTGTCGCCGGCGTGGGCGCCGTGGATGGCGCTGACGAGAGTTTCGAGGTCGCCGACGCGATCATCGAGCAGGTAACCGACATGGGCGGCCCCGCCGCGCAAGAGTTCGAGCGCGTACCCATCGCCAGCTTCAGCGATTACCACGACGCCGACCTCCGGGTTCTGACAGCGCAGCCGCTGGGCCGCCAACAACGCCGCTTCGGCGTTCACCCGCGGGGTGCGGATGCCGACGATGAGCACATCGGGGCGATACCGGCGGACGGTGTCGAGGGTTTCGGAGTGGCTGTCGACCCGAGCGACCACTTCGATGCTCTGGACACCGTTGAGCAGGCAGGTCAAGCCCTCCCGGGTCAGGAAGTTGTCGCTCGCGATCACGGCACGGAGCTTGGTGGGGGGCTCGGACATGTTGGGCTCCCGGTTCGAACGGAGGACGGTGCTTGCGCCCCAGCTGTCGGTATCTGGTTGCGTGTGCGCCGGAGCGCGTGCTTGGCCCGCACATTCTCGCAGCCCCGCGGGTCGCTCGGTGCCCTGACGACGTACTGGGGTGCAACCCCAAGATCTGAGGGTGTACCCCCTTTTGACTGGTTCGACTCGGACATATGCTCCCGATTCGTGCCCCTGAGGATGTCAGCATCGGTCGCCCTGCCGTCACCGACCGGTCGTCCCGCTCGCGGCGCGAACGGGCGATGGGGGCGAACCTGCGCGAGCCGGCGGCTTTCGGCCCATGGCGGAGCGCTACCTGAGTCGAGAGGCGGCTACGGGCAGTTCCCCACCCACCCAACCCAACCCTGATCCTCGACCCCCGATCGAAAACTGCCCCGGAGGAGCCGATATGCCCGTCAAGCGAGCCACCAAGGCCAAGACCGTCAAGGTGACGTTCACGCTTCCCGCCGACGTTCAAGCGGACAGCGTGGCGTTGTGCGGAGAGTTCAACGAGTGGTCGGGCGAGAAGATGAAGCTCGAACGCGACGGGGACGGATCCTGGCTTGCCACCGTCGCCCTCGAACCGGGCCGCTCCTACCGCTACCGGTACCTGCTCGACGGCCAACGCTGGGAGAACGCCTGGCAGGCCGACGCCTATGTGCTCAACCCGTATGGCAGCGACGACTCGGTCGTCGTCGTTGAATGACCCAAAGCGGCTGGAGGCGGCGTTGATCCGATCATGGAGCCCTGCTGGCGCCGGAGGCTCATCTTGGTGGCGGCCGGCGATATCGATCCGCACGTTCCCGGTGGACCGGGTCCACTGGGCAACTCGAGACCTTCGTCTCTTGTATTCCCGCCCCCGCCCCCGCCGCCGACGGGTTGGGCGATGACGGCTTCGGAGTCGGCGTGAGGGTTGCCCTGCTGAGCCGGGAGTACCCACCTGACGTCTATGGCGGCGCGGGCGTGCACGTCGAACACTTGGCCGCCCAACTCGCCCGCCTCACCGATCTGGAGGTGCATTGCTTTGGGGAGGAGCGCCCGGCGCCGCCCGAGCACAAGGTCATCGCCTATCAGCCCTGGGACCGTCTCCAGGGTGAAGATCGCCGGCTCGAGGTGCTCCGCACGATGTCCATCGACCTGGCCATGGCGGCGGTGATGCGCGGCGTCGATGTCGTCCACAGCCACACCTGGTACACGAACCTGGCCGGGCACTTGGCCAAGCTGCTCCACGATGTCCCGCACGTGGTGACCGTCCATAGCCTCGAGCCCAAACGGCCGTGGAAGGCAGACCAGCTCGGTAACGGCTACCGCCTGTCAACCTTCTGCGAGCGGGTTGGCATCGAATCGGCCGACGCGATCATCGCCGTGTCCAGCGCCAGCGCTCAGGACATCATTGCCTGTTACCCCGCGGTCGACCCGAGCCGGATCGCGGTGATCCACCACGCCATCGATGCCGACGACTGGCAGCGCGACCCAGACACCGACGTTCTTGAGTCGTTCGGCATCGACCCCGGCCGCCCCATCGTGCTGTTCGTCGGGCGCATCACCCATCAGAAGGGCATCACTCATCTGCTCGCCGCGGCCCGCTTCTTCGACCCATCGGTCCAGCTCGTCTTGCGAGCCGGCCCCGCCGACACGCCGGAGCTGGCGCGTCAGATCGCTAGCCAGATCGGCGCGCTGGCGGCACAACGAGACGGGGTCCGCTGGATCGGGCAGTCCCTCGACCAACGTCAGCTCAACCAGTTGCTAAGTCACACAACTGTCAGCTGCTGTCCGTCTGTCTACGAGCCGTTCGGACTGGTCAACCTGGAAGCCATGGCCTGTGAAGCACCGGTCGTCGCGTCGGCTGTGGGTGGCATCACCGAGATCATCGACGATGGGATCACCGGCAAGCTGGTGTCCTTCGAACCGGCAGGCTCGAGTGGGAGCGATCCGGCGGACCCGGAACGGTTTGCTCAAGACTTGGCCGGCGCGATCAACGAGCTGGTTGCGGATCCTTACCTCGCTCGCAAGATGGGAGAGGCCGGCCGGCGCCGAGTCGTCCAGAGCTTCAGCTGGCCCGAAACGGCGCGCCGTATCGTCGAGCTCTACCGAGGGCTGGAGGGTCAGGGTCCCCCCCTCCGCACGTTTCCTGACGAGTCGCTCTTGGCGGTCCAGCATCCTCAGAGCGTGCCGGCTTCCTCACCGGCTTCCTCACTGGGCACATAGCGATTGCAGCTGAGGGGCCAAGCGACAGCTGCCCTCGGCCAGAACTATCCGGGCGCCAGATCGAGGACCATTTCCAGTTCCGTCCTGGAACATGGCTTCTTTGGCCACGGTGTAGTCGTCCCAGCGGCCGAGAGAAGCCAGGTCAGTCGGTGACAGCTTCCACTGTCGGACCGGATCGATCCGCCTGATGAGGAAACGCGTGCGCAGCTTGGATCGTGACACCGAGAACCAGAGCTCTCCTGCCGTTCATCCGAAAAGGCAACGCCCCACGAAGATCGGAGCAGTTGGGCATGATGACTCCATGCCAACTTCGCCTCGCCTGCTTCCTTTGGTCGGTGCCTACAACTTCCGGGACCTCGGCGGGTACCCGACGATCGACGGCCGGGTCACCCGGTGGGGACAGCTGTATCGAAGTGACACTCTCCACGAGTTGACTGATGCCGACGTCGACATCCTGCGCGAGATTGGGCTGGCCTGCGTCATCGACCTTCGTACGGTCGCGGAAGTGGAACGGACCGGTCGCGGGTTGCTCGGCGCCGAACCGCTTCGCTACGTTCACCTACCGGTCGTCCAAGATGCAGACGCGAGCCAAGGCGCACCGACCGAAGCCCAAGAAGATCTTCCCTCGCGCTACCTCTGGTATTTGGACGTCGGCCGCGACGCCCTGGTCTCAGCGCTCACCATGGTCGGGGACCCGAAGAGTTACCCCCTGGTGTTCCACTGCGCGGCGGGGAAAGACCGCACGGGTGTGCTTGCCGCCCTGGTGCTCGACATCGTCGGCGTTGAACGCAACACCATCGTCGAGGACTACGTGCTCACCGCCAGTCGTATGGACCTCATCCTTTCCCGAGTCAGAGGAACGCCCGACGCAGAGGCCCGGTTGGCAGAGACGCCGCAGTTCCTCCTCCGTGCGGAAGCGGCAACGATGGAAACGTTTCTCGACGGACTCTATGAAAGTTATGGGGGAGCTCGCGAGTGGGCGCTGGCATCGGACGTCTCTGCGGAGTCTCTGGAGGCGATGTCCGCTCTGTTGGTCACATCTGACCCGCAGTGTTCTGTTCCGGTGCAACCGGAATGTACCTGAGCTCTCGGCAGAGCTTTGTTCGCAATGATCGCCGCGTAGCGGCCGACGGCGCACACAGGCGGGACGCCCCGATGACGGGATCCCCGAAGTAGTCGCCGTTCTCTCGGCTGGGCTCGCCGACGCTGACTCCAACCCGTAGACCCACCGAGTGCTCACGACCACGGTTGTCTTGTTCCACGCCCTGCTGCATGCCAACCCACAGGACAGGACAGGGCGGGCGAGGACGAGTTGAACACCACCATCCGGCCGTCGCCTAAGTTCTTCACCTTGGTGCCACCCAACTCGGCGATGGCCTGGCGCAGGATCGAGAAGTGCCCTCGGTTCGCCTAGCAGGGATGGCGAGTGGATGTCATCGACGAGGCTCGCATGATCGCCACGTTCGCACCCGGTGGCGTCTTCGCATCGCGTGCAGAGTCCAAAGACCCCAAGCGCCACGACCCGACCCGCCGAGGCATGGGCGGAGTCCCGCCTCAACGAGTACCTGCTCGTGGCATGAACTCGTCGGATGGGTTCCCGGCGCCCAAGGGTCCTCAGGCCCTGTCGGGTGGGCCGGGACCCTCTTATCATCGCCAAGGTGAGGAAGAGGGCCGGCCCAGCCGCAGCAGCCGTCGAGCGGGAAGTCAAGCTAGTAGCGCCGGCCGGGCTCAGACTGCCCGACCTGGCGGGCCTGATGCCGGGCGCCACGGCCGTCGCGTTGCCCGAAGCGCGCCTCGACGCCACTTACTACGACAGCGGTGATCTGTGTCTGGCGCGCTCTGGGATCACCCTGCGCCACCGCGACGGGGCGCCGGGCCCCGCCTGGACCGTGAAACTCCCCGAGGACGGCCGGGGGCCGGGCTTGACCCGACGCGAGATCCGTGTCGACGGCCCGGCCGACCAGGTTCCCGGACAAGCCGCCGACCTGGTACTCGCCTCCACCCGGGCCCGGGTCCTCGAGCCAGTGGCCCGGCTTGCCACCGTCCGGCGGCCCGTCGAGATCCGTGACCGCAACGGCCAGCTCCTGGCCGAGGTCGTCGATGACACCGTATCGGTGTCCCACGGCCGGCGGCCGGCGGGGCGGTTCCGAGAGGTCGAGATCGAGCTGCACGCCCCCGGGCGCAACGGGCGTCGCTTGCTTGACGCCGCGACTTCCCGCCTGATCGGTGTCGGCTGCACGGCCGAGCCTCCCATCCCCAAGCTCGTGCGCGCCCTCGGGGAGCCGGCAACCCGGCCGCCCGAAGTGGTCGTCACCCCCCTGGCCGCCGACGCCACCGTCGTCGAGTTGGTGCGACACGCCATGGCCCGCTCGGTGGCCCAGATCCTCTGCTACGACCCGCGCGTCCGGCTCGGCGACGATGCCGAGGACGTCCACCAGCTACGGGTCGCCGCCCGCCGGTTGCGCTCGGACCTGCGCAGCTTCGCCTCGCTGCTCGATCGCGATCGGCTCGGCACCGTCCGCGCCGAGATCGGCTGGCTCGGCGGCGTGGTCGGCGAGGTCCGGGACACCGACGTGCTCGCCGTCCGCCTTACCGCCCACATCGCCACCCTGCCCGAAGTCGACGCCCCCGGCGCAGGCCGGCTGTTGCGCCGCCTGGAGCGCCAAGCCGGCGATGCCCGTGCCGCGATGCTTCGCGCCCTGCGCGACGCCCGCTACCTGCATCTCCTCGACACGCTCGTCGGCTTGGCCGCCGCACCGCCATTGATCGAAGCGCCCGAGCTGACCGCCCGATCGCCAACCAGGATCGCGTCCAAGATCGCCCGGAGACCATGGCGGCGCCTGGCCGATGCCGTCGGCGCGCTCGGCCCCGACCCCTCCAACGCCGAGCTTCATCGGGTTCGCATCCTGGCCAAGCGCTGCCGGTACACCGCCGAGGCTGTCGCTCCGATCGTCGGGCCGGCCGCGGGACGCTTCGCCGCCGCCGTCGCGGACTTGCAGACCATCCTGGGTGACCACCAAGACACCGTCGTAGCGGAATCCTGGCTGCGGGACGCGGCCGCCGCCACCCCGACCGGCTGCATGGCGGCTGGCCAACTCATCGCCCTGGAGCGCTCGCGGCGAAGCGAACTGCGCGCTCAGTGGCCAGCCAGCTGGCGAACGGCGTCTTCCAAGAAGCTGCGAAACTGGCTCTGACCGCACCGCAACCGCCGCCTCCAGTCGGAGCGAGACGACCGTCCTGAGACCGAACGGTTCACTCCTCAGCTGGCGAGGCCAGGGGAACGATCAGGGCCTGGCCTGCGGGACCTGCAACGACGCCGCCGGACTCGCCGACCCTCGAACGACGAAGTGTTACGACCGGGTCCTGCACAACCTCGACCGTTACCCGCTTACGCCTTGGCTGGTGTGATGACGCCCTCGTTCAGATCGGAAAACCGTCTCCCACGATGCCCCCTGCGCCCGCAACCGGCCCCGGTGGTGCCGGGGGGCCCGGATGGTGCGGACCCTCGGCTTCGGAAGCAAAGCTCCTGGTTTATGCGGTAGGGGAGACCTGGCATTTCCGAACATTCCGACCCAATCCGCCGCCGCGACATGAACCCATCAAGGAAATGTGACACCCGTCAGAACGGCGCCTACATTGGTTCCGCGAGAAGAAAGGCGTCGAGGAGGGCCATGCGATCAGGGACTGTACGACCCATCGAGTACGAAATCGTTCCCCGAAGCCAAGCTGCGAGTATCGGGCTGGGGTCAGATACGGTTGCGAGATACCTGAGTTTCGTGGACGAGGTCGCTGTCCTTCGGTGCGTCGACGACGACGGCGAGAAGCTCACCGCCGTTGGCTATGCCGACCATCTTCGGACATTGTTGCGCAGCGGTGAGGCCAGCGATCCTGCCGGGATGAAGCTCCTCAAGAGCGGGTTTCCCGTAGTGGTTTCGGGGTGGCGACAAGCCAGTTGAAGCAGCGGTTGTGACCCGGCACCATCGCAATGGTCGCAACCGACAGCTAGACCGACTTGCGGAATTCCGCCCGCTCCCGAAGAAGGCGCGTTGTCGAGGTGATGGCATTGACCGGAATGATCTCGAAGTCCGAGTAAGGCCCGAACTTCGCGCCGGTGGCACTCGCCCGAGTTCAAAGGCCATTTCCTGAGTCTCGGGCACCGCGGCATCTACGCCATGCAGGTGCTGAAGACCAGAAATCATCTGAGTGTGACCCGTTCTTCACGGATGCTTCAACTCCATTGATTACGGTGAATTCGTAAGACCGAGCGAGGATCCCAAACATGGATGAGAACGCTCGGAGTGACTCCAAGTTCTCTCAATCTCAGGCCCAGTTAGCGTCAGATGTAGTGCACCGGTCGGTCGATCCGGTCCTGGAGTACCTCGACCCCGACCACGAACGGCCGGCCTGCGTTCTCGCCTGTGAAGAGCTGAAGTTGAGCTTCGGGACCAAGACGGTCCTTTCGGACATCAACATGACCTTCCGCCGCGGCACGATTACGGCGTTGATCGGCCCGACCGGTTCGGGGAAGTCGACTTTCCTGCGAACGATCGATCGCATGAACGACAGGGTGGTCGGGTTCAAGCACGAGGGCGATATCAAGCTGGACAGCCACAGCATCTGGTCACCGCAGCTCGATCTGCTCACGCTCCGCCGACGTATCGCGATGGTGTTCCAGAGGCCGAACCCATTCCCCATGTCGATCAAGGACAACGTGGTCAGCGGCCCGAGAGCCCATCGGATCGCTGAAGGCAAGCAGCTGGACGTTGTGGCCCAGCAGCGGTTGCGCGAAGTCGGATTATGGGACGCCGTGAAAGACCGTCTCGATGAGTCCCCGTTCCGTTTGTCCGGAGGTCAGCAACAGCTGATGTGCCTCGCCCGTGCATTGGCGGTCGGACCCGAAGTGATCCTGCTCGACGAGCCCACCTCGGCGCTCGACCCCACGTACATCGAGTCGATAGAGGCGCTCATGCGCCAGATGACCCCTGCGATCACACTGATCCTCGTGACCCACAATCTGGGTCAGGCCCGACGCGTTTCTGACACCACAATGTTCTTCTATGAGGGTCGATTGGTCGAGCATGGCGACACCGAGCAGATCTTTGAGCATCCTCGCGAAACTGACACCGAGCGATACGTCACCGGACGAATGGGCTGACCGCACTGAACGGTCTCCCATCGGCGGTGGTGCATTGACTCGATGACCTCCCGTTCGATCGGCGATGATTGGGCGTGACACAGAAGTGGTATGCCCGGAAGTCCGACACCTTTCTCTACGATCAACCGCGAGCCGCACCTTGGCAAGTCGAGCGGGCTCGGACACTCCTCGAGCGAAAGTTCGTTGTTCCGCTCAATGACTTCGATGCCCACCTCGGCGCCCTCACCATGTTGAAGGATCACTTGCGGGAGCGTCTTTGGCACGCCCATGAAAGTGAACTGATACACAGAGTTCAAGCGTCGTGCCGCCGTCCCGGATTCGACATCAAAGATCCGCTGCCCTCCCATCACGGAGCCGGCCACTGGATGTGGATCGATCCGGCGACGATCGCCAGAGGCTTGCTGGGTGCCAGCTTTTCTCCGTACCACTACTCTGTCGAGCAACTGGCCTTCTTGGCGGAGAAGGTTCTCTTGGAGCAAGGCAATCCTGATGGTCTTGCCCAGCTCTTCGGGCATCCACGTAGCCCTGAGCCCGCGGTGGTTGTCAACTCGATGCCAGGGCCATTCGGACCCGTGAGGACCATTACCGTCAATGGCAACCATCGCACGCTCATCTTCGAAGCAGTTGGCGCTCCGCTGATCCTGGCCAAGGTTCATAGGTACAGGTCGCCGTACCGGTGCAAGCTTCGCCTAGAAGATGATTGGAGGACCACGCTCGTGTTCCTCCGTTGGCTGGAATCGTTCAAGGTGCTACGCCTCTCGTCTCGAGCAGTCGTTTCAAAGGACCCGTGGGTCTATCTTCGAGTGGCTGAAGCGCCGATACCTTGGTTGGCGGCCTCACCCCAAGATGCCTTGGCCGCCTTGGCAACGTATGAACAGTTTTATGGACGCCGGATCGAGCGAATCGGTCCGCTTGATCGGAGACTGCTTCAGCGACAGTGGGGATCAGTTCGGGCAGCCCAGGGTTGACGCCCAGGCTCCGCTGGACGGTACCGGGCAGGCAGACTTACTCCACCCTCACGATCTCCGGCACGCCTTCGTCACGTTCTCCTTCGACGCCGGAGCGAACCTGCGAGACGTGCAAGACGCCGTCAGTCGCGCCGATCCTCAAACGACGAGGCGTTACGACCGGGCCCGGACAACCTCGACCGCCACCCCGCTTACGCCTTGGCGGGGCTGGTGCCTTCCCGCATCGCAGTTGTGGGCCCTGAGGTGTGCGAATTCAGCACATCGTGGACTTATGTCGCGAGACATCGTGGTCAGGTCCGCCACGACAAGGTCGACAAGAACGGTCGGGTCACGCTGCGCTATAGGAGCCGGCAACGCCATGATCGAGTCCTTCTGGAACCGGATGCAGGTCGAGCTCCTCGACCGCAAACGCTGGAGGACTCGACTCGAGCTCGCCTCGGCGATGTTCGATTACATCGAGGTCTTCCACAACCGCCAGCGCCGCCACTCGGCGCTTGGCATGATGTCTCCAATCGAGTTCGAGGCTCGACGGACACCGACGACAGCGGCGTGAATCCAATCAGTCGGCTCCACCGAACTCAGGACAGGCCAGAGCCTCAACACCGGGTGCCAAGACGCGGGCGGGTTCTGACCCCAGATCACATCCAACGAGCGGCTGCCCTCTACACCTCGGGACGTTCCTGCCCTCGATCGCACAGGCGGGTGGAGTAGATGACTATAATGATGGTCATGTCTGAGACACTCCCGCTTGCGGAGATCAAAGCGCATCTATCAGAGATCGTGGACCGAGTCGAACGCGAGCACGATCGCGTCGTACTCACGCGCAATGGTCGGCCCGCTGCGGTGATCATCAGCCCTGACGACCTCGAAGCTCTCGAAGAGACCTTGGCGATCCTGTCCGACACGAAGGCGATGCGCGCGATTCGAAAGGCCGAGGCCGACCTCGATGCTGGCCACTTCGTCTCCGCTGATGAGCTCCGGGCGAAATACCTGCATCGGTGAATCCTTGGCAGCTCCAGGTCGCGCCGGCTGCCGAGCGGACGCTCGCAAGGCTGTCGACACGGGTTGCCGCCGCGATCGCCGAGTTACTCGTCGGACCGTTGCTCGAGGATCCGCAACGAGTGGGGAAACCGCTGCAGCGGGAGCTCGCGGGATACCTCGTGGCTCGGCGTGGCGCCTACAGAATCATCTATCGGCTCGATACCGAGGCCCAGACCGTTCGAGTGCTTCGTATCGAGCATCGAGCAGACGCATACCGGCAGCGCTGATCTGCCCCCACCGCCGCGTGATGGCTCAGGTCGCCTCGCACTCTGCCCGAGCCGCTACATTCGAGCCAGTGCGTAGGGGTGGGACCGCATGAGCCCGAACCGCGGACCAGAAGTTCCGGGCCTCGAGGAGCTCATTACCTGGCTCGACGACGACGACCTGCGCAAGGTTGTTGCTCTCGCCGCCCAACGCTACGAGGATGTTGCCCGCGCTGTGCGCCTGGCTGCGTCCCGGGCCGGCGCCAACCTCGGACGACTGCGAGCAGAGTCGGAGCAATCGAGAGGGGCCGTCGCTCGGCGGTTACGCGCGAGGAAGCACAGTGCACCGACGTCGCACGCGGGGCGCTCGACTTCGCCGCCTATATCGACTGCGGCGGCACCTTGGAGCGGCCGCGGCACTTGCGCTGTTCGGCCTGCTGGGAGAAGCAGCCGGGTCAAGCTCGCGATGTGCGTCAACGCCGGGGGCAAGCCATCGCCTCTGCACGAGCCGCGCAGGAGACTTGGCGGGCTGAACACCCCGACGCCGCGTTCGACCGGGCTGACTTCCTTGCCAAGATCACTCCCCGGCTGAAGAACCATCCACTTCGGACGATCATGGCGGCCGCCGGAGTGACCAAGGCGAGCGCATCGAGCTACCGAAACGGAAAGAGCGTCCCGCATCCCTCGTATTGGCCAGCTCTTGCCGAGCTTGCGGGCGTTGAGATCGCGCCCTCACGTTGACGGAGATCGCCCGACTGGTTCGAACAAGTACCTCGACTAATCGAACTGAGCAGTTTGCGTAAAACCCACTCGCAGGCAGGTTGCCAACAGGCTTGTTTTCGAGGAGGGTTCCGAATTACAGCACGACGAGTAGCGATCTGGGGACGCACCCGACGGGGCGAATCCCAGCAACCGCCGATTCAGCCTCCTAGCGCCCTTCGAACCGCCGCAAGACGACTGGGCTCGACACGCCACCACACCCACCGTCCTCTCTTCTCGCCGATGAGGAGCCCGGCATCGGCCAACACCTTGGTGTGATGCGACACCGTCGGCTGACTCTTCCCGAGAGGGGCCTCAAGGTCACAAGAGCAGATCTCGTCCTGAGAGGCCACCAAGGAGAGGAGTCGGAGGCGGACGGGGTCGGCCAATGCGCTCAGGACCCGCGCCAGTTCGGCCGCCTCCTCGTCATCGAGAGGAGAATCGACGACCGAGGCGCAACAGAGGTCCGTGTCCAGCCCGACAGTGATCGCCTTGGCTTCGGCTCGACTCATTCCTGCCCCTTAGTATTGACAATCATCGATATTTACCTCAGACTGTTTATCGACTGCTGTCAATGTATCAGGAGGACCGACCGTGTCACGTGTCCAGCTTGCCCTCAACGTTGCAAACCTCGACGAGGCCATCGACTTCTACTCGAAGTTGTTCGCCACCCAACCGGCCAAGGTGCGTCCGGGGTACGCCAACTTCGCGGTGGCCGATCCACCGCTCAAACTCGTCCTGATCGAAGACGCCAGCCAAAAGCCCGGGTCACTCAACCACTTGGGCGTCGAGGTCGAAAGCACCGAAGAGGTCGCCGCCGCCCAGGCCCGCCTCGCCCAGGCCGAACTGTCCACAGCTGTCGAAGAGCAGGTTGCCTGTTGCTACGCAATCCAGGACAAGGTCTGGGTCGACGGTCCCGGGGGTGAGCCCTGGGAGATCTACACCGTGCTGGCCGACACCGAGATGGCGCCTGGCCAGCTTCGGGCCGTCAATCCGGATGGACCCGAGTGCTGCGCGACACGACCAGACCTGGCCGTGGCTGCCCCGGCATCCTCCTGCTGCTGAGGACTGACGACGGCTGGGCAGAAGGGCGCGCGCACAAAATGAATGAACATGCGCTTTGGCGCCGCCTGGCCGCAGAGTTCTTGGGCAGCGCCTTCCTGGCGGCGGTGGTCATTGGCTCGGGGATCGCGGCCCAGCGGCTCTCGCCCGGCAACATAGGCCTGGAGCTCTTCGAGAACGCTGCAGCGACAGGTGCAGGGCTCTTCGCCATCATTTTGATGTTCGGCCCCGTCTCCGGAGCCCACCTCAACCCGGTCATCTCCTTTGTCGACGCCGGGTTCGGCGGCCTTCGTTGGCGAGACGCTTTGGCATACCTTCCTGCCCAGGTCGCGGGGTGCGTCAGCGGCGCCATCGTGGCGAACCTCATGTTCAGCTTGGCCGCCGTGGGTATCTCGACCAAGCACCGGGCATCGGGTGCCCACTTCCTCTCGGAGGTGGTGGCGACGTTGGGGCTTGTTCTCGTCATCTTCGCTCTGGCCCGGACCGGAAGAAGCCGCCTCGCCCCTGCGGCGGTCGGTGCCTACATCGGAGCGGCTTACTTCTTTACGAGTTCCACCAGCTTCGCCAATCCGGCGATCGCGGTCGGGCGCATGTTCTCAGACACATTCGCTGGCATTGCCCCTTCCTCGGCACCCAGCTTCATTGGCGCCCAGATTGTCGGTGGAATCGTCGCATTCGGAGTGATCAAGACGCTTTACCCCCGGGTGACACCGGCCGAGGCCGCCGATGTCGTGTTCCCCCACCACGACCTCGAAGATGACTCAGTGGCCCCTGTGGCAGTCAATGACGGTGCCCACTCCGTCACCCGCCACAGCACCTACCTGCCGTCCCCGCCGAAGTAACCAGAGAGCAAGGGGAACCTCCATGCACCTCGTGGCCATTGGCGGTAGCGATGCCGGCATCAGCGCGGCGCTGCGGGCCCGAGAGCTGGACCCCGACACCGAGGTGACCGTGGTCGTCGCCGATGCGTACCCGAACTTCTCGATCTGTGGCATCCCGTACTACGTCTCGGGCGAGGTCACCCACTGGCGCAACCTGGCCCATCGAACCATCGCCGACCTTGAGGCAACCGGCATGGGTCTTCGCCTCGACACCGTTGCCCGCCAGATCGACGTCGAGGGGCGCAAGCTCCTCGTCACCGATGCCAACGGCGACGAGGCGCTTCTCGCCTATGACGAGCTGGTCGTCGGCACCGGAGCCGTGCCGATCCGTCCGGCCATCCAAGGACTCGGCGGTCCCGACGCGCTGGGGGTGGAGGACGGCGTCCACCTCCTGCACTCCATGGGCGACACATTCGCCGTCATGCGCACCCTTGAGGAGGCCGACCCGGCCAGCGCGCTCATCGTGGGCGCTGGCTACATCGGGCTGGAGATGGCCGAGGCCCTGGTGGCAAGGGGGCTGTCGGTGACTCAGATGGAGCAGCTCGCCGAGGTGCTCCCCACCGTTGATCCCGAAATCGGCACCCTCGTCCACGGCCAGCTCGCTGACCACGGTGTCGAGGTGCTCATCGGGACGACGGTTCGCTCGATCACCCGAGCGGCCACTGACGGGCGAGGTCGACTACGCGTCGAAGCCACGACCACCGGCGGCCACGATGTGGTGCGAAACGTCGACATGGTCCTCGTGGTGGTGGGGGTGAGACCCGACACCGAGCTGGCCGCTTCGGCCGGCGCGGTCCTGGGACATCGTGGCACCATCGCGGTCGACCGCCACATGCGGACGAACCTGCCGCACGTCTTCGCGGCTGGCGACTGTGTCGTAACCCATCACCGCCTCTTGGGTGAGACCTACCTGCCGCTTGGCACCACCGCCCACAAGCAGGGGCGGGTAGCTGGAGAGAACGCGCTTGGAGGTGACCGCGCCTTCGCTGGCAGCCTCGGCACCCAGGTCGTCAAGATCTTCGACCATGTCGTGGCCCGCACCGGCCTGCGCGACCACGAAGCCCAGGGGGTTGGTCTCAACCCACTCACCATCGGCTCCCAGGCCGACGATCACAAGGCGTACTACCCCGATAGCCACCCAATCTCGATGCGTTTCACCGGGGATACCACGACCGGCCGGCTCCTCGGCGTGCAGCTCTTCGGGCACAAGCACGCGGAAGTGGCCAAGCGTGTCGACATCGCCACCACGGCCATCTTCCACGACATGACGGTCGAAGCGATCAGCGACCTCGACTTGTCGTATACGCCTCCGCTCGGGAGTCCGTGGGACGCCGTGCAGGGCGGCGCCCAGGTGTGGGTTCGTGCTCGCAGTCCGAGACCCGATAAAGACGATGACATTCGGAGAGAGCGTTCACAACATGAGGGGAGGAACAGATGATCGAGTCGGATCTGATACCGGCAGACCACAAAAGAGCGCTGGAGAGCGTGGTCCGGGATCTGCAGGTGAGGTTCCAAGGCGTCTTCGGGCGAGAGACGATCGAAGACATGGTGTTGGACAGCTATATCAAGCGGGCGGCCAACGCAACGGTCACCACGTGGCTGGTTGTCGGAACCGAGCGGTTCGCCAGGGAGCGGCTGGAGGCACTCGTTCATGCCGCTGATCACTCAACGACGAGGCTCCCGGCTGTCCTGTTCTTGTGTACCCACAACGCCGGGCGATCTCAGATGGCGCTCGGGTGGTTCACCCACCTGGCCGGCGACCATGCCATTGCCTGGTCAGGCGGCTCAGAACCCGAATCAGAAATCAACCACGGCGCCGTAGCCGCGATGGCCGAGGTCGGCATCGACATCTCCGAGGGGTTCCCCAAACCGTGGACCAACGAGGTCGTACAAGCGGCCGATGTCGTCGTGACGATGGGCTGCGGTGACGCCTGTCCCTTAGTGCCCGGCAAGCGCTATGAGGATTGGGAAATCGATGACCCCGCGGGAAAATCCTTGGCCGACATCCGTCCGGTCCGGGACGAGATCGGGGAGCGAGTCCGCGATTTGTTGACTCGCTTGGACATCGTCTCGGCGTAAGCCCGATTCGCGTTCTGTAACCAAGCCCCGCTCGCTCCCGTCCCGCTCCCGGCCCGTCCCTCCGTCCGTTGCCCTCCCTGTCCGGCTTCCGGCCGCCCGGCCCTCTCCCGGCTTCCTTGGTGTACGAAACGTTGGTGGACCCTAGAGGGCAGTATTTAAACCCCGCTTCACCCGGGGCAATGGAAATCCAGAACGGTGTCCCATGGACTGATCTGGTCAATCCCGAGGTTCGAGCTGCGGTTGTCGAGCTTTACGACCAAGTCTTCGGCACGTCCCGTGACGGTGCAACAAGCAGGTCCCGCTCGGGACCCGGTCCTGTTCGCCCGGCGAGTTCGAAACAGGTGTAACACTTGCGCGTATTGGCAGCGGCGATGCTCGGAGTGTGGTTCGACGCTATGGCAGGCCCCCGACCGGTCATGGACGCGCTCACAATGTGGTTTCGGGATGCGCGTGTCGTGCCAAAAACCCGTCACCTCGAACGCGAGACGGGAGCCGGAAGCCTTCATTTCTCGACGAGCCGGGTCGAGCCCACCGATCCACCCGTCGTTAGCTGTGCAACTGACGATGGCCGATTACGCGGGAACTCGGGTCTTGTGTCGTAGCCCTTTCGTATGGGGTTTGACCCGTTAATTGGTTGATCAACACTGGTGCAGATATCACGACTGCGCCGTTTCCCACGCTCGCACATTGACGAATTGGAGCACTTGAGTGCCGGAACCGTTCTCGAGCACTTCAAGCGGCCACTGAACGGTCAACATCTGCACCGGGGGTTCAGGAGGCCGCCGAGCGCGCGCCAAGCGGTATCGTTGCCTCGACGACGGTCCCGTGGCCGGGGACTGAGCGCACCCCGAGGCGACCCCCGAGGAGGCTCGCCCGTTCGCGCATGCCGAGCATACCGAGGTGGCTTCCCGCCACCGGCCCGGCGCCAGTCTGGTCAAAGCCGCGGCCATCGTCGGTGACGACGACGTGCACGGTGTCTTTGCTGTAGGCGAACTCGACCGACAGCCGAGTGGCGCGGGCGTGGCGGACAACATTACGCGCCGCCTCCTGGACGATGCGGAACACGCCGACCTCTACCTCGGGTGCCCCCCTTGCCAGCTCGCCGGTCACCGCCAACTCAGCGGTGAGGCCTTCCTCATCCTCGATGTCAACGAGCAGGCCGCGCACGGCGGCGACCAGGCCCAGCTGGTCGAGTCCGGGCGGCCGGAGCGCCCGGGTGACATTGCGCAAGCGCGCCACCACATCAAGCAACTCGTTGCGAGCTGCAATGAGTCGATCGGCCTCCTCTGCGGAGTCCACGGGTGAGCCCAGTGTCTCCATCCGTCGCGCCACCTGGATCAGCCGCTGAAGCGGATTGTCGTGAATCTCTCGCGCAATGCGACGGCGCTCTTCCTCCTGTGCTCTGAGCACCTCGCCAGCCCAGGTTCGGGCCTCGGTGCCGGCGCGGTGCTCTTCGGTCACGTCATCCAGCACGACCTGGCGAAGCGAAGCGCCCCCAGCAGACTCGAGGCGGGACACCGACAGCCGGTAGTCCCGGTTCTCGCCGATCTCCGGTTGCAACCGCACCGTCTCGGGCAAGCGACCCTCGACGAGGTCCTCGCTTCCCATCCCGAGCAGAGCTTCAGTACCGGACCCCACGACGACTTCCCACAGCGCGACAGCCGCCCGGTTCGCTTCAACGACGACCCCCTTGGTGTCGACGAGCAGGATCGGTGAGGCGTTCGTGTCGAAGAGCTGGCGGTAACGCAGCTCCGCAGCGCGCCGATCGATCTCGGCGGCTTCGACGAGTTGCCGATACTCGACGTTGAAGCCGACGAGAAGGGCGATGCCGATGATGAGCGCCAGCTCGGCCAGGTCGGCGGCGGTGTGCCGGTGGCCCTCGGGTAGCGCGAGGGCGGGCAGCCACATCAGCACCGCCCACATGGCGGTCGCGACTGAGCCGGACAGCCCGTACCGCAGAGCCGCGTAGCCGACCGGCACGACCAGCAGGCCCACCGGCACGCCGGTCGGGAAGACACCGCTCCCGGGAGAGCTGTGCAGGTTGACGAAGAGGTGAGCACCGGCCAAGACGACCACCATCGCCTGGACAACCCAGAACGCCCGGTCGCGCACCGGGGGACGGAAGACGCCGGCGAGGACAGCCCGAGCCGGGATTCTCACACGGCTCGCAGAGATGGTCACTCCGAAGAGCTAGGCGAGACGAGGTGATGCTCGATGGCGTACACGCTGGCGCCGGCGCGCGAGCGCACTCCGAGCTTGGCGAGCACGCTCGACACGTAACTCTCGACCGTTCGCAGCCCAACGCCGAGCTCGGCGGCGATCTCCTTGTTCGAGGACCCACGCACCAGTGCCCGAATGACGTCGAGCTCTCGGGAGGTCAGCGAAGCGGCGGGAGTCTGCTCGGGCTGGTGCAGCCGCCCGACGAGTCGGCGCGACAGCGACTCGTCGATTACCACAGCCCCCGTGGCCACCGCCCGAGCCGCGGCCACGAGCTCGACGGCGGTGACGGTCTTGAGCAGGTAGCCGGCGGCACCCGCCGCAAGTGCCTCGGAGACGTAGATGTAGTCGTCGTGGGCAGAGAGCATGAGACAGCGCACCGGCAGGCCCGTCGCGACGATCTCCCGAACGAGCTCCACGCCGCTTCCATCGGGGAGCTCTACGTCAACCACCATGAGCGTAGGGAGGAGTTGGCGTGCCAGCGTGACCGCTTCGGCCACGGTGCTCGCCTCTCCGACCACCGTCATGCCGCTTTCGCGCGCGAACAGCTCCCGCGTCCCTTCACGCACCAAGGCGTGATCCTCCACGAGCACCACCGTGATCGTCGCGTCCGTCGTTCGGGCGTCTTCCCCCACGCCTACAGGTTATGTCCCGTCAGATTCGAGAAAGACCGAGATGTCACGGATCGCCTTCTCCGTAATTCTACGGGGAAGGCGATCCGTGACATCTCGGTACCTGCGGTCGGCCGGGCCCGACAGGATGAATATATGACGCTGGGGTTAACGGGAACAGACGGAAGGAAAACAATATGGTCCAAAGAACCATGCTCCAAAGAACCCTTCTCGCCGCTCCTCGGTAGCGCGTCCCCAAACACCTCGATAAGCAGGTTCCGAGTCTTCGCAGTTCTCGTTGCGGTGGTGACTACCGGCCTGTTCACCAGCCCCGCGTTGGCGGCTGCAGCGGCGAAGACCAAGACGGTCGCGTTTTCTGGACACTACTCCGGCACTGTCTCGCTGCTCATCAATAACAGCGAGGTAATGATCTCCTCGGTCACCGGCACAGGCACCGGAACGCCTTCGCTCGTCGGCGCCAGCTCGGTCGCGGGCACTGGCTCCGCCTCCGCTACGGCGCAGTGTGACCCGTTCAGCGGTACCGGCAGCATCACCGGCGCTGCGAGCAAGATCACGCTTATCGCGACCAAATCCAGCTCGACTGGGTGTTCCAGCGGTGAAAGCGGCCCCGTAACGGTCACCTTCAGCGGTGTCGCCAAGATCACCGGAGCCAGCGGCACGGCCAAGGGCGCGACTGGCAGCCTCCACTTCAAGGGCTCCTTCAAACTCAGCAACACGAGCGGATCCCAAAGCGGCCCCTTCTCGGTCACTCTCAGCGGAAAGCTGAAGGTCAAGCGTTAGCCCATGAATCCAGAACCTAGATGTTGAGCGCTAAGGGCTGAGGGATCTAGTCACTTCTACCTAGTCAACGAAAAGAGAGGGTCCAATATGCGAGGTTTTACGAAGAGAGCAGGAATCGGACTCGTGGCACTGGGCATTAGCTTCGGTGGTGTTGCGGTGCTCGGCGGAGCTAGCGCGACGGGAGCGGCGAGCAAGTCCACGTCTACGACGACGACTCTGCCAGCGCCTGTGCAGGGTGGCGCTGCCAAGAAGTTTGAGATGTTTGTCGACACCGTGCAAGGAGCTGGCGGTGTCCCTGCCGCCGCCGCCGCGTGTTCCATGACCAACGTGTTTGAGCAGGGCCAGGTCGTCGTCTTTCGGATGTACGGCACCGATATTCAGACGAACAAGCCGCTCACGAGCGCCAACGTCGAAAAAGCATGGGTGTCGATACCGGGCGAGGCGAACCTTGCCATGAGTTATGGTCCCAGAGACCCGTACTGGACCGTCGCCTTTAAGACCGCCGGCTACGCGATCGGCACGGTGAACTTCACGGTCACAATGGTCTCCAAGAAGGTACCGAAGACTGCGACTCACGCCGCCATCAAGTCAGGGACCGACGTCTTCTCAACGGCGAACTCGCTGTACAAGGTCTCGCCGCTCACGGTCACGCCGGACTCATAGAGGAGCCGGTCCTCTTCAAGTGCGCAGGATCGGCGAGGTCCACCGGTCCACCACCGCGAAGCCGAGAAGGTCTTCGGCTTCGCGGTGGTAGCGGCGGCGGTTCGGCATCGGCGGCTTTCCTCGAGTTCGCCGTCGGCCACGAACCCATCCGCCGTCGCGACCTCATCCTCGATCCCCGGCCCAAAGTGCACCCACCCACTCTTGAGCGACCATGGCAAGCCGCCTGACCTGCACTGGTCCGGTTAAGTGGATAACCCAAAGGAACTCTTATGAAGATTCGTATGAGGTTACGTCGATTAGGAACTACTTCTATTGCTCTGGCAACTGCTGCACTGCTAGGAACAGTGATGACGGCAACCGCGGCGAGTTCGGCGACCGTTGTGAAGCAAAACGCTACGATACCGATTGCTTTGACGGCCCCCAATGAGACTGGTGTCGCCCCGCTTCCAGGCCCCATTGCCAATCCCGCGAAGTTAGCGAACAAGATGGGGGTTTTGACGGTCTCACCCGAGGAGGGCGTCATTGGTACGGAGATCGCGATCTCTGGGAACGGACTTCCGCCCAATGCGAATGTTGAGCTCACCTGGTCAACTGCGAAAGTGACCTGGCTGGTTGGAGCCGCAGCAGACACAGTCAACTACCTCGGTACGCAAACAACCGATTTGGCGGTGGTGTTGGCAACGGTAACGACGAATGCGAGTGGTGCCCTGTCTACGCAGATAAAAGCCCCCGATGACTTCGGAGGTATTCACAACATTTACGCGGTGGTTAAGGGCTCCGAGATTGCTCATGGTGGGTTCGTGACGTCACGCACCGTGAGCATCACGCCCACCAGTGGCCCGATTGGGACGCCGATTACCGTCACGTATAGCGGCCTTGGCGCGTCCGAGTACACGGGCGGTGCCTCGCTGCTGTATGACAACCACTACGTCGGTGAATTGATGGCCAACTGGACTCGCGGCGTTGCGACGGCCACGATCCGAGCTTCTGGACCTGTTGGTACCCACACCATCCAGATTGGCAATGCCATTAGCTACTTGTACCTCAACGTGCCGCAATCGCCGATTCCCTACACAAACGGCGCCACCGCAACCTTTACCGTCACCGCGGACGACGGACCGCCACCCGCGGTGATTGACTGGCCGGCCAGCGTCACCCCGACGCTGAAGGAGATCACGACCCTTGATGAGGGAGGCCTTGGTGTTTCGAGCAAGGCGAAGACCTCGATTTCCTCCTCCAAGGGACCAGATGGTACGAACGTCACAGTCACCGCGTCGAAGTTGCCATCGAACGCAACGGCGACGTTGCAATGGGCCAGCGTTGTTGGAAACCGTGTCAATTGCAAGAGCACATGTTGGTCATTCGTGACGCAGCCCTTGACGACGATTACGCCCACGGGAAAGGCTCTGACGGCGGCACTCACTGTTCCCGACGGTCTCGGGGGCTGGCACGTGGTGCAAGTAGTACAGCGCGGCAAGGTGGTCGCCCAAGTCCCCTTCTATGTTGAGGAGAGCATCGTTGGACAAGGGGTCTCATCGATCACCGTGACCGAAGGTCAGCCGTTCACGATCCAAGTTGAGGGTGTTGGTTGGACGCAGCTCGATAATACGGTCGCCGTTGACTACAACAACAGCTACATAGGCTACGGATGCGGCTTTAACTCAAACGGTGACGTCGTCTTGAATCTGATTGCGACGGGCAGCCCAGGTACGCAGCTGATCGATCTGTACCCAATGCTGTATTCGTTGTCGCCCTCGTTTGCCGACACCCCGTACGGGATGGTGCCGATCCTCACGTATGCGCAGGATGATCCCGCCCTGGCGCTCGGTTATCAGCTTGGCGCCATGAGATTTGCGATCACTGTGGTGAACTAACCTCCGACGACATTTCCGCCAATGGGCCTCGCCCCTCGCGTAATGCGAGGGGCGAGGCTTTGACGCCAATGAGCCGCGCGATCGACTCGGGAAGCCACCAGTTCCATCGCCCGAGCAGTGCCATCAGGCTCGGCATAAGAAGACCGCGAACGAGCGTCACATCGAGCAAGACCCCCAGCGCGAGCCCGACGCCGAGTTCCTGCAAGCCGGCCACGCGCCCGGCCACGAGCCCGCAGAGCGCCGCGACCATGATCAAAGCTGCGGCGCTGACGACCCGCCCCGTATGCGCGAGTCCGTCTGCCACGGCACGCATGTTGTCGACCCCTTTGTCCCATGACTCTCGCATGCGCGTGACGAAGAAGACCTCGTAGTCCATCGAGAGGCCGAAAAGCATCGCGAAGAGGAAGACCGGGACCCACCCCTCGACCTGGGAGACGCGGTAGAGGCCGAGCAGGTCGGCACCGACGCCGAAGCGGAAGATCACGACGAGCAATCCAAAGGTCGCGGCGATGGAGACCGCGTTGAGGAGCACGGCCATCAGCGGCAGCAGGAGCGAACGAAAAGCGCGTAGCAGCACGAGGTAGGCAAGCCCCAACACGACGAGGACGATCCAAGGAAAGGCACCGTAGACGCGCCCGAGAAAGTCGACCCCCTGGGCTGGCGCGCCGCCGACGTAGACGCGGATGGCGGCGGGGAAACGGGCAGCAGGAAGGAACTGAAGACGCAGCTGGCGCACGAGCTGTTGTGACGCCTCGTCACCGAAGTCGTGCCGTCCGACGACGACCATGCGACGATACCGGCCCGACGAGTCGACGTACGGCGCCCGCGAACCGATCGCGACGACGAAGACCTCGGGGTCCTTGAGAAGCTCGCGAGCGAGCCGGAGCGTCGCCGCGGAGATCGCCGGCGTGCGCGCCCTACCCGGCGCGCCGGCGTCGAGGACCACCTCGATCGGCGTGATCACCCCGGGCCCGGCACGATCACGCAGGAGTGCCAGGCCGCGAGCCGACTCGATGCACTGCGGGATGGCAGAGACCGACCCCGGCGTGAGCTGGAGCCAGGCGACCGGCGTGGCCACGCCGACGAGCACGGCGGTCGAGCCAACCAGCACAACGAGGGGGCGGTGCATGACCATGCGCGCGAGTCGCGACCAAAGACCGTGCTCCACGTCGCGCCTCTCTCGGAGCCAGGGCAGGCGAACGCTCCGCATGCCGCGGCGCCCTAGCAGCGACAACAGGGTCGGCTGCAGCGTGAGCGCCGCGACGATCGAGACGAGCGGGACCAGGAAGCCTGCGAACCCGATCGAGCGGACGAACGGCACCGGGATGATGAGGAGCACCGAGAGGCCGACGGCCACCGCGATGCCCGAAAGGACCACGGTACGGCCAGCCGTTGCCATCGTGCTCACGATCGCGTTGTCCACTGGGCGTTCCTTGTCTGCCAGCTCCTCTCTGAACCTGTGCACGACGAGGAGCGAGTAGTCGACCGCGAGCCCAAGCCCGATGAGCTGGACGATGTTCGGAACGTAGAGCACCATCAGAAACTCATGCGCGAGGCCATAGACGATCGCGAGCGTGGCCGTCGTCGTGCAGGCGGCAACGACGAGTGGGACCAGGAGGGCCGCCGAGAGACCGAGCACGATGGCCAGCAACACCAGCGCAGCCAACACCGCGATGACCTCTCCCTTGCGCAGATCGGCTGCCAGGATCGGGGTGATGTCGTACTGGAGCGCAGGTGCTCCGGTGACGTAGGCGGTGGGGAGTCCCGACTCTTTCAAGGCGTGACGCAGGGCATCGGTGTAGGACGCAGCCTGCTGCAGATCGAGTGATGTGCTGATGTCGCCATAGAGGATCCCGGCCCCCGAGTGCAACGTCGTGGCGCGGGCAGTAGGCACCGCTCGGACAGCGACGGCGAAGTGCTGGTCCAGGGCGTGGACTGCGCGGGCCGACGGATTCGCCACACGGAAGACCACCGTGAAGGTACCTTCGATGTTCTCGCCGAAATGCTGAGCCAAGATCGTGTCCGCTTGCTCGGAACCGGTCCCCGGTACTGCAAGGGACGTCGAGAGGAGCCCCGGCAGCCGCACCGCCGACAGTGAGCCCACGACGACCACCGCGACCCAGCCCGCGATCACTACAATGCGCCATCGGATGACAATGCGGGTCCAGCGCTCGAGCATGGGTGCAGTGTGGCCTAACGGGTGACTATCGGCACAAATGGGCATGACAAGGGAATCATTGGCGCGACAAGCCCCCAATGACGACCTGGTCCATGCATCGTCGCTTGGCGCGTACAGAATCCTCGGTGAAGGACCCACCCGAGCGGTGATTCGATAACGCCAGAGTCGGCAGGCGTCTCGATGAGTCTTGCTGAGCGCGCGCCAGAACAAGCTCCAGCGAACCCGAGGTGCTAGTTGGGGACGTCCATACGAAGCATCACTTGCTCCCTATAGGGGTGACTGCGCCACGGTCAATGTCGGGTTTGAACAATGAAACGAAGCTACCGGACATCAAGAACTCGCTTCCAACAGGGGAAACGTTGTGATTCTGACAACGGGTGGGCGCTAGAGGACTCGAACCCCTGCCTTCAGCCGTGTGAGGGCCTCACTCGTAGTAGCCGGAGTGGATGTAGATGCACGGAACGCCCTCGTCCTCGAACATGGCCCGATTCAGCGGGTCGTCCTCGAAGGCCAGCCGCAGGTCGAAACCGTGTTGGCGCAGTGCCTCCACCGTGCGGCGCTTGAAGACGGCGACCCGGGCGTAGTCGCCCCGGTCCCGCATGACCAGCAGGTCGTAGCGGACCGAGAAGCGGCGCAGCCAGGCCACCGTCTGACGCCTCACCCGGAGCGGTCGGCCGGTCAGGAGCACCACCTGGAGGTCGCGGTCCAAGAGCTGGAGCAGCCTCGCCACCTCCTCGACCAAGGGGTCCTCGCCGCAGGCCTCGAAGAACGCGTCCCAGTCGCGAATGCCCGGCTCCAAGAACCGCTGGCGTCCCGCCGCGTCCGAGAGCACCCCGTCGATGTCGAACACGACCGCGGCACCCGGATGGCGCGGCTCGTCCCGCCACGACCAATTGGACGGGACCTCGCTCGAACCGCTCACCGGCTCAGGGTAGGAAGAGCAGCGTGGCCTTGTGGGCGAAGTCGACCAGCGGGGCTGGGATGATGCCGAACACGACCGTCACGGCCACGCAGATCCCGATGGCCACCATCGCCGGCCACGGCACGGCGACCCGGGACCGCTCGCCCGCCTCGGCACCCCCAGCGGGCTCCCCGGTCGGCCCGTCGTCCCCTGCCCCGTTGCTGACGGCTCCGCCCCCTTCGTTCTCGAGGAGCAACGCCGCGTTGAGCCGGGTGCGGTTGGCCGTGGCCTCGTCGAAACCCGACACCGGCCCACCGCCGCTGGCGGCCACCGCGACCAGCTGGGGGGCACCGGCCGGGGTGTCGTCGGCGCCCTCGCCCGACGGCGCGTACATGAGGACCGACACCCGCAGGTAGAAGAAGGCCGCCACGGCGGCCGAGACCATGGCCACGACGGCCAGCGGCACCGAATGCGCGTCGACCGACGCGATCACCACCTGGAACTTGGTCAGAAAGCCGGTGGTGAACGGCACCCCGGCCTGGGCCAGCAGCAGCACCGCGAACACGAATGCCAAGAGCGGCTGTCGGCGGGCCAGGCCGCGGTAGGCGGCGATGTCGTGGTCGTGGTCGCCGGTCCGCCCGATCACGGTGACCACGGCGAAGCTGCCGATCACCATGAACATGTACGCGAACAGGTAGTAGAGAGCCGAGCTGACCCCGCTCGCCGTGGCCGCCTGGAGGCCCAGCAGCACGAAGCCGGCGTGGTTGATCGACGAGTACGCGAGCATCCGCTTGATGTCGCGCTGGACCAACGCCAAACCCGCACCGACCAACAGGGTCACGATGGCCAGCACGTAGACGACCGGTCGCCAGTCCGAAGCCAATACCCCGAACGAGGAGATGAACACGCGCAGGAACGCCGCGAAACCTCCGGCCTTGGCTACCGCGGCCATGAACCCGGTCACCGGTGAGGGGGCGCCCTGATAGACGTCGGGAGTCCACATGTGGAACGGCACCGCGGCCACCTTGAAGGCGAAGCCGACCAGCAGGAGCGACATCCCGGCCAGCAGCACGCCGTCGTGGACAACCACGTTGTTGGCCAGGAAGTGGGCGATCTGGGTCAGGTTGGTCGTTCCGGTGGCGCCGTAGGTGAGGGCGATCCCGTAGACGAAGATCGCCGACGAGAACCCGCCCAGAACGAAGTACTTGAGGGCGGCTTCACCCGAGGCGGTCCGCTTGTGGTTGAACGCGGTCAGCACGTAGAGCGCGATCGACAGGATCTCTAAGCCGAGGAACACGATCACCAGGTCGTTGGCCTGGCCCATCAGGATCGCCCCGGACGCCGACACCAGCGCCAGGACGTGCAGCTCGGCGCCGTCGATTCCCTCGCGGTCGAGATACCCCTCGGCCACCAGCGCGGTGAGCGCCATCGCGGCCGTGACGAGCACCGTGACGAACACGCTGAAGCCGTCCACCACCACCGCGTGATCGATGGTGGTGTAGGGCCCGTGTGACTGCACGTCGGCCCACTGCCACCAGGCCAGGCCGAACGCGCTGAGCGAGATGATCACGGTGGAGACGGTGGCCACCCGGCGACGCAGCGGCCGCGTCACGAGCGAGGACATCGCGAGCAGGACGACCGCCCCGCCGAGCATGACGATGACCGGGAGAATGCCGAGATACCGGATGCTCGGCACGTGGATCTGCGCCGCCACGTGGCCGAGGTGATTGGTCGAGTTGGTGGCCTTGGCCGCCGCCAGGACGAGGCCGTTCACGGCGCGACCGCCTTCGTGGTGACGCCGGTGGTGGCCACCGCCGGCTGGTGGACGTGGGTCACCTGCTCCACGTGGTCGACCAGCCGGTTGACCGACGGGGTGATCCGGTCGATGACCGGCTTGGGGTACACGCCCAACAGCACGATGAGGACGATGAGCGGCGCGATCACGATCCGCTCGTTCCAGTTGAGGTCACGGGTCTCTTTGACCGCCGCCGACGGTTTCCCGTGGAAGGCCTGCTGGTAGGCCCACAGGAGATAGAGCGCCGCCCCGATGACGCCGACGGTGGCCGCCACCGCCCACCACCGATGGGTGAGGAAGGTCCCGGCCAGGACCAGGAACTCGCTCACGAAGCCGTTCAGCCCGGGCAGCCCGATCGAGGCCATCATGACCACGGTGAAGGCGGCCGCCATCAGGGGGGCCGGGGTCTGCAGCCCCCCCAACTCTCCGATCTGCCAGCTCTGGCGGCGCTCGTAGATCCACCCGATCAAGAGGAAGAACCCGGCGGTGACCAGCCCGTGGTTGACCATGAGCAAGACCCCGCCGACCAGCCCCTCGGTCGACAGGGCAAAGGTCCCGAGCGCGATGAAGCCGATCTGGGCCAGCGAGGAGTACGCGACCAACCTCTTGAGGTCGCGCTGGGCGCACGCGACCAACGCCCCGTAGAGGATCCCGATCACGGCCAGGGTGAGCAGGATCGGCGCCAGCGTGCGCGACGCCTGGGGGAACAGGTTCAGGTCGAAGCGGATGATCCCGTAGGTACCGAGCTTGGCCAACACCCCCGACAGGATCATCGAGCCCCCCGCGGGGGCCTCCGCGTAGGCGTCCGGTGACCAGGTGTGGAACGGAAACAGGGGCGCCTTCACCGCGAACGCGGCGGTGAAAGCCAAGAACAACAGCGTCCCGGTGGTCGAGTTGAGCGAGGTGTGCTCGAGGGCGGGCAGCGAGAACGTCAGGACGCCGGTCTGGTGCTGGTGCACGAACGCCAGCACCACGATGCCGACGAGAAGGAACGCGGAGCCCAAGAACGTGTACACGAAGAACTTGACGGCCGCATAAGCCCGCCGGGTGAAGCCCCATCCGGTGATGATGAAGTAGGCCGGGACGAGCGTCAGCTCGAAGAAGAGGAAGAACAGCACCAGGTCCAGCGAGATGAAGCTGCCGATGCAGGCCGCCTCGAGCAGGAGCATCCACGCGACGAAGGGCCGTGCATCGGTCCTCGCCCGGGCGCCGGCCAGCGCGATGGGGAACAGCACCGCGGCCAGCAGGACCAAGAAGATCGAGATGCCGTCGACCCCCACGAACCACGAGACCCCGATCGACGCCGCCCAAACGTGCTGGGAGACGAACTGATAGCCACCGTCGCCGGTGTGCAAGAGCACGGTCGTCGCGATCGCGAAGCCGAGCGTGGCCAGGGCCACCGCGATCCCGACCGTCTCGGTGACCTGGCGCCGCACGTTGACCATCAGGGCCGTGGCCAGCGCGCCGCCCGCCGGGAGCAGCACCAGGACGGTCAGATACGGGAAGGCCGACGTGTGGCTCACGACCACCACACCCGGGAGATGAAGAACGCGATCACCGCGGCCAGGCCGAGCGCGATGCCGAGCGCATAGTTCCGCACATAACCGGTCTGGAGGCGCCGCACCCCCGACGCGCTCTTGCGCACCACCGAGGCGGCGCCGTTCACCGCGCCGTCGATGATCCGGCCGTCGACGACCGTCGCCGCAAACCGGGCCATGGCCTGGCCGGGCCGGCCGATGACGGTGTCGTAGAGGTCGTCCCAATACCAGACCCGCTGGAGGAAGGCCGGCTCGAGGGCCGGCTGGTCGACCTTGCGCCGCCACAGCGCGAAGCCGATGGTCACTCCGGCGACCGCCACGACTGCGTCGACCACACCGAGCACGATCTGGAGCGCGTCGCCCTCGTGGGGCTCGAACAGCGAGTGCACGAACACCGGGGCCAGCCATGTCGCGAAGCCCTCGCGGTGTACCCACGGGAGGTCCAAGATCCCGCCGGCGAAGGCGAGCACGGCCAAGATGACGAGCGGCAACCGCATAACCCAGGGGCTCTCATGGGGCGGCGCAGTCCGGTGGCCGCCGACCGAGGTCGCCCAGCGCTCGTCACCGCGGAAGGCGAGCACGAACAACCGGGTCATGTAGTACGCGGTGAGGATCGCGGTGAGCACGCCCAGGGCCCACAGGGCCGGGCTCTTCGCGTAGACGTCCTCGAGCACGTCGCTCTTGGCCCAGAACCCCGAGAACGGCGGGATGCCGGCGATGGCCAGCCACCCGACCAGGAAGGTCCCGTACGTCCACGGCAGGAGGCGGGCCAGGCCGCCCATGCGTTTGAGGTCCTGCTCGTCGTGGAGCCCGTGGATCACCGAGCCGGCGCCCAGGAACAACAGACCCTTGTAGAACGCGTGGGCCACCATCAAGAAGATCGCGGCGATGTAGGCCCCGCTGCCGACGGCCAGCATCATGTAGCCGATCTGGGACACCGTGGAGAAGGCCAGGACCTTCTTGATGTCCTGCTGGGACGTGGCGATGGTGGCGGCCACGAACGCGGTGGCCCCGCCGATGATCGCGACCACCCACATCGCGTCCGGCGAGAGCGCCAGGATCGAGTTCACCCGGCACAACAGGTAGACACCCGCCGTCACCATCGTGGCCGCGTGGATGAGGGCCGAGACCGGAGTTGGGCCCTCCATGGCGTCGGGCAGCCAGTTGAACAGGGGGATCTGGGCCGACTTGCCGGCTGCGGCCAGCAAGAGGAGGAGCGCCACCGCGGTCGCCCCGGCCGACCCGAGCGCCGATCGGTGGGCGAAGACCGTAGAGACGTCGAGGCTGCCCACCTTGGAGAAGATCAAGAACAGGGCGATGAGGAACCCGGCGTCGCCGATCCGGTTGTAGATGAACGCCTTCTTGCCCGCCGAGGCGGCCGAGTCTCGTTCGTGCCAGAACGAGACCAGCCAGTACGAGCAGACCCCCACGCCCTCCCA
>Ga0181521_10000622_pt1 | contig 43949 bp, 34 predicted proteins | sample PEATcosm2014_Bin_32_FD_119764 | JGI IMG/M metagenome (GOLD analysis project Ga0181521, IMG submission 119764) | Peatland microbial communities from MTU Mesocosm Facility, Houghton, MI, USA - PEATcosm2014_Bin02_60_metaG | ecosystem: Environmental > Terrestrial > Soil > Wetlands > Peat | place...
GCGGCATCGAGCCGAACGATCGGCACGACGATATCGCCGTCGAGCTGCAACTTTGGCGGGATCGGGCCGACACCAGGACCGTCGTCGATGCCCTCGGTGATGAGATGTACCGGGAAGTTTCCGGCCTGGATGCGGGGCCGCAAACTGGCGCGCGACATCATCAAGAAGCGAACGGTGCGATCCAGCTCACTGGCAACTTGGCTCCAGGGTGCCGGGGCAGCCAACGGCAGCAGCCGCGTGAAGCGGATCTCGCCATCTTGCACCAGGGTTTCGCGCATGCCGGCGGGCTGAACACTGACCAGCAACGCCGTTGGCCGTGTGCCGAGGCCATGAAGCAGGGCCGGCGCACGCAGCGTAGGGCTCTCGATGCTGCCGATGCGCGCACCGGCCTCGACCGCGGCGTCGATCCACTGGTACATGGGGTTGCGCTGCCGCAGGGCCGCCATCATGGTGCACTCGCCCGCATTCGTCCGGGCTTGCGGGGCGGTTGCGCGGACGGCGCGTCGCCAAGGCGAAGAATCCGGCTTCCTCGGGGCGATCCAGGTTGTCAAGGCCGCGTCGCGAAAGCGCTGCCGCAGTCGCCGGTTCAGCACCTTGATGCGATCACTGCCATACACACGCGGCAACTCGTCTGTCTCGACTTCCTCGTCGACGCTGTCGATCAAGACGCGGAACCGGTCCCCGCGCCAGCGCTCGATCCATTGGCGGAATTCTTCCGGCACCGGCATTGGCGGCGGGGTCTGGGTCGACAGTGCGGAGGGCGGCCCGTCGGAGTCCCGCAGCCGGAAAACCCTCTCCAACTGCCAGCCGCTGTCCTCGCGCCGCAAGGCAATGAGGGACTCGGCACTGATATACAGGACGTGTTCGCTCCCGCCGATGCCGGTCCAGGTGGCAACCGCGTTGCGAAATAACGTGCGTCGCGTGTGCGTCCTCATGGCTCAGACCTTGAGCTTGGAAATCAGGTCGTAAATTGGCCCCAGCACCGCCATCATCAGCCAACCGAGCAACAGACCCAGTATCAGCGTCAGAACGGGCTCGGTCAGGGATTCGAGGCGTTCGATCGAGTCCTGGATTTCGCGCTCGTAGAAGTACGTCACGTTGCGCATTGCTTTGTCGATCTCACCGGTCGTTTCGCCGATGCGGACCATGCGCAGCAGTAGGTTGGGAAACAGCGCCGACTCGGCGAAGGCATCGCCGATGGAAGAGCCCTGGCTGATGCTGTCTCTCGCGCGTTGCGCGGCGCTGGCGATTGCCCGATTTCCGATGCCGCGTTCGGCGACTTCCAGTGCCGCGATGACGGGTAGCCCCGAGGCATAGAGCATGCCAAATAGGCCGGCAAAGCGTGCAATCGCCAGGCGCGAGAGGATCGGACCGACGATCGGCACCCGCAGGCGCCAGGCATCGAGGCGTCGCTTCATTTCCTCGGTGCCTTGCCGTTGCAGCGTCAGCCAAGCAAGCACCAGTGCTACCGGGACGGTTGGCAGCAGATACCAGTACGACTGCAGAGCCTCGGAGAGCGCCAACAGCAGGCGGGTCTGCGCCGGCAGTGGCCCGCCGCTCATGCTGCGGATGAAGACCGACAGCTGCGGCACCAGGTACAACAGGATGAACAGCGTCGTGCACACCAACACCACAAAGGTAAATGCCGGGTACGTCAGGGCTTTCTTGGTTGCTGACGCGATTTCATCTTGCCACTTGAGGTTGGCAGCAAGCCGTGCGAAGACTTCTTCCAGGCGGCCGGACCGTTCCCCCGATTCCACCAGCCCGACGAAAACGTGATCGAATGCCTGTGGATGCTCGCGTAAGGCGGCCGAGAAGCTTTTGCCTTCGCGAACATTGTCCAGGACCACGGAGATGATTTCCCGAAAGCGCGGGTGCTTGGTGGCCTCCGCCAGGTCGGCAAGGGCATCGATCAGGTGCACCCGTGCGGTCAGGGTCGTCTCCAGGTGCACGCAAAAGGAAATCAGTTCGCGCCGCGGAACCGAGGCCGAGCGTATCCAGCGCCCGGCCGTTTGCGGCACTGCATCGATCAGGTCCAGCCCCAACAGACGCAGGCGCGCCTCGAGTTCCTGGGCATTGAGGGCAACCAGCCGGCCGCGCCGTATGGCGCCGTTGGCAGTGGCTGCACGATACGTAAAGGTACTCACGATTTAGGCACCATCGGCCCTGTCCTCGCCGGTCCCGACCCGCGTGAGATCGACGACGCGTGCGGCCTCTTCGAAGGAGGTATCGCCCAGTACGACCCGGCGCAAGGCGGCCTTGGCGAGCGGCCGAAAGCCCTTCTTCTGCGCTGCCCGCAGCAGTTCCCACTGCGAGCAGCGACCCACGATCAGCTCATCGAGTTCATCATCTAGGCGCAACGTTTCTATGATGGCGATTCGACCGCGGTATCCCTGGTACTCGCACTTGGGACAGCCCACCGCCCGGTACAGCACGCGCGGCGCATCGGGGGCAAGTTCCAGCATCCTTGCCACGTCCTCGGCGATGTCGTAGGGCTGGCGACAACTGTGGCAAAGGCGGCGCGCAAGCCTTTGGCCGATGATGCCGACCAGATTGCCGGCGAGCAGTTCGGGCGTCAGTCCCAGATCGAACAGGCGCACCAGGGCACCGACCGCGGAGTTGGTATGCAGCGTGGAGAACACCTGGTGCCCGGTCATCGCGGCGCGCATGGCCATGCTGGCGGTATCAGCGTCGCGGATCTCGCCAACCAGGATGATGTCCGGATCCTGTCGCATCAGCGAACGGATCCCGGAAGCGAATTCCATCTTGATACCGGTCGAGAGGTCGGCTTGGCGCACCATCGGCAGGGGGTACTCCACCGGGTCCTCCAGCGTCATGATGTTGACGTCGATGCGGTTTTGCCGCTGCAGCATCGAATACAGGGTCGTGGTCTTGCCGCTGCCGGTCGGACCGGTAACCAGCAAAATGCCGATCGGGCGGCTGATCATCGTTTCGACCATTTCGAGCTGGTCGGGCTCGAAGCCCAGGTTGGGCAGCGGCAGCAGCGCGGCGTTGCGGTCCAGAACCCGGAGCACGAAGTTTTCCCCGTGCAGGGTGGGTTGCGCTGCCGCGCGAAAATCGATTGTGCGGCCGTAGACGGTCAAGGAGCAGCGCCCGTCCTGCGGCGCACGCGATTCCGCAATGTTCATACCCGAGATAATTTTCAGGCGCGAGAGCATCGAGGACCAATGCTTGTGATGGATGGCGCGTATCTGGCGCAAGACGCCGTCGATGCGATAGCGGATGCGAAGAAATCCTGCCTCCGGTTCGAAATGCAGGTCGCTTGCCCGACGTTGCACCGCGTCGGCAAGGATCGAATCGACCAAGCGCACCACCGGGCCGCTGTAGTCCTTGCCGCTGGCATCCAGACTTTCGGTGTCGATCTCTCCGGTCTCGATCTCGTTCAGGATGCCGTCGATCGACCAGCTGTATTCGTAATGCTGCTGAATGGCCGTGCTGATGTCACCCTCGGCGCCGATGATGGCGCTGATGCTGTGATCGGGCGGCAGCAATTCTCGCAGGCGGTCCAGCAGGACGATGTCGTTCGGACTGGTGACGGCAACCTTCAGGGTGCGCGACTGCGGATCCAAGGAGACCGGAAAGACAAGATTGGTGCGGGCGAACTCGCGCGAGATCAATTCCAGCGCCATGCGATCGGGAACCACCCGCGACAAGTCGACCTGTTCGGTACCAAGGTCGGCGGCGAGCGCGTCGCGCAGCATTGCCTCGGAGAGAAAACCCAGCGCGACCAGCACCTTGCCGATGGGTTGTTTGCGGATCCCTTGCTCGATCAGCGCAATGCGTAGCTGATCTTCCGTGATCAGGCCGCGGGCGATTAGCAACTGTCCCAGCGGCGCCCGGCGGTTCGATTTCGCCGGACCGGCCACCGTCGGCCGGTTTGTGCCGGCTTCGGCGCCTGTGCGCGTGCCTGCGCCGCCCGCGCCGGAGGGCGGTGCCGGCGTGACTGCGGGCGCTGTACCGGCTTGGCGCGAGCCGTCCATGGTGTTAGTTCTTCGCCGCTGCGGACGGCGCGCTGCCCCTGCCCTCGGCCTCGGCATCGCCGGGCAGGCCAGCGGCGGCAGCGGCCAGGAGCGCGGCGACGCGATCGCGTGCGACCGCCTGGTCAAAGCGCGCGCTGTGATCTTGCGCCAGCTGCAGCGCGCGGCGGTAATACGAGACCGCCGCATCCGGCTGGCGGATGCGCTCCAGGCTCACCGCCAGGTTGAAGGCGACGTCGGCCTGGTTGGGATCGGCCGTCCAGGCCTGGAAGAAGGCGTCCTGCGCTTCCAGCCAGCGGCCCTGGCGGGCGAGCAGCTTGCCAAGCGCCGCCAGCAGGGACGGCTGCGCACCGTCGCGCGCGATGAGCTGCCGCAGGCGTGCCTCGTACTCCTGGGGTTCTACGCCCGATTGCAGCCCGAGCAAGCCACCCAGGGCGACGCTGTCGCCGGGGTCGATTTCCAGGGCGTGGCGGTAATAGCCGTTGGCGCCTGCCAAGTCGCCGCTGTTCACGGCTAGCGATGCGAGCCCGATCCACGCGTCGGAGTTGTTGTTGTCGATGTCGATAACCCGCTCGTAGGCGGCGCGCGCAACGACGCTCTGGCCGCGCGCGGCGGCGCTGTAGGCATCTTGCAGCAGGGCATGGATCTTTTCGGCAGAGAGCTCCGGCGCGCGCAGATGTATCACGCTCGCGGCGCGGGCCTCAACGCTTGCGGCCGCGACCTTCGGTGTGCCGGCGCCCGAGCTGGCTTCGGAGGCTGTCGATGCCGGCGGGCTCGCAGCTGCGGAGGCGATAGCGGTACCGGGGACGGCGTGCGCTGCATGCCGAACCGGGCTGGGTGCTTCGATGGTCGAATTGGCCTTGGCCGCGGCCGGGCCGGCGACAGCGACCGGCGCCGATGGCGCGCTGTTGGCGGCCGTGCTCGCCACGTTCGCGGTTGTGGCCCTGGTGCGCGGCCGCCCCGAAAAATCCGGCGATGCGGCCTGCCAGTACATGGCGGCAATGGTGGCGAGCACGACGCCCGCGATGGCGCCCGACAGCAGCACGACGCGCCGGGCGAGCCTGCGATCGGGGGCCGGCGCGACGAGCTGGCGTGCCGCCGCACGCGCGTCGGCCTCGCTGCTGTCGGAGGCCGCTGGGAGCGGTTCGGAGACGGCGGCCCTCGCAGCGGTGGCCAAGCCCGCGGCGACCACGTGTTGACCCGCAACGCGCTGCGGCACGGCCGGCTGGGCGCTCGAGGATGCAGCGGTCGATGCCGCCATCATGGATGCAAGCACGGAACCGACCTCGGATTGCGCGGCCGATCTGGCGTCCCGTTCCGGGTCAGTCTCCTGGGAGGGATGGGCTGGCGCCACGGAGGGCTGCGCTGTCGCCCGGCTTTGCGGCTGTGGCGGACCCGGCGAGGCGGGGCCCGCGCCGCCCTGGGATGCAGCCTCGCCTTGCGCCCGCTCCTCGCGCGGCGGCAGATACTCGCGTGCCTCGCCGACGGCGCGGTGGGCTTCCACCGGCTCGAGCTGCAGCGGCGCGTGCGGCGCGGGCGCCTCGGCGCCGGCGTCGGCGCGCGGGGCGGTAGGGGCGGCGATGCTGGCCAGGTGATCGCGCTCGGCTTGCTTGAGCGCCCGGATAAGTAGGCTCATGGCCCGGTCCTCATTGCGTCCACTCGCGCGGGACGATCTTTTCGGGATGCTGGCCAAAGAAGTTCTCGTCCGGCAGCGCCTGGCGATAGTTCGCGTAGTCGCCCTCCAGGCTGGCGTCGAGCACGACGGTCGGCCGCAGGAAGATCACCAGCTCGCTCTTGGTCGAGGAGTCGTTGACGTAACGGAACAGGTTGCCTATGTATGGCAGCGAACCGGCGCCGGGAATCTGATCGCGCTGATTGTTCACCGACTCCTGCATCAGGCCGCCCATGACGGCGATGTCGCCGGTATTGACCTTCATTACCGATTCGAGCTCGCGGGTCTCGATTTCGGGAACGCGGCTTACGGTGCCGGCTTGCGCGAGCGCCGGGTTCGGATCGTCGACGTAATCGATGACGCGCGAGATCGTCGGCCGCAGGTTGATGGTCACGGCTCCTTTGTCATCGATTTCCGGCGTGACGCTCATGACGAGACCGACCGGAACCGTGTTGGGCGTGGACACGTACGCTACGACCGCGTTGGCGCTGGCATTGCCCGGCGTCACGTTGACCGTGATAGTGAAATAGACCAGGTTATCGACCACTTTGAGCACCGCGGTCTGGTTGTTGAGGACGCTGAGCTTGGGGCTGGACAGAACCTTGACCTTGCCAAAGGACTGCAGCAGCGAGACCGCGATACCGATATTGCCGTGGGATCCGGTGTCCAGATATCGCAGCACCCCAAGGCTGGGGGTGGCGGCGGTACCCTGGTTCGTAGCGCCGCCGGGCAAGACCGCCGGGGACGGCGGAACCGTGGGGAACACAATGCCACCAGGGCCGCTGTTGGCCAGCGCACCGCTCGTGAGCGGCAAGGTGCCATTGGGCTGCTGTGTGAAGGACCAGCCGGCGCCGTTCAGATTCATCTTCGACCAGTTGATTCCTTGCTGGTATTGCTCGGAGAGCTGCACCTCGGCGATGGTGGCTTCGATCAGGACTTGGCGATGCGCCGAACTGATCATCCGACTGATGAGCGCCTGGACACGCTCGTGTTCGCGCTGGGTCGCGCGTACGGTGAGGATGCCGGTCTCGGGGCTGGCGATAACAACGCGCCGCAGCGTAGCTAGGCCTTCCGTGGTTGCCGTCGAGGCGCCGGGCATAGTTGGCGCAGGGCCCGCTGCGCCGGACCGGTCAGTAACTGGGGCTGCGGACGGGGCCGCAGCTGCCGCTGCGGCTGGGTTAAGCAGGGGTGGCGGTACGCCGGCGCCGAGCTTGGTGGTCGGGGTTACGCCAAGCAGGGCCGAGACGTTGTTGACCAGGGAATCCCAGAAATGGTTGGTGGCGCTGATGGTCACTTCCGTAGTGGAATTGTTGGACGAGGAACCGCCGCCGCCGCCGGGTGAGACCGGGTTGCCCCCGGCCGAGGCAATTTGCGTCGCGATGGCGGTGCTGGATTTGGTATCGCGCGTCATGTTGACGTAATCGATCGGGTACTGATGCAGGTAGGGCACATCGGCCTGGACCAGAAGCGTCTTGCCGTCGAACTCGTAGCGCAGGTCGATCTGGCGGGCGAGGCGATTGAGGATTTGCGGCAAGGTCTGATCGATCGCGTTGATCGAAACCTTGCCCTGGATGCGAGGGTCGACGTCCACGTTCACCTTGGCGTCGCGCGCCATCGCAAACAGCAACTCGCGGATCTCCACGTCGCTGACGACGACCGAATAGCGTTCCAGATGCGGCGTATCGCGCGGGCGCGGTGCCGGCGTGGTATCCACCAGGTCCGGTACCGCATCCGAATGCGGCAACTTGGGGCGCAGGGTGGCGCTGGCCACCGACTCGGCGGTGATGTCGGTCGGGTCCGGATGCATCGGTGGATTGGCGCAGGCGGCCAGCAGCGCGCTCAGCAGGCCGGCGAGCAAATAGCGCAGGGCACGCGTGTACCTAGCCGCGAGCCAGCCGCCACTTGGCAATCGAAATGCGTGCATCCGCCAGAACCAAGCGGAGGCGGAGCGGATCGAACCGATACGGCACTTGTGCATGAGTTCTTCCCCCGTACACGGCTGCGGTCGGCAAAACTGCGAACGAATGCTTCGCCGCCCGCCGTTTCGCCTTGCGGCGGGGATACCCGAGTGCAGCCCCCGCTTCTTTGCGCCGGTACGTTCCCTATTGTTGGCCGGGCGCTGTTGCACAAATGCCGCAATAAGGGGCAGGGACTTAGGCCTGTTCCACGCTTAGTGCACGCGGGCCGCTTTTACCATCGCGCTATGAATTCGGCATCCGAGCCGCGCCCGGGCCGCGCGCCCAGCTGTGCCGCGGCGATCCGCTATTGCGCGGTGGCAAAGCGTTACCGGGGACGTTCCGTGCTTCGCAACGTCAGCTTCGCCGTGCCTGCCAATAGCAGCACGGCCATCGTCGGGCTCAACGGCGTGGGCAAGAGCACGCTGTTGCGCTGCCTGCTCGATTTCACTCGGCCCGATGAGGGCCAGATCCTGATCGGCAGTCGTGACCATGGTGATATCCGGGCACGCACGCAGCTTGCCTGGTTGCCGGAGCGCTTCGTGCCGCCGTCGCACCTGACGGCACGCGAGTGCTTGCGCTGGTTGGCCGGCTTGCGCGGCTGCGATCTGGATACAGAGCAGCTTGCAGCCACCGCCGAGCGCCTGGGTCTTGCGAACGGTGTGCTGGACCGACGCGTAGGGGAACTGTCCAAGGGCATGAGCCAGAAGCTCGGGTTGATTTCCATCAGCCTTTCGCAGTGCCCGATCTGGGTGCTCGACGAACCCATGAGCGGACTGGATCCGCAAGCGCGCCGCGATGTATCCGTGCTGCTCGACGGGGCCCGGCGGTCCGGGCGAACCCTGCTATTTACTTCGCATGAATTGCGCGACTTGCCGGCGCTTTGCGACCATGTGGTGGTATTGCATGAGGGCGAGGTGCGCTTTGCCGGAACGCCCGCGGAATTGGGCGCGCGCTACTTCGATGCGAGCGCCGATGGCGCGGCCGCATCGAAGCCGGCTCCGGACCTGGAGGCGGCGTTTCTGGCCTGCGTCCGGCAAGCGCATGAGAACGTCGGCGCCATGCGTCCCGATGTGGACAAGGAGCCCGCACCATGACGGTGGCCAGGAACAAAGCATCGATGGCTGTGTCGACCCAAATGCCGACGGCGGGGGTGACGCGCTGCGGCCCGGCCGCCAGCGAAACCTCGGCAAGCTACGTGACGCGGCTCCTGCGGCAGATGCGCAATGAACCGATGGGTCGGCTGCTGTACCTCGATCACTTCGGCCTGCGCAGCGCGCCGTTTCAACTCACACCCAACCCGGACTTTTTCTTCGGTGCCGGCGACCGCGGTCACCTGCTCTACGCCTTGCTCTATTCGCTGCGCCATGGCAATGGCATCGTCACCTTGACCGGTGAGGTGGGCACCGGCAAGACCATGCTGGCACGCATGCTGCTGTCGTGCGCGCCCAAAGCGCTGGACATCGCGTTCATTGCCAACCCGTCACTGCGCCGCTGCGAAGTCGTGCCGGTGATCGCCGACGAGCTGGGAATCGATCTGGCCGGCGCTCCTGCGGCACAGGGCTTGCGCCTGCTGCAGCGTGCGCTCATCGATCGCTACGCCAGCGGCCGGCGCGTGGTCGTACTGGTCGATGAGGCGCACGCAATGGGGCTCGGTGCCTTGGAGGAAATCCGGCTGCTGTCCAACCTCGAGAGCAGCTCGCACAAGTTGCTGCAGATCCTTCTGGTCGGACAAGAGGAGCTGCACGCCACGCTGGCGCAACCGGCCCAGCGGCCGTTGCGCGAGCGCATCACCCAGCGCCTACACCTTGCGCCCCTGGCCGAGGAGGAGGTCGGCTCGTACCTGGCTTTTCGCATGCAGCGCGGCGGTGCGGCCACGGATCCGTTCGATGCGGGAGCCGTGCGGCTCATCGCGCACGGCTCCTTGGGCTTGATCCGGCGCGTCAATATTCTGGCAGACAAGTCGCTGATGGCCGCGTTCATAGACGATGCCCCGCGGGTGCTGCGCCGCCACGTCGAACTCGCGCTCAACGATGCCGCCTTTCAGGCAATACGGGCTGCGACCCGGCCGTCGGCGCTCGGGCGCCTGTGGCGCCGTTACGGCCTGGGTCGTACGGGTCCGGTGTGAGCCGACGATGCACAAAGTATCGTTTTGCCTGTCGCTGAGCTTTGTGTTCGTGGCCGTGGCAGGCTGCGCGGGTGTGCAGCCGCCCACGAACGAGCAAGGGTCGGCAGCCGTGCAGGTACCCGCGGTCGCAAATCGCCCGGACGGCGAGGGGTACGCCGGCACGGGAGAATTGCTGGTCCGGATCCGGGTATTCGAGCAGAGCCAGAACTGGATCAATAGCGTCTATAAGCCCTTGGAGAAAAAGCACGAGCGCGCATCGGTCGAACTGCGCTACCTGGGCCTGAATTCCCTGGGCCGCGCGGTATTTCAGCGCCACGACATCGACGACTTAGCGGGCGCCCCGGTGCAGTCCGCGACGATAGCTGTCCCGGACATGGCCGATGCCGATACCATGGCGACGGCGTTGCCGGCCAATACCCGCAATATCGTCCTGGACCTGCGCCTCACGCGCCAGATTCGCATCCAGGGCAAGATCATCGAGGTCGTGGAAGCGACCGCCTCGGGGGTGGTATTTCGCCTGTACTAAGGGGATCCGGCCTGGGCGCAGGAGCGAGTAACATTCGCAGTATGCGTAATTGTTTCCCGGCTCGCGGCGAGCCGCCTGTGCGGTCGGTGCATCGGATGAAGTCTTCCTGATGTCCGATTATTCCGACTTCGATCATTTCGGCCTGGACCCGCGTCTGGTTGCCGCGGTGCGCGCCCTGGGTTATGTGAAGCCCACACCGATCCAGTCCAAGGCGATCCCGATCGTGCTCAAGGGCAAGGATGTCATGGGTGCCGCGCAGACCGGCACCGGCAAGACCGCCGGATTCGCCCTGCCGATCTTGCATCGCCTGATCCCGTATGCCAGCTCCAGCATGTCGCCGGCGCGGCACCCGGTTCGTGCGCTAATTCTGGCGCCAACGCGTGAGTTGGCCGACCAGGTGGCGGCCAACGTGCAGCAGTACGCATCCCAGACACCGCTGCGCAGCGCCGTGGTCTTTGGTGGGGTCGACATGGAACCCCAGACCCAGGCATTACGAGGCGGAGTGGAAATCATCGTGGCGACGCCGGGCCGGTTGCTCGATCACCTGCAGTCGAAGAACACATCGCTGGGCCAAGTGCAGACCGTGGTCCTGGATGAGGCCGATCGCATGCTGGACATGGGTTTCTTGCCCGATATCTCGCGCATCCTGCAGCAGCTGCCGCGGGAGCGCCAGAGCCTGATGTTCTCCGCGACATTCTCCGAGGAGATCAAGCGCCTGGCGGCGAATTTCCTGCACGAGCCGGTCCTGGTGGAGGTTGCCCAGCGCAATTCGACCGCGGAGAACGTGTGCCAGGAACTGGTGCACGTTCATGAATCGGAGAAAACGGCGGCGCTGCTGGCCTTGCTCAAGGAGCGCGACCTATCTCAGGTATTGGTCTTCGTGAACACCAAGATCGGCGCCCGCCGGCTGGCGCGCCAGCTGCAGCACGACGGCGTCAATGCCGACGCCATTCATGGCGACAAGACCCAGGACGAGCGCATGAAGGCCCTGGAGGCCTTCAAGGCCGGTACGATCCGCGTACTGGTTGCCACCGACGTGGCGGCGCGCGGCCTGGACATCACCGAATTGCCGGCGGTCATAAATTATGACGTGCCTTTTTCACCGGAAGACTACGTGCATCGCATCGGCCGAACAGCGCGCGCCGGCGCCTCCGGGCTGGCGATCACCATCGCCTGCGGCGCCGACGACAAGGCGGTGGCCGCGATCGAAAGGCTCATCAAGACTCACATCGTTCCGGTCGGCGTGACGTTGCCGGCCGCTGTGCGTCGCACCGGCCGGGAAGCCGGTGAAGCGCCGCAGGATACCGGCCGCGGCCGAGCGCGCGGGGAAGGCCGTGGACGAGCGCGCGAGGACCGTCACGGCAATGCGAGCCGAGATCGCGGGCCGGTTGCGCCGGCGGTGGCCGTGGACGAGTTCTTCCTCAAGCCCTACGAGCCGGGCGTCGGGCAGCAGGATCTTCCCGCAGCCGAGGCGCCGCGCGCTGACAACGAGAGAAAACCGGTGCGCCGCGCGGCGCTGCTCGGCGGCGTCAAGCGTTGACCGGCCGCTGAAAGCCGGTTGCGCAGGGCGCTGCGACGCCGATGATGCGACCTGCTATTTCTTTTTTGCGCTCGCCCGTTCGGCGCCGGGCACCTTGACCACCGTGACCGTGCACTCGGCCTGGGCCACGACCTGGGTCGAGACACTGCCCAGGTAGCGCCGCAGGGTGGATGCACCGCGTGAGCCGATTACGATGTGGTCGATTCGGTTGCCACGCGCGTAATCGAGGATAGCAGTGGCGGGATCGGGCGCCTCGAGCACGTGAAACGTCACGCGGCCATCGGCAAGGGCCAGCGGGCGCGCCCAATGCTGCAGTTGTACCAGGCGCTGTACGTGGCGGTGTTTGCCGGCGGCGTCGAGCGGCTCGTCGATCGCGATCCGGTGGGTGCGCAATACCGAGACACAGGCAAGCCGTGCCTCGGGTGCGGCTTGCAGAACGTGGCGCGCCGCCGTGCGCAGGGCATCGGCCAAGGCCTCCCACTCCTGCGTCAGATCGACCGCGGCCATCACGATGGGTGCACGGTTGAGCTGCTGCGTGGTTGATCGCATTGTCGGTCGCGCGCTCAAGCGCGCAAGCAGGCGACGCCAGCGCGTCCACGGTGATTGGGTCTGCACGGCAACGGCGCGCGCCGTGAGCACCACGCTTTCCGGATGGGTGAGATCGAAGGCAAGCTGCGCCGCGGTGGCATAGCGCCGTTCCGGATCGACCTCGAGGCAGTGCAGGATGATCTCCTGCAGCCAAGCCGGAAACTCCGGCCGGCGCGCACGCGGCGGCGCCGGCTCCTCGTACAGGCGTCGGCGCAGGCCGCGCACACTCGTCGGTGCGCCGAAGGGACGTTCGCCCGTGGCAAGGTGGTACAGGATCACGCCCAGCGCGAACAGGTCGCTGCGGGTATCGGTACGGTTGTGCAGCACTTGTTCGGGCGATATATACGGACCCGTGCCCATGGGCAGGCGAAATTGCTCGGCCAGCAGATCCGGCAGACGATCGTGGCGCGCCAAGCCGAAGTCGATGAGTACGGCAGTGCCGTCTTCGCGGAACATGATGTTGCTGGGCTTGAGGTCGTGGTGGATGACCTGCTGCTGATGCAGGTCGTGCAGTGCCTCCGCCACCCGCGCGCCGATCGCCGCCACCTCGTCCGTGGGCAGCGGAGCGTGCTCCAGGCGCGCGCGCAGCGATTGCCCCTGCAGCATCTCCATCACGATGTACGGCTGTGCCTCGAATCCACCGGCAGCAATCAGGCGCGGCACGTGCGGGCCCTGCAGCAAGGGCAGGATCATCTGCTCGACTTCGAAACCGACAATGGCCGCCGGATCGTCCCCGAGCAGCGGAATCTTCATGATGGCGGGAGCCGTGAGGCCGGCTCGGCTGACGCGCCATAGCGCCGCCATGCCGCCGTAGTGCAGGCACTCGAGCAACTCGAAGCCATCGATCAGCTGACCCGGCAAAAGGCCCTGCACCCGTGGCCCCTCAGGAGCCATGGAGCAGTTGGCGCGCGTAGCGCTCGGGCAGGCCGGCAGCGAGCACCTTGCGGGAGGCAGTCTCGTGATCGTAGGGAACACGCCAGAAAGTAAGCATGTTATTGAGCGCGTCGAAGGTCGCGTAACACGCCGCCGGATTGCCATCGCGCGGCTGCCCAACCGAGCCCGGCAGTGCCAGCCAGCGGCGCGCCGCGCTCAAGGGGATGGCGGTACCGGGAACCGGGGAAAAAACCTCGACGCGTTCCGTACGTCCCATGTGATAGAGCATGGGCTCGTGCATGTGCCCGCAAAATGTGATGCGGGAGCGAACCACGCGCATGCTGCGCGCTGCCTGCATGGGTCCGAGTATGTATTCGTAATTCTTCGGATCCCAGCCATTGGCGTGCACGAACAGGCAGATTCCATCCTTGGCAGTAAGCGGAAGCTCGCGCAGGAACCCGAGTTGATCGGCCTTGAGCTGCGTCTGGGTCCAGTCGATGCATTGGCGGGCATCCTCGTTTAGGTGGACGTCCGGTGAGCCGCCGGCGGCCTCATCGTGGTTGCCGCGCAGCGCTATGGAGCCTTGCTGCGCGAAGCGCATCACGGTATCGACGACCCAGCCTGGGTCGGCCCCGTAGCCCACGTAATCCCCGAGGAACGTGTATTGCGTCGCGCCGCGCTGCTCGGCGTGCGCCAGGCACGCCTCCAGCGCTTCGCGGTTGGCGTGAATGTCGGTCAACAAGGCGATGGTCATGATCACTCCCGTGCCTGGAGCGCTGCAGACTCCGAGCGCACCGCCTCGGACTGGCACCAACGCCGACGCCATGCGCTGATCGCCAGCTGTTGAAAGTCCTCGATGCTGCCGGCTCCGGTAGGCTCGAAGCCCAAATGAGACCAAGCTTGCTCCAATTCCCCGACGGCGTTTTTGCCATCGAGCGGCCGGGCCCGGGTCTGCTTGGAAAGCTTCCTGCCGGCAGCATCGCGCACCACGGGCAGGTGCAGGTAGCGCGGTGTGGGCAGGCCCAATGCTTGCTGCAGCAGCATCTGGCGTGGCGTGTTGTCAAGCAGATCGGCTCCGCGCACGACATCGGTGATCGCCTGAAAGGCGTCGTCGACGATCACCGCTAATTGGTAGGCCCAAAGACCATCCGCCCGTTGAACCACGAAGTCGCCGAGGGTTTGCTCGACGTTCTGTGCGAACCAGCCGCAGGCCCGGTCGGTGAACCCGACCGGGCCGGGCCGAACGAGAAATCGCGTAGCCGCCGGCGGGGGCACCTCCCGGCTGCGGCAGGTCCCGGGGTAGGCGCCCGCAAGCGCGTCGGCCGGATCCGAGGTCAATAGCCTACGGGTGCAATTGCAACGGAAAGTTCGGCCGGCCGCACCCAATTGCTGCAGTGCAGCCTCATATGCGGCCGATCGCGAGCTTTGATACAAAATAGGCTCGTCCGATGTCATTCCGAGCCGTGCGAGCAGCGCGATTTGCTCGGCCGCAGCTCCCCGCTGCTCGCGGGGCGGGTCGATATTTTCAATTCGAATCAACCACTTGCCGCAATGGGCGCGTGCATCCAGCCAGCTTGCCAGCGCTGCTACCAGCGAGCCCTGGTGCAGTGGCCCAGTAGGCGAGGGGGCAAAGCGCCCACGATAGTTGCGCACCATATACGTGCAAATTTTCGTCGTTTTTTCAGCGTCTTACGAATTTTCTTCCTAATCGATGGTTGTTTCCATGCGAACAGGGAGTGATAATGGGCTGCCTGCGGAGGCGAGAATCGTTTCGCGACCTCGCTGGTTCGCGGGCCGCGGTCCTTCAATTCCTAACGCGTGCCACGCAGATTCTCCGATACCGTGATCTTCAACAAATTTCGAGTTCGCGGTTTTGAAAAACACCTACGAGGTACCTGCTCCAACGGTACTGGGTTGCCAATTCCCGGCGATTGCATCGGGCTAGGCTTATCGCGCGCAGCCTTGCTTGCGCTCGGTTGAAAGTACCGCAACTATGGCAGTGCGGGATGCGCAAACGGCCGGGATTCGCCCTATTTCACAAACCCCATCACCTTCTCGCGCGACTATCCCGTATCACCCACCCACGTCATCACGGGATTCCACGCTGAGAGCTAGCGCTGCGCAGTCGCCCCCGAATGCGCCGCACTGGCATGTCGTTCCTGCCAGTTTCTTGATCCTGGGGTTTATGGGCAGTGGTCTGTCGCCGGGCGAGGCGCGCTCCTGGCTTTGGATCGCAGCCTTGGCCTTGAATGTGATTGCCCGACTGGCGATTCCCGGTGATCCGAGTCCCGCCGTCCGGCGTGCGGATTCGGGCGCCGCCAGTTCGGTGCGCTGGCGAGCGGTCTCCTACCTGACCGATGCGGTGCTCTGGACGGGACTGGTGCTGTCGATTGATCCGTTGCCGGGGCCAATGGCCACGCGCGTGGGTGGCTCGCTGGCCGCCGCGATATTGATCTCGTCGCTGTCGTCGGCCAGCCGCTCGACGCCGTTGGGGCTAGCGTTGGGCTGGGCCGTTCCCGTACTGGCGATCGCCATGCATGCGGCCAGCGGCCTTGTCATCGCGCTGGGCCTGTTTTTGTGGATAGCGAGTGTCGTCTGGTTGGGGGCAACCCGCCCGGCTCCGCCGCCGCAATGGCGCACTCGCATCGCACCGGCGGCAAACGGCGCCTCCGGTTCGACGCGACGTGGCGTGCAGATGGCCGTCCAGATCTCCTCGGCGCCGATGATGGCCGTCTACGGTGGCCGCGTTTTCGAGATCAATCCCGCGGCTGCGGCAATACTGGGCGCGCTCACTCAGGACTGCGTCGGGCGGCAGCTTGCCGATCTTGTCGTGATGGACCCGCCCAATGCGCTCGATTTGGCCCAGGCCGCGCGCGAAGGCACCGCGTCGGCAACGATGCGTCCGGTCACGCAACCGCACACCGATCCGATCGCCGTGCGCATCAAGGTTGGGCATTCGCGCGCCGGCAATCCGATCAGTATCTTGTCCGTGGGCTCGACCGTTGGCGTGACCGTTGCGCCCGCTGCCGCTTCCGTGCCGACCCCCGAGGCGGTGGCGCAGCCCCCGGCGCCCGTGCCGGTGGCGCAGCCCCTGGCGCCCGTGCCGGTGGCGCAGCCCCCATCGCCACCGCCCGTCGCTGCGGTTTCCCGTTTGATCGCCGCTGGGACCACGGTAACGGGCGGCGAGCCCTTGGTCGCAGTGGGAAAATTTGCCAAGGTGCCATTGCCGGGGTCCTCGGCGACGCCTTCGGCGCTGGCGGGCGCCGCGCCAGAGCCCACACCGGCCGCGCCATCGGCGGCGGCGCCAACCACAGCGGCCCAGGCGCCTAACGCGCCCGTGCTGCCGGATCTGTTGGCAAAATTGCCGGTGCTCGCCTGGGTTGTCGATACCAACGGACGCGTGGTGCATGCCCACAGCAGCGAGGTGCGTCGCTGGGGTATGAAGATCGGACCGAGCATGCGGCCGCGCTGGTGGGATGCGTTTGTCTATCAGGCGCGTTCGCGCGAGGCATTTCTCAAGGCGGTGGAATCGGCCGTAGTGGGGCGCCCGACCTACGATCTGCTCATCGAACGGGCCAGTCCCTCGGGCGGACGCCTGGCACTGCGCAGTCACATCGTGCCGGTGAGTTGGCCGGACGCTAAGGGGCAGGAACAGCCCTCCGCCCTGGTGCTCGACACGATCGCCTCGGCGCGCGAGCTCATGGAGTACGAGCGCGTGCGGCGCCGCAAGGACCACTACAAGTCGCTAGTGGAAGCCAGTCCGAACCTGATCTGGGCCTGCGATTCGAGTTTCCGGTTTACCTTTGTCAGCCGGCGCGCGTGCCGCGATCTGTATGGCTATGCGGTCGATGACCTCGTGGGTGCCTCGATCGGGGTGCTGCTGAACCCGAGCGCCGATCAGACGCGCGCTCGCCGCGCGCTCGTGGCCTTGCGCGACGGCCGCGTAATGCGCGACGTGGAAATGTCGCATATCACCAAGGATGGGCGGCGCATCATCGTTGCGGTGAGCGCGGCCGCGCTGGCCGGGTCCAACGGCGGCTTTTCCGGGGCGGTCGGCATCATGGTCGATCTGACCGCGCTCAAGCAGCGGGAGGCGAGCCTTGCCGAGGCGCTGCGCGTCGAGCGCTCGGTCCTGGACTCGGCCGGTCAGGCCCTGGCGGTGGTCCGCGATGGCGCAATTGCCCGCTGCAACGACGCGTTCCTGAAGCTGCTGCAGCACAGCGCGCGGGATTTGCAGGGAATCCGTATCGCGGACATCTTCGCCGAGCGCAGCGAATGGGTTGCCGCGATGGCTGCGGCCGATCGGGCCGCGCTCACCGACCAGGCCGTGGTGCGCGAGATCAAGCTACGGCGCTCGCTGCAGGGGCCGCCGGACGAGCAGACAGTCTGGTGTCAGCTGACGCTGCGATCGGTCGAACGCGGCGAGTATGTTGTGGCCCTGGCCGATATCGATTCGATCCGGCGGCGCGAGGCCCACGCGCTGTTTGACGCGCGCCACGACGAGCTTACCGGTCTGGCCAATCGGCGCCTGTTTGCCGAGCGGGCGCGCGCCGCGATGGCCACCAGCGCCTTGCGCAATGCGGGGTGTGCGATCGTCGTCATCGACCTGGACCGTTTCAAGCAAGTCAACGATCGTTTCGGTCACCAGGCCGGGGACGAGGTTTTGCAGGAGATGGCGCGGCGTCTGCAGCGCGTCGTGCGCCCGCAAGATACCGTGGCACGTTACGGCGGCGACGAATTTGCCCTGCTGATCCCCGATGCCGGAACGCGGCGCGACATTGAGGCGATCTCCAACCGCATCCTCGACGAGCTTTCCCGTCCGGTTCGCGTCGGCGGCCGAACCGACGAGACGCTGTCGGCCAGTGTCGGCGTTGCCTTGGCGCGTGAACAGAGTCGGGAGCCCTCGCTGCTGCTGAGCCTGGCCGATCGTGCGATGTACGAGGCCAAGTCCGCCGGTGGCAACCAGGCGGTGTTCGCGCCGATCAGCGATCCGGTCGCGGAATTGGCCGCCCCATCAACCAGGGTCGATCGCGCCGCGTAAGGGCCCACAAAGGCGCCTGGCGTCGGGGCCTGCGCTCAGCCGCGCAGCGCCGATTTGGGCCGATGCGCGACGACGACGTCGGCATCCGTTTCGATGTACGGCCCGCCGATCAGCTGGATGCAGTACGGCACCGCGGCGAAGATCCCGGGGACGATGATCTTGCCTTGGGCATCGCGCAGGCCCTCGAGCGTTTCGGTGATCGCCTTGGGTTGCCCGGGCAGATTCAAGATGAGGGCGCAGTGCCCGGGCCTCTCCCGCAACACGCCGACCTGACGCGACAGGATGGCGGTCGGGACGAACTCGAGCGAAATGCGGCGCATCTGCTCGCCGAAGCCGGGCATCACGCGCGAGGCAACGGCCAGGGTCGCCTCCGGCGTAACGTCCCGCTTTGCAGGTCCGGTGCCGCCCGTGGTCAGCACGAGGTCGCATCCGCATTGGTCGACCAGTTCGACCAGGGCATGCTCGATCGCCGCGGTCTCATCGGCGACAAGCCGCTCGAACGCGCGCCACGGCGAGCGCATCGCACGGGCCAGCCAATCGCGCAGACCGGGAAGCCCAAGGTCGGCGTATACGCCCGCGCTGGCCCGATCCGATACGGACACCAGTCCCACGAGCAGCTCGTCGGGATGCGTCCGCATGCCCGCGTTCACGCTGCGCTCCCGGCCGGCGAACTGGTGTGCAATAGCGCGTGCAGCCATTTATACAATTCGCGCGCGTGCCGGGGCGCCTTGGCTGCGCTGCGTTCCTGGCGTGCCGCGCGAACCTTGGCGCGCAGCCACTGCGTGTCGATGCCTGGATGGGCCCGCAGGAACCCGGCCAATGCCGCTTCATCGTCGATGAGCTGGTCGCGCAGGCGCTCGCACCGGTGCATCAAGGCGATGGCTTCGCGCGAATTTCCCATGAGGCCATCGTAGGCGGAGGCGATGGCCTCGTAATCACTGTCGCGCATCAATTTGCCGACGTATTGGAGCTGGCGGCGGCGCGCCTCGTGGCCGTTGACGCGCTGGGCAAGCACGATGGCGCCGAGCAGGGTTTCCGGCAGCGCCAGTCGCGCTAGCTGATCGGTATTGAGATCGACCAGCCTCTGGCCCAGCGCCTGGCGCGCATGCATTTCGCGCTTGCGTTGGGTCTTGCTCGGGCGGTCTTCGGGACGGACGGGGATTTCGCTCACGGTCTCATCTGCAGGCAGCGTTGGGCTTGTGATCTCGGCAGCCATCGGCTGGCGGCTATGATAGCGGTCCACCAAAAACGCGAGCGGGCCTAGCCCCGGAACAACAAAATGGGTTCGCCATTCACGATTACCGAAGCCCGATTGCGCGAATTGGCGCTCGAAGTGCTGGCGCACGCGCGCATGCTTGGCGCCAGCGACTGCGCCTGCGAGGCAAGTGAATCGACCGGGCTGTCGGTAACGACACGCAAGATGCTCGTCGAAACGATCGAAAACACGCGTGACAAGGGTCTGGGCATAACGGTGTACGTGGGACAGCGGCGCGGGCACTCCTCGACTTCGGATTTTTCCCTGGTGGCGATTCGCCAGGCGGTACAGGCGGCGTACGACATCGCGCGTTACACCGCGCTCGATGACGCGGCCGGACTGCCCGACGAGGACGAGCTCGAACGCCATCCGGTCGACCTGGACTTGTTCCACCCCTGGGAGCTGGACACGGAACACGCCATCGCTATAGCGCAGCGTGCCGAGGAGGCAGCCTTTGCCGTCAGCGCGCAAATCGTAAATTCGGAAGGCGCCAACGTGCACACCGGGTGCGACCAGTTCGTGCTGGCAAATTCGCGCGGCTTCCTTGCCGGATATCCGCAGTCGCGCCATACGGTGGCGGTTGCCCCGATCGCGCGCGGCCGCGGCGGTATGCAGCGCGACGACTGGTATTCCTCGATGCGCGCTCCGGACCAACTGGCGCTACCGCAGGCCATTGGGCGCTACGCCGCACAGCGCACCTTGGCCCGGCTGGGCGCGCGCAAGCTGGCAACGCGGCAATGTCCGGTTCTGCTGGAAGCACCCGTCGCATGCGGCCTGCTAGGAAATTTTGTCCAGGCCGCAAGCGGCGGCGCCCTGTACCGCAAGTCGTCCTTCCTGGTCGACAGCCTTGACCACAAACTCTTCCCGGACCATGTAACGGTTCGGGAGGATCCGTTCATCCGGCGTGGCATGGGCTCGGGCCCGTTCGACGAGGAGGGGGTGCGCGGGCAGGCGCGCGACGTGGTTGCCAGTGGCGTGCTCAAGGGCTATTTCCTGTCGTGCTACTCCGCGCGCAAGCTGGGCATGAAGTCCACCGGCAATGCGGGCGGTTCCCATAACCTGGAGCTGCGCTCGACGCTGACGCGGGCCACGGATGACTTCGAGGCGATGCTGCGCAAACTCGGAACGGGCCTGCTGGTGACCGAGCTCATTGGCATGGGCATCGATTACGTCAACGGCAACTACTCTCGCGGGGCGAGCGGCTTCTGGGTAGAGAACGGCGCGATCGCATACCCGGTGGAAGAGATCACCATTGCCGGGAACCTGCGCACGATGTTCGCCGGCATCGCCGCGATCGGTGCCGACACGGTCGTTCGCGGCAGCAAGATCAGCGGATCCGTGCTGATCGATGCGATGACGGTCGGCGGAAGTTAGCCCGCGCCCAGCAACGCCCGCCGGCGCTCCAGACTCTCGCGCGGCCAGTATTGGTTGCGATCGTAGTACTGCGCAACCGCCGGTGTCTGCGGCGGCAAAACGACCCACGGTTGCTTGGACGACGTGAAGATGTGAATGTCGGGTGGCAGACGGTCCGGATCGTCGAGCGTTCCCACGCGTACGAATCGCATCGCGTCGCCGGCTCCGGCGTAGTGGCTCCAAATGGCAACCTGGCAATGTGGACAGCGGGCGATTCTTTGTCCCTTGCCGCTGTTGGACGGAGTGTTCACCAGCAGCGGAGTGCCGTTCAGGAGCAGCACGCGATCGGATTCGATCACGGCATTGAGGGCGAAGGACGCACCGGTCTCGCGCTGACACCAGCGGCAATGACAGCAGTGCACGATCAGTGGCCGACTCGTCATCCGGTAGCGAACCGCCCGGCAGGTGCAACCCCCATCGAGCGTTACGCCCGCCTCTTGCGCTGTTGGATTCGTCATCGAAGCCTCCAAAAGACTGAAGCAGACTTTGAACTGCCCGCTAGGCGTGGGCGCCACCGGATCGGCCCGGCGACGGCACCTCGGCTTGCAGCCGGGCCCGCCAGAACGCCACCTGCTGCGCAACCTGTACCGGCGCGGTGCCGCCGATGTGATTGCGTGCGGCCACCGACCCTTCCAGGCCTAGCGCTGGCAGGGCATCGGCGTCGATTTGCGGGGCAAAACCGCGCAGTTCCTCCAGTGACAGCTCGCCCAGATCGCAGCCGAGTTGGGCGGCGCGGCGCACCGCGCGACCAACGGCTTCGTGTGCGTCGCGAAACGGCATTCCGCGCCGGGCGAGGTAATCGGCCAGGTCGGTGGCCGTGGCAAAGCCTTGTTGGGCCGCGCGGCGCATGGCGTCGCGATGCACGACGATGCCCGGCACCAATTCGGCAAAGGCGTGCAGCGTGTCGCGCAGGGTATCGACCGTGTCGAACACGGGTTCCTTGTCTTCTTGATTGTCCTTGTTGTAGGCCAGCGGCTGGCCCTTGACCATCATCAGCAGCGAGACAAGACTTCCGACCACGCGACCGGTCTTGCCGCGAGCCAGTTCCGGCACGTCGGGATTGCGCTTTTGCGGCATGATCGATGAGCCGGTGGTGAATCGGTCTGGCAGATCGATAAAGCCAAACTGCGGACTCACCCACAAGATGAGCTCCTCGGCAAAGCGCGACAGATGGACCATGGCGAGTGCGGCGGCGGCGCAAAACTCGATGACAAAATCGCGGTCCGACACCGCGTCCATGGAGTTGCGGCTCACGCCCTCAAAGCCCAAGCGGCGCGCGACGGCCTCGCGGTCGATCGGATAGCTCGTTCCGGCAAGCGCCGCTGCGCCCAGCGGCAGGCGGTTGACGCGTACCCGCGCCTCGCGCAGGCGCTCGGCATCGCGCTCGAGCATCTCCACGTACGCGAGCAGATGATGGCCGAAGACCACTGGTTGGGCGACCTGCATGTGCGTGAAACCCGGCAAAATGGTGTCGGTGTGCACACTGGCCAGTTCGACCAGGGCGCGCTGCAGACGCATCAGCTCGCCCAATACGCCGTCGATCTGCGCACGTAGGTACAGGCGCAAGTCGGTGGCCACCTGGTCGTTGCGCGAGCGGCCGGTGTGCAGTCGCTTGCCCGCGGCACCGATGAGCTCGGTGAGTCGCGCCTCGATGTTCAGATGCACGTCTTCGAGTCCGAGCTGCCAGGGAAATTCGCCGCTTTCGATCTCGGCCCGAATCAGGCCCAGGCCATTTTCGATGGCCTGCAGGTCCTGCTCGGACAGCACGCCGACCTGCGCCAACATCCACGCGTGTGCGAGCGAGCCATCGATGTCCGCCTGCGCCAGACGCTGATCGAAGCCGACGCTGGCCGTGTAGCGCAGGACGAAATCGGCAACTGGCTCGGAAAACCGGCCGGACCAGCCCTCGTGCCTGGTGTGCAGGGACGAGGCGGCCTGCGGGCCCGCCGATGGCGCGCCGCTCGCACCGATGCTGGGGCCAGCACCGGCGCTGTTGCTGTCGGCAGGCGCATCGCTGCTGGGGTCTTGGGTGTCGTTCATGGAGAAATTCTAGCGCGCGTGTGCGCCGCTCCCGTCGTGACCGGCTAAACCATGGATAATCGCACCTCGTGCTCGAGACTCGTCAATTGATCCCTGACGGTTGCAATGCCGGGACGGTCCTTCGCATCGGTGTTGGCATCAACGTCGCGCTGGCCGTCGCCGTGGTCGGCGTGCGCGCCGCCGAATTTTCTTCGGCACAGTATTCCGCACAGTACTCCGCCGCTTTCCTGGAGCTCGCCGCGCTGGTCGAGCCAACCACGCTCATTACCCTGCTTGGCTGGTGCATGCTGCGGCGCGCCGGTATCCGGGCCTCGGCGCCGGTGCAACGGGCCATTGCCTGGTTGCTGCCCGCGGTTGCGGCTCTGTTTGTGAACCGTCTTGCGTTCGGTGGAAGCTTGTTTACGTCCTCGCGGGCGGACATCCTGGCCGCCGGGCTCGGACTGCTCGGCGGGGCAGCCGCGCAGCATTACCTGGAGCTGCGGGCACGGGCATTTTCCCCGGCAATCGACGAGGCAAAATTCCAGGCCCTGCAGTCGCGCATCCGGCCGCACTTCTTTTTCAACAGTCTCAACGCGGTGCTGTCCGTGATCCGCGAAGACCCGCTGCGCGCCGAGCGCATGCTCGAAAGCGTGGCCGAGTTGTTCCGCGCGGTGATGGGCGACGTAAAGCAGCTGGTGCCGCTGGAGCACGAGCTCGACCTGTGCCGGCGCTACGTCGAGATTGAGCAGACACGACTTGGCGAGCGACTGCACGTCGAGTGGAACATCGGCGCAGTGCATCCGCGGATGCGTGTGCCCCAGCTGCTGCTGCAGCCGATCATCGAAAATGCCGTTCGCTACGGAGCCGAGCGCCTTGCCGGCCAGTGCAACATCGAGGTGCGAATACGCCAGCAAGGCTTCAAGCTGGAGATCTACGTGAGCAACCCGATCGCGCGCGAACCCGTGCAGCGCGAGGGCAACCAGATCGGCCTGAATAATATCCGCGGGCGGCTGGCACTGATATACGATTTGGAGGCGAGCCTGGAGACCAAGGTGCGGCGCGAACGGTTTGAACTGCGCCTGACCATCCCCGTGGAAAGCAAGACGGGGGCCTGAGCGTTTGTGGCGCTGTTTGCGTCGTGAATCGGAATGCTGTCGATATGCTCAAAGTGCTGGTTGTAGACGATGAACCGCCGGCGCGGGCGCGTCTGGCGCAGTTGCTCTCCGACTGCGCCGCGCAATTGCCATTGACCCAGGTCGGACAGGCCGACGGCGGTGTCGCGGCGCTCGCTGCCGTGGCGCGGCTCCAGCCCGACGTGGTCCTGCTCGACATTTCCATGCCGGACATGAGCGGCATCGAAGTCGCACGCCATCTGGCGCGGATGGCCGCACCGCCGGCGATCATCTTCGTGACGGCCTTCGACGACCATGCCTTGAAGGCCTTCGAGGTCCAGGCGCTCGATTATCTGCTCAAGCCGGTGCGTGTTGACCGATTGCTCGCGGCCCTGAAGCGTGCCCAACGCGTGCTGCCACGCGAGGCCCGCCTGGACGAACTGGCGCGCGACCTGGGCGCTGCGCGCACGCAATTGAGCGTTTCGGAGCGCGGCCGCCTAGTGTTGGTGCCGGTTGCCGATATCGTCTACCTGCGCGCCGAACTCAAATACGTCACGATCCGGACGGTAGCGCGCGAATATCTCACCGAGGAATCGCTTACCGCGCTGGAGAGCGAATTCGGCGAGCGCTTCGTGCGCATCCACCGCAATGCCCTGGTGGCACGCAGCTACATCGCCGGTTTCCAGCGGGTCAAGGGTCGGCCGGAATCGGACGGGGACTCGCCGGAAGGCCATTGGGAGGTTCTGCTGCGCGATATGACGGAGCGCTTGCCGATCAGCCGGCGCCAATGGCCGACGGTCAAAGCCGCTGCCCGTGCGTGAGGCGGCGCGCCGCGCGCGCTAAACTCGCATCCCCATGTCCGTTCCTTGCGCAACGATTCGCATCGCGACGCGGGCCAGCCCGCTGGCACTGTGGCAGGCCAACCATGTTCGGACGCGGCTGCTGGAAGCGGAGCCGACGCTGCGCGTGGAATTACTGGAGCTCACCACCCGCGGCGACGAGATCCTGGATCGAACGCTTTCCAAGGTCGGTGGCAAGGGACTGTTCGTCAAGGAGCTCGAGCTCGCCCTGATCGAGGGCAAGGCCGACCTTGCGGTGCATTCGCTCAAGGATGTGCCGATGCTACTGGCGCCCGAATTCGCCCTGGGCGCGATCCTGGAGCGGGCCGATCCGCGCGACTGTCTGGTCAGCTCGCGGTATGCAAGCCTGGAGCAGCTGCCCAGCGGTGCGCGAGTCGGCACATCGAGCCTGCGTCGCGAAATGGCCCTGCGGGCGCGCTTTCCGCGGCTGCAGGTCGTTTCCGTGCGCGGCAACGTGGGCACGCGGCTTGCCAAGCTCGATCGTGGCGACTACGACGCCCTGCTGATGGCCGCTGCCGGTTTGCAGCGCCTGGGCCTCGCAGCGCGCATCGCGCAGATCCTGCCAACGGAGCTCTTCCTGCCGGCACCGGGACAAGGGACGCTGGCGATCGAAATTCGCGCGCAGGACGATGCGGCGCGCGCGCGCCTGGCGCCGCTGGAACATGCGCCCACGCGGGCGATCGTCAGCGCCGAGCGCGCGGTCTCGCGTGGCCTCGGTGGCAGCTGTGAGGTCCCGCTGGCTGCCTATGCGCAGATCGACGGCGACAGCTTGCAACTGCGCGCGTGGGCCGGAAGCGCCACTCGCGGCGAGATGATGCAGGCCCAGGGTGCGGGCCCGGTTGCGCAGGCCGAGGCCATCGGGCTGCGTGTGGTCGAGGAGCTCAAGGCGCGCGGCGTCGAGCGCCTGTTGGCGGGTGGCTAAGGCTTGACGCGCGCCGACGGCAGGGCCTCATTGATTCTCATTACGCGCCCACAAGAGCCCGGCCGGCTGCTGGCCGCACACTTGCGAGACGCGGGATGCGATGCGCTGTGGTGGCCGGCATTTGACCTGCTGCCGCCGCAGGACGCGCCGGCACTGCGCTCCTGCGTAGCCCGGCTCGCGCAGTTCGACCTGGTCGTATTCGTCAGTCCGGCTGCGGTGCAGGCGTTTGCGGCGGCAATGACCGATGCTTGGCCGGGGCACAGCACGATTGCGGCGGTGGGGGCGGCGACCCGGAGCGCGGCGCTCGCAGGGCTGCCAGGCGCCGAGCGCGCGCGCATCATCGCTCCGGAGGGCCCTTCGGCCGCCGACGGCGGATCGGAGTCGTTGTGGCGATCGCTGCAGGCGCTGGAGCCGGCGCCGCGGCGCGTCTTGATTGTGCGTGCCCAAGGCGGTCGGCAGTGGCTGATCGAGCGCCTGCTCGCCGGCGGTGCGCAGGTCGAGCAGGCCGTTGCCTACCGGCGCGTGGCACACGTGCCCGCTCCCGTCCAGTGGGCGGCGCTGCGAGCCGGTAAGGCGGCGGGCGCGCGCCTTGCACTGCTGTACAGCAGTACGGAGGCGGTCCCGGTGCTTGCCGCTCAGCTGGGGCGCGATGAAGAGCTCTCGGCCTGGCTTGCCGGTGCCGTTGCGTTGTGTGTTCACCGGCGCATCGAAGAGGCGCTGCGCACCAGCGGCCACGCCGACATTCGCCGCTGTGATCCCGACGTGCAATCGATCCGCGACGCATTGCGCAGCGATCCTGGAGCCATGCGACCGGCAACAGCAAACGATCAAGCCGATCCGGCGTCGAATTCTTTTTTGCGAATTTCGTAAGTAACATTGCACTCATCATGAGTGAGTCGACTTCTTCCGCGTCCGATCCGATTCCTGCTGCTGCGATCCGCGCCAGCAAGGTCTCGAGCCGGGGTCGGACGCTCGCGTCCGCGGCGTTGCTGATAGGCGTGTCGGCACTGACGCTCGGGCTTTATCTGCTGCACGAAGCCGACGAGGGGAAGCGGCGTCTTGACCAGGAGCACATCGACAGCCTTGCGCGCGAGCAACGCAACGTCGATCTGGATCGGCGCATTGGCGTGCTCGAACGCCAATGGGCGCAGGCGCAAAGCGATGCCGACGTGTCGACGAGCCTGATCACGGATGCCGATCTGCGCCGGCGCCGCGACACGCTGGCATTGCTCGATATCGAACGCCTAGTGGAACAGGCGCAGTTGCAGCTGCGGCTGGGCGCTGCGACGAGTGTGGTGATCGATGCGCTCACCGCGGCCGACGAACGCCTGGGCCGCCTGGCAAGCCCGAGCGCGTTGCGCGTGCAGACGGCTTTGCGCCACGACCTGGTTCGCCTCAAGGCCGCGCCGGACGTCGACCGTGGCGCATTGGCGGCGCGGCTCGATCCGCTGCTGGCCGCCGTCGATGCCTGGCACATGAGTGCCGACGCCGCGCACCCGGGCCTGCGACCGCCGGTCCCGCCGGTAGCGGCGGCAACGCCCGGCGCGGGCGCGCAGCGCGTCGACGAATCTTTTGGCGCGCGCGTGCGCGCATGGATCTCGAGCGAATTCGGCGATTTGCTGCGCATCCGCGAGGTCGATACCCCCGAAGCGCTGCTGCTGGGGCCCGCGCAGCAGCAGCTGGTGCGCGACCGATTCCGGCTGGGTGTCCTGGACCTGCGCCAAGCGATTTTGGCGCGCGACGAGCGCTTGATTCGATCCGAAGAGGGCGCCCTCGAGGCGCTGCTCGCGCGCTATTTCGATCCCAACCAGGCCGGCGTCGTAGCGGCGCTCGCCCAGCTGCGCGCGACCGCCGCTGCAGCCATGCCGGCCCCCCCGCCCTCGCTCGACGAGACGCTCGGCGCCTTGCGCGCGACACGCAGCGCCAACAGCGGGTAGGACCGTGAAGACTCTGCTGTGGGCACTCGTGCTGGCTATCGTCGCGGCGGCGATAGCCATCGGCCTGCAAGCCAATCAGGGCTCGGTGGTGGCGTTGGCGCCGCCGTGGCGGATCGATCTTTCGCTGAATTTCTTTCTGTTGCTGCTGCTGTTGGCGCTGTGGCTGGCGTATCGCTTTGGCCGCCTGGCACAGCGTCTGGGGGACTTCCCGGAGCGTGTTCGGGCCTACCGCGAGCGGCGCTCGGAATTGGGCGCTTTGCGCGGGCTGCGTGAGGCCCTCAAGGCACTCTTCGAGGGGCGGTTTGCGCGTGCCGAGCGCGCGGCGCAGCGGGCCCAGTCCGTTACCCCCGTAGCGGCGCTGGCGGCGCTCGTCGGGGCACGGGCGGCGCACCGCATGCAGGAATACCAGAGGCGCGAACAATGGCTAGAACGCGCCGAGGCGGACCCGGAACTCGTCACGGCGCGCCTCGTTCTTAGCGCGGAGATGTGGTCCGAGCAGCGCGATAATGCGCGCGCGCTGCAGGTAATCGAGCAGCTACACGGAACCGGTGCCCGGCACATTTACGCCATGCGCATCGCCCTGGTCGCGCATCTGCAGTCGCAGCACTGGGATGAGGCGATACGCATCGTGCGCGCCTTGGACAAGCACCGCGGCCTCGCCGCGCCGGCCTCGACCGCCTACAAGGTGGCCGCGTACCGCGGCTTGCTGCGCAATAATGACGAGGACGCACAGGCGCTCGCGCGCATTTGGAACACGGTGCCCGGCGCCGATCGTCGCGCCCCGGAACTCGCGCTGGAGGCGGCGCTTTGCTTCAATGCGCTGGGACGCGGGGAAGACGCGGCGCGCGCCTTGGAGCATTGCCTGCAGGAAAATTGGAGCGAACCATTGCTCGAGGAATACGGTCGCACGGCCCACATCAATGTGGGCGCGGCGATCGCCCAGGTCGAGGCGTGGATCCGTCTGCACGGACGCACGGCGGTGGCGCTGCGCTGCCTGGGCCGGATCTGCCTGCGTGCAAAGCTCTGGGGCAAGGCCCGCTCGTACCTGGAACAGAGCCAACGCCTCGATGCGAACAGCGCTGAGACCGCTCTGGTACTGGCCGAGCTGGCCGAGTCGGTCGGTGACGGTACGCTGGCGGCCCAGTGTTTCCGCGAGGCCGCCGTCGGTTTCTCCGCGCGAATGGCGGCGCCGGAGCCGGCGCGGCGGCGGCGGTTCCGGCGGGAACCGAGCCTTTAGAGACAAAACGCGCTTCGTACACGACCAGTCGCGGCGCCGTGCTCCGCGCGCGAACCGTCCGACAGCAGTCCGGCGTGGCGAGGCCAAGACTCGTGCGATCGCGCGGACGATACAATGCGCCGTCGGTGTGGTTGATGCCGCTCGCGGTTTTTTTCAGGAAGGTCTGCGATGGGATTGAGCAAAGTTGGCCCCGGGCGTGCGCTTCCGGATGAGTTCAATGTTGTGATCGAAATCTCGATGAACGCGGATCCGGTCAAGTACGAGGTCGACAAGGAAACCGGCGCATTGTTCGTCGATCGCTTCATCGGCACGGCGATGCACTACCCCTGCAACTATGGATATATCCCGCACACCCTCGGCGATGATGGTGATCCGATCGACGTGCTCGTCATCACCCCATTTCCGTTGCACCAAGGCGTAGTGGTCCGCTGCCGGGCCTTAGGCGTGCTTGCCATGGAAGACGAGAGTGGCGGCGATGCCAAGCTCCTGGCGGTGCCGATCGACAAGGTGCTGCCATGGTACAAGCACTGGCGTTCGCCCTCGGATCTGGCGCCGGAGCGACTCATGCAGATACAGCACTTCTTCGAGCACTATAAGGATCTGGAGCCGGGTAAATGGGTGCGGATCGTCGGTTGGACGGGCGTCGATGAGGCCCGCGCAGAGATCCTGGCGGCGATCGCGCGCTACGAGGCGGCCGCGGTCAAGCCGGCCTTTTGAGGACCGCGGTGCTGATCTAGGCTGCATGCGACCTCATGAGCCCGCCCGTTCGCGTCGCCGTTGCCCAGATCAACTGCACCGTTGGTGATTTTGCGGGCAATCGGCGTCGTATCGTCGAGACCGCCGCCGGCGCAGTGCGCGCCGGCGCCGACGTACTGCTGACGCCGGAGCTTTCGCTATCGGGTTATCCGCCTGAAGACCTGCTGTTGCGCGGGGCCTTCTTCCAGGCGTCCGATACCGCCCTGGCGGCCCTGGCCGAGGAACTTGCGCAGTTTTCGGATCTGCGGGTCATTGTCGGTCACCCGCTGGCCCGCGAGGGCCAGCGCTTTAATGCCGCTTCGGTGTTGGCGCGTGGCGTCGTCGTTGGCACTTATTGCAAGCACGACCTGCCAAACTACGACGTATTCGACGAACAGCGCTACTTCCGGCCGGACAACCGTCCCTTCGTCTTCGACGTCCGCGGGACCCGATTCGGGATCAACATCTGCGAAGACACCTGGTTTTCATACGCGCCACAGTGCGCGGCCGCTGCCGGGGCCCAGGTGCTGCTGATTGCCAACGGTTCACCGTTTCACCTCGGTAAACGATCGCAACGCCTGGACGTTTTGCGCAGCAATGTCTGCCGGCACGGCCTGGCACTGGTGTATGCCAATCTTGTCGGCGGCCAGGACGAACTGGTGTTCGATGGCGGATCATTTGCGCTGGATGCGCAAGGGCGGCAGGTTGCGATGGCACCGGAGTTCGTCGAGCACCTGCTGCTGGTTGATTTCGTCAATGGCGTGGCGCAGCCGGGAGAGTGCACCGTGCCAGGTCCGATCGAGGAGCAGGCCTACCGTGCGCTACAGCTGGGCTTGTGCGATTACGTGCGCAAGAACGGCTTTCCGGGGGCGATCATCGGTCTGAGCGGAGGCATCGACTCCGCACTGACCCTCGCGCTGGCCAACGATGCGCTCGGAGCCGGCCGGGTGCGTGCGATCATGATGCCATCGCAATTTACGGCCGAGATCTCGCTAACCGATGCGCGCGACATGGCGCAGCGGCTGGGCGTGCGGTACGACGAGATTCCGATAACGCGGGCATTCGACGCCTTTGTTGCGGCCCTGGCGCAGCAGTTCGAGGGTCGGCCATGGGATACCACCGAGGAGAACATCCAGGCTCGGGCGCGTGGCACCTTGCTGATGGCGCTATCGAACAAGACCGGGTCGATCGTGTTGACCACCGGCAACAAGAGCGAGATGGCGGTCGGCTACTGCACGCTTTATGGCGACATGGCCGGCGGCTTTGCGGTCATCAAGGACATCACCAAGACGCTGGTGTATCGGCTGGCGCGCTACCGCAACGGCATCGCCGCCGTCATTCCGCAGCGCATTCTCGAGCGTGCCCCGAGCGCCGAGCTGCGCGCCAACCAGACCGATCAGGACTCCCTGCCTCCGTACGACCTGCTCGATGCGGTGATCGAGCGCTACATGGAGCAGGATGCGAGCCTGGAGCAAATCGTGGCTGCCGGTTACCCGGAGCCCGAGGTGCGCCGGATCGTACGGATGATCCGGTTGAGCGAATACAAGCGCCGGCAGGCGCCGGTTGGCATTCGCGTCACGCACCGTGCTTTTGGACGGGATTGGCGTTACCCCATTACCAATCGCTTCCACGACGATGAAATTTCCTTCGACCGTGGGGATCCGTCTCTATCTAAGGACGCCGTCGTTCGGTAATATGTGGCCGAATCCCGGGAGACGGTCGTGAAGCTTATCACCGCAATCATCAAGCCGTTCAAGCTAGACGAAGTGCGCGAGGCCTTGGCCGAGGTCGGCGTCACGGGGCTTACCGTAACGGACGTCAAGGGATTCGGGCGCCAGAAAGGCCATACCGAGCTGTATCGGGGCGCCGAGTACGTCGTCGACTTTCTGCCCAAGATCAAGGTCGAGGCAGTGGTTTCGGACGATTTGATCGATCGCGCGATTGATTCGATTACGCGCGCCGCACGCACCGGCAAGATCGGCGACGGCAAGATCTTCGTGCGCTCGGTCGAGCAGGTCATTCGCATCCGTACCGGGGAGACCGGCGACGCCGCCGTGTAGCTAGCGCTATGCGCCGCGGTTCGCGGCGCGGCCTAGCCTCAGCTGCCCGTCTTTGTCTTCGGTACCGTTCGCAGCACCGGTTTATTGTTCGCCCCTGCGACCGGATTGGTTGGTGCTTCGCTATCCGGGACCACGCGGGTCGTCAGGTCCAGGTCCAGCGCCATCTCCGTCGCGGGCATCTCGGTTTGCGGCTCCTCCAGAGGCGGGGGGGCCGGAACGATGCGCGTCGTCAGGTCCAGGTCCAGCGCCATCTCCGTCGCGGGCATCTGGGTATGCGGTTCATCCTGGGGCGGAGGCGGGACTACTCGCGTCGTCAGATCCAGGTCCAGCGATAACTCCGTCGGCGCGTGGGTTTGCGGCTCATCGTGATCGCGCGACGTGGGCGGGGCCGAGCGCGGCGTCAGGCCTAGGCTCTGGGACGCGGGCGGGACCGAGTGCGCGGACTGGTCCAGGCCCTGGGAGGCGGGCGGGGCCGAGCGCGCCGGCGGGCCCAGGTCGCGGGAGGCGGCCGGCACCGGCCGCGGAGTCAGGTTCAGTTCGCGGGTCGCAGGCGGGACCGCACGCGCAGTCAGGTCCACTAGGTCGCGGGACACGGGCGGGGCCGAGCGCGCAGTCAGGTCCAGGTCGTGGAAAGTGGGTGGGACCGAGCGCGTCGTCAGGTCCAGGTCCAGCGGCGCGATCTCGGTCGGCACCTGCGTATTCGATGGCTCTTGTGGTGGCTTCGGCACCACGCGCGTCGTCAGGTCCAGGTCCAGCGCTATCTCCGTCGGCGACTGCGTCTGCGCTGGGCCAAATGTGGGCGCGTCATCGTGCGAGTCCTGTGCCGCCGCGCCCAGACCGGAGGCCGCTTCTGCGGACGCGCCGGCGTCCAGCTTTGAAGGGTTCAGATCGATGTCGAGACCTTCCGTGTTCGGCGCGGCGGCGGGCGGCAACGCGTTTTCGCCGGCATCGTGAAACAGGGTGTACAGCTGCTCGATGGACTGGGCGGAGTCGTGCAGCTCCGTCACTTCGATCCGAGTGTGGGGCGCATTCGTGGGGAAAGCCCCCGCGCCGGGCTCCGTGACAGGACCTTCGGGTGTCTGAGCCATCATCGCTGTCGACCTGGGCAGATCCTCGCGCGGCATTGGCTTGGCCATTGGCATGGTCGTGGGTGGCGGCTTATCGGCCGTCCGGACGATCGTGTCCCAAGAGGGCCGGCTCACCTCTGGCTTCTGTCTTGGCGTACGGCGCTTCCAGCTGAGCAAGCCCCCGATCCCCACGCCGATCACGCCCAAAATGGCCGCCACCCAGGCGAACTCGACCTGATGTGCGTACGCGTCCATTTCGGATTGGCGCTGCTGTTTCTCCGTATCGAGCTCCGCACGCAATTGACGTAGCTCTTTTCTCAAACCGTCGACGCGCTTTTCCATTTCGGCCAGCCGCGCAGCGCCCGCATCGGGCTGATCCTCGACCGCCGCTATCACGAGGTGGTCCGCAGCTCCCGCGGGTTTCTTGATTTGCGCAGCGGGTTCTTGCTCCGTTGCCGGTGTCGGCGGTGTTGCCGATGTCGCTACCAGTGCGGGTGCCGGGGGCGGCACAACGGCAGTGCTCGCCCGCGTTGCAGAAGCGGGCGCAGCGGTCGCCGCGCGCGCTGGGGAGGCCGACGCAGTTGCCGGCGCATTGGAGCGGTGCACCGTCGTCTTGTGCTCGGGTTTGACCGGTGCTGCCACGGCTGCTGGCATCGCCGGGCCTGCCTCAGCGAGCGGAGGCGGCGCAGCGGTTTCCATCGGTTGCGCGGGCTGCATGCCCGGACCTGCATCGGCGAGCGGAACTGGCGCAGGGGTCTGCGTCGGTTGCGCAGGTTGCATGCCCGGGCCTGCATCGGCGAGCGGGGCCGGGGCAGGGGCCGCCGGAGTATCGAGCAGCACACTGTATTCACGGCGCATCGGCTCTTCGCAGCCGACCTCGAGAACCACGCGCACGGCCGGTTCGGTCACGGGCTGTGGCGTAACGAGTTGCAGCGTCGTTTCCGTACCGACGTGCGCAAGGCTCAGATTGGCCTGATTCAGCACGGGGGCACCGTCGCCCGACAGCGCGTCGGCCAAGCGTACGCAGTTCGGATCCAGCGCTGCAGAACGCGCACCGAAAATCGGAATCTGCATCGATAGCGGTTGACCGACGCGTCCTACGATCTGCGCATTCCCTAGCTCCAGGTCCGTTGTGGGCGGGGCAGGCATTGGGGTCGCGGGCGGTTGTGGAAGCGTCGCGGCGACCGCCGGAGGAGCTTCTGGCGCACCCGTCCCCGTGTTTGCGGGAGCCTGCGTCGCAGCGACCTGCGCAGGTGGTAGCGCCAAGGCGAGCTGGGGCGAGTATTCGGGTGGGTCGAGCAGCAGTGTGAACTGGCGCTGCACGCGTTGTAAACAGCCGGCTTCGACCGTCACGTGCAGCACCGGCTCGTTGATGGGCGAGGCGCTATCGATCCGGAGTGCGGGCGGCTGATCGCTGTTCATCTCCAGGGTCAGCCGGGCCGTGGCCATCGTCAGCGCTGGCAAATCGTCGCCCTCTGCGTTGGGCACCAGTCGCACGCATTGCGAGGTCAGCTCAATGCCCGGATCGACACGCAAGGGAATGCGCATCCGCAGCGGCTCGCCGAGGGTGCTCGAGATCTGTGGGACGCCAAAGCCAAGCGCAAGGGCCTCGGGAAGACTAAACGCCAAAGCGACCGCCAGCGCGGCAGCGGCTGCGCGCGGAGGGGTGGCGAACGGTCCAGCGGTGGAGCGTATTTTCACGTTTTCGTTGCCAAGCCCTTGGCCACTAGGAGCAGCCTTCGGTAAAGAGTCTCTGCAAGGAGAGATGGTTCCGCAAATACGCTATCCCTACGTACCGATTATGGGCGTAATTCGCCCACTTAGCCAGCATTGGATAAATGGGGACAGAGCCAAAAAGCTACGCCGCGACCGCTTTGCGTGCTTGGGCCGGCTTGCCGATCTCCGTCTCGAGCCAGCGTTGCGCGTCCAGTGCCGCCATGCAGCCGGTACCCGCGGAGGTGACCGCTTGGCGGTACACATGATCTTGCACGTCGCCTGCGGCAAACACGCCCGGGACGCTGGTCATGGTCGCCATGCCCTCGCTGCCGCCGCGCGTGACGATGTAGCCGTCTTTCATTTCCAGCTGGCCAGCGAAAATCTCGGTGTTGGGCCGGTGGCCGATGGCGATGAAGCAGCCCTGCAGGTTCAGCTCCTGCGCGGTCTGGTTGCGCACGTCAAGAATGCGCACGCCCCGGACGCCGCTCTCGTCCCCCAGAACCTCCTCGAGCCGATGCCACAGGTGCAGGCGGATCTTTCCTTCCCGTGCTCGCTCCATGAGGCGATCGACCAAAATCGGCTCAGCGCGGAAGCGATCGCGCCGATGGATCAAATGAACGATCTTGGCCAGCTTTGTCAGGTACAGCGCCTCTTCAACGGCCGTGTTGCCGCCACCGACTACGCAGACGTCTTGGTTGCGGAAAAAGAAGCCGTCGCAGGTCGCGCAACCCGATACGCCGCGCCCCATGAACGCCTGTTCGGAGGGCAATCCCAGGTACTGCGCCGAAGCGCCGGTGGCGATAATCAGGGCGTCGCAGCTGTACTGGCCGGAATCGCCGAGCAGACGCAAGGGCCGGGCACGCAGATCGACGCTCTGGATATGGTCGAAAACGATCTCGGTCTCAAAGCGCTTTGCGTGCTCCAGGAAGCGCTGCATCAGGTCCGGACCCTGCACGCCGTGGACGTCCGCCGGCCAGTTGTCGACCTCGGTAGTCGTCATCAATTGACCACCCTGCGCCATTCCGGTGACAAGAACCGGCGCAAGGTTGGCACGCGCCGCGTAGACCGCGGCCGTATAGCCCGCCGGACCGGAACCGAGAATCAGGACCCGGCAGTGCCTGGGCGTCGACATGGCATATCCTTTGCACAAAACCACTAGTAGGTTTCAAACGTACGATTATATGAAGCAAAAAGGCGCTGCGCTGCGCGGGCGCGCGCCAATCCTATAATCGGCCCATGGCTGGGGGACCGGGGTTGCGGGGCTTAGAGGATGTTCGCGCACAGCGGCGCGAGGCGCCCGGGCGAACGGGCCGGGCGCGCGCCGGCGTCGTGGCCGATCCCGTAGTGCTTGACCGGGGTGCGCGCCTGCTGGCCGAAGCCCGCTGGATTGTCCTTGCGCTGGTCGCGGTGGCACTGGCCGCGGTACTGGTTTCCTACCACCGTAGCGACCCCGGATTTACCATCGCCTCGAGCACGACGCACATACTCAATTGGGGTGGGAGCGCGGGCGCTTGGCTGGCGGACCTGATGCTTTTCCTGTTCGGATTTTCCGCCTTTCTCTGGGTCGCCTTCGCCGCCGGCTGGGTGGTGCGCGAATTTGTCCGGCTGCACCGCACGGGCCCTTCGGCTGCACTGTCTCCATGGGTACGCGGTCCCGGGTTTGTCCTGCTGCTGCTCGCGGCGACCGCGCTCGAGTCCTTGCGCCTGAATTCGCTTGCCGGCCGTTTGCCCGGCGCTGCGGGCGGACTGCTCGGATCGAACATCGCACCCTGGGTCTTCAAGGCATTGGGCGCTACCGGTGGGACGGTGGCGCTGCTCGTTGCCTGTGCCGTTGGCGCGAGCCTGGCCTTCGGATTTTCGTGGCTGGCCGTCGCTGAAGGCCTGGGCCGCGCCACCGAGGGCGTGGTCGCGCGGGTGCGCGCGCTGCGCGAGGCCAAGCAGGATCGCAGCATCGGGGTAGCGGCCTCGGAGGAGCGTGCAGCCACGTTAGCGGCGCAGCGCGAGCGCCTAGACGAGCATGAGCCGGTGCACATCGAACGCCAGTCCGCACGGGTCGCTGCGTCCGAGCGCAAGCAAAGGGAGCGCCAGGTGCCGCTCTTTGCCGAGGTCACGGCGAGCGGCCTGCCAGCCCTGGAATTGCTCGATGAACCCGACGCGGGGCCCGAGGCGGTATCGACCGATACGCTCGAATTCACCTCGCGGCTGATCGAGAAAAAACTCAAGGATTTCGGCGTGGAAGTTGCTGTGGTCTCGGCCTATCCGGGCCCCGTGATCACGCGCTACGAGATCGAACCGGCCACCGGCGTCAAAGGCGCGCAGGTCGTCAATCTAGCCAAGGACCTGGCGCGCGCACTCTCGCTGGTGTCGATCCGCGTGGTCGAGACCATTCCCGGGAAGAATCTCATGGGCCTGGAGTTGCCCAATGCACGCCGCCAGGTCGTGCGACTGTCGGAAATCCTCGGTTCGGCCGTGTATGGGGAAAGCCACTCTCCCGTGACCTTGGGCCTGGGCAAGGACATCTCGGGCAAGCCGGTGGTCGTTGACCTGGCGCGCATGCCCCACCTGCTGGTCGCGGGCACCACGGGCTCGGGCAAGTCGGTCGGCATCAACGCCATGATTCTATCGATCCTATACAAGGCCGATGCTTCGCAGGTGCGCCTGCTGATGATCGATCCCAAGATGCTCGAGCTCTCCGCTTACGAGGGCATTCCGCACTTGCTCGCGCCGGTGGTAACCGACATGCGGGAGGCCGGCCATGCGCTCAACTGGTGCGTGGCAGAGATGGATCGCCGCTATCGCTTGCTGAGCAAGATGGGCGTGCGCAGCCTGGGTGGATATAACCAGAGGATCCTCGAAGCCAGCGAGCGCGGCGAAGTACTCGTAAATCCGTTCGAGCCGGACGCGGAGCAGGCCGCGCCGCTCGAGGCCCTGCCGGTGATCGTTGTGGTGATCGACGAACTTGCCGACATGATGATGGTCACGGGCAAGAAGGTCGAGGAACTGATCGCGCGCATCGCGCAAAAGGCGCGTGCTGCCGGCATGCATCTCATCCTTGCTACCCAACGGCCATCGGTGGACGTCATTACCGGTCTCATCAAGGCCAATATTCCGACGCGGATCGCGTTCCAGGTATCGAGTCGGGTGGATTCGCGCACGATCCTCGACCAGATGGGTGCCGAGTCGTTGCTGGGCCAGGGAGACATGCTCTACCTGCCGGCGGGCACCGGGGTGCCCACGCGCGTGCACGGCGCGTTTGTCTCGGATGCGGAAGTCCATCGCGTGGTCGAGTCGCTGCGCAAGCAAGGAGCCCCGCAATATCTGGAGGGTGTGCTCGACGCGCCCGAGGCGGCCGGGGAGCCGGTTGCGACGAGTCCCGAAGGTGGTGGCGAGGCCGACCCGCTGTATGACCAGGCGGTGGAGATCGTCATCAAGCAGCGGCGCGCCTCCATTTCGCTGGTCCAGCGCCACCTGCGCATCGGCTATAACCGCGCGGCGCGCCTGCTCGAGGAGATGGAGCGGGCCGGGATGGTTTCCAGCATGCAGCCAAACGGCAACCGCGAGATCCTCGTTCCATCGCGGGACGCGACATGATCGGGCGCCGCTCTGCGATCCTCCTGCTCGGACTGGTCCTGGCGCTGGGGTGCGCCGGTGCGCAGGCCGAACCGATCGACCAGCTGCGGCAGTTCTTGGCCCAGACCAGGACCGCGCGCGGGGACTTCACGCAGCAGAGTCCCCGGCAAAACCCAGCCGTGACCAAGGGCCCCGGCGCAGCCGGCACGAGCGCCCCGGTCACGACCGTCGTGTCCCGCGGCAGTTTTGAATTTTTGCGGCCTGGCAAGTTTCGCTGGACCTATCGCACGCCCTATGAGCAGCTCATCATCAGCGACGGCGAACACCTGTTCTTGTACGACAAGGATCTGAACCAGGTGACGGAGAAAAAACTCGCCGGTGCACTGCCCGCGTCGCCGGCGTCGATCCTGTTCGGATCCAACGACTTCGAGCGCGACTTCAAAGTCGAAAACGACGGCAGCCAGGACGGAATCGACTGGATACGGGCCACGCCCACCGCCAAGGATTCGGTTTTCGAGCGGATCCGCATCGGATTCCAGGACGGCATGCCGGTGGCGATGCAGCTGCGAGACAGCTTCGGGCAGTCGACGCAGCTCGCGTTTGATCACGTGCAACGCAATCCCGCCATATCGAGCGATCGGTTTCAATACACGCCACCGCCGGGCGTTGATGTGCTCCAAGAGCGATGAGCGATCTGTTCCTGGACACAGGCGACGCTGTCACCGGCCGAGGCCAGGGCACCGGCGCGCCCCATGCGCCGGCGCGGGAACTGAAGCAGGTTCCCTTGGCCGAAACGATGCGGCCGCGGCACCTGGACGAGGTCGTTGGCCAGCGCCACCTGCTCGGTCCGGGCAAACCCCTGCGCATGGCCTTCGCGTCTGGCCATCCGCATTCGATGATCCTGTGGGGACCGCCGGGTGTGGGCAAGACCACGCTGGCGCGCCTCATGGCGGGCGCCTTTGGGCTGGACTTCATCGCGATCTCCGCAGTGCTGGGCGGCGTCAAGGACATACGCGACGCCGTCGAGCGCGCCAAGGCCACGCAGGCGCGCACGGGCCTGTCGACCGTGGTCTTTGTCGACGAGGTCCATCGATTCAACAAGGCACAACAGGACGCGTTTCTACCGCACGTTGAATCCGGCCTCTTCGTCTTCGTCGGCGCAACCACCGAGAACCCATCCTTCGAAGTGGTCGGTGCGCTGCTCTCGCGCGCCGCGGTCTACGTGCTCCAGCCGCTGTCGACACAGGAGCTGGGCGAGTTGCTGGAGACTGCGCGCGCGCGCATCCTGCCGGATTTGCGGATAGAGGAAGGGGCGCGGCGCATGCTGATCGAGCTGGCCGATGGCGACGCCCGGCGACTGCTCAACGCGCTGGAGGTGGTTGCGAACGCCGCGCAGGAAGTCCAGCGGCCGATCGATGCGGAGTTCCTGCGTGCGACGCTGCCGGCCACGCTACGCCGATTTGACAAGGGCGGCGAGAATTTCTACGACCAGATCTCGGCCCTGCACAAGTCCGTGCGCGGCTCCGATCCGGACGCGGCGCTGTACTGGATGGTGCGCATGCTCGATGGCGGCACCGATCCGCTGTACGTCGCCCGGCGCGCGATTCGAATGGCCAGCGAGGATGTCGGTTTGGCCGATCCGCGTGCACTGCAGCTTGCGCTGGAGGCCGCGCAGGCCTACGAGCGCCTGGGCTCACCCGAGGGCGAGCTCGCCTTAGCGCAGGCGATCGTCTACCTTGCGATGGCGCCCAAGTCCAACGCTGTCTACCGGGCCTTTGGCGCCGTAAAGGCGTTTGTTGCAGGCGACGGCTCGCGGCCGGTACCAATGCACCTGCGCAATGCACCCACGCGCTTAATGCGTGATCTGGGCTACGGCGAAGGCTATCGCTACGCGCACGAGGAACAGGACGCCTTTGCCGCGGGCGAGACTTACCTGCCCGATGGTGTGGCGCCACAGAATTGGTACCAGCCGACCGACCGTGGGCTCGAGCAGCGCATCGGCGAGCGCCTGGCACAGCTGCGGGCGCGTAACGAGCGGGCAACGAAAACCGACGACAAGACATAGTCACCAGGAACGACCCCAATGCTCGACATTCATCTGCTGCGCAGGAGCGCGGAGGACGTTGCCGCCCGGCTGCGCACGCGCGCGTTTGCCTTTGACGTGGCGGCGTTTGCCGCTCTTGAACAGGAACGCAAATCGGCGCAGGCCGCCACCGAAGATCTGCAGGCGCGGCGCAATTCGCTCTCCAAGCAGGTCGGGATACTCAAGGCGCGCGGCGAGGACACCGCGGCGGTGATCGCCGAAGTGGCGGCGATCCCGGATCGGCTCAAAGAGCTCGAAGCGCACCTGAGCCACGTGCAGCTGCGTCTGCAGGACCTGCTGCTAGGCCTGCCCAACCTTCCGCATGCCTCCGTTCCCGTCGGCGTATCGAGCGAAGACAACGTCGAGGTGCGCCGTTGGGGCGCACCGCGCGAGTTCCGTTTTCCGGTCAAGGACCACGTTGACGTGGGTGCCGCCCTGGGCCTGGACTTCGACGCCGCCGCCAAGCTCTCCGGCGCTCGTTTTGCGGTGCTCAAAGGCCCCGCGGCGCGGCTGCACCGGGCACTGACGCAATTCATGCTCGACACCCAGACCGTCGAGCACGGATATATCGAGTGCTATACGCCGTACCTGGTCACCGAGCAGACGCTCATTGGTACGGGCCAGTTGCCCAAGTTCGAGCAGGATCTTTTTCGCGTCCAGCGTGGCGGGCAGGATGGCGCTGGCGAGCCCTTGTATCTCATTCCGACCTCCGAGGTGACGCTGACCAACCTCGTGCGCGAGCAGATCCTGCGCGAGGCGGATTTGCCTCTGAAGATGACTGCGCATTCGCCATGTTTCCGCTCCGAGGCTGGCTCCTATGGCAAAGACACGCGCGGCATGATCCGTCAACACCAGTTCGATAAGGTCGAGATGGTGCAGATCGCGCACCCCGACCACTCCTACGAAGCACACGAGCAGATGGTTGGCCACGCGGAAAACATCCTGCGCCGCCTGGAACTGCCATACCGGGTCGTACTACTGTGCACCGGCGACATGGGCGCGGGCAGCGCTAAGACCTATGACCTGGAAGTGTGGCTTCCGGCGCAGGCCGCGTACCGCGAGATTTCCTCGGTGTCCAATTGCGAGGCCTACCAGGCGCGGCGCATGCAGGCGCGGTTCCGCAATGCACAGGGCAGGATCGAATTCGTGCACACGCTCAACGGTTCCGGTTTGGCAGTCGGTCGCACCCTGGTCGCGATGCTGGAGAATTTCCAGGAGGCCGATGGCTCGATTTCCATCCCCGCGGCACTGCGTCCCTACCTGGGTGGCATCGAGCGGCTAGCGCCATCCGTCGTTTGATGAACTTGCTCGCGTCGACGCATCACACCGGGAGAGGTGGCAGAGTGGTCGAACGTACCTGACTTGAAAGAAACTGCGGCTACCGCGATGAATTCGTAAGACATTGTTTTAACTATATTTTCTTCATTCAATAACTAAAGTTCTTTGCAAGGAGTTGCAAAGGCACGCGCAGTGGCGCAAGGCTACAGCGCGCGTTTTTGGCTCTCTCTAGTAGTTGAACCTGTTAATTTCGAAACATAGTCGCGACCAAGTTTGCGATCGGCATCTTGACGAGTAAACGTCCGCTGGACGGTTCGGTGCTCGGCGTTGCGCCCTCGTTGCCGGGCAGCCACCTCTTTTGCGAAAGTCGTCTGGTCGCCGATGCCGACGGCGGCACAAATGTCCTCGCCGTGCACGACGGGCTACCGCGAGGCCTTTTGACCGCCGACAGCGAGGTCGGCTGGCAGAAGTCACTCCCGAAACTCGCGGTGCTCGTCGAGGCGGGTTAGAACGCGCGCCGTGTGTCTGTTCTTGCGATTAGTAATGGCGGCTTTCCGGCAAGGCGAAGGACAGCAACCAGTCAGATTCGGCCGATTGCCGACGTCTCAGTGCGACCGGGACTGTAAACAAACCGTGAGAAGCCCTCGAGGCGAGTAGGGAGAGCGGCGGTTTGCTATAGGAGCACTGACGACGCCGTGGGCCACGGAATTGCGAATGACTCAATCGGCGCCGCTCGCACCGTGGTGCGGCCCCTTGGCGCAGCCCTTAGCGCCAAACGGATTACGAGCTGAGGTCGCCTATTGCCTGGTTCGCCGGTACCAAACCGACGTCTATACTGGGCCGCTATTGGCCAACGCGGAAGGAATGTCGCATGGCTGGAGAAAACGACATCGTCATCGCGGCATGGAACACCGTCTTGTTCGACAAGTTTTGTCGTTTCAAACACCTGCTGATTGATGGTCTTTCGGCGCATAGCAATGAGGCGCTTGCCCGACACAAGCACCCAGAAGGTGCACGCGTGCTCGATGTGGGATGTGGCTTCGGCGACAGCACGCGACTCATCGCTAGGAGTGTAGGACCGCGTGGGGAGGCGGTTGGGGTCGACTGCGCCGAAAACTTCATCACGGCCGCCGAGCAGGAAGCCAGGCGGGCTGGTATAGACAATGCTTCGTTCTTCGTTGCGGACGTACAAGCTGAAGACCTACGCGGGCCGTACGACTTCGCATTTTCGCGCTTCGGAACGATGTTCTTCATGATGCCGGGCGCCGCGATGCGCAACATTCGCAAAGCGCTCAAACCCGGTGGCGAACTTACCATGATTGTCTGGCGCCGTCGCGAAGAGAACCCATGGCTCCACGATGCGGAGCTTCGGGTCAAGGAGATCATCCCGGTCGTATCACACGAGGACACAGACCAGGTGCATTGTGGGCCAGGACCGTTTTCGATGGCAGGCCCGGACATGGTCAGTTCGCTGCTGCGCAGCGCGGGCTACGACCGCATAGGCTTCGAGCGTTTCGACGCCGACATCTGCATAGGCAAGGACGTGGCAGAAGCGGTCGAGTTTGCCATGGCGCTCGGCCCAGCCGGGGAGATCATTCGCCTCGCTGCAGAGGAAGGCGAAAGGCACAAGCCTGAGGTCGTCGTGGCGCTCCGAGAAACGCTGGCGCGCTACTCACGGGAAAACGGTGTATGGGCGCCGTCGAGCACCTGGTTCGTCACTGCTTGCAATCCCTAATCCGACAGAGACGCGAGTACGGGTCACAGCACCGACGCGATTGCAACCGATTGGAAGGTCCTTGGCGCCCACGCGTCAACATTTACGCACGGGTACTCGTTCGGGCCTGGAACGGCCAACGCGCTTGCGGTCGGTGTCGAGGGCGGCCTCGTCATCGTCAGCCCGTCATGTCGCTAGCGGCGTGTTCTAAGACCTGCCCCAATATGCCTCCGTGCGGGCATTGGCGGCGTCGGATGCCTTTCACTACCTGGGCCTTGCCGAGTCGAAAGCGCGATTTCCCGCGGCGGCCATATTCGCTCCAATACAGTCGATCACTCGCGTCGAGCGGCAATCGAGGCTGCACGGAATCCGGCCCTTCGCCGAGGCGGCGTCGAGCGTTCGGTTCCTCCCGCGGTTTGATAAACATGAAAGTTGGCTATTCCAAACCGGAGAGGTGGCAGAGTGGTCGAATGTACCTGACTCGAAAGACACTGCGTCATGACGGCAGGTATTGCAACTAACTGAATAAAAAGAGTATTTGTTAAGCGGACAGTAGAAAGTTGCTTGCAAAGATTTGCAAAGCAAAAGGTGAGCTCGCTTCTTGGGGACCTAGGTCGGGTTGCAGGTTCCACTTCGCCGAGGAAGCATCC